>Ga0247824_10000023_pt1 | contig 52473 bp, 44 predicted proteins | sample 13C_PalmiticAcid_FD_194412 | JGI IMG/M metagenome (GOLD analysis project Ga0247824, IMG submission 194412) | Soil microbial communities from agricultural site in Penn Yan, New York, United States - 13C_PalmiticAcid_Day48 | ecosystem: Environmental > Terrestrial > Soil > Agricultural land...
AACCCTAACCCTAACCCTAACCCTAACCCTAACCCTAACCCTAACCCTAACCCTAACCCTAACCCTAACCCTAACCCTAACCCTAACCCTAAGTAACCCTGGACGCGCTCCCCGTCTTGACTCACATCAAGTTGGCGGGCGGCACCGTCCGGGGCAGGGCGGGCACCCAGTTTTACGTCCTCTGCATGCCTATGCATTACAACTTCCAGAACCCACTGAAGGTTCGCCGCTTCAGGCGCCCGGATTGGTACGACGATGACTAAAAGTTTGTCAAAGGATGAAGACCGTGACGAGGGCAGAAGGGTGGCAAGGGCGATGATGAAGTGGGGATATGTCGCGCCTGTCGCGATAGGCGAAACACAGATTGGTTCCTAGAGTGGGTTCCTTCTTGTAATAGCAATCCAGCGGTTTCCGAGAGGTGTAAATTTTAATACCTCTTCCCTGTTGGCCCTTCCTGGCTTATTAGGGGCCCTGCAACGCAGAGTCCCTTGACGCCCCTCTTTTGTCGGACTTCGGGACTCTCAGAAAGCACGATCGCGACCAAGCCGGGGGGCGGCACTGCCGAGTTCCAAACGAAAGCCGCCAAGCACGTCCGACGGCCGGATGTCGGGGGCTCACTGGCGCCGACCACAAGCCACTAAGCCCGATTCTCATGCAACAACCGCTACCCTGGATGCAACTTCATACAAGTGTGCGCCGTTCAACGTGATGCCACCGGAGTCACTATGTCTCCGGAGTGTAGCGCCATGTGCACAGCCAGCGCGGACGGGTAAGCCATCCAAGAACGAAGAACTTGAAGTCCGAGCCGTCCGAACAACTCCTCGCTCAGCGGTTGGGAGGAGGTCATTCCCAGACCATAAAGATGCCCCTTCGTGCAGCTCCTTGACGATGGAGACACGCATCAAGCAACACTTTCACAATCCAGCAGACCATACAAGTCAAGCGACAGCTTCGACTGGACCAACCACAAAACCTTGAATTATACCACGTCCTCAACGACACCTCCCGTCCTAGACAACCACCGCTTCCCTCGATCACCATGGCCTCCAACAACAACACCAAAGTCCTTGTCTTTGGCCCCACCGGCAATGTCGGCTCGAGCGCCGCCGTCGCCGCCCAGCAGCTCGGCGCCAACGTGTACCTCGCCATGCGCGACATCAGCAAGCCGCTCCCGGACCTGACCGCGGCGCAGGAGCGCGAGCTGGGCTTTGAGCGCGTGCACGCCGACCTCACGCAGCCCGAGACCGTGACCGCGGCGGTCGCACAGGCCGGCGGCGACGTCACGGCCGCCTTTCTGTACCTGGCGTTCGGCTCGCCGGACCACATGCGCGCGACGGCCGAGGCGCTCAAGGCGGCTGGCGTCACCTACGTCGTCTTCCTCAGCAGCGGCACCGTGCAAGGGTCCGACCTGCGCGCCCTCCAGCCGACCAACTGGGGCGCATGGCTGCACGCGCAGGCCGAGCTGGTGCTGGGCGACGTGTTTGGCGGGCCCCGCGGGTTTGCCGCCGTGCGGCCCTGCCCCTTCGCGAGCAACATCCTCGGGTATGTGCAAACGATTGCCGACGGGAAGACCGCCCGCGTGGTGCACCCCGAGGCCAAGTTTGACTTTCTTGTGCCCGAGGATATCGGCCGCGTGTGCGGCAACCTGCTGGTGCTCGGACCGGACGCGCTCGCGGAAGATGGGTCGAACGTTGTGTTCTTGGCTGGGCCGCAGCTGATTTCGCAGGAGGCGGTGCTGCGGCTGTTTGGGAAGTCGCTGGGCAAGGAGGTCAAGGTCGAGGGCTTTCCGACCGAGGAGGAGGCGGTCAAGTTTGTGGCGGAGAACCACCGCCTGCCCGAGGCTGGCGCCAGGCAGCTGGTCAATCACTTCCGCGCCACGAAGGAGGGCAAGCCCGTCTTTGAGGAGGAGGGTGCCTATGAGAAGGCGGTGACCAACATTGAGAAGTACGGTGGGAAGCCGGCGACCACGGTGCAGCAGTGGGTGGTCGCCACCAGCGCCAAGTTTGCTGCTTAAGGTGGGCAGGGATGGCTTGGAAGGAGGACTGCACTTGTGTTCCCGTCATCTGGAAGTGAAAGGCAATGTTAATAGAACGAGCGATGGCTACGAAAGGGGGGGCTCGGACAGAAACCAGACACTAGACACCATGTATTGCAAAGTTACTGGAAGTTGTCTTTCATTCAACAGGCGGCTTGTTGCTCTTGTGCAGGGTGACCTTAAATACCAACTCCTTGGCTGTCGAGATACAGCACGGTGTCCGAGGTGACGGTGAACCTCCTACTTCTCGTTGAGCAGGCCGAGATTGACAGGTTCGCTGTTGGGGACGACGTCGCCACTTGCCGCCTTGGGCTTTCCGAAGCCCGAATTGACAATGTAGTCCAAGAAGGTGCACACCTACGCCGGCGTGATACCGACAACGAGGGTGTCGGCAAAACAGACTGGCTTAGGTGAAAAACAACAGCCTTGTTGATCGTTAAGATCTGGAACTGACAAGGCGCTGTCGTGCTACTGGCGCTAATGTTCCTGTTCGGGATGTCGTCGACTGAGGCCCTATGGTATTAGTAGCCCAAAGATGCTTATCTACCTAAGGTAGTCTTTATCCTAACCTTCGTCAAGTCAATCACCCAGGCCGCGGGTGACCATCAACACCATCTTCGATGTGGTTGATCTCGACCGTGAAGCGTGAGAACCACCACTAGGGTTTCCCACCAGGGCATTCCAACCCACAGCAGCCCGCAGTCCTCGGGCGGCGGATCGACTCGGACGTCCCTTATCACACCACTTGGGCTTCGCCCGGCGCCAAATGTAAAGCCTGTCGTGCCCCGACCCGACACGACGAGGCTCAGCAGCCGAGTCAAACCGGAGCGACCCAACACAGGCCCGGTCGCCGTTGTCATAGCGCACAAACTGCCTCAGGGCGTCCATTTGACTGCTCATCGCAATGGTGCATGGTGCGTAGGACGAAGGAACCCCTAAACCAGAAGTGTGATGCCGCAGGGTGGTGGGTGAAGTGCGTCGCGAGAGTGAGTCGCTGTTGAGAGTGCGTCGCTGTTGCGGGTGCTGGGAGAAGAGAACCTAGAACGCGTGAGTCCTGGGTGCGGCTTCTCATGTACAGCCAGGCGGCTGTCGCCTGCGCATTCCGCACGGACGCAATCCGGTGCTTCTAAGATGCAACCTATTGGTTGATTGGCTAAGCCCCCCCCTGTGACGGCACAGCGCGGCACACAGCCTTGGTGAGTGGCGTGGCAGACACCCCCTGAGCGTGTGTGGGACGAAGCAGACTGGCAGTTTAGCAGCTCAAAGGTTTCTGGCTGGAGACTCTCGCGTTAATCCTTCCAGTAGACTTTATTGCTTGAGATATTGGTCCTGGATCGAGTGAAGCTGCCTCTGGAGGAAAGTGTCAACAATTCGGGGCCCTTTGCGGCGCGCGCGTGAGGTGTTGTTCCGGGCAGCTAACTAGTGAATTCACCAAGGGCTTATAGTTCAACGCTTGTTTGTTTGTTAGGGCGGAACTCTTGACATTTACCCCTGACTCTAGAGTTAGAAAGGAAGGGAAACGAAGGACAGAAAAATGATAGAAAAGAAGAGGGAAAAAAGAAAGATGAATCACGTTTCCTTTTCTTAAAGAATCGCTACAACCTTGGGCTCTGTCTTAGGGTTAAAAGCCAGCCACTAACTAACGAACAAGGGGGAACTGTAATAACTGGAGCTAATTGCCGGCTTCTTTCGGGGCTGGGCGGTCCAGGATGCCGCCGAGCTACTGCGCCGTCCTTGTACAGCAACAGTGGATGATCTGTGGGCCTGTGATACTCTGCGTTTTCAACCGCCCGCGTTGATTGGGCGACATGCAGGTGTAATGAAAGCGCCGGCGCGGCGATGCTGCCCCTAAGACGGATATCTCTCCTGTGATCTGCCCGTGCCGTCGATATCAGATTCCACTTCACTTGTTCTGCCGTTTCCCAAATCCATTTCCCAAGGAGATTGGCGGGAGATAAGTCTACATAGCCGGTTCATTTTCAACACCCCAGTCCTCTAACTACTCCAACCTCGAGGCAATCCCAGCGGGACTCGAGCCAGCTCCAGGTCACGAAAACTAGGGGGGCCAGTCGCAGAAGGAGCATTACTACCAACGGGACTGGACTGAAGCATCCGAGGGAGCCATGGCGCCAAATAGGCCCAAGCAAACAATACTAGGGCTGTCGGTGAGGCGGTTTGAGGCCATAGTCATCATCTTGGTCGTGGTTCTTGCCGCTGCCATTGAGGGCGGCGTAGGCGGTGGTTTGGCGGCGAGAAGCCGAGCGGACTCGTCCAGGTGAGGCCGAGTGCCTTTACCAATTGCAATGGCAGGACTAACGGTGCTTGCACAGCAGCGGCATCCGACCAACCGGGCAACTCTTCATCGACATCGCCACATGCAGAGACCGCGACAGGTTCAACGGGGACGTCAACATTATCAACGGGGTCATCATCAACAGGATCATCATCATCAACAACCCAAACCGAATCACCAACAAAGACCACGCCCATCCCCACCGGCGCCACCTCCCCAGCCCTAACCGACGCCGGCTGCCCCAACATCAACGGTACCTCCTTCAGTCCGCTCGACGCCCAGGGCAAGGCCACCCCGCTCCGCGCGGGCGCGGCCGCGCAGTCGTTCCTGCGGTTCTGCGACACCAACTGGCCGGCGGGCGCCGAGCATGGCAACCAGGGCATCCACGACATCATGAAGGTATACCTGTCCTAGATATCGAGGGTCTGATATATCCATAAGAAGGTGAGTAGGGCATCGTCCCACCACAGCTTGGAAAAGCGGTGCCGACACTATAGACGGAGGGCAAAGAACGTATCTAAGGATAAGGTTAGCACCTAGACAGCAATGTTAGTCTAGGTGAAGATAGTAGCATCTCTGTTATTACTTTGGAATCTCTTATCGAATATAGTGATCAGTTTTGGATATACACTTGTCGTCGAGCGCTGAGCGCGAGCTAGGGTCCCAACAACAGCAGCGAAAGGAGCAGCGGCAGGAGTGGGAGAGTTACTTAGGGTTACTTAGGGTTAGGGCTACTAAGTTACAACCGACGACGACGGCAATACCACCTTGATCTTGGCGCAGGAGGCTGGACACAACGCAGCAGTCAAATACTTGGAGGAAGTCGAAACCATGGACAGTGATGACGACAGTGTAGCGACTGAAGAGGCCACCCTGCGCAGGGCGAGGCCCGTTCGGACGACGGCTGTGGCAGGGGCTCTGAGCCGGACAAGAAGGCCTAGACGGCTCCCCCTCCGGAGAAGGCGGCAGAGGCGCCCGAAGATCAAGCCGAACGCCACCCCGAACAGCCAGTCGTCGAGCGAGAGAGCTGGGACTTGTTTGCAGAGCGCCTCAAGAACGCCAAAGTCCAGGCCGAGCCAGCCGACGGGAACCAGATCCGCCCTTCGCTGGACTCGCCGCTCCTGCAATTTCCTCTCGACAAGGCCCCAAAGGGTCCAGCGTTAGCCTGGAAGCACGATTTCGGGGTCTTGTCGCGCCCTTTCAGGACGGGCGTCGATGGAATCGGCGCCGTCGCCTTTTCACCCAATGGTCAAGACCTTGCGGTCGCCCGAGGGGACGTGGTCGAGTTGTGCAATCTGCGCGACAGCGCCGTCACCAAGACGCTCAGGGGCCACCAGATGCGAGGCGTGTTTGCTGTCACCTTCTCCCCTGACCGACAGTACCTCGCGACCACCTCTGCCGACTCCGTGGTCAGGATGTGGAGGGTGACCACGGGCGACGTGGCACTCAGCATTGCCCGTAGTTCCACCTACAATCATGCCAACAATGCCGCTTTTTCGCCCGACGGGCAGATCCTCGCGGTTGGAGACGGCAAGACCATCCGGCGCTGGGCCTTGGCCGCCGGGGAGGAGACCAAGCCCTCTGGTCTCGTCAACTATGAATACCCGACGAGTATTCATGCCGTGTCATTCTCGCCGGATGGGTTATACCTTGGGGGGTGGGTTTCAGTCGCCAATGCCCGACGGATACAACAATGCTTCCGTCTTCGACGTTGATACCAGGTCAAACCCGTCGTTTGCCAGGATGCAGCCGAGCGACGTTCTACTAGGATACAACCCGGACGGAAGCTTTGCCTTGTGGACGGGCAACGGACAGGTCCAGATCTTTCGAGTTGAGACGGGAAACTTCCGCTCGAGAGATTTGAGGACCCTCGGCGTGGCTAGCCCGAAACTTGCCCAGCCCCAATTCTCGCCGGATGCAAAGCTGGTCGCGTTCTCCTGTCAGGGGAATATTGACTTGGGGGATGCAGATTCAGGGCAGCTGCTGACCAGGCTCCGGGCGGCTGACGGTTCTGTAAATGCGCTGGCTTTCTCGCCGGACGGACGGGTGCTTGCGTCCGTAGGGGACGATGCGACCATTCGGCTCTGGAGCTGGGCGGACGGTTGACAGCCATGGGAGGGCCGTTTCTGCTGCTGTGTTTTTTTGAGGATGACTGAATTGTTCAGGGGTAGCTTCCCTTGGCCGCGTTTCGACTGTTGTCACGTTTCGCTGTTGTCATTGCAGGTTCCTTCTTCTCCTTCGATAGCTGCCTTGGTACCTTGCCCGAACTCATTGCCTTGTTTTGTGCGTGACGCTTACTCACTGCTTGGATCATGAGTAAGGGCCGACACAAATGTCATCTCCACTGCAGTAAGACTCGCTTAACTCCGGTCTGTCCGGGGCTGTGGTGGCAATCCAAGGACTTTAGGCTTCCGACCGATGCCTTCACGATCGAAACAGGTTTAAAACGGCGACGACGCTACATCTTGGTCCGCGCCTTTCGATCCTCAGTCTTCACTGTCCAACAGCAAAGCCTACATTACGACCACTCTGACAACATGGAAGGCGTCCAGCAACAAGCTTATCGGCTCCCTGCCTCGGCGGTTTGGTTCAGTAAGTGTTCAATACCAAAGACACATGCGGGCTCCTAACACTCTCAAGTCACGGGCTGCTCTTCTGGCATTGGCAAATCGCTTGCACAACTCGTCCTCTCACAAGGCCACCGGGTGGCGGCTACCGCCCGCAGGCTCGACGACCTGGCGTATCTCGCAGATGATGATCAGAACGTGCTGAAGCTCATTGTCGAAGTCACGTCTCGCGAGTCCATTGACGACGCCGTCGGCTCGGCTCTCTCGCGCTTCGGTCGTCTCGACGTGGTGGTCAACAATGCAGGCTACTCGCTGCGCGGTGACACTGAGAATGCGGCCGAGCACGCTGCCCGGCACCTCGTCGAGACCATGTTCTGGGGCACTGTCCACTTGACGCGGCATGCGATGCGCGTGATGCGCGAGGTCAACCCGCAGAACGGCTCTCGAGGCGGCGTTGTGCTCAATGTCTCGTCGATGGGAGGCCGCGTCGCCTTCCCCGGAAACGCCTTCTACCACGCCGCCAAATTTGCAGTCGAGGGCTTCACCGAGTCGGTGTCCAAGGAGGTGCGGCCCGAGTGGAATATCCATTTCTCTCTCATCGAGCCCGGCGGGGTCAAGACGGACTACTCGCATCGAAGCATGGTCACCGTCGCACCGCATCCCGCTTATGCCGCCGCCGACACGCCAACAAGATTGATCGAGGCTTACATGAATGACCCGCAAGCGTCAAAGAACTGGGCCGAAGTGGGTGGTGTGACAAAGGCCATGTATGCAATCGTCACGAGCGGGAAAGCGATTCCCCTCCGGGTGCCTCTTGGACCCGATGCCTGGGGGATGCTGAAGTTGGAAACCGACAAGGCAGCGCGTGTGCTAGAGGAGCTGCGGGACTTTTCCGTCGGCGTGGGCAAAGAGGGTCAGTTTGAGTCTCTCCAGTTTTTGCAAAAGAAGTAAATATAGCTGGCAGCCCTGTATCTATCCATCGCTTCCGAGTAATATTAGTGTGCTGGGACACCCTCCTGCAGTCGCAACCTGGTCTGGAATACCCCCGCCCCATCGCCGGCTTCATGTTGAAACAAGTCCACTCCAAAACATCTGTCAACAAACCTCACCTTCACTTCCTCCCTTCGGACTCATCCTCTGGCTCGCGTCGGTCCTGGGGCACCCACAAAGACGCATCCCCGAGCCTGTCGGCGGTAAGACCCGCCCGTCCGGGGTGTTTCATGCCCGCCTCGAGCTGTCGCTGGTACGAGACGTTTCGTAGCCGGTCTGCTTCTGCAGGCGTAAGGTGCAACTGCGACAGATTAGCCGCGTCCAAGATGCGGTCATTGTCACTCACATAAATCTCCACTCCGACTGCATGCATTGTGAACGCGAGCCAAAACGCAGCCCCGAACCCCAGGCTCAGCGCCGCTGCTGCGTTGCTTCCGTTGCCGTGCATGCTGGCTGGGACAAGAACAAGCTTGTTGGCGTCTTGGTGAGAAAAGTAACTCTGGCATTCGGGGTATGTTGCAAGCGTTTTGGCCTCGGATCCCATCAAGTATGACACCTTTGCACAGGGCATGGGGATCACGTAGCCGTCGTCGCTGAAGATGAGTGCTGAGAGGATGAGGATGATGCGCATGGTGATGATGGAGCCGGCCTAGTCCTGTCAGGTTTGGTGTTCATCACGCTTCAGGAGCCAGCTCACATAGAACCAGGCCCGCAACATCCAAGCTCGGTGTTGCTCGATCTGGAGGCGCTTGACATTGTACCAGGCGAGGGCCAACGACGCGACGAAAGCAATAGACAGAACCCCGATGCCCGTCTGCACCTCCATCCAACCCCCGACCGAGTTTCTCGCCAGCATGATGGCACCGGCGGTCGAGACGAGGCTCAGGAGAATGATGAGGTAGCCGTTGACCCTGTGAAAGAGGACGAACCCGCGCCGGACAGCGGGTACAAACTGCAAGCAGGCAAGGAAAGCAGCTGGAAGAATGGCGGCGAGGTGCAACAAGATCCCTATCCTGTCGATAGACCCTTCTGTGTAGTAGTAACAATCGAGTGGTCGCGCCGAGGGATTGCCGGCGCAGCTCGTGTCGAGGGCGAGGTATTGGAGGCGCGAAAGGGTGAATCCCATCAGAGCCCCGGCGAAAATGAAAAACAGAACAAAGTTGTAGCCCTTGGAAAATCCAACGGGATGGTAGACCTTGCGGGCTGCGGCGACGAAGCCGTTCGCAGGAGGCTTGGCGGTCATGGTATGCTTATGTTGCTTGCAGGAGCGCCGATTGAGTTGCTTGGGTCCCGAGTCAAGTTGCGATTTGGAGTAACACATTCTCGCCAGCGACTGGAACATCAGCGACTTTATACCCACCATGGATTGTGTTCCGTACGCATCACTGCTCACTGCACTGATTCACAGCCCTGCAGGGCAAAATCCGAGTGCGAGTCCATGTTACCATAAGCAGATAGATTTGGGCGAGGCAACTCGCACTCGGCACAGCGGTTGGCCAATCAGGAACACTGATCCGGCAGCTTGTGTCGTGCAGGCCGCAACAGCGCAATAACCTACGGTACGATTCAGCTCCGACACTGTCCCGTGTTTCCATAACTGGAGAGACGCAATCCGACCCTTGCACGCCCCAGAACTTTGCCAAGCAAGTGTTGCGTACTCCGTGACGCAACCGAGCGCCATCGGGACTGGACAGCTGTGCGGACAAATCTCCTGTCTTTGGCCAGCAGCTGACGAACGGGGCATTGCTGGAAGCTGTTGGTCTAAACAGAACATAGGCTAGAAAAGGTTTGCGCAATCATCGGAGTTCGGGGGATGCCAGTGATGTTGCCAATGGCCACAAGTTGGCTGAAGACTGTCCAGTCATGGTGTTCTTTACATCAGCGACAGCAGCGACAGCAGCGACCATGTCAAAACTCGGACAGACTCCGCACAAACATGGAGAACAAGATGACTTCTTGCACCCTTGTCTTGCCAAAGATTGTGCTCCGTTTGATCCACCCTCCTTCCTCATCCGCCCATTTGCCTCAAGAGTGACAATGGTTTGGAGCGCAAGTCTCACGTCAGCCTCCCAGTGAGGAGTTAATCTATAGAAAGGTATCAAGGCTCGGCTGTCGTCCATGGCGGGACCATGGAGTGCAGAGCAGCCGTCTGGGTTGAATGGCCGCGCGCTTCCGAACCCGTGCAGGCCGAAATAAAGACCCTGCAGGGTAGGTTCCTCGGCGACACTGCTGCAATAAACATCAAGCGACGCATTGGCGAGCATAACCAAGTCAGCTTGATGAGCTGCAAGTCCATCGTGCTAAGCGACATTGTGTAACTTAGACAAATCCAAGGTTCCGTTTCATGGCTAAGCACCACGCGCTTTCAGAGGGAAAGACACGTTTGTGCAGTCGAGTGATGGTGAAGGCGGCTCCTAAAGTCGGCAAAGGTTGGATGTAAAAGAACACAGCGTACACTGAGAATCTAGGATTGACGCGAGTGTAAAACTGCCTGGTAGTCCTAAGTTTGCAGTGTCAACTGGTATCCTCTCTCCGTGCTTCCAGAGACGAGGTTGCGGCCGCCCTCGCAAACACGAAAGGGCGACATGATGCCAAGATTCAAGGTGTCGATGCGGAAAACTAGGTATCCGAAGCCGCTTGGAGGGCGTGTTCTTGTCCTGAAGGTCTTGATCAAAGAGCTGATACTGACAGCCTGGCGAAGGCGGGGACGGCGTTGGCATTGTGCGTCACAGCCGTCTGCATTTCACTAGCTGGCAAAAGCTCTCTCATCCACATTGCGCCACCCTGCCCATTCCATTATCCAAATAACGACAGAGACAAACCAGTTAGCCCGTCACCGACTCTCTCTCCTTCCACTATACCACACACGCTCGGCCCCTCCTGGCTCTGATTCGTCGACAGGCAATATCAACTTGAAGATTCGAGCAAGGATCCCAGAAAGCTATATTTTCACTGTCGCTGATGCACTATCGGCAATCTTCTTGACCCCAGACATGCAAGTCCAGGCAGTTCAGCAGGATCGGCCATAGTTGTTCCTAATTTCGTGCTCTTGGGGGACATGGCGCGTCCAGCAATGCATTTTCCTTCTCTTCTAGTAAATGACAGGTTCTCAACGAGCGCTATCTCTTGTGCCTGGGACTGCTTGAGAACTCAGTTTCCTCGCATAATTGAAGCTTCACGGATGCCAGCGAGCAGCTTGGTAGCCTCTCGTTGCCTCCTGCAAGACAAGTTCAACTGCAGTGGGATTGTCGTGTAAACCAACAGAGCTGAGCGCCATGGAGGTCAATCGTGCACTGCAATGCCTTCACCACCCCACGTTGGGTCGCTGACCTCTTTCCCTGCTTGAACGCGGCGCAGCCGTGCAGACCACTTGCTCCAATCGGGAAGCATGTCGCAAGCGAGGTGACACTGGGAGGATCTTGTTCCTTGCCCAGTGTGGCACCACCCGCATGGCAGTTCGTGGAGGTGTAGGCCCGGGCGAAAAGGGAATTGTCAAGGTTGTTCAGACATTTGTCCAGTTCTAAATGCTATGTCTGGGTTTATCATGTCATTTTACCCGTCAAAACATTGCTGGGTCCAGAACCTGGATGTGGTGTTGAAGGTTCGCGTCAGGGGTTGATGTGACCCCCGCTGTGACTCTTGGGTCGCCTCGAGAAAGGAGCGGGATAGTGGCCTTGTGGGTTCTATGCATAACAGCAATGAGACTTTGGTTCAATACCAGACAAGGTTCTCAATACCCGTGGCCCGGCTATTCCTTTACTGGATCTTCTGCGCCCATAACCCCAGTATCGCCGACACGTTGGTCGGCTCGGTGGGGTTGATGTTCATTTCTCTTCTCTCCATCCCTAGCCCATTCCTTCCTTCCGTTCAAAACCCACCCTGCCTCTCCACCCTCCCATCACCCCAAGGACCCTTCAATTTTCTCGGGTGGAGAGCTTCCCCAGGTTGACGCCTCAAAACCTCGAGCCTGGTCGCGCCCATCCTCTGGCATCTCTGCCCGACTCGCCAGATCAACATGTTGTCCTTTCACCAGGACCGCCATTCCTTGGTCGCTTTGACCCTCTTCCTTGTTTCTCTTTTTGACCTGGCTTCTGCTTTCGACAAGTGCGAACGGGATGCCACATATGATTACATTGTCGTCGGCAGCGGGCCCGGAGGCGGCATTGTCGCCAGTAACCTCGCCTTGGCCGGCCATAGCGTTCTGCTGATCGAGGCTGGCCGTGACGCCAGCGACGACGTCTCTACCACCGTCAATGCGCTGTACTATCCCCAGAGCCTCGACCTGCAGTGGTCATTCTTCGTGAAACACCATTCAGACCCCGACGTTGAAGCGCGCTACCGCCTTCTCACGTGGATGCTGCCGAATGGCACCTACTGGATCGGGCCCAAGGCGGATGCACCGTCCGACGCAACGCTCAAGGGAGTCTGGTAAGTGCCGCCAAGATGCGGTCTTCTGTGTCCATCCCGGGATACTGAAAAACATCCTGGCAGGTACCCTCGCGGCGCAACTCTGGGCGGGAGCGCCATTGTCAATGCCATGGCATCTGTTCTTCCAAACGACGCGGACTGGAACAAGATTGCCGAGCTGTCGGGCGACCCTTCGTGGTCGTGAGTGACAACCCAGTCCATTGTTACCTTGAGCTCGGCCGGCAACTGACTCGACGAGCGACAGGGCCGAAAGCATGAGGAAGATCTTTGTCAAGATTGAAAAGAATCTCTACCTTCGAGCGAATGACTCCAAGAGAGGTCACGGCTTTGATGGCTTTGTGCAGTTGGGCCAAGGTGATTCAAGCTATTATCTGCAGGAGCCTGGGCGCCTTGCTTTGTTGTCTCACCTTGCCAAAGACCTTTTGAAGCGTCCTATCGACACAGCGGCGGCGCTCGACTTCCTGGAGCGTGATGCCAACTTTCTCGGTGCATCCAGAGATGGGGCGGCCGAGCCTTTTGGTCTCCCAAACCACAACAACAACAAGGGCCGACGGTGGACTCCGCGAGACCTTGTCAAAGACACCATCGCCAAAACACCAAAGCTATCGCTAGCCCTCGAGTCCCTGGCTACCAAGATCCTTTTTGACAAGTTCAAATCCACGCCAAGGGCGCAAGGCGTCGAGTACCTTCAAGGAGCGGGCGTGTATGGCGCCTCATGGCAGTACGACAAGGCAACGGCCCCCAGGGGAACAAAGAAGCGCGCTTGTGCTCGCAAGGAGGTCATTGTCAGCGGCGGCGTATTCAACTCTCCTCAGCTTCTGCAGCTCAGCGGCATCGGCAACTCGAAACTGCTTGGCTCCCTGGGGATCCCTGTCATCTCAAATCTTGAAGGTGTCGGTGAGAACCTGCGAGACAACCAAGAACTCCCTGTCGCGGGTCTCAGCCCGGTCAACATTACCTCGCTCCCTGGTGACCCAGCCTGGGCCGCCTGCACGTTTGGGGCTCCGGGCGACCCGTGCCTGACGCAATGGGAGCAGGGCACCGGTCCCTATACGTTGCCGAGCGGCAATTCCGAGTGCGCTTTCTTGAAGACGAAGCACAGTCCCGATGGAAACCGCGATGTGATTACATTTGCGTAAGTCCTTTCGTCGAGTCAGTCGCTTGCTGGGAGCACGAATGAGATGCTGATACTCCCATCAATATCAGTCCGCCTGGCGTCTTCCGAGGCTTTTCTCCGCCAGCAACTAATATGCCTTTCACCGATACCATCAACACCCTGTGGCGAAGCCTTGCCCGCACGAACGTCCAGAACGCGGCGGGTTATGTAAGAATTACATCTACAGATCCCACTGTGACTCCGGACATCAACATCCGTCAGTACGAATCTCCACATGGCGGCAGCGTCGACTTGGGAGCCATGGTAGACGCGGTCGCTTGGGTACGCCGCGTCTTCATGTCGCTTCCGGCTCCATATGGCCCTGTTGTGCCCACTGAGCCCCCTTGCAACGCCGGCATAACACGTGAGGGCTACTGCAAAGACCTTGAAGAGGACAAGCGGTTCGTATACGAGCAGACTTTTGGTCACCATCCCGTCGGCACATGCAAGATGGGCCGAAAGGGCGACAGGATGGCTGTCGTCGACAGCAAGTTCAGAGTATTCGGTGTCCGCGGTCTGCGTGTTGTGGATGCTAGTATCTACCCCATCGCTCCCGGTGGGTTTCCTGTCCTTCCAACCTTCATGGTCGGGCAAAAAGGCAGTGAAGCGATTCTCGCGGATGCATAGTTCTGTATAGTAGCGATCCGAATAATCAGGATAGGTAGACAAGGGGAACCAAGGAACCAACGCCTTTCCACTCGAGGCATGGGCACATCCCTTGGGCGGAGTAATACCATCATGGCACAGCGAGGAGCTCGGCCGCCCCATCTTAGTTGTCCCGAGCAAAGGTTGCTGCAACGAGCGGTATTTGTGTGGTAATACAACGGCGTGCTTGCGACAAGAGCATTGGTGTCTGCAGCGGGAAATCAGTCTCACCACCGGACAGTGGAGCTCAGTTTGCGGAAAGGAAAGCCCTAGCCTCAAACAAAAGCCCGTTCTCGAGTCAAGATTGGAAAAGGACAAGCGGGTTTTGCCGCAGATCTCGTCGTTGGTTCATTGCTACGTCCATTTAGACAAAGAGCACATGGTTGCAAAAGAAACCCCATTGTTATTACGCGGTGACTACATGTTCGCACGCAACCAGACTCATTGATCCCTTCCGTCGACATTTCTGTCCACATTCCCCTCCACATTCCCAACTCAATCGACCCTTAAGCAAGCGTCTGGGGAGCGTAGCTCTTGTCAGGAGTGACGGCCACGCCGTTGACAAGCTCGCGGTCCGAATAAGCAGGCCAGACGATAAGCCGCTTGCTCCAGTCAACCACAGACCAGGTCGTGAAACCATTCCCGGGGCCGAACTGGCCACTCCACCCAGAGCTGATGGTGTAGGGGCCGCAGGAGATGCCGTTCGTGGATGCTTGGCTGGCCGGCGCGCCCGTGACGGTGTATGTGCAACCGGTCACGGGAGCGGTTTGTGTGTCGATGCCGAAAGAGACGGTGCAGGAGGTGTCGTCGGCGTTGCAGGACCGGGTGAAGGATGTGATCTTCCACTGCGGGACTTCGGCCATGGCGGAGACTGCATCAGACCGGGAGTCGAGGGTTGGGGCCGCAAAGCTGTTGCTGGCAGCAGCGACCAGACCCAGGAGGATGGTGTTGAAATGCATGGCGGCGTGGTATGAGCTTGTTGTTGCTTCTAGGTCTCAGGGCTGAGTGTGCGAGAGAAGATGATATGATCGAGTCTACTGACTTAGGGGCATCACTTTCCCCTTATATAGCCCGTCCTCATCCTGGCCCAACCGATGATGTCTGATTTCACCCGGCTCTTGCCCGGCAGACCCAGAGATTGCCAGACCAATCTACACGGCTTGTTGGCCGAATCGCTGATGTAATGGATTCAGCCTGTGGGCCGGCCGCGCCGCTGACGACGGTGCCACGTTACTTTCAACTGCTGAGGAGGAGCTCAGCTGACTTCTCAGGATGTTCATAGCCATGCAGCTACAGCTCGTATTCACAGGCGGTGCGACGCTGATCGGCAGAGCGTGGGGCGGAGAACCTGGCTCTATGGAGGGTGGTGTTACACCGAATCTCAGCAATGAGCTTGAGGCTCCAGTTCTCTAAAAATAAACATGACATTATCCCCAACTGGCTCTTGTGGAGTTCAAGGAGTGAGCAGAAGCCTGGTGTCAAGATGTCAGGAAGCCCGTGATAAATGGGGCAAAACATGGCCTTGGGAGAAGATCGGCTCCTCCTCAGGCTGCTCCCCTCATATTGGTCCGGTAGGCCCGGCTTTGGACAGGCCAAGCCGGGAGAGGCGGCATGAGTTTCTCGGCTTCTTCGCGTCAACTTGCACCTTTGAGAGACAGGAAACTTGGAACCATCGGTTATGTCAACGGTTATGTCAACCAAACCTGAACGACTTCATATTTCCTTCTTCGAATTAGGGTTTCTTCTTAGGACTGAGTCAGTTTTATTGCTGGCGCTCGGCTCGCTCCCAGATCGTGTCAAATCTGAAGCAAAGCAACAGACTGTTGGATACCTTGAAGTTTCCTTCAGTGTCCAGCTCTAGGTTAAGCGTTCACAGGTCTGCGGTTGGTTCGTCAAGTTGTTAATCCTTCAGAGAACATCGTCCACCTAACCCAAGCGCAGCCAGGAATCGCCTTGCCCAGACGACATGGGGAAAGCGGCACTTTCGACAAAACCTACTGAGAACTGAGATGCGCTTGTTGCTTTGACATGATTTCTTACTCGCGCAAAAACGATATTTTTGGATTATAGTTGACTGCTTGCCCGCAGAAAGCCCAAAGCCCAAACCCAGACACAGACAGTTGACCTTCATTCCCGGAGACCCCGCCATGTGAGGGTCGCTTTCCGCAGGATACCCCGCTTTGCACTCTCTCAACCTTTGCCTCGGCTCATTCAAATCCATTCCAGCATCAAGATACAATGGGCGCTCACATCACCGACAATGACACCCGGACAGACATCCAACGCCCCATCGCTTCTGGATACGAAATAACGACACAATGGCTGCGAGGAGCGCATCAAGTCCGACGGCGGAACTCTCCCTGTTCCATCGGGTGGTCTTGGCCGGTTTGTTGCCATTGTTTGGTAAGAAACCCCGGCTCGCACCTGGCCCTGGAAGCTCACAAGGAGACCGAGAGCAGTCACTCGGTGGATTGTCACCTTTGCCCTTCATAAGAACCCGGCCCTCCATTGGCGCCAACGCCTTGCGTTGACATTTTTGCAATCTCAGCGGGCAAGCTTCCCAACCCGGTACCTTCGATGGCTGGTTCGACGCGTCTCGACCGGGGAGGCGGTATTGCGGTACTGCAGAAACAACAACATCGCCCACAAGACCATCACCGTCGACGACACGACCCTCGCCTCGAGTGTCGCTGACGACAGCATATGTGTACCCCCGCCGACCCTCCACTTCCTCACGGTCCCTGCTGGGCCCGACGAGGAGAACAGCGCGACGCTCTTCTACTTCCACGGGGGCGGCTTTGTCAACCCCCTCCGCGGCGCGGCCCACATGCCCTTCATCATGCGGTGTGCTGCAGCCTGCCGTGCAAAGCAGGTCGTCATTCTCGAGTACGCGTTGGCTCCGGAGCACCCCTACCCGGCGCAGCTGGTCCAGAGCGTCGTGACCCTGCGGTACCTGCTGGAAGAAATGCAGCTGCGGCCGGAAAACCTTGTCCTGGCGGGGGATAGTGCCGGCGGACAGCTCGTCGGAGCGCTGTTTGCGCATTTGGTGCAGCCATCGCCGTACGTGTCCCCGCTTCAGGTTGACGGCCAGTTCCGGGCTGCGCTGTTTGTGAGTCCGTTTGTGGGGCTGCCTACTACGGATGGTAGCAGCTATGAAAGCAACGATGGCCGGGACTATCTCAACCGGCAACAAGTGGACGGGTTCATGACCGCGGCCTGGAAGGGCAGGCAAGACGAGATCTGGGCGAATCTTTCCGGCGCCGGGACGTCGGACGAGGTCTGGAGCAAGGTGTTCGCTGGGGATTCTCGTGGGCTGGTCCGCAAGGTACTGGTTACGGTTGGCACGGCCGAAATCTTCTTGAATTGCTGTCGTGATTTCGCCAAGAGGCATGCACGGGCCGAGACTGTGGTGGCTTCTCGAGGCAAAGACTGGCGGGTGCTCGAAGGCAAGAACAGGGTGTTGGCCGAGTGTGAGGGCGAAGTGCACGTACAGGTGGCCCTGGATTCGGCCGTGGGTTATGACAAAGGGCTGATGGAGCGCGCCATCATGTCATGGCTGGCCCTCGTGTAGCCGGCCTGGGCAGATGTGCAGGAGCCGACTCCTCCCCGTGCGATTGAGCCGGCATTGGTGATGAAGCAACTCGAGGTCCCAGCGGCCCGAGACGACGAGAGCCTCTAAGCTTGTGCAATTCATCCTAATTGCTTCCCCACCTCCCCTCGTCCGGAAAGCCGTCCTCTATGAAGGACATCATTTGCTGGTTGTTGTAGAACCACTCCTCCAGCTGTGTCCCGTTTCCCATCCACAACATCGGGTTGACGCCCCTTTGGAAGGCTTGGTCGCCGACTTCGCCCGTGCCGCTCGGCAGACATCCTGCGTCGGGCTGTCCTTGGTTATGTTGGGGTGGGAATCCCAGGGTGGCAAGGCATGTCTCGACTTCTGTGGTGGCCTGCTGCTCGTCCCTGCCTAAGCCGGTGTGGGATTCGACATATTGCGCGGCTACGCTGTGAAGCACTTGGAACAGGCGACGGAGCCTGTCAACCGCTTCGATGGATGTGATGTGTGGCTGAAGGGAGGCGACGAAAGCTTCTAAGCGAGCCAGATCCGTCCTGTCCCGAGACTCGATCACCTGACAGAAGAGAACAATGAAGGGGACGAACGGGGCAAAAAGAACGGTCCTGACTTGTTAGTGTTTGGCCGAAGGTGCTTTGGGAACACCTACCAGTTCATGTAGGTCGAGAATAACCCGACGGTGCTTCTCTCCACTATGGCCATGCACTCTTGATGCCGGCCCAGTGTCTCCCTCGCAGCTTGGATGCACTCGGCAGTGAATGTCCTCGACGACCCGGGGGGGTTGGGAACCGCGCGGTGGATAAGAGTGCGGAGGGACAGGCGGAGGACATGGTCCGATATAACAAAGAAACTTGTCATCTCTTCGCCGCTGGTTTCTGTCGAGAGCTGGTACCAAGTTGCCTGTGTCACAAGGTCAGACAGTGTGTACACGTGGGCGGCCGGATTGACTCACCGACGCCTCATGGGTGAGCGCATCAAGCTCCCCAAGCCGGTGTGCCAAAAGTTGGACCCGCGATCTCCTTATTGGCTCTGGTTGCGCAATGGCCTCGGGGCAATAGAGCAGCTCGTAGATCTGACCTCCAAGGCGAGATCCGATGACCCACAAACCAAAGAAGGCGGTGGTTGGAGTCTTGTCCGGGCCGCTGGTGCCGGGCTCGGGCGTCGTGACATCGTAATCCTGAATCGTCGACGACCGGCCGAGCCGAAGCGAGAGACTTTTGTCGAGGATGTAGGCGACCCAAAAGAGGAACTGCTTATGTTGGGCATCGTCGGGGGATTCGCACTCGTATGTCGTGATCCGATGGTAGCCCAGTGACTGACACAGTTCGGAAGCTTTCGAACACAAAGTCCAGGCCAGCGAGGGCTTGCCGAGCTCAATGGCGTAGAAGGCCTGCTCGAGTTGTCAGCCTGACCCCAAGTCGAACGAGAGACGTCACCCGCTTACCCCCAAGGCCAGGGCCGCAATCACATCGTCGCTTGCGGGGAGATGCAGAGGCAGACTGGACAGGGCTGTCTCGATGTTCACCCCACAATTGCGAGAGAAGCCAAGGTATTCTTCCTTTTTGTCAGGGAGCAAGTTGCCGAATGCCCAAAAGAGATAATGTAGAGCAACGTTGACTGTGATGAATTGTACGGGATTGTAGTCGTCGGCCATGTACACGGTAAGGCAGGTTTCTGGAAGGTTGTCCATGCTGAACAAGTCAAAAACCCAGGCGAGGACGGCTTGTGGGTGAGCTACTCCCTCGGCATTCAGCACCAGAGCCAAAAAGAACAGGAAACAGAAAGGTTGGCCACCCACATTTAGCAAGTTTAAGAGCCTGCAACGTCTTCTCGATGGGGGGCAGCTCGCACCCCTCAAGGGCAACGGGCCGAACGGGTTTGGCATTCGGGTAGCGCATCTCGTGGGCGGCAGGCTGCTTCCTCATGGCCTCCACCATGGTGCGGAGGGCGTCTATCCTCTCGCGCATCTCGGGCCTGGAGTCTCCGCTCACGACTTTCTGGAGGAGGTCGTTGGCAAAAACCGAGTGCGCTGTCAGGGAAGAATCCCCCTCGACCACACTTCCCGTCGCTTCGGGGGGGCCGCCGGGGTTGGGATGGCTGCCATGACTGGCCGGGCTGGAGGAAGCAGCCGTGTGGGCGGCTGTCGGTCCCGTTGGCGCTGGCGAGGGCGGCGACAGGTGTGTCTTGAGCTCCCCAAGCAGCTGAACAACACCGTCGAGGCGGCGGTCGATGAGGTCGATTTTTTTTTCGCTAGACAACAAGAGATAAGACGCAAGTCAAGGCCCGAGGGCCACGGCAAGGAACTCACTACTGATGGGTCAACAGAATCCGGGTTCGCTTTTCGCGGGGCTTGGCGCCGGAATGCGTGCACTCGATCTTGGCCTGCAGGCAGTGGGCACAAGGACACTCCCGGTTGCAGCGAATCTACATAGCTCCGGTCCGCGATTAGTCGTCATGACCCAAATCTCAGATGATGGGGTTTGATGGCACAGTGTTGCAGAAGGGGGGGCAATACTTTGCGTGCCCGACAAGCGTCACACTGCAAAGCCAAATGTTGTTAGCTTGAATTGGGCTTCTTTGGCGTCAGGGGGTGGGACTTGCAGCCCGGGGGACAGGGGTCTGGGAGGGACCTGTCGACGGCGGCGACGGGCAGTTGGCTTCGTCCGCGTCCGCGGCGGCGTCTTCCATCGCAGCACCGCTCCTCCAATGGTTTGTGGGTGCCGTGTCCGTCTGTGGTGCAGTGGCAGCCAAAACGGCCAATGCTGCGGCCGAACTGCTCGGAGAGATTGTGAAGTGTTTGGGAGCCTCAGGGGCAAGAGGCGATGAACGGAGCCCGCGGAACGCGCGGGTGCCGAGAGACAGCCCCGAGCTTGGGCCACGCTTGTGGATCAAGACCGATCAAAGAATGGATTTTGCTGCGGCGCCGTGCGGCGCCGAGCAGCACCCCAGGCCTGAGGCCGCTGGGACTCGTATCCGCTCCCTTCGGTCGGCATGACTCACTGATCAAATGCTCACAATTCCACGCCGGATTGTGCGCTGAGATGGTGAACGCATCGGCGGGCTGCCAAGCTCTCCCACAGTGTGTCCATACCCCAGGAGAACCAATGGGATGAGCGTTCCGCCCTCCGGGGCGTTCTCGGCCGGCGCGGTCCTGCGCCGAGACACCCAGCCGGGTCAGCTCGGCCTCCGCCCGCACAACCCTCATCACGATGAGACCTTGGCGCCAAGGTAGGCCGAAGATTGCGTTTGTCCCAAAAACTTCAAGGCTTCGTCACATCTCCATATGAACATGCCCTCCCTCCTGCGGCGTCTCAGTCCTCCCTTGCGGCAACCTACGACCCAGTGCATGACGCTACTGCACCGTCGCAACGATGACAGCTAGCATCGGGGAAGGCAAGGAATTCGACGGCGCAGAAAAGGCGTCCACCACGCCACCCACCACCGAGTCTCAAAGCCAGGAGAAGAAGGCGGAAAACGACGCTTGGGGCGCTTATTGGGTACATACGCGAGCAATCCCAAGCATGCCAAGGACCTCGCTGACTTGGGGTGCAGCGAATCTTCCGCTATGCCGGCACCTTCGAGTACACCATCCAGGGCATCGCCCTCTTCGCCGCCATCGCGTCCGGTGCCGCCATCGCCCTGCAGAACCTGATCTTCGGTGCCTTTGTCACTGTCATTACGGATTTTGCCTCTGGGGTGTCGTCGACGGACGTGTTCCTCGACGACATTGCACAGCTTGCGTAAGTCCCGTCACTTGATTGTGACCTTGTAGTGGTGTGGTTTGCCCCACGGCATCTGGACTGACGTGGTTAGTCTCTACTTTGTCTACCTTGGGATCGGCAGATTTGGCCTGTCGTATATATACAACTCCCTCTTGACCTACGCCGGTTACCGAATCGTACGCAATATCCGGCATGCTTACCTCAGGTCTGCCCTCAGCCAAGAGGTGGCCTACTTCGACCTCGGCACTGGAGGCTCCATTGCGACACAAGCCACGTCCAACGGCCGTCTTGTCCAGGGAGGTATTTCTGAGAAGCTGGGTCTCACGTTTCAGGGGCTCGCCGCGTTTGTCACGGCCTTCATCGTCGCCTTTGTCACCCACTGGAAACTCACCCTCATCACGCTATGCATCGCCCCCGCGACCATCATCGTCATGGGCGTGATTGCCACCATCGAGGCCGGCTACGAGACCAAGATTCTCGAGGCGCACGCCCAGGCCAACTCGTTTGCCGAGGGGGTCCTCGCCAGTGCCCGCACCGTCCATGCTTTCGAGATGCGGGCCAGGTTGGTTGCCAAGTTCGACGAGTATCTGGTGGATGCTCATCGATGGGGGGACAAGATCTCGCCCCTTTTCGGCGCCATGTTCTCAACCGAGTACACCATCATCTACTTGGGATTCGGCCTCGCATTCTGGCAGGGAGTCCGCATGCTTGCGAGGGGCGATATTGAGTCCTCTGGTCAGATTTTCACGTGAGTCCCCAGGCGCGATGTGATTCTGGTTTGCTCTGACCATCTAGTGTCCTTTTATCGGTGGTCATCGGCTCGGTCCAGATTACCATGCTGGCCCCGTACTCGATCGAGTTCACCCGAGCAGCCACGTCCGCTGCCCAGCTGTTCCAACTTATCGATCGCGAGTCGGCGATAGATCCTTTCAACCACTCTGGCGAACAACCCACCGAGGTCTCCGGGCTTGTGGAGCTCGACAATGTCACCTTTGCTTACCCTACCCGTCCCGGCACCACTGTTTTGGACAACTTTTCGCTCAAAGTTCCCGCTGGCAAGGTCACAGCCTTGGTGGTAAGTTTGCGGTCGAGCTCTGTTGGTGGCACCCGGCTAACCCCGCCAGGGGCAAAGCGGCTCTGGAAAGAGCACCATCGTTGGCCTGATCGAGAGATGGTATTCTCCAGGCTCGGGGACCATCAAGCTAGATGGGCGGCCCATCGACACTCTGAATCTCAACTGGCTTCGGAAGAATGTCCGGCTTGTTCAGCAGGTAGGCGAGTTGTTTGGACCCCCCCGCGCCATCTTCTAACACGCCGCCGCAGGAACCTGTTTTATTCCAGGGCTCGGTGTTTGACAACATTGCGTACGGCCTCGTCGGCACTCCATGGGAGAATTCTTCGCGAGAGGAGCAAATGGCCCAGGTCCAAGAAGCGGCTAAGACGGCGTTTGCGCACGACTTCATCTCCCAGCTGCCCAACGGCTACGACACCGACATTGGGCAGCGAGGCAGCCTCCTTTCCGGTGGTCAAAAACAGCGGGTTGCCATTGCCCGCAGCATTGTGTCCCATCCCAAGGTCTTGCTTCTCGACGAAGCTACAAGTGCTCTGGATCCGCATGCCGAAGGCGTGGTTCAGCAGGCCCTGGACAGGGCAGCTGAAGGCCGCACGACAATCGTCATTGCCCACAAGCTGGCCACTATCCGCAAGGCGGACAACATTGTTGTCATGTCCAAGGGCCGCATCGTTGAGCAGGGGACGCACGCGGGACTCATCGCCCAGGATGGCACGTACGCTCGGCTTGTCAGGATTCAGGACCTGGCCGTCAAGGCTGGCGGGTCAGCGTCAGATGCAGAGCAGGAAGATGCGGCCGCCGATGAAGAGGGGCACCCAGCTGAGCTGTCCAAGACTCTGACGCGATACGCGACGCACGACCAAACCCGCTTGGAGGCCCAGATGGAGCGCGACAACTTTGATAACCACAAAGCGGTGGGCTTGATTTCGGTCATCGTCCGGCTGGTCAAGTACACCCCGGAGCTGGCTTGGTGGTACTGTGCTGTGGTGGTATCTTGTGTCGGAGCTGGTGAGTTGTTCCTTCGCGAGCGTTTGGTCTTGGGGGCTCTCCAGCTAACCATCACCGCGCAACCCAGCGGCCGTATTTCCCGGCCAGGCCATTTTGATCTCCAAGATGATGGATGTTTTCACGCTCACTGGCGATGCAATGACGGACCGTGGCGACTTTTTCGCTTCCATGTTCATCGTGATGGCCGCGGGATGCCTCGTTTTCTACTTCATCATGGGTTGGGCTGTGAACGTCGTTGCTCAGGTAGGGCTTGTCCCCTCCAATGGGGAAGGTTGCGTTCTAACTTTCTAGACACTTTCCCACAAACTGCGCAGGCAGATGCTACACGACATTTTGCGGCAAGACTTGCAATTCTTCGACCGCCCTGACAACAGCACAGGCGCCCTGGCGAGCCGCGTCGACTCGAATCCCCAGTCTGTGTTTGAGCTGATGGGCTTCAACGTCGGTCTCATCCTAATCGCTTTGCTGAATGTCGTGGCCTGCAGCATTTTGGGCATTGTACACAGCTGGAAGTTGGGCTTGGTCGTCGTGTTTGGCGGGCTGCCTCCTCTTCTCGGCGCTGGCTGGCTCAAGATCCGGTTGGATATGAAGCTGGACCACAACGTCTCCAAGAAGAATTCCGCCAGCGCGTCGATCGCGTCCGAAGCCATCACGGCTATCCGCACCGTTTCGTCGCTCGCGATCGAGGAGCGTGTGCTTGAGCGGTACACGGCCGAGCTGGACCACGCAGTGGCTGGCACGGTCAAGCCCTTGGCTAGTGTAATGGTGTGTTTTGCATTCACCCAGTCCATCGAGTATTGGTTCATGGCCTTGGGCTTCTGGTATGTGATTGCCCTCAAAAATGTGCTTGCACATGCTCCAGACTGACCCGTGTCTCGGCAGGTATGGCTGCCGTCTGCTTGCCTCCAACGAAACGTCCATGTATGACTTCTTCGTGGCTTTTATGGGCGTCTTCTTCTGCGGACAAGCCACTGCCCAGATGTTTCAGTTTTCAACCAGTCAGTCGTCGTCCGCCCACGGATGGAGACCACACGCTAACTTTGTCAAGGCATCACCAAGGGGAAAAACGGGGCGAACTACATCTTCTGGCTTTCGGAATTGCAGCCCACGGTCCGCGAAACGAGCGACAATCGTGAGAAAGGGCCAAAATCAGGTGGCCCGATCGAGTTGGACAACCTGCGGTTTTCCTACCCGTTACGGCCAGACGCTGTCGTGCTTCGCGGGGTAGACCTAGAGGTACGTCTCCTGGAGCGCGAGGGCCTTGTCTTAGCTGACCCCCGTAGATGAAAAAGGGCCAGTTTGTGGCAGTGGTGGGTGCGTCGGGCTGCGGCAAATCCACCGTAATCGCCATGCTCGAACGCTTTTACGACCCGTCCACTGGCAACATCCGCATCGACGGCGAGGTCCTCAGCGAGCTCAACCCGAGACTCTACCGTCGCATCGTCGCCCTTGTTCAACAGGAACCCACCCTGTTCCAAGGCTCTATCCGCGAGAACATCGCGCTGGGCATCGACGACCCGAGTGCTGCGGCCGACACGGCCGCTACTTCAGCGACGACGACTGGCCCCGCAGTCCCCGACTCCCAGATTGAAGCTGCGCTCCGTGCCGCCAACGCCTGGGAGTTTGTCGCATCGCTTCCCGACGGCCTGGCTACCGCGGCCGGCCCCAACGGCACGCAGCTTTCGGGCGGCCAGCGTCAACGAATTGCCATTGCGCGCTCGCTGATCCGGGACCCCAAGATCCTCCTGCTCGACGAGGCAACCAGCGCTCTGGACACCGAGAGCGAGAAGATAGTTCAAAATGCACTGGCTGAGGCGGCCAAGGCTGGCGACCGCATCACTGTCGCAGTGGCGCATCGGCTGTCCACCATCAAGGATGCCGACCTGATCTGTGTGTTCCACGGTGGGAGGATCGTGGAGAGGGGGACACACGAAGACTTGATCGCACTCGGGGGCATGTACCGCAAGATGTGCGAGGCCCAAAATTTGGACTAGTGTTTTTTTTTGTTTTTTTTTCCAGTGCCATGAGACAAGGCCGGGACCAGCAGAGATAGAGATGTATTACTCATAGACACAAATCGCTAACTGAGTAATGCATGCAATGTGACGTTGAACTTGATCATTGCTGCCTTTCCAAGTTCTATTTCCTCCTCCTTGCTCGGGGGCGGGTGTCCTTCACTACAGGATGAAACTGTCAAATGTTTGCCCGTCGCAATACATCAGCCATCTCTGCTCGCCTCGGATAGTACAACTTGGAGGACTCTGTCACAAAGCATATTGAAGGCAGCACATCAAGTCTGATTCGATACGGATCAGCCATTCAATGGTCGCGCGTGCCAAACCAAACCACATTCCATGTACCTAATCAAGGCCCTCAACAAGCAACAGTCCGCTTAACAAGGCATTGCAAGCGATGCCGGAGTGGGTACCCCGGCCAACCTGGCAACCTCGCGAAGTCAGCTGAGAGCGTGACAAGGCGGGGACACCCACGATTCGGACGTTCTTTCAAGTCCGCTGTAACGCCGACTCGTCCCCCGAGTGTCTGTGTGTCATACTAGTGGGCTACCCAGCCACTGCCAGCCCGGCTTGTTGCATCCGATGACTCAGGGAACCTCAGTAAGACCCAGCTCCACAGGAACTTTGTCGCCGACGAGAAGAAGGAGACTCCTTGCATTGACACAGTCGTGTCTCAACAGTCAAGGGCCATCCATGCGGTCATTCCAACAATCGTCTCTGAACGCTTCCATCTTCGGAGGGAGGTACTGTACCGAGGACTGTATTGTGTAATCCAAGGCCCTGCTCCGCTTTCGCGGCCACCTGCTCATCAAGGTGCCTAAGCACTGCCGTGCCCATCGCCCCACAGCCAGCGAGGGCAGAACCAATCACGCCGACAACCCTGCATATCGAATGCGAAGGAAGGTGGTCGGAAACAACTCTCCAGCTTGAGCGCCTTCGCCTTGGCGCCGAGAACAACCTCCTGCCACATCGATGCAAAGCGAAAGACGCAACGGAATGACGTTTGGTCGTGGCCGAATCTCCGAAGCTCCGAGTGGCTCGAGGGGGGCCAATCAGGCCCGCCACATTACGGATCCGCACATCGCAGTGTCCAACCATGCTGATACGCCACGCCTCCGACCGTACTCGGGTTGGTGCAGATCCCCTCACAAGCCGGTTCGAGCGCTCTCAGCGTTTCAAGTGCCACGGAGATCTGGGAGCCGGCGCATCTTGATACAATGCGGCAAGGACGTGGGGATGATGGGCCAATTGACAGACATCGGCAGCTGCAGAACCGTTAGCATATCAGCCGCAGCGAACTTCTGCTTCGTCGAACCACTGGACACGGGATCGAGATGAATGTCGCGATCCTGCCCCTCACGGTGCGGGGTTGGCGTGACCGCGGTACTACTTGCCCGGGAGCGGGGTACTGCTTGGTCAGGGACGGTCTCCGAGGCGCCCAACGGCGCCCTCCGAGGACGGGAGGTTACAGTACTTCATAAGCCCCCCTCTCTCTTCCTGCCGGGCCCTGATTTTCCCCTCTTGCACCAGAGCTAGTCTCCTACAGTTGCGGTCCGCAAGGTCACCAGCAACGCTGCACTGCCATTTCTGACCAGAACACTCTGACACCAGCCAACCGACATCATGGGAGAGTGCCCGGTCCGCCATGCCAACGTCGCTGGCGGTGGCACCAGGAACAACGACTGGTGGCCCAACTCGCTGCGGCTCAACATCCTCCGCCAGCACCAGGCAGCGTCGAGCCCCTACAACAAGGACTTCGACTATGCCGCCGCCTTCAAGACGCTCGACTACCAGGCGCTGAAGAAGGACCTCACGGCGCTCATGACGGACTCGCAGGACTGGTGGCCGGCAGACTTTGGCCACTACGGCGGTCTCTTTGTCCGCATGGCGTGGCACAGCGCCGGTACATACCGTGTCTTCGACGGCCGTGGCGGCGGCGGCCAGGGCCAGCAGCGGTTTGCGCCGCTCAACAGCTGGCCAGACAATGTCAGCCTGGACAAGGCCCGCCGCCTGCTCTGGCCCATTAAGCAAAAGTACGGCGACAAGATCTCGTGGGCCGATCTGCTGCTCCTGACGGGCAATGTCGCCTTGGAGTCGATGGGCTTCAAGACCTTTGGCTTTGCCGGCGGTCGCCCCGACACCTGGGAGGCTGACGAATCGGCGTACTGGGGCGGCGAGGCAACGTGGCTCGGCAACGAGGTCCGCTACTCGCAGGGCCAAGAGGGCCTTGCCGGCCAAGGAATCCTGGACGGCGACGAGTCCAAGAAGGGCCACCGTGACATCCACACGCGGGACCTCGAATCGCCCCTGGCCGCCGCCCACATGGGTCTCATCTACGTCAACCCGGAAGGCCCCGACGGCGTCCCCGACCCCGTGGCCGCTGCCAAGGACATCCGCACCACCTTTGGCCGCATGGCCATGAACGACGAGGAGACGGTCGCCCTGATTGCCGGCGGCCACACTTTCGGCAAGACACACGGCGCTGGCCCGTCGGACAACGTCGGCAAGGAGCCCGAGGCGGCGGCCCTGGAGCAGCAGGGCCTGGGCTGGGACAACAAGTACGGCTCGGGCAAGGGAGCCCACACCATCACCAGCGGTCTCGAGGTCATCTGGACCAAGGAGCCGACCAAGTGGACCAACAACTTTTTTGAGTACCTCTTTAAGTTTGAATGGGAGCTCACCAAGAGCCCGGCGGGCGCCAACCAGTGGGTGGCCAAAAATGCCGACAATATCATCCCGGACCCTTTCGACTCCAGCAAGAAGCACCCGCCCCGCATGCTCACGACCGATCTCTCGCTGCGGTTTGACCCCGAGTACGAGAAGATCTCGCGGCGCTTCCTCGAGAACCCCGATCAGTTTGCCGACGCGTTTGCGCGCGCCTGGTTCAAGCTGCTGCACCGCGACATGGGTCCGCGCTCGCGCTGGCTCGGCCCAGAGATTCCTGCTGAGGTGCTCATCTGGGAAGACCCGATCCCCGCGGTCAACCACCCGCTCGTCGACGACAAGGACATCGCCGCCCTGAAGGCCGACATCCTCGCCACCGGCGTGGCCCCCGCCAAGCTCATCTCGACTGCGTGGGCGTCGGCGTCGACATTCCGCAGTGGCGACAAGCGTGGTGGCGCCAACGGCGCCCGCATCCGTCTGGCGCCGCAGAAGGACTGGAAGGTTAACAACCCGGCTCAGCTGGCTGAGGTGCTGCAAGCGCTCGAGGGCGTGCAGGCCAAGTTCAACGGGTCGGCCGCTGGCGGCAAGAAGGTCTCGCTGGCCGATTTGATTGTGCTCGGCGGTGTCGCGGCGCTCGAGCAGGCTGCGGGTGTCCCCGTCCCCTTCACGCCCGGCCGCGCCGACGCGTCGGCGGAGCAGACCGAGGCAGAGACGTTCCAGCATCTCGAGCCATATGTCGACGGCTTCCGCAGCTACGGCCGGGGCACGTCGCGTGTTGCTACGGAGCAGTTCCTTGTCGACCGTGCGAACTTGCTGACGCTCACGCCTCCCGAGCTGGCAGTGCTTGTGGGCGGTCTGCGCGTGCTGGGGGCCAATTATGACGGCTCGTCGCACGGCGTGTTCACGACCCGCCCCGGCAAGCTGACAAACGACTTCTTTGTCAATCTGCTCGACATGGGCACGGCGTGGAAGTCAGTCGACGGAGAGGTGTTTGAGGGCAGCGACCGCAAGACGGGCGAGAAGCGGTGGACGGGCACGCGGGCTGATCTCGTGTTTGGCTCGCACGCCGAGCTGCGTGCCGTGTCGGAGGTGTATGCGAGCGCCACCGGCCAGGACAAGTTCGTCGCGGACTTCGTCGCGGCGTGGGACAAGGTCATGAATCTCGACCGGTTCGATGTCGCGCAGCCGGGATCGGCGGGGCCGAAGTTGTAGGTTGCGTGTGTTGAGGTTAAGATCCCCAACGGTTAGCAATTGATTCCGGTTCAAGTTTGACTGCGCGAAGTGACCACAAGTTGACCACGCTCTGAACGTCGGAATGGGACGGAGATCGCGATCCGCGAGCATCTAACGAAGGAACAACGCAGAAGCAACGCATAAGACCCAGCACAGATGGCCCTAAGACAAATCATAGATCAACCTAAGATGCTGAAGAACACTTCAAGTTCTGGAACCGTGCTTTGAGATTTATGTCCCTCGTCGATGCCGTCTGATCACAGCCGCAACGTCTGCCTGTCCCCTCAAGCTACCTGGCTGGCCCCATGTTCCCCACAACGGGCGGTAGCGCGTTGCTAATGTGCTTGTCCAGGAGTGGGCCGTATGTCGACGTGCCCCCGGGAAGTTGGTGGATGAGCCGCCGAAGATACTGCATGTTCTCCGCGCCTGTGCCGTTGCTGCCCGTTGCCGGCACTCGCGTGAGAACGTCTACCATTGCGCAGGCGACATCGAATATCTTTTCGTTAATTCCGACCCCGTGAATTCTGATGCTTTCCAAGGACATGGCTTGCAAGACACCGACCAGCTGCTCACCAACCTCAACAGGGTAGTGAAATGTGAGATGGCCCGGCATGCCGGATTCCTCAACCAACAACCCTAGGCGCAGTCGGAGTTGCCAGAGGATCACCAGCAGCCAGTGTTGTGTCACTCTGAGATTGGCTAGTTGCGTCTCGCGAAGAAGTTCAATCTGCGACGCCTCGAGAGCGGTGCTAATGGCGGCATGGATGGCGTCGAGCGCCATCAGCAACCTTGAGGCAAATACCGTGCTCTCTTGGTTCAGCAGGGCGAAGAATGCAGTGTCGAGTGGCCTGAAGAGAGCGACCAGAGCACTCAACCCGGAGAGGCTCGGGTCTTGCTCGACATCGAGATCGAGATCGGGCCCTGACGGGATGACCTGCAGAGTGACGGGCCGGCGATATCGGATCCCGTGGGAGCGCTCCGACACCAAGATCACCCAGAAGAGCCTGTCAGCTAGGCGGCGGCGCAATACGTCACCCTCCTCAATCCGCAAGACCAGCCAGACGGTGGCAGCCTCTCGGAGGAAGTAGAATGCCTGGCTGTGGTGAAAGAGCGAGGCATGGCCAGCGTAGAGGAAGAAGGTCGCCAGGGCTCGTTCCAGACAGGGGTTGAATCGCGCAGACAAGTGGTGGTGGGCCGCCGTCGCCTCGTCAAATAGCAACTTGCCAAACTCGCTGTTGGTGTGTGGGATGCCGTCGGCTTCGAACTGACTCCGGTCTGGCTCTTCTACCTGGATCAGCACCACCGCGCACACTGCCGTGATGACGCACTGGGCCTGCTCGCCCTGCGGCGATTCGGCCGCAGCGACCAACCACTCGGCGTACTCGGGGCTTAAGATGGGAATAGTCGGGTGCAGCTCAGCGAAGAAGCGACGGAAGCAGTACCCGACGACTGTTGCAGGAAGCGCACGCCCACCAGGCTGTCGAGGTGTTGCAACTGGGGTCGCGTGGAAGGTCTCTGGGGAAAGGCTTGCTGGCAGCTGTGGGTACGACCAGTTCAGATCGACCGGATGCTGTTGCCCTCCGTCGAATCCAACACACTGTTCCTCCAGGCCGACCTTGATGCAGCGCTGGCATGGTCTCGAGTCACTGCACCCTTTCTGAAGCCTCCTGCACCTCTGACAGGCCTTTGAGACTTGTGCTCGTTTAGATTTTGGTGGAGAATCAATCCCTGGGGCCGTCACAGCGTTGTTCGAAGGCCCCATTTTGATGGGTTTGGTTGCGCAGAACTTGGAGAACTGTCTCCTTAGGTGGAGGCTGCGTCTGATGGGGTCGAGGAGGCGGTCATGAGATTCGCTCCTGACTCCACTCAGCGGACCTGCCAAGCATAAGGGACCTTCGTGGTCAGGGTGGGTGGGTCAGCCTCCAATCCGCTGCTCCCTCATTTTCCCCGCAAAGCAGGACGCTGTACTAACTCCAACGTCCCTGGCAGAAAGTACCTCAAACAACTCCAATCCTTGCGGGATGCCCTCGGAGCAAACCTCGATCATCATCAGAGAGACACGGGATGGGGACCTCCCAGCCATCACCGCTATCTACAACGACGCTGTCGTCAACACCACAGCAACATACGAGATAGATCCTCCAAGTCAATCTACCATGAGTGACAGGCTCGCCGCCATCAAAGACGCCGGATTGCCATGCCTCGTCGCAGAAGGATCTTCCGATTCCCCCAATATTCTAGGTTATGCCTATGTCAACGCTTTCCGTCCACGACCAGCGTATCGGTTCACAGTGGAGCATTCGGTTTATGTGGCGTCGGATGCACGAGCCCGTGGTGTTGGTAGTTTGTTGATGAGAAATCTGATTCAGGAGTGTGAGCGGCTGGGCTTCCGTCAGATCGTGGCGGTGATCGGGGATGGCCGGCCTGACAGTCCGTCTGTTCTATTTCATAGGAAGCTCGGGTTCCGGCATTCGGGAAAGCTGGAGGGATCGGGGTATAAATTCGGGAGATGGCTGGATACGAGTTTCATGCAGCTCCCGATCAACGGTGGAATAGCGACCCATCCTGATTCATCACCACAGCCAGGACTGAGGCTGCAGGGGCAGTAGATGGTCGCTCTCCATTCTGGGACGTCACGGGCCTTGCAAACTACTTTGTTGAGCAACCTCTGATTCTTCACCAAAGTACATGGCCTGAAATCAAGGCTCAAAGTTCAGATACACCCTCCCTTCCCAAGGTCTCATTTCTCCGCCCGTTTCCCTCGGGGACTGCCGGCCCCTGAGGGTGCTCACGAGCAACCTCTCCTTGCCCTTTCGACACCCCAGCGCGTTGCTGACATCGGGACATTGTTGACACCGACTTGTAAAGTTCATCACCACCAGCGCCCTCCTATGCTCCCCGTCGGACCCGGGGCCAGCGTGCACCTCGCTCTCCTTGACATATGCAAACAGAGATTCGTCCTCAGGAAAAAGCAGCTTGAACTTCCCATGGACGAAGATGTCTCCGTATTCTTTGCGAAGCTTCAGGACCGTTCCGTAGAATCCCAACACGGATTCCGGGTCCCGGAGCTGCTTGGCAGCATTCAACTCGCGATACTCGTCATGGACCCTCATCCAGGGGGCCACGGCTTCGCTTGTGAAGCCAGAATTCGGAGAGTCGTCCCACTGGAACGGCAACCTCGAGTGATCCCTTGCCAAAATCTGCAGTCCGTGGAGCGTCGCCGCAATCTTTTTCTCGTTGCCCGACGCGACCACCTCGTTGAAGAAGCCCAAACTCTCCACATCCTTGTACTCCTCAATGCCCCAACTGCGCGGCATGTTTTTCATCCCTATCTCCTGTCCCTGGTACAGGAATAGCGTGCCTGTCAACGTCGCCTGCCACAACGCGATCGTTTTGGCGCTCGCCTCCCACAGCTCGGGAGTGCTGTCGTCTCCAAACCGTGACACGGCACGCCCATTGTCGTGGTTCTCGCAAAAGACCGTGTGCCACCCGTCCGTGCCTTCGATGAAGGTCTGCCACGTCGCAACATGCCGCTTGAGGACCGACAGTGGAAACGGCCGGTACAGATACTTCCCGTGAAAGAGATCGCCCGTTCCGAGACGGATCATGCTGAACTCAAAGACCATGTCGAGCTCGCGCGCGGCAGCGGAGACGTAGGGGAGCACCTGGCTGGGGAGAGGGGTGTTGGAGAGCTCGCCGACGGAGACTGCGTTGTATGGAGCCAGAACTTGGGTCTGCATCTCATGGATGAACTCGTGGATGCGCGGACCGTTGCACCACATCTCGGGCGCGGGTTGGTGCGGGGCTTCGGGGCAAGTGATGGGCGCGTCGGGGAAGTCGGTGCGCTTGGAGTACTTGTTGACTGTGTCGATGCGGAACCCGTCGATGCCCCTGTCCAACCAGAAACGCATGGCCACCTCGTAGATGGCGGCGCGGCACTCGGGGTTTTCCCAGTTGAGATCTGGTTGGAAGGGGCCGTAGAGATTCAGGTAGTACTCCTGTGTCTCCTCGTCCCAGGTCCATGTGGAGCCAGCAAAGTAGCCGCGCCAGTTTGTCGGGGGGACGCGATTGCCGGCGCTGTCGTGCCTTGGCGGCTTCCAGATGTACCAGTCCCGCTTGGGGTTCGACTTGGATGAGCGGGACTCTCGGAACCAAGCGTGCTGATCGGACGTGTGATTCACCACCAAGTCGAGGATCAACTTCATGCCGCGGCTGTGGCAGGCTGCTATGAGCTGGTCAACGTCCTCGAGGGTGCCATATCGGGCGTAGACGGCTTGGTAGTCCGAGATGTCGTAGCCCATGTCTTGCTGTGGGCTCTCAAACATGGGGGAGAGCCAGACCACGTCGACGCCGAGCTGATGAAGGTAGTCAATCTTCGAAATGAGACCCGGAATATCGCCCCAGCCATCGCCGTTGGAATCTTTGAAGCTGGCCGGATAAACCTGGTAGAAGACGGCGCCCTTCCACCATGGCGTCGTCCCAACCCAGCCATCCGGGTGATGGAAGAAATTAGAACCCATGGTCGACCTGGGGGAGCTCAACCCGGGCGTTCTTGGGAAAAGCCGAGGGGGGAAGAAATCGGTGTGGAAACACGGAATGTCACGGGCAACAGCTCCCAACGGCAGATTGACGGCAACCCATAAGTATTCGCATCTCCAAACAGTTGCATAAGAGCCGCCACATGTTCCTGGCCCGGAAGTGGACTGCCCCTGGGTGGTGTCGGTCACACTCCGACACCCTTGTCCCAGTGCCACACGCGTTGTGGGCCCTTACGTTCTGGAAGCCGATAATCATCGATATGCTGATGTGAGAAAACGAAAAAGTTAACATCTTGCCGAATGACGGGATCTCGGAGTCGAACAAGGCCCTTCACTAACTCAGCTTGGATGCCTACCGCACTTGAGCTCAGTAGAACGCTTTAGCGTCTCTGGACACGCATGTTGACGCAGCGACCGCAAGCCTCGCCGTCTCGAGGTCGTGGTGGAAGGCTCACCCAAAGAAAAATCATGTTTCCCCAGGTTTGCCTGGTCCAATCACGCACCACAGAAACTCCGCTCATACCTCCGACACCCTTGCCAGATCGGCAATGACATCAATGCCAAGGGGTCAGAGTCTCCCATTTTTCTCTTTCCAGGCCCACCAACAAACTTTGCTGCACGAGGTTTGACTTCCACTTACAACGGCCAATTATCTGGTCTTTCCCCGGAAACCACACAGTCGGGCGCGGGGATGATGACTTTCTGGGGTCTAGTGCAGGGCCACCGGGCCTGGGTCTTGTGCGTCAAGTGACAAGAACGCGGCGCCCCGCAAAAGCCTTTTCGCCCCAAAGCGAGGAGACCCTGGCTGCTCCATTGCCCAGGGCACTGTGCCTGACCACTCAACAGCCTGGACCGTGAGCACCTCGCAGCCACACCAACTTGCTGGAACGGAGATAAATAACCCAGTCACCTCCACCGACCCGAGTATTCGGACGCCTCTTGTCTTTGGTCATCATCTCCAGTCTCCCTCTTGATCTTCCTCTGGTAGCCCTTTACCCCTTCCTTTTGACAACATGGCCGATGCCAAAGCACCGACACCGCAGGGCGCTCCCCTCGACAAGGAGGGCAGCGTCCCTACGATCCATGGCGACGGTGTCGAGGCCGTCGAGGCAAAGCATGCCTCAGACAAGGAGCACCAAATGTCGCTCCTCAAGGCCATCAAGCTCTATCCCAAGGCCATTGGTTGGTCGGTGCTGGTCTCGTCCACCATCATCATGGAAGGGTACGACCTTGCCCTGCTCGGCAACCTCTATGCTTCCCCGGCCTTCAACAAGAAGTTCGGCCACTTCGACGAGGCAGCTGGCAAATACGTCGTCTCAGCGGCATGGCAATCCGGCCTCTCGAACGGCGCCAGGGCCGGCGAGATCTTCGGACTCATTTTTGCAGGTTGGACTTCAGACCGCTTTGGCTACAAGATGACGACGATCGGATCTCTTATCATGATGATTTGTTTCATCTTTGTCTTGTTCTTTGCGCCGAATGTGCAGGTGCTGGTCGTTGGCGAGGTCCTCTGCGGTGAGTCCTTCCCTGTTCCAGATACCTTCAGGGGCGTCCAATGACTGACGGTTCTCAGGCATTCCGTGGGGCGCATTCCAGAGTGTCACGGCGGCGTATGCGTCCGAGGTTGCCCCGATGGTCCTGAGGCCGTACCTCACCACCTTCATCAACATGTGTTGGGTCATCGGGCAGTTCTTTGCTGTCGCGGTCAACAAGGGTTCGGTGGGAAGAAATGATGACTATGCCTATAAGATTCCGTTTGCCGTGCAGTGGGTGTGGCCAGTTCCCATTCTCGCCGGCCTCATCTTTGCCCCAGAGTGAGTCCCATCTACGGCCTTGTTTGTCTTGGATCCCTCTAACTATTTGAACAGATCGCCTTGGTGGTATGTGAGGCACGGCAGGAGGGATGACGCCAAAAAATCATTGCTCCGCCTAACCTCGCGCAACCAACCCGGCTTCGATGCTGATGAGACCATTGCCATGATTGAGCACACCAACGAGCTCGAGAAGAACATGAAGGAGGGAGTCAGTTTCCGCGACTGCTTCAAGGGAATCGACCTCCGCAGGACCGAGATTGTTGTCGGAATCTGGCTTGTCCAAACGTTGGGAGGACAGAATCTGATGGGCTACTTTGCCTACTTCCTGTGAGACCTCCCCAGAGCAACAGCAGGGCTCTCTCTTGCTGACTCTCAATAGCACCCAAGCAGGCATGGACTCCAGCAACTCCTTCACGCTCTCACTCTGCCAATATGCCCTTGGCATGATTGGTACCGCTGGTTCTTGGTTCCTCATGTCTCGGGTTGGCCGCAGGAGGATCCATTTCGGTGGGCTGTGCGCCCAACTGACGCTGCTCATCATCGTGGGCTGCCTCTCGTTTGGCCAAACCAAGGCATCTGTCTGGGCTATCGGCGCGATGCTGATTGTCTTCACTTTTGTCTACGATTTCACCGTCGGCCCTGTCACGTACTCCCTCGTTTCGGAGCTCTCGTCGACACGGCTCAAGGCCAAAACCATCGTCCTGGCTCGCGCCGCCTACAACGCCAGCAACATCTTTGTGAACGTCATGACCAACTATCAGCTAAGCTCGACGGCGTGGAACTGGGGAGCCCGCACCGCATTCTTCTGGGCGGGCAGCTGCTTGCTGTCGGCTGTCTGGGTGTTCTTCCGGCTGCCAGAGCCGAAGGATAGGTCGTATGCAGAGCTGGATCTCTTGTTCGAGCAGCGTGTGCCAGCAAGGCAGTTTTCCAAGACGAAGGTTGATGTGTTTGCGCACCCCGCAAACGAGAAGAGGCTGTCGGGTGAGGAGGCAGAGCACGTCGAGAAGGAGACGCGGCTCTAAACGAACAAACCCACTTGAAGTGCTATCTGCAGAAATAGCGGGTTCCAAAGATGACCGATTCCTCACAAACTTTCTGTTCCCGAGTACTTCAATTGCTTGGCTATATGTACATGTGACGCCTTGTCCTCGGCCCCTGAAACGTTCGACATCTGATTGCCCCGAATACAGCACAGGTTGGGAGCTGATTCTGGCCCGAAAGTGCTCGGCGAGAGCGGCGCAACCAGTTGCCGGGCATGCATTAGGTGCTCCGCGCCCTGCGCGTCTTTGCCATCCTAACTGCTCGTCCAACCTTGCAGCTGCTCACTGCCTTTAACCGCCCATCCAACGCAATGTCGACCGGGGATGTCGCGCCAACATGCCTCACCACGACCTCATCCAGGGTGTCCAAGAGAACCAAGTTCTCAAACGGCGTGCTGAAGAAGTTGTCTCCTCCGCCAGCAATAAAGTCCAAAGTGACAATCTTGTATTCGGCGGCCTTGTCCAGAGGTTTGTCCCCGATCGTCACCGAGACCAAGACGTTGCTGGTGCCGTTGGCGGTGGCGGGGCCATACTCGATGCGAACACCGCTGCTCACCTGGAGGAACGAAGTGACAGCCTTGCCGTTGTCCACATTCACCTTCGCGATGATGCCCTGAAGCGCGGCCCACAGTCGCTCTCCAGAAACGGCTACATCGACAAGGGCGTTGCCAAAGGGGAATGCGGTGAGGACCTCGCCGCGGGTGATGGGACCCTCGTCGATGGTTGCCCGAATACCGCCTGCATTAATAAGGGCGAAGTCGGGTGCCGTCCCGGGGGCGCTCCCATTGACACGGTATGCGAGCATGGCGCTATCCCTCATGTCAGCATCAAATATTCAGCAAAATCGGTGCCTCGGTCACCTACTCTGTCACAAAATCGCCCAGCAAACACTCCTTTTGCTGGCACGTCGACTGGTCCAACACAACGTTGCTGAAGCCGACCTCCTGCTTGGAAAACTCTTCAAACGGTACCCGCCATGCGTCAATCTGCTTCTGCAAATCCTCGTCCTGTGTAGTCGTGTTGGTGAGATGGATTGGCGCGCCGTGATATGCCAGCACCTTGCCCTGAGCGTCGTATGTCACGTCGATGTAGCCCAGATACTCGCCCCAGCGGTACGCGGTCACAATGAAGACTTCGTCGCCGGCCTTGTTCTCGACAATGGTCGGGTACGGGCCCACGGCACCGGCGAAATCGCCCAGGGGCGTGTGGCTGTGTCCGCCCATGATGAGATGCAGGCCGGTCGTCTCACGCGCGAGCCGCTGGTCCTCGTCGTAGCCAATGTGGGTGATGGCTGCCAGGCGGGTGATGTTGGTGGTAGAGCGGATCAAGTCAACGGTGTTTTGCACTGCCACGATGGCGTCGGTGAACTTGGTGCCCTTGCCGGGGGAAGAGATGCCTGGAGTAGTGTCGGTGGTCACACCGATGACGGCAAGGTCATACTGCGGGAAAATGTGGAATGGCTTGATGGTCCGGTTGAGCACCGGGTGGTCTGAGACGATGTTTGCGCTGACGATGGGGAAGGTGAGGTTCTCGAGAAACTGGCCCAGGTGATCGTCGCCGCGATCAAACTCGTGGTTGCCCAGTGTCATGGCGTCGAACCCGATCTGGTTGAGCGTCTCGGCGATCTTCTCACCCCCGTAGAAGGAGAAGAACATGGTGCCCTGGAACTCATCACCCACGTTGAGCAGCAGCGAATCCGGGTGCGACGGTCGGCTCTCCTTGAGGACAGTCTTGACGCGCGAATAGCCGCCGAAGCAGCCCCGTTCTGGCCGCGTACAGTCCGTACCAGACGAAGAGAACTGGTCCAAGTGTGCGTGGACATCATTGATGTGGTAGAAGGAGATGTTGTAGTGCCCGGCATCGTCGATGAACCGTTTCGAGAGCTTCCGGCTGACGAGACGGTCTTCCTGGGCGGCAAAGACCGTGCTCAAGAGGCACGCGCTTGCGAAAAGGAGCTTCATGATGGTAGCAATGCGGTGAGGCCGCGCACAGTCCAGACGCGACTTGCTCTCGTGGTGTCGCCGGAAGATCGCTGGATGATGACGTGACACACGCGTGGCGGAGTCCGGTCACGATCGCCGCGGTTCACACCTGCAGTGTAACGACAGAAACGGTCGGGAATTATATCAAAGTTGGTCGCAACCGAATCTCCCTTCTATTTCCAGGGGTTGTTTAGGGCCGGCGCTCACAATTCGCATTCGGCAGGAGAAAGGACCTATCACATTGCGAGAAGCGGGCGATGTCCGTCCATAGCACTCACATTGCACCGCTGCTCCAGTGCCTCCAAGCTGGCGTTTACCATGACCTGTCGAGCCTGTCAAGGCACAGATTCAAACCCGCTGCTACCTTCCACTTTCGGGACCGGCTCCATGGTTGACCATCGGAACTCTGCGGCCTTCCTGAACGGTGCCCGATAAGGGGGTGGGGCAAATGGCACCTTGTTGAACCCCCTGTTGATCGCCACAGGATCGACACACGTGGGATTGTGAGCGCTGACCCACGTGTGATCGCTGGACCCCTGGATTCGACCATGTCAAATTCATGGGTATGGAAACTATAACAGAGGATTTCCCTGCTGTGAACAGCTTCGGGAGTGACCGGTAACCCCATTCAAGGGCAATCTCCGTAGCTGGCTGGGTCCGTTGAGACTTGGAACTCAAGCTTCAAGGGCATCAGATCTCATGTCCGCACCCAAGATGTCTCTCGCCAAGCGCTTCGAGCTCTTCAACCCGGACAGTATCAGGTCCGACATCACGCATCAGTAGACCAGCAAACGCGGTGGCGTTTAGAACCGGACTCTTGGGAATGAGCTGCGTCCCCTTCATGGAGAGCACGCTGAGCATATGCGCAGCGGCCTTGGGCTACAATCAGTCTCCATCTCTGGTATGACGGGGGCAGAGCAACATACCCGGGCGTTTGTCGTAAGAGTTTGCGGATCTGGGTTCTTGATCGTGTCGCACGCCTGGTGGTAACACGGATCCTGTGCAACCCCGGTGCCCGTGTGCAGGAAGCCAAACGGCTTGTTCAACAAGCCCCAGAAAGAAGCATAATCGCTACCGTTGGTGAGGATCGCTGGGGTAACCGCAATACCCTGCCGCTGGAAGTGCTCGACGTAGATGCGTTGGATGACATCGGACCCTGGCGGTGCAACGCTCCCATGCGAGCTGCCGTCGCCATCGCTGACACCGATATAACCTCGGGCTACCATGTCGAAGTTGAGGTAGGCCAGGATCTTGTTAGCATCCGAAGACCCGATGGTGGAGCAGTAGTGCCGTGATCCCAGGAGGCCGTTCTCTTCCGCGCCCCACCATGCAAAGCGGACCTTGTTCTTGGTGCGATACTTGCTCATGGCCAAGAACAGCTCGAGGATCAAGCTAGTTCCAGAGCCTGGACGGTCAGCGAGGAGACAATGGCGAGGGCTTGACGAACTCACCATCATCATTGATACCTGGGCCGGCCTGAACACTGTCCAAGTGAGCGCCGAGCTAAAATGACGTGCGTCAGGGGCGGAAGGCAGTGAAAGAGGGGGAAAAGGGGAGGGAAGGGGGTGTACTTACAACAACGACATTATCTGGATCGCCATCAAGCGTCTCGACAAACACATTTTGCGTCAGCCGTGACTCGATGATTTGTGTCTGCTGGAAGTAGCCCTCTAGCTTTTCCCCTGCTGCCAGGCGCTCCTTAATACGCTGGCCATCTACCAGGTTGATGAAACCGCCAGGAACATGGTCCGGGCTTGGTGCGGAGAGAGTACCCGCTGTGGCGTTGGTCGGCAGGTCGTTGTAGATGATGACTGCAGCAGCGCCGGCCCGAGCAGCGGGAAGCAACCGGCCCGCAAGGGTGCCGCCGGTAGGACAGCGAAAACGCTGGACGAGAACAAGCTTGCCAACGACATCCAGGTTGCTGTACGCCGACTGTTCGCATCCGGCTGCGCCTTCTGGGCCCGCTACTATTTCAGCTGTGATGCCTTCAGCAGGAGTCGAGGGCGAGTATGTCAGGCCGAAGACGTAGACATCTTCACCGCCAACCTTGAGCTGAATGGACTGGACCTGGCTGAAAAGACCTTCGAAATCTTGCTTCCACGCCCTTGTGCCGGGCACCCGCGAGATTCGCTTCCAGACGTAATCAACAGAGGCGGCATAACCGGGCAGCCCGAAAGCGCGATTGCCTCCGTTGGTATTGGCGATGCTGTCGAGCGCGTGCAGGTTCCGCATCAACCTGTTACTCAATTAGCAAGCCTTGCCAGTAGTGGTCAAGGTTGGCCTACTTTTTGGTACTGATGTCGCCTTGCAGACTTTCCGAATCGACCCATCGCTTGGGCTTGCCATGTGCGCCGTCTCCCGGTCTGTCCCCAGCCACACAGGCTCCCAATGCCAGAACGGCAGCAATCCTACACAGTCTCATTATAGAGCTAAAACGGTGAGATCCAGAGTGTCGTCAAATGGTAGCGCAGAGGCAAGCGTGCGCCAATCGACCTGGTGGGCTCAAGCCGGTGGTGGTGCCCCTTATACTCCGAGCAGTACGGGTTGGCCGCATGTCGCCGTAACCGCAAATCTGAGGCTCTGTCAGGAATGGGAGGTATCAAGACTGAGTTGCAGGACTCGTTGATCGGTGCTGGTTATGGCTCGGATTGGGAAGGTCGACAACTGTCGGAAACCAGGACGGGCAGCTGCCAGAGCCACGCCAAGGCTGCGAGTCGTCTTGGCCATTTATCGTCATGGCGATCACCTCTTCTCTTCATCACAGGCAACAACGCTCATTCTGTTCCCGTTGCCGTAAATGCAACTGTAGGCTGGGATGGTGCCTATGGCGGAATATCTCACCTGCTCGCAACCATGCTGTGTGGGGTCTTACACAGCAGATGGCACAGTGTCTGGCTCGGCAGCTCAGAATGTGGTCCATGGGACTGCAGGGGTTGCGGTTGCAGATGAGGAGCGGGGAAATATCCCGAGTCTCCATCTCCTATGTCCCGCGGCCCCGCCTTCCCTGCGCAGATCTCGGGGAAGAGCAGGAAGCAGCACGCAGGACGGACAGCAGGCCCACTGGTTCGGCCGGAGGATGCCGGAGAATATCGAGGCAGGAGAACAACGGAAAAAGAGAATGTTTGGGTCTTGTACAGATGCCGATGGGGCTCACAGGCTCACCCCTGAGCCCAATTTGTAAGACGTCAATTTTACTGTACAACCTTAACTCTGGCCCCTGCCTCCCAGTTTTACTGACCATTTACCAGCCAGGCTGTGAAGTTGCTCGCGCCAGTTGTTGTTGTTGCTCCTGTTTCCGCAGCGCAGCGGCGTCTTCGGCCCGCAGCTCGGTCGTGCTAGCATGGAACGAGCGCTCTTCGAGAATGATGTATTTGCTGTCGTCGTTGACGGTGTCCAGCTGCGAGAGACCGAGGGCGCTCTTGACTCGCTTCTTGTTCTTGGGGTGGGACCCGATCGTGACAATGGTGCTGGTAGGTCCGCTCTGCTTCTGGTTGCTGTTCTTCGGCGTGCTGCCGCCGAGCGCCGACGCGCCAAAAATCTTTTTGACGAGCGGGAAGAGGGTGGGAATGCATGCGCCGATGAGCACGCAGTTGCCTTCGATGCTGCGGATGCGGACCTGTCAGAAGCGCAACACCAACAACACTCCTCGTCTGAGTCCTCGGTTCCTGCGACTCCAAGCCAGGAAAAAACTAACTTTGTCCAGAGCACCACGTCATCGACAGCATATGTAAAGTCCTCGAGCGACAGGAGGCCGCTTAGTGTGTAACACTTGTAACAAGTAATGGCTCCGGCGCTAGAGAGAGGTAGCCACGTCGATCAGCCGGGGGCCAACTCCTATTTCTCAGGGGGTCTGCTTACCAGTATCCAAATCCTAGCGAGGACGACAAGGCCAGCTTCTTCTTCCAGTTGAGCTGCAACCTGGACAGCACAATGGTTGGATAGATCGCCAGATAAAAGTCGAAAAGAACTGAGCAGATGCCCAGGGCCATGGCGTAGTCGACCGTGATCCGCCGGTCCCAGCATGTCCCCTCCGCTCCACCCCACTGCGCTGCCGCCGGCGTGCATTGGGCAAAATTGATGACGAGCATGCCAGCCGACATCAGCAGGTAGAGAACCGAGATCAGCCACATGAACCGCTTATGCCATGGCCCGGGATCGAGGATCTTGGCGAGAAGGATGATGACCGCAAACTTGGGTATGGTAAATGATGTTACTCCCGGCACAAACGAAACGACGGTATAGTAGATGGCGTGGCTGGTGTCCTCGGGGGGCAGTGTGGCCATATGCCGCCCGCCGCCATATGAGATGGCGACGCCCGCGAGCGCTACGTACGAGATACTCAGGAGCTGGACAAATGACTCGTCAGGCTTTGGATCGACAGATAGCTGTCTGTACAGCGTTGGGCGAGACTTACGATGCAGAGAATGACAATGTAATCGTCGCTCCCGAGTTTCCCGAGTGATATCATGCGGCTGTAGATCCTTCCAGTCACGAAGAGAAGGGCGATAAATGTCAGCGTTCCCGTGACTCCAAGAATCAACGGCCCCTTGTTCTCTTGAGCCCAGCCCGGATAGGGCTCTTCGAAGTCCGGGACTGTCGACATGCCTCTTGGTGATGGAACTCTGCTGGGTGATCGTGGCCAAACTCGAAAGAGGTGGGTGAATCGTAAGCCCTGCCAGAAGGGAATCCCTTATCTATGGGCCAGATCCAAGGGCGTCAAACAAGCATTGCGCCCGCCACGCGGGTGAAAGCTTGGTTTGAAGCACCGGGGGAGCTGAGTTGCAGGAGAGTGGTGAAGAGGTCTCGTCTCCGTGGCGCACCGGGGAAGGCGACCCGGGCCAGTTAGGATTTGGGGAGGTGGCAAGCCCTTGCCCCAAGGGATCCGAGTCATGGAGGACTTGCCATGACGACAAACAACATTGTTGGGCGAAGCTGCGGCGCACGGTTGTCCTTTTGTCGATTGCCCAGCCGTCTTCCTCACTGTCTGTCGGGATTGGGAGTCCCTGACGCAGGAACCTTCAGGGGTCCCTTTGTGTTTTGGAGAGCTGGGCCAGGATCAAGCAGCAAGAGATGGCCTCTTTTTAGCTTGGCGTCGATTGGAAACCCTGTGAGCCTTGTCAGCTCCGAGGGTCAACCCCGCTCTGTCCCGGGCTCTTGGACGGCGATGTGGCTCACTGGGCGATCATACGATTTACCAGCCGTGTCTTCAGACTTGGCAAGCTTAACCATTCTCGACCGCAGTCGCGCAGACGTGTTGCCGGGACCCAGCACGCGTCTGACACCCAAGACCGGTGAGGCGCTTGGATGCTGGAAGCACTCGCAGATGCGATCAGCGCGTGCATGTCAGCAGCGATCATTGTCTTGGCTGGCTTCGACAGTGAGAAAAGGGCAGGCCTGGTTCGACCTTCAATGCCGTGCCGCGCCGCACCGGCGGCTCGCTCAAGCCCCTGCAGACCACGACAAAATCTTGTCCCGTCGCCTTCAGCTTCCCCTGTTCCCCATCGCCGAGATATCGCACACTAACGCGGATGTAATCTCAGGGGCATCTACCCACTTCGTCGAATGGACGTTGTCAACATTGGAAAGCTGTGAAGCAGGCCACATCGTTTTCGGCAACTCCCTGTGAGCAGGTTGTCCTGTTCAGTGAGTACAAGAAATAGTTAAACTACAGCGTTCTGTGACGTTAGAGCCCGTCTTAACTGCTGGACGTAGTATGGCTCCCTTTGTGAAAAGGATTTCGGGCTGGGAAACCACACCGGACATGAGGCAATCATGCCGCTCGGCTCGATTCAAGCATGACGCTGACTGTAATTAGGTGTGTACTTGTACGCACTAACGTCCCCATGCATTCAAGTAGCGCGACCGTCGGGGACGTCCCGGTTCTCTCCCCGGATGGACCGGTGGCTTGGCTTCTTGGCTGTTCCCCGATGTCCCCCAGACTGGCCCCGACCGGGCTCGCTGTGATGACAACCCGCGCACCGGGATCTTCCCGAAGTTGGGGGCCGCGAGATCTCCCGCATTCGCTTTCGGTTTCTGATCAGCCATTGGTCATTGTAGTTCAATGGCCCCAATGCCGATGTCCCCACCCCGCCCGTTAAGACAAGCTCAATATCAGGACAGGCCGCGCCATGTTGACAGGGTCCTGAAGAAGCATGCAGTTCGCCAAAGGATGCCGACATTATTCTCCTGGAAACTCTCTGCGTCTCTGAATACAAGCAGGAAAACAGACAAGTCTGGACGAAGCGGACTTGTCCGTTTTGTCGAATGGTCCTGCTCTTTGCGTCGCCTGCCCCCATGGGGCCGTATGTTGACTGTGTTAATACTTAGCAGTCCCCTTGGAGAGCGGACGCTGGAAAGCGAACGATACCCTAGTCACCTTGTTTTCCGAAAGCGAGGAAGAGCGGAGTGGTGCGCCAAGAATTATGGTTGAAAGGGTATAACACAGGGGACAGACGAACAGCGTCTGCACCGGCTCTTGGTGTCTGTCGCATCACCGGGTGCTTGACTCGTTGGTCTAGTCCAGCTTGGTCTCATCGAGGTATCACGGTCCTGGTCCTGTTCTGTTTCCTGGCGGCGGGCTACCATCTAACCTGGTGAATCGAGGTGACATCGACTTCGTCAAGCCAAATGTCGACCCAAACTGTCAACGACGCTATCGGACTGGGTTCACGGCAGTCCCACGTGGCCCGCGCGCGCGCTTGAGAGCGGCCGGGAAACCGGAGGGGTTAAATAGTGTCGCACCACCCGCTTTCTCTGATGCTCCGCTCCGAAGCACCTTCAAGTATCTGCTTCAGCCACAGCTGCATCTCCTCCCTCGGTGCTTTGTCCTCCGCCTGCCGTCCCGATCTGCTGTTCGGAACACGCCATGATTGGTTCGCTCGCCCTCCTTGCCCCGGCAGTTGCCGGTCTTCTTCCGGCCGCTGCGGCTGTGGCGGTCGCGGCTCAGACGGTCTCGGAGCGCGACATCACGCCCTTGGCATGTCTCTTCTTTGGCCCAACCGTCAGCCCGTGGTGGCTCAACAAGTGCAAGGCGCACCTCGACCTAGTCGTTATCGACCTGCGGTCCGCGGCCGAGTATGCCGAGTCCCACATCGCGGGTAGCTTCAGCCTGCCGTTTGAGCCCGTCTCGGCGTGGAGCCAGATGGGCCCCGGCGACCTCCTCCTCGAAATGCCTCCGTCGGCCGATGTGTTCGCCTCGCTCACCGCCATTGGTGTGAGCAACCCGAATCCGGCCACCAAAATCGTTCTCGTCAATGGCGTCGGCGTCCCAGCGTTTCCCCAGGCCGCCTCGCCCCGCGTAGCCACAACCCTCAAGTACGCCGGCATCTCCGAGGGCCGCGTCTCTGTGCTCGATGGCGGCTTCCCCGGCTGGACGAGCGAGAACCTGCCGACCACGACTGTTGTTCCGACCCCGGTTCCCCGCACCTATACCGCCACTGAGGACCGCAGCTTCCTTGTCAACATTGACTATGTTGCGGCCAACATCAACAAGAAGAACCAGGGGATCTTCCTAATCGACGGCCGCGATGAGGCCGTTTACAACGGCAGTGTGCTGGAAGATTGGGCCCTCAAGGCCGGCCACATTCCCTCAGCGGTCTCGCTGCCAGCCAAGCACATCTGGAACGCCGACGGCAGTTGGAAAAGCCCTCTCGAGCTGCTCGCGCAGCTGCGTGGTGCCGTCGGTTACGGAGTGAGCCGTAGCTACGGCAAGATCATTGTCTATTGCGGTGTCGGCGGCTATGCTTCGAGCTGGTACTTCGTCCTTACCCGCATCCTCGGTTTTGACAACGTTGTCATGTATGATGGCTCGGCACAGGAGTGGAGCCAGCACTACGATATGGAATTGTAACTTGGGAGCTGGTGGTTTGATGCCCTAGTAGATTACCTAACTCAGGTACCTTTTGTTTTGATAGACTTGCTCGTCCGAGCGCTCAAACATCCTGGCATGTGCTGGCCCCGAAACAAAAGTTCAACTCCTACCCACCTGACCCCGCCGCCTTCTGGTTTGGTGGCCCTTGTCTCTCATTCCCCGGTGATGACAATTTCGCACGCGACCAGTTACCAGTCTCGGAGTTGTTTCAACGGAGATGTTGCCGGCTTGAGCCATTGTAACATGCCAAGGCCGAATAACCCTTCCTTTCACGCGACCCCATCCATGATCGACAGTTTGGAGAGCTTCACACATGGATAGTTTAAAAATAGGATTGCGCTGAAACTCAAACCGTTGGACAAACCCGATTGGCTTGATTCCAACTGCCGAAGAAGAGGAAGGTTCTGGCTGGTTGTCGCAGTACTTCTGGAGGTATTATCTTCTTGTTGGACTAATTGTTGTCGTCTGGCTGACGTTGAGGAGGCTTGCTAAAGAGCCCAAGTACGGCAAGTGTTCTGGAATATCAGTGATCCACGCAAGGGTTTTGCATTTGGCTTTTTTTCTTTCTCTTTCTCTGGGATCGCGTTATACAATCAACCGTGAGCCTACTCGGTTGAGAATGGGTCAGACGAAAGTGGCCTCGGCGCTCGAGAAACTGTCATAACCGGTGGAACGTGGACGTTGGGACGGATCAATGACCACGGGATCTTGACTGGTGGTGAAATTGTCCATGCCACGAGTCATGGATGTTTTGTTCACAGTCCCAACTGCTTCTGACCACGCAGGGACTCCAATCGGCTACAGGTAAAGGCTGACGGCCAAGCTCACCCCACGTTGCAGGCTTTATACGGCAAACAACAGTTGAAACTGCTGTCATCTGCCATGCCAAGTGAAGCCCTGCCGACATACAAAGCATTACACCAAGACTTGATATCACCTTGGCGTGCTCCGGAGACCAGCACCTGCTGCGTCTTGCCCCAAATATAGATGGCCAAGTCTTTGGTCGTCCAATGCTCAAAGGAAGATTGATTAAATGCCAAGAACATAATGAGACCTGGGGATGTTCGAAACGGGACTCGAGTCTCCTAAGGGGCTTAAACCTTGGTCGGATGTGGGCTTTCACTAATTCCGTCGAGTTTATCATTCCCACCCCCCCAAGTAACACCGACGGTGCTTCGCTTGCTTCCTGTTCATTTCTGTCTTACCATAGCGCTGGACGCTCTTCCATTTCTCCGTTTATTGTTTCTTGCTTTTGTCATACGTTCATTATCCCCTTGGTTCGTTCAAACTTTACTGTTGCTCACCGTGACCCCCTTTCCCGAGCTGGGCTCGGGTAAAACAAAGCTTAGCCACAAATCCAACCATTCCAAAGCCGGAGCGCCAAAATTTGCCATGCCTCTCGCCCAATTCAACTATTTGTTTGCCATTGGCACACTTTTTGCATTTCTTGATGCCTGGAACATCGGTTCGTCATTCCTGACCCTCCTCTCTTGCCCACATTCAGCTCACCCTGTCTTCTCTTTCTTCTTACTACCTTACGCATGTTGGGTATAGAGCTTCTGACACCAAGCTCGCTACTACCTTTTTAGGAGCAAATGATGTCGCAAACGCTTGGGCAACTTCGGTCGCATCCCGTTCCATAAAATACCTCCCTGCCATGATGGTGGCCGCCGTCATGGAATTCTCGGGCGCGGTGGGAGTGGGAGCACGTGTGGCCGACACAATCCGCACCAAGATTGTTGATACAAACCAGTTTGCTGATAGCCCAGCTGTTCTCATGCTCGGCATGGTCTGCGCCGTCATCGCATCGTCGCTGTACCTCACCTTCGCTACCAAGGTGGGCCTGCCGGTTTCCACAACACACTCCCTGATGGGAGGCGTCATCGGCTTTGGCATTGCAGCAGTGGGTGTCAACGGAGTGCAATGGGTTAGCCCGGATAAAACGATCAACAGTGGCGTGATCCTGGTTAGTCAATTTTCACGATATCATTTTTCTGTCCTCGAGCCACCGCCGATCAAGCACTGCGGGTTTAGCTCAGTTGGGAGAGCGTCAGACTGAAGTCAAACTTCGGGCACTCTGAATCTGAAGGTCGTGTGTTCGATCCACACAAACCGCATCTTGTTCTCTTTTTATTCTCCACCCGATCTGCCATGTGCTAACTAGGTACCTCCTCATCTGCTAGGTGTTCTTGGCCTGGATCATCGCGCCCGCTCTGGCTGGTCTCTTCGCATCTGTCATCTTTCTCATCACGAAGTATGCTGTCCTGCTCCGCCAGAACCCTGTCATGAGAGGTCTCTTCCTCGTTCCCGCCTCTTCGGCGGTCACAGCCTCTCTCATCGCCATGCTCCTCGTCTGGAAGGGGGGCTCGTACGAGGTGAACCTCACGGACTCACAGATCCCGATGGTTATCATATTCGTCGGCATTGGATTTGGCCTGCTCGTGGCGACCCTTTTCGTCCCGTGGCTGTATCGAGTCGTCATCAAGGAAGATTGGCAGCTGAGATGGTATCATATGTACCAAGGCCCGGTGTTGTTGCGCCGAGGTCCCGTCCCGCCGCCGCCAGGAGGCTACACCGGGCCCGTGCAGGACTACTACGCCGGGCATGCCACGAGGGAAGATGTTGCCGCACAGAGGTCAGATCTGGAATCCAGGGACAGCAATGCGGACCATTCAGGCAAGAGTGATTCGATATTGCCCATTCCTCAAGAGGGGAGGTCATTGGTTGGCCCCAGGCCAGAAGGAGTATGGTACTCTAGGCAGTTAATGTTCTGGTACCTGAAGTGGGCCATCTTCCACGGCGTGGACCAAGACGTGGTTGGGCACCAGTCGAGCCCCGGAGCAGGTGATGCACTGGCGAAAAACCTCGACGACATGCATGCCCGCGCAGTGAGATACGATAACAGAGCTGAATATCTTTATAGCTTCTTGCAGATCATGATTGCCGCCACGTCTTCTTTTACGCATGGGGCCAATGACGTTTCCAAGTTTGTCACCCCACCCTCTTCTTCGGCCAGACTTAGCTCACGTCACTCCAGTGCCATTGGCCCATACGCCACCATATTCCAGATTTGGAGGGATGGCAGGCTGCCGAGCAACGATGAAGCCGAGGTGCCTACCTGGATTCTGTATGTGGCGGAGCAGATCTTGTCGACGTTGAGCGTGCAACTCACAGTCCTAGTGTCTTTGGCGGTGCCGGCATTGTCATCGGTCTTTGGACTTATGGCTACAACATCATGCGGAACCTAGGCAACAAAATAACGTTGCAGTCACCTTCGCGGGGCTTCTCAATGGAGCTAGGCAGTGCGTTCACTGTTATCATGGCGACTCGGTTGTGTGTGTACACCTCAGCCAGCCTTGACATCACCCCTGAGATGAAGAAGCTGACAAGCTCCTCAATAGCTCTGCCTGTCTCTACAACCCAGTGCATCACTGGCGCCACGGTCGGGGTTGGGCTTTGCAATGGGGACTGGCGGACCATCAACTGGCGAATGGTGGCTTGGATCTACATGGGTTGGTTCATCACGCTTCCCTCCGCCGCTCTTATCTCTGGGGGGCTGATGGGGTTTGTCCTCAATGCCCCGCGCTGGATCATTGCATAGCGTTTCGCCGGGTGGAAGGCACGTGTGGTTAACGAAGTTCGAGTGGGTGGAGGCTTGTTTGTGGGTTCTGGGTCCGGGTCTGTAAATCGTTGAAGACATGACCAGAGGGTAGAGTATAGAGGAGTCGGTTTTGCGCTCCATTTCACATTTCCCAATGTCGATAATCTCATCTGAGATTTAGAACGTTGTGGAAATCCGCAAAGAATCAAGGCTACCTGAAACAGACATGCTGCTGAGAAGAGTTTTGGAGCTGCTTACAGTCTAACAGTTTAGGTGGAATCGCTCTGAGCAAGAGGTTTCCCGACCACCAGAATCGGAAAATCAAGGACTGCGGAACCTTGTGAAACATACGGCTGCTGTCATCTTTCTTGGGATGCCACACCAGGGCAGCAGAGAGCTGGTGCCAGCCCCCGGGTCTACTAACAGGGTCCTTGCCAGTGCTATCCAGAGAGCTATAAATGACTGATGGCTTTACCCTCAACAGCCTCTCGGTCTAGGGGTTCTGTCTCGCGATTGCCACGCGTCAAAGGCTTCCTGATAGTTGAATTCATCCGGCCCCAGGAAGAGGCACGAATCTCCAAGTGGCTGACGTGGATGGGTTTACCCTTGCGGGCGTCACGCGTGGCCGACAAGGAGTTTAGGACAACCATCTTGCCCGGACCACCACGGTCAGCGGCCGGGAGCCCGAGTCTCTCCCGGAAGTCACAGGCGAGATCAAATCTGCGTGCGCCTTTCTTGCAAGCTTGCGCACTCTCTTGGGGTGGAGACAGAAAGCAAAGAGAAGCAGCCAGCAAACCTTGCCTCGGTGTCGCTGAGAGCCACACCGATTAGATATCGACTTTGCCTGGTTCGAGAAGCGCAGCTGGATTTAAGGTTAAGCAGGAGGTTGGTTCTTGGTTTCCAACTCATCCCATCCAGCTCGTCTGTGCCGCCTCAGGGTGCCCATGCTGGGGTGAACGATGTCGGGATGACATCTAGGAAGCCGAGGGGCTGAGCGCGAGAGCCAGGCTAAATCCGGACAAGCAAACGGTACAGCTATGGAAATAATGGTGAGTGAACGAACCAACGGTCGCCAAGGCGGCTGGTCGGGAGGACGCGAGCCGGGACGGACGGGGACATGGCAGCCATGGCCCGCTCCAACTCCACCAGCAGGCCCGACTGAGAGCCTTGGCGACAGGTTGGCAGGTCCAACAGGCAACGCTAAGGTAACGAGGTAGCTAGGCATACCACGAGGCATAGTGGGCACGCGTGATCAAGGAACAGTGTCATGAGGTGCCGGCAGTGCAGCGAAATGGGGACGGACAAGGCGAGGAACAGGCCGTGTTGTATAATATCAGTCCTGCTCCCCGGTGTTTTGTCCAGCTTGTTTCTCTATTTCCCGCCGCCCCTTGCCCTCCCTTTCACATTGACAGACATACCAAATGGTCTCTCGGACACTCCTTGGTGCACTCGCCGGCGTGGCCTCGGCCAGCATGGTGATCCCCTACCACCATGCCGTGAGACACATCGTCGAGGCGCGCCAGACTGACGACCCGGCCTGGTCAAGGTGCACTGACGCCCTCGCGTCGGTCCTTACCGACGTACCAAAACAACCCTTCGATGTCACCGCGTATGATGCCTGCGGACCCATGCCGACGACCCTTCTCCCGGCCTTCTCGAGCTATGTAAAGGCCATGAGCTCGTGGCACGACATTCATAGCAGCGCCTTGACCTCGGCCCTGGCCCTCTGTCCCACCGGCCCCATCTCCGAGATCCACCCGACCTGCACCCTCACCGAGTTTCTCAATAGCGAGGCCACTACGACGACTTCAACGACCGACATTGAGATAACCGGCTCGGGGTCCAGCTTCACCGTCAATTCCAGCTCAGGTCCAGCGTCAATTTCCAGCTCGGGTCCTGCCCCTGCCTCTACCTCCAACTTGGGGTCGTCCGGCAGTGGCAGCAACAACACCGCCAATGCCGACACCAACGCGGGGAAGAACGCCGGTCGTCGTGATACGGGCCTTGCTTGGGCCGCCGGCGCCATTGCTGGCTTCCTTGGCCTCGTCGCTGTCCTCTAAGAGTTGCGGTGCCTGCGAACGAAACTAAGGATGGATTCATCGTCTGTATTTCTATACGGTTGGGCCCTGTACATAGGCGGCAAGAGAGATCAAATGTCAATCAATGGCGCGCTCACATCAACGGAGTCAACGACTGCATGCCACTTCTCCCACTTCCTCACCACAACCT
>Ga0247824_10000024_pt1 | contig 52220 bp, 61 predicted proteins | sample 13C_PalmiticAcid_FD_194412 | JGI IMG/M metagenome (GOLD analysis project Ga0247824, IMG submission 194412) | Soil microbial communities from agricultural site in Penn Yan, New York, United States - 13C_PalmiticAcid_Day48 | ecosystem: Environmental > Terrestrial > Soil > Agricultural land...
AGGCCGCAGAGTTCGGGTGCGGCGCGGGGATGGGGGGCGGGTTTGGTTAAGAGAGACGCCAAGGCGATCAAGCACCCAGAAACATGGGCTGATTTGTGTAGATCATACCTGTCCACAATGCCTGTCTCTTGCGGCGGCTGTTGTCCAAGAGCGGAGTTGGAGGACGGGGGGCAGTCTGGCCACTGCGCCAGGACACAGGACAAGACAGTGCAGAAACGAAGAACGGAAACGTGATCCCAGCGGCGGGGAAACGACTGGCAAATGACTCGAGAAGGGGCACAGCGAGGCGCTGGTTGAGGGACTGCCCATGAACAAGAGCCCGAGACGTGCGACCCTCCAGGGGGAAATGTGTTGCGCGCTGCGTATGGCACTGAGAAAGGGAGGGCAAGGAGAAGAGAAGCACACGCAAGCAACAAGAGACTCGAGATGCCAAGGAAAGGTCAAGGATCCTGTGGACAGGGGAAATTCGACAAAATCGAACGACTTCCCAGGCCTGTCGAAACGGACATGCTGCCGAGAGCGAGCCACTTGCAACAACGGGACCGGGGGGTCTTGGGGGAGTGCCGGGGTGGCTTCTGCGGCGACAAGCCTTCTCCGCCACTGCAGGGGACCCTTCGCGGGCCTCCAGTGCCGCCGCCCACAATCCGACATCTGGGACACGCCCCAGTTAAAAACGGCAACACGGATCTGCCCACAACGATCCCAAGAGCATGACGACAAACCTCGCCGCAAACAGGTGCGGGTGTGGAATCTCTGCTGTCCAGTGTTGCGGATGGAATCGGCGTCTCTGCAGTCGGACAAAGCGGCCACCGACCCAGTCTCCTGTGTCTGAAAGCGTCGTGATCATGGGGTCTGGTGTCTTTTGTTCATGGGCCCAAATACCGAACCTGCTGCCGGCGCGCCTTGTCCAACCCTCGCAATGAATGATCAGACCGATCTCCCGGCAGGGCAGGGCACGGATGGTGGGTAATGGCGCCATTTCCGAGAAGCATAAGCCCAGTTCTGCTTCATCTTCTCTGTTCGCGGGCGCCATGCTTGCGAAGCGCTGCGTTTTGGGTATGAGCGGGCGGCAGTCACGACAGGCCAGAGTCTCACCGTGCGGCCGCCAAGACCGGGTTTTGGCGACCCCACAATCTGCCGCCGGACAGCGTTGATTGGCTGGGGTGGGCCAGGGAGCCGGTCGTGCGTTGCGATTGCTGTTTCGGCCGGGATCCTGACACACAAGCGGCGATTCAGCTTCGGCGCCAACCAACGTCGCACCTGGGGGCAATGCCTCAATGCTCAGCCGGCGCTTTCTCACTTCCCGTCTTCAGGTTTGTCATCAACCATCGCCCTGGTCGGTCGGTGATGGTTGCAAATAGGTACCGATCCGTATGAATGCCGACCTTTGCGTCTGGTCACCTCACATCCAGAAAACTGCTTCGGGGATATGAACCTGACCCGGCCGCTGACTTGTTGCCAGTGCTCTCGTTGCCCAAAGATCTTCTACAACCACACTGCCGACCGTGGTCAAAGGAGCAAGTTGTGGTTACACGTCTTTTGAACTGTGGCCAATCCTTCGAGATGTATTGAAGTGTCTTGGTCACAACATGGTCCAGTTGATGCAGGTGCAAGAACGACTTTCCATTCCAGTATTTTGCCGTCCCACGCACAGCAGTCACATACATTATGCAGAGCCAAAAGTAGGTAAAATGCAACGGGAAGCTGTTCATCTCAAAAATCACCGATCCCTGAGCCGATCGCAGCCAACCTGATCGCCAACGCAGGCGCGCGTAGTCCTTCAGGCCTGGCCTGGACCTCTTGCGCCGCCGCCGATGTGACCCAGTCATGTCCGCCAGCGGGAGTCTTGACTTTGAACAGTTTAACAACACAGGCAACAAACGTGGTCATCAACAAGGTCATCACATGGCTCTAGCAACCGCCCCCACTCGGGCACTTATCTATTTTCCATGTCCTAGTTCGTACCATGTCCCCTTCCGGCGCTTCTGATCCCACACCCACGTGCGTTTCTACCCGCTCCCTTGGCCAACCGAGCCAACGTACCAGGAGACTACCTCTTGTGTTCCCCAACTAACTCACCTCCTCCACCCTTCCACCCCGCCCCCTCAACGGCAAGGCAAGATCAAGGCACGGCAAGTTGCAACCCACAAGCCAAGCCGGACGCTAGCCCAGCCCAGGGCGGCGTATACATCGCCCTACGGTACAGAAACGGAAGGGATCAACACCGGGACGCGGGCTCGTTGCCGGTGGGACCGCTTCCGGCCGTGCCTCATCTGATGAACCTGTCGGGCTCCAATCTGATAGGGGCGGACGGAGCTGCCTCCGGCGTGCGGTCCGAGTTGCTGCCGGGCTGGCTGGCCGGAGGCTGGGCCGGAGCAGAGGTGGGCATCGGGCTGCTGTCACCCGCCAGCTCCCAAAACACAAGTCAAATCGGTCCCTGGGTAGGTTTTGCACAAGGTTTCGAAACAAGCATAACCAGGCGGGCATGCGTTACGGGAAAACACTTTGTGCTCGTTCTTAACATGGTATCTCGGCTCTCTTCTTCTCTCGGGGCAATCTAGATGTAATCTGGGGAAACATGACACACAATGTTCCAAGTGATGGGGAATAGTCAAAGAAGCATGCAATGGCCAAAACCCTTCCGATTCCCAGGCTAGGTGATGCAGTATGAATGATTAGGGAGCTGCCAGCCCGTGGTGCCTCTGCCAACCCCCACCAGTTCCAACCAACGCCGTCTGATAATTGGTCTGCGAGCATCCCTCGTTCCTCCTCACAACTCCGAAACCTGCCACCCGCAGCGCGATCCAGATGGCAGACCTCCCAGGGCTAAGAGCCCAGGCAGAGCCGAAGGCGCTAGCGAAGGCGCCCGGAAACCAGTACGATCGGCCACGGCAGTCGAAAACAACGCACTTCAGGCCACAACGCTAGACCGCATACTTCCGGGTCCACTCGCGAGCCGTCTGCTCGTATTTCGGACGATCCGTCTTGTATACATGGGCGATCTCGGGCACAAGCGGGTCGTCGGGGTTCGGGTCCGTCAGCATCGAGCAGATGGAGAGCAGAACTGCGAAGGGTCAGCCGGTGGGATCTAACGAACATGTGCACGAAAAGCTGAGGTGCATACCCTTCGATATGGTCAATGCGGGGCTCCACTGGTCACGCAGAATGTCGAGGCAGATGCTGCCGTTGGCGTTGATATTGGGATGGTAGATCCGAGTGGTGAAGTGGACCTTTGGGGGCTTGAACGGATAGTCCGTCGGGAACTGGATCTGAAGGAAGAAGACACCCCCAGTGTACGGCGAGTCACTCTGTTTAGCGCCGATTAGTATTCGTGTTTCTTCAAGGGTCGAGGGCGCGGCTCGAGGCAGCAGCGACCGCGTCGCTTGGCCCCCTGCACCTCCGACGCAACGCGGATCTAGGACAATGGACACTCACAGGACCCATGATCGTCGCCTGCCATTGGAACTAAGTCGCGAAAGTATGTTAGTGGGTTGAACTTCGACAGAACCACGCCAAGAGAGGTGGCACGTTGTCCTGGCGACAGGACGGAGGGGGTACGTACAAGATCTTCGCCAGACGGCCCCGCAGAGCAGGAAGAGGGCGGATCACTGCAAGACGAGCGGTTAGCAAAGCGATCAACCACAAGTCCACGTAGAGCCTCTCCGGAGTCCCCGTCATGATGGTCGGCCGCCGGGTTGCGGTTCGGGAACCCCGCCCGGCGTGGCCCCACCATGGACGGGGAAGTCGAATGACGGCACTTCAGGCCCGCGCAGATTTGGCGGAGCGAGTGGACGAGCGAGCAAAATGGGTCTCGAGGACATACCGGCCGAGATCGGTGAGTTCCTTGTTAATACGCTTCAGCGCCATGTCTGGATATGTGGTATGGGTTGTTGACGGCGAGATGCGACGTCGAGGGGTTGGGGCACTGCTGAATTTAAGGCTGGTCAGCTCTTCGCCTGTGGAAGGGCACAGAACCCGAATGAATCGGCCTGCAGGGCTGCGAGAAGTGGCAACACAGGCCACTACAGAGCAAACGCCAAAGAGAGGTCCTGGAAAGAGTAAAGGCTTACCAAGAAACCGCAGGGCGGATTGTAGGAGCGTGTTGCAGAAAGGATTGTCGGAGACGAAGGTGACGGAATCCGAAGTTGTCGAAGGTCAGGTTGCAAGAGGAAAGTGAGGGGGGAAAGTGGGCGGGTCGACAAAGGCAGTTTAGGCCCCACTCCGCCAAAGGCTGAACCAGGCATCGCTGGGGCCAAGGAATTTTCAGGCAAGAGCCAGCCGCTGGGTCAGAATTTGGCGCCCAATCGTCAATCGCCAATCAGTGTTCCGGCACACAGCCCGTTTGCTCACGCGACGCCACCGCGGTGTCGGTGGGCTAACAGATCGACAAGGGATTCAAGAGCACAACTGTTATCGGATGAGCCCCACCACATCCCAGGATCTCGGCCAGGACGAGGGAACACACCCGTGTCCAGCTGCTTACACACAGGGCTGTACAGATCTGTAATCTGCCAACGACTGGAGCATCACTTTCGCCCATGCAGCAGACTCGATGCGTTTGCAGGGTAACGATGACGGAAGCCTTGGTTGGGATGTGTGCAAACGCAGCATGCAGATGGCCGGTCTTCCTTCCCGCCGCCGCTGCCGTCCCCGAAAGGGAAGTACTGTGGAATGAACCAAAGTCGTGTTGTTGCTGACGGGAGGGATGCAGGGTCCCCGTATCGGTGACGCCGCCCAGATCTATCCTATCTAAGGGAACCTCATGCCAAACGGTCGGTATCGTGCTCATGGATATGCCTCCACCCGGACCGGATCCCACCTGGATTGCCACTGAATGGGACCTGATGGTTATACGAAGGCTTGGATGCCGGTGATAGCACGTCCCAGAATGAGGCCTGCCCGAGTTAGATCGCGTCTTTCCCCCTGTGGATGGCCTCTGGACTTACTGTGAATGTCGCTCTGGCCCTCGTAGGTCTGCGTGACGTAGAGGTTCGCGACGTGACGCCCGATCATGTACTCGTCACTGACGGCATTTCCGCCAAAGATCTCCTGCAACACGCGTGCGTTGTGGAGGGCCCTGTCGCAGTTCTGGCGCTTGATCATGCTGATCATCTCTGGGGTCGCCTTTCCTTCGTCCTTCAGCCGGCCGACCTGGATCGCCGCAAGGGTGCCGTAGGCAGCATCGGTGGCCGCGTCCGCCAGCTTCTTCTGGATGAGCTGGTACTTGGCCAGCGGATTGCCCTTGAACTGCTTCCGCTCGAGGGCATACGTCCGTGCCCGGTCGATGCAGTCCTCAAGCGAGCCCATGACACCGAGCGCGATGCCGTATCTGGCGCTGTTCAGGCAGGTGAAAGGGCCTTTGAGACCCTCGACCTCGGGGAACATGTTCTCCTTGGGCACGGGGCAGTCCTCGAGATGGATCATGCCGGTGATGGAGGCGCGCAGTCCAGTCTTGTTCTTGATGGCGGGCGTCTCCAGCGTGCCCGCGGGGCATTGCTTCCTGTCGACCAGGAAACCGCGAATCTTGCCCGTGTCCTGGAGCTTGGCCCACACCACCAGCACGTCCGCAATGGGCGAGTTCGTGATCCATGTCTTGGAGCCCTTGAGCATGTAGTAGCCCTTCTTCTGCGGGTGCTCGCGGGCGACGGTTTCCATCGACCCCGGGTCGCTGCCGTGGTTCGGCTCGGTGAGGCCGAAGGCGCCAATGAGCTTGCCCTTGGCCATCTCGGGGAGATATTTCTCCTTCTGCTCTGCCGACCCGAAGTCGTGGATGGCGCCCATTGCTAGCGATGATTGGACCGACATGCTGCTTCGGTAGCCGCTGTCGACGCGCTCAACCGCACGGGTAATCAGCGCGCTGGCAACGGTCGAGACACCGGCACAGCCGTATCCATTGATGGTGGCGCCAAGGAGCCCCATTTCGCCCATCTCCTCGAGGATCTTGGGATCGTAATGCTCATCCCGGTATGCCTCTGTTCCCGAGTCAGTCAAACAGGACGATGCTGCATGTGGTTGAAGAGGGCATACGAAGCACTCGCGGCAGCAACTGTTCCTGGCAATACCGCTCAGCCGTCTCAGAGATGGCCAGTTCTTCTTCGGTCAACAGGTTCTTAGACCCGAGGGGGTCTTCCCAGTTGAATTGCGTGGCTGGGGAGGCCGAGGCATAAGTCCTGGCGCAGGGCATCGGGCGCGCACGAAGCACAGCCCGTGCGGGTAGTCGTCTGAAGAGGAGCCTCGACATGGTCACCAGCGTCTTGAATGGCTATCCGGCAGCTCGTTGACAGAGGGGAAAACCAGACAATTCCCACTTCTACTTGTACCTCGGGAAAAGCATCATGAAGATCGTCGTCATCGGCGGGATCGCTCCCCCCTTGGGGACCCCGCCGGTGCTAACCGGTGGATTCGGGTGTCGTTGACCGAGGAACAATAGAAGCGGGTTAGGGTTACGCCAGGTTCCGGGGCTTCTGGACCGAGAAGAGCTTCGCCCGGCATGGGATGCGCCACGATATTGTCCATGGTCCTTCCCGAAGGGTAGAGGGAAACAAGCATACCATTGGTAATCCAAAACCTGGAAACTAGACCTGGCGGGCCCTTTGCAACCCAACACCATAACACCGCGCAATGCTCTGCTCTAACGCTCGAAAGTTCTATCAACAGCCCGTGCCCGATTGCATTGATGCTACCTCCCCCCCTCACTGCTCATATTGGCCATTTCGTACTCGCCAGCTCCGTCCCTGCCCCTCCCCCTGCCTCTACCGCGCGAGAAGCCTTGCTCCTCGTCTCCATCCATGCCGCTCTCACCGGCGCCGCTGCCATTCTCTCCTCCGCTCCCTCCCGCCGCTGACGTTCCGCCGCCTCCTCCAAAGGATATCGGCTGTAATTGGCGATAGCGGCACCCCCACGTCGCCAGCGCAACAGAGACTGCGCTGGCCGCGGCCATCGAGAGCCACCACGCCGTGTGCCGCGGCAGCTGCCCCGAATACAACGTCACGACGATCAAATGGATGGCGTGTAGCGACAGGGCAAAGTCGAGGACAAGCTTGGAGCGGCCGATGAGGACTACTATCGCGACAGCCCTGATGCAGCAACGAGTCAGCCATGTCTGCTCCCACCTCATCACCCCCTTAACAAGAGAAACCGCGAGAACGAGGAGAAGGGGGTTAGGTCAATACGCACATCAGCAACCCCCCGTTCAATATCCAGATAAACCCCATCAACCACCCCTGCGTTGTGTCGCCGCGCACGGCATCCCAGCCAAAAACGAAATTCAAGCTGAACTTCGTCCCCGCAACGAGCACGGTAAACAGCATCAGGACCAGCGCCGCCGCATAGTATAGCGCCTGTAACGCGGCAATCTGGCTAACGATCTTGAGGGGCGGGAGCTCCGCGAGGGCGCCCGGGCGAGGCGGCCGACGCCGACGCGCCATTGGACTCTTGCGGCTGTTGGGCTCGGGTGACGAGGGAGGGGGACGCCTGCGTTATTTTCGTCGGGTCAGGCCAGTCGAAGGAGGCTCAGGACGGACACTTGGAATCGATCGTTCGCTTCTGGATTTGGGAGAAGGTGTCTCGGTGAAATGGACGAGGAGAGACTGGGTTGGACGGCGCGCGCGACGAATGTCTCGTGCAGTAATAAAAGTTCGAACTTCACAGTATGTAGTCGCGTTTCCGTCAATATTCTCGCGTCGGGGTTTCGTCTAGGGGTTCTCGGGTGGGCGTCTGGCGGTGTTCTGTCGAACCTACGGAGACAGAGGTGTCGAGAGTATCGTCGCCTGGGACACATGCGCAAGATGCAATGTTACTCCGTACAACGGGCGCTGTAATTACGTAATCTTGAATGAACCAGGATCAACCGCCGGGCCCACAGCCCCGCCTGCCGCTGCTTCCCGCTTTCCAGCAGAGCGGAACCTACCGGGCTCAACCATCGAAGCTCCCGCCATTCAAGCTCGAAACCGCATGCCGAAGACACCAAACCAGCCGACGGCGACAACGACTACCCCGCGAACCAATCTCGCCGTCTCTCCTCAAACCCTCCCCCCAAACCCCAACGCCCCGCTCCAAACCAAAACCAAAAAGAAAAAGATGGGCCTCCTCAGCAGCATCTTCCCGCCCTCCGAAGCCGACAAACGCGCCACCGAGGTCCGCACCGGCGCCGTCGCCCCCTCGCGCGCCGAGCGCCAAAAGTGCTGGGAGGCCCGCGACGCCTACTTCGCCTGCCTCGACGCCCACGGTGTCGTCGACGCCCTCAAGGACGACAAGGCCGCCGCGCGGGCGTGCGGGAGCGAGAGCGCCGGGTTTGAGAAGGACTGCGCGACGCAGTGGGTGAGTCTACCTTACCTATCTTCTTCGTTTGGCTTAGGAAAGAGTGGGGGATTGGCTGTGGGGAAACCAGAAGGCTGACGGCTGGGTGTGGCAGGTGACGTATTTCAAGAAGTGGCGGGTGCAGGATATCCAGAAGAAGGCGAGGTTGAAGGAGCTCGAGGCGCAGGGAGCGCAGAAGATGGATGTGAATTCAGACTTCGCGCCTCGGAGTTGATTCGAAACGGCAACTCGCTGGGTCCTCCGCTCAGGACGTATGACGACGTCGTCGGAAGTGTATTATATGAAACCTGTAATATGTGTGTTGTACATGGGCACTGGGCGTTGACTGGTATTGGGGGTTTAAAATTACGAAAAATGCCTTTCTCACTTTATTCGCACAACCCCATGCTTTGACGATTCTTCCCCCAAATCACGCCGAAGCTTCCGTCATACGTATTTCTGTCTCGGTATCAAAAGAGCAAAGCATCCCTCGACCCAAACCATCTTCCATGCCCGAAATCCTTCCGATGCCCCCCTCCCCCTACACTTCTTGACGGAAAAGAATCATGTAATCTGTAAACAGTCTTCTGTCTGAGAAACGAAACCAGGATATCCGTTCCATAACATTGGGTCTAATTTCTAACGAGCAATAGTGCGACTGTAGCAACAACCCGGCCGGCTATGAGTGATTATGACGACAAAAGAAAAGATGAATCCAGACAACATCAAAAGAAACAGGTATGAACAACGTGGTGGGAGAAGAGAAGGAAGACGACCAAAAAGCAAAACAAAAAGAACTTGCTTGGTGTGTGTATGCTGTGTGATGCTTAGTGGTATCATGTTTTCGCAAGGAGACAAGTGTTGAGATGCAAAACCACCGAGCCTCGTACAGTTCCCCACCGTCATCCTCTCCTATTCCTCCGCCGCCTCTGCGTCGATCTGTTGAGTCGATTGACAGGTCGTCTTGTTCGTGTGGAGCTTGCGCATGGCTCGAAGCGGTGACAGCCTCTGCAGAAACCTATGTCGAACCAGCTCCCACTCCCTCCGATCCGAAATCTCTCTCGACCCTGAGGCCTCCTGCAACCTCCCATCCCGGGCGGACTCCCCCATCCGTTCAATGCTGCCGCCCTACGACATATTTTGGAGACGAGATGAGCCGGCATTTGGAAGTGGGGGTAAAGCCTTGTCGAGGCTGTCGCGGCTGATCTGGGGTCGGATGTTCAGCGACTTCTGTGATCCAGTCAGGCTCTTGAGGCCGCCGTTACTGCTGCCGTTGGTGAGGATCCCGTAGCCGCTGTCGGCACTTTCCGGCTTCGCCGGCCCAGTGTACCCGTGTCCAGTCTTTGGCGGAGTCGGCGGGGGACGTGTGTTGCTGCCGCTGCCCCTGCTGCTGCTGCGGCCACCAAGAAGTGGGTTGCCGAACCCTGGTTCCCTCTCGTCACCGTCCTTGGCCGGGGTCAATGGCCGTCCATCGCTCTCTGCGGTCAGGCTGCTGACCCGGCTGTTTCGACTGCGGTCCCCGGTCGAGATACCCTCGGCAGCTTCCTCCACAACCGGCAGAACCGTTGTCTCTCGACGTTCAGCGGCTGCGCCATTCGGACCGTGGCCAGCCTTGCCGGTTCCCGGGCTGCCCGTCGAAGGAGCAGTGACAGTCGTTCTCAGGGTCCGGTCTGGCACGCTGGGCTCGGAGCCAGCGGCTTCCATCTTCACCGCCTGTTGTTCGGCCGGTCGTTGACCCGACGGGGCGGCGGAGGGCGGGAGTGGTGGTAGGTAGTTCGGGACGGGCGGCACCTCAGCAGCGGCCTCGGCTGCTAACCTGGCGTCTCGCTCTTGTGCAGCGCGGAAGGCTTCCTCCTGCGACATGGTTACGTTGGAAATGAAGTTGATGAACCTCTCGCCGTATTCGTGAGGCGGCAGGGCCGAGATCTGATTGCGGTCACTCGAGAGGCCTTTCCAGAAGTGCTCTATCTTCTTGATGATACCATACTAGAGGCCCAAGGTCAGTTCTGTCGGCTGCAGCAGCAGGGGAAGCGTTGAACATACGTGAGTAAGGCAATCAATCACCCCCAGATAGTAGATCTCTTCCCCTGGGGTGTTGTCCTCGTGCGTCGCCCGGTAACCACCGTCGTCCTGGTTGAAGATGAAACCCGGCCGGCTCTGCCCTTCCTCGAGCTCTTCGGGCATCATGTTGCTCGTCTCCCCCATCGGAACTGGCTTTTCCGACTGGATCATCTGCCGCAGCTCCCTCGCCTTCCGTTGGTTTTCCAGCTTGGACGGGGTCCGCATGAGGACTGAATGCGGGTCGAAGTCCTCCGAAGTGTTGCTCCCGCCCGGGTTGAAGACGCGGAGCGTCTTCCCCCTCAGGTTCTCCTCGTTACCCTTTTCGAGATCGTGGATGCCAATGAGCAAAGAGTAATCCATAATCTGCAATCTTTGCAAGAGCCGGACATCCTTGAGCAGCTGCGCGAGGAAGAGCCGCTTCTTTTGGATGCCCAGCTCGAGATGCCTCTTTCGCCGCAGCCAGTTCAGGTCCTTCAACGTCGCCCTCGGGTTCGTTTCCAGATCGTCCTCCCGGTAGTCCCGCCCAATAGTCGAACCCTTCAGGTCAAAGGTCTGGTGGATATCCCTGTGCGGGGGGAACAGGTTGTTCATGACAACAAAGTGAATCTTCCTGCCGTAGGGCATCTTGACCCGATGCAAGCCGTAGAACTGGGAAAGGAGAGTGTTGGGGTTGTCCTTGACATGCTGGTAGTAATCCTTCAAGATCTTGCGGAGGAACTTATGCTCGGCGTGGTGGATCGTCTTGATGATGTACTTGTAGTCCCGAGAGAAGTAAAAGAAACTCCCACTCTTGCCGGGCGATCCGAGCTCGGACAGGATGTACTTGCCGGTCAAGGACATGAGGTAGTCGGCGGGGTCCAGGCGGAAGAGCGCGCGCAGGTGACGGAACACCCAGGGTGCGTAGTCCTTAAACTTGAAGTCGTACTTGGCGGACGGGACCAGCTCGTTTCCGGCGATGTCAAAGGTCGATTTCTGCTTGACGTCAAAGTCGGCGTCAGTCAAGGCGCGGTCGAGCTTTGCGTTGGTCCTCGACACGGCCACGCGGATGCCGGTCAGCATGTTGTATGCGATCACCCAGTTCGCATGCGACTCGTCAACCTTTGTCCCGACCAGCACCCTGTCGTCATCCTCAATCTCCCTTCTCCTCCTCTTGCTGGCCCGCTTCTGCCTGTACGCCTCTGCCCACCGCATGGCATCCTCATCCGGAACAGCCTCATCGCGCGGCCCATCCGAGTGGAGTGATCGTGTGTTTCTCCTCGCCAAACTCAGCGAAGCCCTGCGCCCGCCTGGGATGGTTGGCGAGAACCTGCCGCTCGAATAGGCGGTGTCGATTCCGTCTCGTGACCCTCGGGCGGATGTGACCTTCGGGACTTCCAATGTGTGGCGATGCTTGATGCCCTGGACAGGCGGGGACTGCAACGTCCCGGACGAACTCGGCTGCTCGTACACGGGAGGTGATGAGTACCTATGAGGCGCCTTCTGGCTTACCCGACTCGAAGCTGGGCTGGAAGACTGGGGAGCGAGTGCGGGAGTGCTGGCGACAGCAATCGGCATCGAGGCAGATCCGTTCTCCACGGTCCGAACGTCCCCTTGGTTCACGGAATGCAAATATACCTCAACCCCAGGGTGTGCGAGTGGCTTTCCTATCCCAGCTGTGGCCTGTGTCGGACTATCGCTCAGTTTTCGGCCTGGCGAACTGTCCCCTTCCGTCTTTGTTGCCGGGCCCCCGACTGTTCGATCTACCAGCGTCGTCGAGTTGCTAGGCGGCTGCGGTTTCCGGGTCGTGGACTCGATGGGGCCCGTACCATTTGCTCCCCCAACATTGCTTCCGTTCGGTGGCGAGTTCATGACCTGCGGGTGAGAGAAATTCCTGGGTGGCCGCTGCTCCGGTTCGAAAGACGTTTCGGATGTGGTGGATGAGCTGGTCGAATTCGCGGAGCTCGCGTCGAAGCTCTCGTTCGACGTGTGCGAGTGCGGCTGACGGGCAATGTGTCCATTGACCTTGGCTTGGGATAGGCCGTACTCGGCAGCCCGGTCGAGGTGCACGACGCCCGAGGATTGCGAGTCGATTGCCGTATTTCCGTCCGACACGAAGGAGGGCATCTCGGGGGTCGCAGGCGGAGGGGGCGTCAGAGGCACTCGGCAATTGTGAGTCGACAAAGACGTCCCAGATCAGGTTCGGTCGGCGGCCGAACACATGCTCTGGAGCGCGTTGAACAATGGCAGTCTGGTGTTGTTGTTTTCACAGCGGCCTTGTCGTCGGTTTGGTGTTTCGGGCTGAGTGTTGGCTTGTTGTTGTCGGGTCTGCGCTTGGCGAGGGTCAAGTGGTCAGGTTTCCGAGCGGCGGGATGTTCAGGTAGGTAGTTAGGGGATGCGGGCGTGAAGAGAGCAGAGAGCAGGCGCTTAGGTACGGGTTCGGTTGGGTCCAAAGTCGGATATTCCCTCAGGTGTCTCCCAATGGCACCGATGGCTGGAGATGCGCTACTGTCGACAATTCTGAGGGTCCAGCACCCGAAATCAATTCTCTGTGGGTTTGGCGATGGAAGAGTCGAAAGCAGGAGAACAGCAAACGCTGCGCAGTGCCTGCGGTGGCTGAGCGCGGGTGACCGGGGCGGGACAAGCAGCCGGGCCTTCGTGCTGGCACAAGCGACAGGGTGAGGAGAAATTGTGTGGAGCAGGCGTCCAATGGGAGCCGCGCAGCCTAGACAACAGGACGGAGCAGAGCCCAGACCACCTGCAGTCCTAGCTGCACCTGCAATTCAGGGCAGCGCTCCCAAGCTCCACAGCCTCAACAGCCCAGGGGGTCTTGGACTCAGCGACGACACCGATCGCAATCGCAAATCCAGCTCATGAGACACGACTCATAAACTCATGAGCACACTATGAACAAGTTTTTTTTCACTTTTATCTTTCCACAGCACAGGCATTGAACACTGGTCCCAGTTCTCGTATCACACAAGGGGGTCTTGGATAGTGCCGTGCTCCTTACCTTATCAGTCAAACCACCGACCTTGGCATTGCTTTTGGAACCGGCGTTGCGTGTTGAAGATGATGCTGCCAGATCGGGACACCGGGCACGCAGGGTCTTGGAATTCTGGATTCGAGAACCAGTCGCCAGGTCTTTGTCTGTTCTTTTTTTCCCCTATCCCTGGTTGAAGTCCTCTGCCACCTTCTCACAATGGATTGAGAGGTTTTTTGCGAGGATCGGGTGGTTCAGCAGGTTCAACGGGACCATCCATCATCGCTTTGTTCAGCTGGAGACTCATTTCAGCGATCCCTGTCCGTGACTCCGTGGTGCCTGAAAAGGAGGCCCCAAGGCCCCACTCCAGGACGGAAGCCCGGCAGGTCAGCTGCTCCAGCGAAAGTGATGTCGTCACCAGAGAGACACAGGGATGAGCCAGCAACAACCTGTCGGGACCCTGAGCAGCCTGGAACTCCGGTGCCAACAGAGAACCCCGTATGTTGTCTCGCAAAGAATGTTTCATTGTCTCGTGGTGCAGGTAGGTCTGCGTGACCGGGCAGGTAACTCATCTGTATGCTGTATTTTGTACGTCATAACGAACCTGTGACAAAATTTGATGCAATTGCAGACTTCGCGAGGTATCCGATCCTAATCTGTCCGGATGAGAAGTAGGTAAGGTACCACTGTATCATATGTATGTACGAAGAAAGGAGTAAAGTACAGAAGTCCAGGGAGCTCATCCCTCATGCTTCATCGGCTCTAATAAACCACCGCCCGGGTATCCGCAGTCTACGCAGTAACCGCTCAAAGCAACTCGTCTTTACAGTCAGTCAGCACACTTCCTACTCAGTCCTCCTCTCGATAATTGCCTCCCCAACCGGCCGCCCAGCGATAAAACCGGCGTTCTCCCCGCCGAGCTCAAACACCTTCTGGCCCCTCACCCATGTCTCGTGCACCCGGCCCTTGAACGTGTGCCCCTCCCAGGGCGAGCACCGGTTCTTCCACCGCATCTCGGCCGCCCGCAGCGTCCACACGTCCTCGTCGTCAAACACGCAGATGTCGGCGTCCATGCCCGCCCGGAGGCCGCCCTTGCGGTGGCCCAGCCCGACCTGCCGCGCCGTCGCCTGGCAGCACATGCGCACAATGTCGACCACCGACGGCGCCGAGTCCCCGCGCGCCGCGCGCTCCGACGCCGTCGTGTGCAGGATCGGCAGCCCGAGCCCGACCGACGAGACGCCGCCCCAGGCCGCGAAGAAGTCGCCCTGGTTCTTGGTCGGGAGCCCCGCCAGCGCCGCAGCCGGACCCAGGGGCGGCTCCTGCTGCCTCGCCATCGCCACGTCGATACCCGAATCCAAGTGCTGCATCCCTGGCCGGGGCCCTTCCTGGAAGACCGTCTGGAGGTGAGGCGGGAGCAGCTTGAGCTCGGGCGTGCAGGGCGAGTGGTCCGAGACGATGGTCTTGATGCACCCCTCGGCGTCCACCAGCTCCTCCCACAGCCGGTCCTGGTTGGTCTGCGAGCGGATGGGCGGGCAGCACTTGTGCCGCGTGTCGCCATCCTTGATGTCGTCCGACGCGAGGCCGAGGTAGTGGAAGCACGTCTCGGCCGTGATGTTGATGCCCTTCTGGCGCGCCTTGCGCAGGAGCGGGATGCATTCCGTTGCCGAGAGGTGGACAATGTGCAGGTGGAGCTGCGGCGCGAGGTCGGCCATCGACAGGATCTCCTCGACGGCATAGGTCTCAAACGCGGGAGGGCGGGAGTCCAGGAAGGTGCTGTAGCTGTTGAGCTCTCCGGTCGGCTGCAGCGGAGGCTCGGACTGCTGCACTGCGTCGCCTACTGAGTCGGCGATGGGAGGAAGCATCTCGGCGTGGAACATGAGCGTGGTGGGTGAATCCTTGAGCGTCGTCATGGCGAGTGCAATGTCCTTTGCCGACACGGCAGGAAACTCTTCGACCTGTTGCCGGATTAGTGATCCAGTCGGCGGCGACACTCGTTCCGTCGAGGTACTCACCCCTGAGTCGATGAGAAAGCCCTTGAAGCCACGGACACCGGCCTCCACCAGAGGCAGCAACTCATCAGCATTGCCGGGGATAACACCGCCATAGAAGCCGACGTCGACCCAGCACTGCCCCTGGCTGGCTGCGAGCTTTTCGTTGAAGCCCGTGAGGGTGGTCGTGGGAGGGATGGCGTTCAGGGGCATGTCGATGACGGTGGTGACGCCACCCGAGGCTGCCGCCTTGGTGCCTGTGTTGAAGCCCTCCCATTCCGTGCGGCCCGGCTCGTTCAGATGGACGTGGGCGTCGACCAAACCCGGGAGCAGCAACTTTGGGCTGTAGTCCTGGTACGCCGTCTCGGGTGGGAATGAGGTGCTCGGAAGAACTTGGGGCACTACGGATACAATCTTGCCGGTGGCGAGGGAGATGGTGACGGTCGCGGGCGTGAGCACGAGCGTGTCGTCCGGGAGTGTGAGCACAGTCCTAGTGGAAGCCAAGACAGCGACAGGGCCGTCGTGGGGGATGTTCGGCACCGTCATGTTGAAGAAGGAGGCTCTCGACTATGGTCTGAAAGGAGAAGATGTATAAGAGGTCTTGGCAACACCGAGGTTGCGGGACGGGTCACTTGAGCGCGGCTTGAAGAGGTGAGGCCTTATCTATCGGGGTGCTCGGCGGGTGCTCGGCGGGGTGCAGGGTCGATAAAGAGGATCGGTATCGAGCAAGGAAACAGGTTCTCGATGGCCACCACTCCAAGGGCTTGGGACGAGGTGATTCACGCTGACGTCGAGGCAAAGATAAGGTGAACGGGAAGGGGTTCTGGCAAAGCGGGTAAGGGTCCAAGATTAAAAAGGGTCGAAAGGCACGGAGGAAAGCAGCGCCCAAGGCCTGGAACGGCACATGGAGCAGACCCGGACACTCATCCCACCAACATTCGAAAGGCGGGCTTCGAAACCGCGAACAGCCCAGCTCTTCCGGTGCAGAAAATGCCGAACTTTGTCCCAGACCCACCCAGGAAATTCCCATCTCTCCCCAGTCTGCTTTGCCATTCCATTCATGGATGCTGTTTCCACCATCCCCGAGGCGCCTGGCCCGGCAGGGCTGTGGGGTGGCGCACGAGAAACTCTGGCATGGCCCGCTGTCGGCGAGGAACGGGTCCTGGTCGGGAGGCTTATCAGATGGCGCCCATTGGCTGGCTTTTCAAGATCGGAGACAGCCGCCCTCCGAAGATGCAGACCTGGGCCCAGACCCGCTGGAGCTGTCCAATCAAAACGGCCCGGACCAGGACAAAGAACGATCCCTGTCGCTCCACAGCAGTTCCCGCCCCCAGTTACCGCTTTGGGCCGGCATCCGAAGCTATCGTGAAGTTTCTCGAGTTTCCATCGAGTAACCATCGAGTAAGCGTTGAGAAGTCTGTCGATCCTATTCGCCACAAACAACCTGCACGCCCCTGGCGTTCTACAATGCGATTGTGGCCCGACCACTGCCGAAAAAGGTTCCTTCGAGGCTCTCAAGAATCTGGGAGGGTCTCGTTCCGGATGGTGACTCCATCGCTCACATGGCCAAATACTTGTGGCATGGCTAGAGTGCGGAGGGACTTGAAGATGATTGTGTAAAGAGGTTTTGAATACAAAGAAACCCCTGTTGCTCAACCGCCCATGACTACCTAGGCTTCAAGCCTAAGCCCAAGCCTCAATCTACACCTCTTAAAGTTAGGTACTCAACCTGCTAACCTCATCCTCTTAAACAATTGTGTTCTCAGACGGCCGAACCACGAAAAAGTGGCGTGGGAAGTTGGAAAAAGGTCGAACGATATCAGTTGACTCGTACACACAGTATTGCACAGCGCGTTGCACGGACATACCTCGAGCGGGTTACGGCTCATTCCGGTAGCTCCGGTTACGGAGTGAAGCTATACGACTTCACTCTAACAGCAGCAGACAGAACGACAGAGAGTGTTGGGGTCAGAAAGCAACAAAGTGAATCGGAGCCGTGCCAATGAGGGAGGATTAAGGACAGGGAGACAGAGAGACAGAGAGCCGAGAGGCTTGGCCAGCCACCGTAGATACGGATGCAGTGCCGGCCACATTCGTTGCAGTTATAAAACTAGATCAGTTGCCCAAGCGAATCCTCAGTGTTTGTGTCTCACACTGATCCACGTCAGGTTCTGCACCGGATAAGTCTGGAAGAATCTCGAGAAACGGGGTCAGGAGGTTGACAGGGGCACCAATTTGGTCGTGTCGTTGCTGGACTTGTCTGCGGGAATCCAGGTCACGGCAATGGTAAAAATCCGTAGCTCGCCAGGTCGCAAGAGGTGAATGCGACGTACTGCCTTACTAGGGCAGAACCCGCCGCGCATCAAACGGGCTACGCCACGACACTGAAGAGTGAGAATGGCCGCCCACGGCGCTGTGCTATAATCCGAGGTTGACGTATTGCCGGGCATGTGAGGTCGGATCGTCTCACCCTTCAGGTCCTGCCTGTGGCGTGGGGTGTTTGTGTCCGTTGCACGCCAGGTACCCAACACACGAAACCGCTGCTACTGAGCTACCGTCGCTGACTGGCAAGAGATGTATGTGGGATAGTTTTGCATCCAACCAAATCAAATAAGGTATGCTACATCGCAATCAACGCGGCTCCCCTAAAGTCGTGACACCTCCTCCGGGTTCTTGACCTCGACCATCAGTTTACCTGCTCAGGGGTTAGCGGTTGCGGGTTTTTGTGTCGATGCGCTCTGCGACTTACCAATGTTTCCACCCTGGAACAGCTGCTTGAAGGCCTCCTCAGAGGCTGCCACGCCGCCCTTGATAATCGTTTCCTTCCTCTTGAGCTTGCCCTCGCCCAGCCACCGCCCAATCTGCGCCAGCGCCGCGGGGTACTCCTTAGCATAGTCGAAGACGATGAAACCTTGCATCCTGGAGAGCGGGTTAGCGACTTGGAGAGAACAGAAGAGAGTCGCATCGGAGCATACTTGATCCGCTGGGTAATGATGTTGAAAAAGTTCCTCTGCAAAACACCCTGTCAGTGGACGTGCCTCGTAATGACTCGCACGGTCTCATTCGCTCACCGTCGGCCCAGACTTGCTCTCCGCATTGTACTGAGAGATGCCGCCGCACATGACAAACCGGGAAAAGGTGTTGGCGCGGCCGAGGGCCATGTCTAGTTGCTCACCACCGACTGCAGCCCCGTTTTGTTAGTGATGGCTTCCAGACTTTCCCTCGAAAATAGAGTGTTTTCCTCACCATTGTCAAAGAAGACATCGATGAAGTTGGGCGTGGCCGCCTTGAACTTCTGCCTGAAGTCCGGGTCCTTGTAGTTGAGCGCAACATCCAAGCCCAGCTCCTCCGTCAACCACCGGCACTTCTCGTCGCTGCCTGCCGTGCCAATAACACGCGCGCCCGCAATTTTGGCGATCTGCGCGGCCACACTGCCCGTCGCACCGGCGGCGGCCGAGACAACCACCGTCTCGCCCGCCTTGGGCTCGCCGATCTTGGTCATGCCAAAGTACGCTGTCATGCCCGTCAAGCCGAACACGCCGAGCAGATCCGTCACCTTGCCGCCGGTCTTGCCGCCCAGCGGCAGCGCGGACGCAGGCTCGACCTGGTCCTCGGGCATGATGCCGACCTCCCGGATGCCAAGCGGGGCCGTGACGATGTCGCCGGGGCCGGCTTTTGCCGACTTGGAGGCCAGCACGCGGGCAATGGTCAAGGCGCGCATGACCTCGCCGATTTGCACGGGCGGCACGTACGAGCGGCGGTCGTCGAGCCAGCCGCGCATGGCCGGGTCGTACGACACGTACAGAGTCTCGAGCAGCAGCTGGCCGTCCTTCAGGTCCGCCTCGGTCGGCGCGGGCACCTGCCGTGTCCGGAACGTCTTGCCGGGAACGATGCCGGCGGTGGGCCGCTCCACGAGCTCGAGCTGCAGTGACTGCCTTGCCATGGTTGTAGGGTTTTAGAAGATGCTGAGAAGGTAGCCGTCGGTATGTGCAAGGCGAAGTAAGGTACTGAGCGGTCCCGGCCAAAGAAGGTGATGTCTCTGGCTTCAAAGACACCTGCGGCCTGGTTTATCCCACCATCGCGGGGTACTTGTAGGCCTTCTGGAATAGGGGGACCCTGACGTCGTGTGCTTGGTAATTAGTAATACTTCCGGTGGAACCCCCCACAAGTCCGGTCCAAATACGGTATCTCTCCGGCGTTGGCCCCCCTTTTCCGTAGTCAACTCCGTCGCGGGGGCCGTGACCGCCGCTCGGCAGGCGGCGGCCCAAGCGCCCCGAGCCGAGGCTGACGCGAAATCCGGTTCCAAAGCCTCGGGATGTTGCCAATCCCGGGCTGTTTTGCTTCTCATTGTCAGAGAAGCGCCCAGGTCATCAAGAATTCATGTTTCGGGAGTCGGTGATGGCCTCCGAAGACTGTCGATGGCTGCACCAGAAAGGGTCCTTGGGTCCCTTCCACACACAATCCGAAAAGGCGGATACGCAAAACAGGGGCTCTGTCTCGAAACCCCAAATGGAATTCCATCGGTCTGAGCTGAATTCAAAATGACATCTTTGCCCGCCCTCATTGCGCCAGATAATGCATATCATCATACACATTGAGGCCCTCTCCCAAGAATGCGTGGGAAATGTCGAGGCCGTCTGTTGTACACCAGCCGCACGGCTGCCCGTCTATATCTACCTACCCCGTCTCCCGGTCGCCCACCCCAACTATTAGAACGGACGATCCTCGTGTGTTAGTACAGTGCTCAGCCCCAGAACTCGGACCAAAGCCTTTCATTTCTTCCGTTGCAAAGTCTTGACAGCCATCTCGATGAGGCCATCTTTGGCCTCGCTGTCCGGGAACGAGCTGATAGCGGCGATCGCCTTTTCGGCGTAATCTTCGGCGAGCGCGCGTGTCTGCTGGATGCCGTCGCTTTGCATGACCAAGTCTCGCGCCTGCACACATCTTGTTAGCATTTTTTCCCTCGCCCCCCGGGAAACCAGGCCAAAACTCACCCGAGCAACGTCCCCGTCTTTGGCAAACTTCCTGCCTACTAGCGCGCCAAGTTCTGGCATTGTCTTCCAAGCAAATAATAGCGGAGCGGTCGCTAACCCGAGCTCTAGATCCGCGCCCGCCGGCTTGCCCAACTCCTTCTCGCTGCGGGTGTAGTCGAGCAAGTCATCGACGAGCTGGAACGCCAGGCCGAGGTTCTTGCCATAGAGGTATGCCGCATCCACCGTCTGCGCATCTGCGCCGCCCAGTAACGCCGATGCGCGGCAGCTCTTGCTGATTAGAGACGCCGTCTTGAGGTACGTCTTCTGGAGGTAGTAGGTAAGGGTCTCCTCGGACCACTGCGGGTTGGTCTCGTCCCGTGCCGTGTTTTTCAACTGCATGAACTCGCCCTCGACAAGGTTGGCGATGACGGTGGCCAGCAGTTCGATGACCTCGGCGTGTCGTAGGCGCGCCAGCGCGACAGACGCCCTCCCGAGGAGGAAGTCGCCCGCCAACACGGCCATCTTGTTCCCAAACTCGAGATTCGCCGACGGCGACCCGCGCCGGGCCACGGAATGATCGATGACATCGTCGTGTAGCAGCGAGGCGGTGTGGATCAGCTCGGTGATCTCGGCCAGCCTCCGCTGCGAAGGGAGAATATCGGGGTCGGTGGAGACCGGCTCGTTCTCGGCGGCGGCAGAGGGATTGAAGTCGGAGAGGACGGACAGCGGGGAGATGGAGGTGTCGATGGCAGCCGAGGCCTGCAATGTCGCTTGCTGGCGTTGGGGGGCCTTCGGGCAAAGCGAGGTGGCTCGCGACATCAGCAGGACTATGAGCGGCCGGACGTGTTTCCCCTCGGCCTGGGTGTAGTACTTTGCGGCACGGTCGAGCGAAGGGTGGCCGGAGCCGAGGAGCTTCCTGATGTTCCCGGTCAGGAACTTCATCTCCTTCGCCACGATACGAAGAGGATCGATGGTGGGCAAGTCGCCCTTGCCAGCTCGCGTGATGGCATTGGAGACGATGTTCCCGGCGACAGAGACGGCCGCGGCCCACGCCGACGGCCTGGGGCGGCCGGAGTGAAAGAGGGCCCTAGACTGTGGTATCCGGATGTCGAGCGACGCGGCCCTCAGGCATTCCGAGCATGTCGACAGGCGTAACCGAGGAAGTCGTGTGGCGCTCCTCGCCCCGCGCACCACCGAAGCCCCCGTCCCAAGCTGCATTTCCTCGCGTGTTCCTCCTCGGATAGAGCCAATTGACTGCCAAACGTCACGGTCCGGTCGTCTGGCGCATCTGGGACGATGTCGAGAGTTGGTGCTGACGAGAAGCGCGTGATTGGGTCCCGGGCATGACGGGGCTGTCTCTTTCCCCCGTGGGTCCCGAAAAGTTCCTTTCCGACATTTTTTGGAACCTAGCGCGGTGTGGCTCAGACCGAATGGCAAATGATAAGGTACCTTATGTGGCTTGTGCGCGGGCTCCGACGTGTCTTTGCGCTTGGCGCTGCGCATGGGACCCACCACTTCTCGCGACGAGCGAACCGCCGTCAACCTGGAACCGTCAGCCAACAGCTCCGAAAGAAACACTGAGGGTGATACCAGAGTTGCTTGGTCGTTTCGATTTTCGGGTCGTTTTCCTCCCATAACTCCCAGGCCAACATGGTCTTACTTACCATGACCTCTTCCATTGTGGAAGGCCTGCAGATATTGAACGGTGCAACCCGCTGTGATCAGGAACCGGTTCCGTCGCTGCGAGCTGGCCTCGAGCCTTCCCTCGAATGTGCCGCAGTCGGAAACCCGGTCTCACATGCGCAAGTCGTCGATCTCTGGAAATCCCTTGAGAATGCTGGCCACCGAGAATACACCCTGGAACGGCTTCTTAAAGGATCCTTTGTCTATGTACCGCCTCCGGTCCCAAAGCCCGAGCCGGTGAGTAGCGATCGATTGTCCAGCAAAACACCTTCCCTCATGCTGATTTACCACAGTCGGACGAGTACAAAGCTCTCATGGCTCGACTGCGAAGGGAACAGGAGCAGCAGGAGTATGAACGCATGACGAATCCACTGCCGCCAATGGAGACCTTCTCCCAGCGGTATCCCAACAGCACAAACATGGCTCAAGCATTTGCGGCGGTGAACCGGCCAAGTCGAGAGGCCGACATGGGCGATGACGACGTCACGTACAGCGACGTGCACCGCCAGCTGATGCTGATTCTCAACTTTGTGGCGAGCATACTTGGTGTTGCCGCCACCCTCTGGATCGTCGCCAGGTGGTGGAGCACACCAGCCCGGTTGTTCCTAACCATGGGCGGAAGCCTTTTGGTCGGTGTCGCCGAGGTTGCCGTGTACTCGGGATACGTATGGCATCTCGGCCAGGCCAAGAAGAAGGACAAGACGCTGAAGGAGGTCAAGCAGGTTGTCCAGACCTGGACGGTGAGCCGGGAGGACGAGCCTGTTGCAGTTGGCGGAGAAATCCAGAAAATCGATACCCGCGGTACAACTATTCGGAGGCGACAGAAAGACTCATAATGAGCAAGTGGCTTTTTATCCTGTATGTTTTGTTTTCTATCAGTTTTAGACAACTGAGATGGTGTTGAGGCGACAGTGTGCCCAGAGCGCTAGGCTCTAGCAGATGAGGCAGACCCCTGCCGCCTGGGGTTCGGTGGGGCACCAGCAGCCCCACGTCATTGTGCATTGGCTGGGTGCGGTTTGTTTGACGCGCCGGGACGCGTCCAGCCGCAACGCGAGACGCGACACTCTTGCCGTTTGTGTGCACCATGGGATGCCCTGCGGAGCCACACTCTCAGATTTGATCCATCGATTGATTTCTGAAGTGACAGACCAGCGTTTCCCTTTGGCGAGAAGCCGACAGCAGTCTTTTTTATGTATTGATTGCTCTCCGCAGAAGTGCATTTCAAGGGCGAGATCTGCCTCTGCGCTTCCGCGTTTCCGCATCTCCTCGGCCACCTCATGGACCATGGATCACCCAACCATGTCGATCGACCAACCGCCCGCTCCTGCTGTCGACCATATCGTTCCAGTGGCGACGATGCTGTCTCGAGGACGCAAACGTCCCTTGCGGACGTACAGTCGGCGGTCAGCCCAAGCAAGGGGAGAAGAGAGCGAAGCGCCCCAGCCGCATCAAGAGCCAACAACTCCCACCCCGGATTCGAGGGACGCAACACCTGATCTAGGGCGAGCAGGCACGCCAGCGACGCCGCTGATGCTTTCCGAAAAAGAACAAGCGGGACGTCTCGGCCGCGGGTCGATCCTGGCTTACTTCAAACCTCTCCCCTCGAGTTCCGACAAGACACCATCCGACACCACTTCATCCGATCCCGCCGAGCCCCCGTCAACGCCACCAACATCTCCTCTATTGCCGCCCCTGTCACGGAAGCGGAGGAGACTCACCACACGACCGCAGCTCAGCGGGCTGGGTCAGCACTCACGGCAAGATGGCGAGAATGGCCTTAAAGCCGACGATGCCTTGACCAAGGATGCCACAATTCGGGCGCGATGCAGCCCGTCAAGGAACGAGACTACAACAATCATCGTCAGGACTGCCGGCCACGACACATGGAGGCCGGCTTTGAGTGAAGTGGGGCCGAACACGGGGGTGGAGTACCACGATGGCCCAGCAAGCACCTCAGCCCACAGGAGACCGAGCACCAAGCGGGCGACGCAGAAACGTTCAACAAGGGACATGACGCAAACAACCTTGAGTCTCTCGATCCAAAAAGAACCGGGCTTCACAGTTTGTGGGGTGTGCGACCTTCTGTACAACCCGTTGAACGAGAAGGACCGGCGAGAGCACAACCGGAGACACGCCGCTTACTCTCGGAACCAGAAGAGAGCTGCTGCATGATGATGGCCACGACCGGACGTGTGTTTACGTTTGCGACGTGCGTTGCGCCAATCAAGAGATGCTGCCGCTGTCGAACGGAGATATCGCGGGATGTCAACTTACACGGGTACATTGAACAACTGTGGGGCTGACCGCACCATTACATCATGATGCATCCAGGGCATTCAACGCCCTGGAACAGCCTGCTTCCATTTGTATGCAGCGGCCCCCTAGGGGCCACTCCGGTACAAGAGACTACCCCGATGCGACCCAGGTCTTGGCTTCTTGGCCTTTCAAAGTCAACTCCAGACGTTTCTCATTCTGTCGACATTCCTGTCTGCCAAGCAAGATGGTACATCAACACGGAGATCACACCGAGATCCCGACCAAGCATCGGGTCAACAGGTGAGCACCCGCAGAGCTGCAGCTGCGCATCGAGTTCAGAGCACTCACCACCTTCTCCAGGCCCGGAAACTGGTTGCCGGCCGACAACCGCGTTCACCGGGAGTGGCTGGGCAAGACCATTGACCACATTGACAAGCATGGAGAGAAGAAGCTCATCCCCGTGCTGCAAGAGTTCAAGGAGATGATCGAGGACAACCCCCGCATCTACATGTACTTCACCGAGATGTGGGATGAGATCCCTTCCAAACCGCCCTATCAAAACGACCCAACCGGCACGTCGCAGATCCGGGACTACCACCACATGCTCCAGGTTCTCAACCACGTGTTTGGGAAGGCCCCTGAATGGTAGGTCGTCCCCCGGCTATCACTTTTGTGCCGGTTGGCATCGACGCTGACTGGTGTCAAACAGGACGGATGCGGCCGCCAGTGTTGGCATGGTCGGTGTGCCGATGGCGGCCATCCTCGACTATGCCATGGGCACGCCGAGCGGCCATGCGGCCTTCTTGGACCCGGATGTCAACCGCATGTTGAAGAAGATCCTCAACGAGTGGGGCGAGTACCTCAAGGTAAATTCTTCGTCCGGTCCTCAAACACGACGATTGTGGAATGTGCGGCTGATTGTGGCAGTCCCCCGAGTCGGCAGAGGTGCTTGGAAACCACCGAGCAGGTTGGTTCGGCGAGGTGGGCTACAAAGATTTGATGGAGGTAGCCAATGCCCCCAACAAGACGTCGTTCAAGTTCGAGAACATGTATCAATGCCAGCCAGGCGAGAAGTACTTTGGCTTCACGTCCTGGGATAGTAGGTTTTTTTCCTTTTCACCCTTTCCGCGATGCGCCCGGTTGCTTGCTTACACCACTCAAGACTTTTTCACCCGCAAAGTGCAGGAATCTGCCCGACCAGTCGCATCTCCCGATGACGACAACGTCATCGCCAACGCATGCGAGTCCAAGGTCTTCAACGTGGCCCGGAAGGCCAAGCTGCGCGACAAGTTCTGGAACAAGGGGCAGCCGTACTCGGTGATTGACATGCTCGGTAATGACCCCCTGTCCAAGGAATTCGACGGCGCCACCGTCTACCAGGCTTTCCTGTCCGCGCTCTCGTACCACCGGTGGCACGCGCCCGTTTCCGGAAAGGTCAAGCGTTGCTTCGTGCGCGAGGGGACCTACTTCAGCGAGCCGCTCTTCGAGTCGCCCGTCGACGGGGGCGACATCGACACGGGGGGCATCAGCGTCGCGCAGGGCTACATCTCGGCGCTGGCGACGCGCGCCATCATCTTTATCGAGGCGGACAACCCGGCGATCGGGCTGATGGCCTTCATTGGCATCGGCATGGACGAGGTCAGCACGTGCGAGATCACGGTCAAGGAGGGGCAGCATGTCAAGAAGGGCGACGAGATTGGCATGTTCCACTTTGGCGGGTCGTCGCACTGTCTACTCTTCCGGAAGGAAGTTAAGATTGGCGGGTTCCCCGAGGTGGGGAGGGCAGAGAACGTGCCGGTGCGAGGACGGCTTGCGGTTGTTGAGCCGTGAGCGAGAGCGAGAGAAGAGTGTCTGCATTGTCCAGTAGAACAGCGCAATCACCATGTATGTTGTTCCGCTTTTGGTATAACAACAAACAGATGAGCATTTTCCATATCATCTGCCCATCCCCGCGCGGTACACTTTTGCGAAGCCATCGGTCTCAACAGCTGTCTTCGATATCAGCCCTTTTTGGCAGGCTTGGCAGCGCCATGCATCCGCCGTGCAACCACGCGGTGCCCTGACAAGCTGTACGTTGTGTTTGTCACACGAGCAGCTGGGCTTTCGAGGGGACGTGGACAATGCGTTTTCTCGCCTGGAGTATTCCAAAAAGCAAAAGCCGTGCATCGCACGCTTGCCGGGGAACTGATGAGGCCCTTGAAGGGGCCGCGAGGCTGAGGAAAGAACCGGTGTGACAACTCGCGGTGTGCTTTTTGGCCTCACCGGTAACCAAATATCCTGACGGTGTAGGGATCGTGCTGTCTCGGCAATGGCTGGTTGGTGTTGACCCCGCCGTGGCGTCTGGCCGCCGCCGAGGAGGCCACCCGGGTACGTGTCCAGGCCATGTTTCTTTTCTTGCTGAATCGGGATCTCTGTGCATACAAAGTGGTGGGGACCGTCAGGCTCACACAAGCCTCGCCCAGCCCAGGTTACCGGCGAGGTGGTAAGCATAGGTGCCGGACTGCCGCTGACCCCCAGTCCGGCAGTGTCTGCCCACAACCAGGGCTCAGAGTCGGGGTGACTGCCTGCGCTGGCTGGATGTGTGGATGTGTGATGAGATGAAGTGCTCTGGAAAGGTGCCACAGGATCTCATTGGCGTAAAATTCCTCGCGGAAATTTGAAAGGGGAGAGATTGTGTGAACAGAGCCATTCGTCTTCCAACTCACACGGTCCCGGGCACATTGATGGGATCGTGGCGTGGTGCAGCCCCGCCAGAAGCGGAGAAACTTTGTCGCACAGTCGTACGCCCTTCAATCGGTTTGACAGACCCGACGTGGCGGGAAAGATGGGAAGTCCTGGCTGACATGTCCAATACAACGTTTCTGGCAGCTTGAAAGCTGTGGTGGTTGTTGCAGTCTCTCAGCCGAGCTTGGGCGCCATCCCTAGCAGCAGCGGGACTTGCATCGTGGGGGACTGCGGGGTAGGTATGTACATGGACCAAGCAATGACACTACAGTCTGTAACTATCATCAATCCCGACACGACGCAAGTCCGTATTCTTGTTAATTACCGAGTATACCCTTGGAGCCATTGCAGAAACAACATCGAAGATCGGTAATCAATACAATATTCTTTTTGACTTCTAAGTCGGGCACTATGGTCCCTTTCAGTTCCAGGTTGTCATTGGGATCGCTTGCTGAACACCTGTTCAGCAGTGACCGAAGATCCTCGCTCGCTGCTTTCCTCCGACACACGTCCACGAAAATGCGGGGAAGCAGTCGATGTCGTCATAACTAGGCTGAGTCCCTTTTCCCCTCACCACCTTCCATTCCTCGAACTTCAGGGCAGCAGCTCGGGCGCCGGGTCGGTTTCATGGAGACTTGCAACTATCACAAGATTTGGATTTTGCAACGAATGAGGAACCCAAATTCTGTCCACTTTAAATGGCACAAGCTGTCAATTGCCTCAATGAAGTAAAGGGAGTGAATGCAGGAGTGTCTGTTGGTCGGCCCATACCTAAGGTAGGTAGTCGGGTTGCGGGCGTGTTATTATCTGCAACAAAACGTGACAGATTCAGGTCGATACCTTATGTAATCGGTATTGGAATTAAGGTCATCATCAAGGGGGCTGAATACTGCTTTCACTGATGTAACCTGCCGGCTCATGCACATCTGCGGGATTGGACGGCCTGTTTCGGCTCTTGATTATGAATGAAATGGCCTGTTTCTGATGGCTCATTTTCGAAATGCAGGACGGGTCGAGGACTGCAGCGTGGGGGCTTCTTGATTCTTCGGCGCCAGTTTGAAAGGGAATGGGTTGGTCAGACGAGCGAGGGGCCAGAGTCGGTCGACAAACTGGGCCAACTGGAACATCTTGGTACAGGACAACCTAAGTTATCGACGAGCAGTTTTTTTTTATCGTACCTAACTCGGGAGACATTCGCCCACAACTTCAATCCCCAGACTTTGAACCCACCACAGTTCTTAGGTGAGCCGGATTGCCGGCATGCAACATCCCTACCAACTGACGGGACCTTATGTAGGGCATCTCGATCAAGCAAAGCATCAGAGCACAATCGCGCGTGGTGGGTTGGTGCATCCGCGAGGCCGGCGAGTCGATTCGCCGGCTCTTGGGGTGGTGTGCCAGGGTTGGGCACTCATGCACCCCACACCATCAGGGACCATTAATTCGCTGCGCGGAGCGATGCGCAGCTCCGAGTGTCTTGAGTCTGCAGGTCTGAGATACGAGATCAGGTCGCAAAAGGGCAAAGGCCATCGGTCTGCACTCTCCTCCCTGCCCAAGCTGTCACCGCTCCCGACAGAAGCCCGGGTCGAGCATGGTTGGTGACACAACAGCGCCGCTCACCATCACATTCCATACACGGTAGATCCCCGAACATCGGCTCACATCAAAGAGACGAGCGAGGCTGCTCTCCCCTCGCTTCGACTCGCAAGAGGGACCATTTCCGCGTGGATACATGGGCAGTCGTCGCAAGGCCATAGAGTCAAGTAATGGTGCGTGTGAGGAGGCGGGTGTGAGTGCGAAAGGACGAGTGCAGGGGGATTCAATGCCTGGTACTTCGTAGTTGGGATGGCTTGTCGTCTGGAATCTGGAAGGAGCCTCCCATGCCCTGCCGGATGCGTCCTTTTCAGCTGGGTACATATGCATGAAGGGACTGGACGACATGGGGCAATGACCCGAACTCGCCGTGTTGATATCGCTGATGGCACATCTTGTGCCGTAAACTGCCGGAAATTGTCCTCTCGGCGTCTCGAGAACCTGCGACACGGCGGGACTCAGGTCTTCGAGGTGGCGGAGTCCTTCTTCGAACGAGCGCAACGGTTTGTCGGCGGTAGCCGCCTTTTTGAAACAAGTCCGTCAACATTGAAAACTCGAATGCAGAAACAACGAGTCTTGCAAGCCGCTTGAAGGGGAATCTCGAGTTTTGTTGGTCAATCAGAGTTGGCGTTGGAGAACCGAGCCACCACTGGAGGTTCCAACCAAGGATTCCGCTGGCCTGTGAGCAGACCGGAGAGGGACCTACGCAGGCCCGTGCTTTTCTCTGCGTGGATGGACTTTGCTCAATGAGCGTGAGAACGGGGCGGAAGCCGCCCCAGCTCGCTCCCCACATTTCCCGCTTCTTCGATCTCGCCAAATTTCCCCCAATCCCCCGCCATCCCGCGTTGCAGACGCGGTCCCGTCACTCCAGTCTTTGACCGGGGTGGAGGGGATCCAAGAAGAGAGGGATCTGAAGAGGAATCAAGAGCCCGATTTTCCATGTGCCGTTGGGTCGCGTCGAGTACATGATGGAGAGAAATCCGGTTGAGCGAAGCGTCGGCGACGGGACGAGTGGTTTGTCTCAGTCTCGACTCTCATGAGCAAAACAGAATTGGTCGGGTTTCCCCGCGTGCCCTGGGGCGGCGGGAAGCGCTGCGGAGAACGCCCAGCTGTCGCCCATTCCGGCAGCGCCTCCATGCAGGAGACCCTTGTGCGGTTGCTCTGAGCTTCTCCTCCCCGCCTGGCTCTCCTCACCACTCAGCCCGCCCCCGCGAAGCGCCGGCCGTCTTTCACACGCCTGCCTGTGACGGCACCTCCCTCCTAAGCGCCAGCCGGTTGGCATCCTCTGTCCTGAAGAGCAACCCGCCTGAGTACGGAGTCCTCGACTGGGCTCAACAAAAGAGTCGTGGCCGGGATCGTCTTGCGCCCTCGAGTCTCCCGTCTCCTATCCTGCTGTCTCCTGTCTCACTTGCCATCTCTCACCCCTGACCTGGCATTCTCTTTGTCTCTGCATGTGCCTGAGGTCGCCTCTGGCCAGCTCCCCAGTTCCCCGAGATATCTGATCGACGAGCCAACCAGGCTGAGCGCCTCCGGCCCAGGAGCGGCTCTCCCACACCAGACCCTCTCCCCACCCCGCGCGCTTCCTGCCATTCGCTTTAAGACAGAGGGGCCCTCTTCCAACCAGAACCCCCCATTCCCTCTTATCCATTCTTGTCACTGTGTGTTGGCATGGTGTCGTTATTGACGAGCGATGGATTGCCCTCTTCCCGTCGTGCCCGACGACGGGGACCTACGATGGTCGGATAGCCACAGCATGGACTCGGACGATGCCCAGTCTGCCGGCCTGCCCTCCCCCTGGCCGGGCTCGCTCTCAACCGGCTCCACCTCTGCCTCGGTGTCCTCGTCGACCGTGGGGTTCGCCCACACGGGCCAGCTCTCGCCCATCAGCAACGGCGTGGACCTGCCCTATGGAGCCCCCGGCGGCTCCGCCAGCCTCGCCTCGCCGTCCCAGTCGCCGCCGCAGAGGGCCGAGCCCAGCTCTGCCGCGTCTTCGGCTCGCCCTCAAGCTTGGCCTGCGGGCTATCACCGCTCGGAACACGTCTCCTTGCTCCCCCGGCCCCGCGAGAGGCATGACACCCACAATCAACAGTTCGCCTGGGACGGGGTGTCCGATGACGGTTTGGCCGTTCCCAAGTTGGAACCCCCGGACGACGATGATTTCTGCATGGACGATCTCCAGGAGGTTCCTTCGCCTCCTGCTCTCGCTCTCTTGGGCCATTCCCAGGTGGCGCCGGACCAACCAAAGCTAAAGAGGCCAAGGGGACGGCCCCGGAAGCACCCACTCATACCCCTTGCTGCAAACAAAATCACCAAGGGTCGGTCCAAGACTGGATGTCTGACATGTCGAAAGCGGAAAAAGAAGTGCGACGAAGCGAAGCCACGATGTGAGTTGACCAGGCCACCACCTCGCCTGCTGTGTGTTTTTTAACGCCTGCCGCAGGTATGAACTGCGAGAAGAACGCCGTCGTGTGTGAGGGGTATCCCGAGAAGCAGATCTGGAAAAGTGGCAAAGAAAGGGCCGAGGAGGGTACGACAGCACCGCCAACTCGTTGTTACCCAACCCCTCTAATCTTTGACACAGAGCGCCTCAAAGCTCGCAGCTTTCCGTCCATCACCATGCACCCCCTTTTCCATGGCCTCGAGACCATCGAGGACAGCATATTTTGGAAGCACTACAACGAGCACCTCAGCGCTGTCCTCACCGTCGAGGGGGAGCACAGGAACGCCTTCAAGGATCTGATGGTACCAGTCGCCGTGAAACACCAGGGTCTAATGCACTCGATCCTGTCGCTGGCCAGCAAGCACATCGACTATGAAACACCCTACGGCGCCAATATCCTGAGAAACCACCCAAACACAAACCTCGAGGCATTGAGAGAGCGCTCCCTCTATCACCACGGCCAAGCCCGGGCCAAATTCTACGAGGACATTGAGTTTACAAACAAGAACAAGCCGAACGGCGACGACAGGTCTCTTGTCCCCGCCCGGTATGGCCAGATGCTCTGCTTTCTCATAGAGGCCCTTGTCGAAGGCAGCCCGCGGGGCGAGCACCGGCTGCACCTCAGAGTCTACCGCAACCTCATTTCCACCTCACCGCCGGATGACTCTCCCTTCATGTGCTTCATCGCCGAGTTCTTCCAGTACCACATACTCGCTGACGAGCTCATTCACTCTGCCACCAGCAAGGAGACGTCTCCGCCACCCAAGCGCCTCCTGGAGATTCCAGCAACCCACCCGCCAAGGTTGTTGGGCGTCGCAGACGGCCTGCTCGGATACCTGTCTCAAATCACGGCCATCCGAAATCGGATTCGGACCAAGGCGATTGCGCAGATTGACCCTGCCGCTGACTACCTTGATCTCTACCCCGCCACGCAGCTGGACTATGCCATCCGCGACTGGGCCCCGCGATCGCCACTCGGAGACGGCCGGGATCATGTCAGCCTCCTGTACAAGCAGATGATGTGGATCTACCTCGACCGGACTGTCTGCCCGCCGTCATCCTCGCCCTCGCCTTCACCCTCGGCGTCGTCCTCTACCGCATCATCTGCTGCGTCTCTGTCTCTTGTCCACGGCACTACGTCCCACAGCCGGCCGGTTTCTTCGGTGGTCAACACACCTCCCCAGTCCACGTCTACGAGTTGCGCCTCCTCCCCGAGATTTCTTGGGCCCAACTCCAGCCTCAACCCCAAAAGCAGCCGGCCCAAACCCCGATTGGACACATCGTCCCGCCAGCATGGGGGCAACCCCCAACCACAAACGGGGGAACCTTCGGCTTCGGCTGCGGGCGCCCGAGCCGATTCTCCTCCACCTATCCGGCTGCCGCCCAACGTCGACTCACGAGTCCCCATTGCCGTCGACGAATCGCTGGCGATCTTGGAGTCCTTCAGACCCAGCGACCCGTGTCAAACACTCCTCCTCCTCCCGTGCTTCCTGGTCGGAACCGCCTGCTTCAGCCCCGCCCAGCAGAAGCGCGTGCGCGCCGCCATCAGGACGGTCAGGGGCTACACCGGCCTGCGCAACGCGGACCGTGTCGCCGAGGTGCTCGAGGAAGTCTGGCGGCTCATGGCAGCCGGCGAATGGGTTGCCGCCTGGGACTGGCCCGGGGTTGCGGAGAGGCTCGGGCTGGATCTCACGCCTGCATGAGTCTCTCCCACAGAGACAGAGACTTCCCATGTTCCTTTTTGCTGTGGCCATTTTCCGGAACACCATGTCCCCCACGATAACTGGTTTCTTGCCACAACGGCTCCTCCAAAACTGAGGTGCCATCACACACTTTGGCCATTGTACTTGTAATCAGAACAGCTTCGCTGGCTGTCGCCTTCTCACGGTCTTTTCTGGGTATTGTATCATCTTGGAAACTTTGGGACGGGCACGGGATTTTTTTTTCCAGCTTTTTCGGGTTTTTCTTCTCTCTTTTGGGATTAAGGAACGGGGGTCAACGACCAAACAGCCACTTGACAGTGCGGAACACATTTTTCGATGGTTGAGACTGGGGCAACTTCAAAATATTGGCACACTAGGGAGGATCGGTTTGGTGGGCATATGGAAATGGTATTGATAAGGTATGTTGCAATGAGTGAGGCTGGAATTGTGTGGAACAAGAGAACTTGGGGTCAAACAGGGCGGATGGCGTTGGGATCACGGAACAGAAAGATATTGGGGATGCCTCTCAGGTTCAAGGGGTTGTTGGCATATCGTGGCGTCCTGGGCTCGTTTATTGGGTACTCTGACGGTTACTCGAACTACCCTCTGCATGGATATGCAAGGTACTATTCAATTCTTTTTCACTTTCAGCATTGTCCCCAGGTTGGCTGCCTCATCGGCCCCTGTCAGTCTCCTCCGCTGGTATCTCATGCAGCATCCCGATGACGCCCTTACCTCTGCACTCCCCTACCCAGCGGTTGTCTACATGTCACAGTATCGTACACAGAATTACAAGCTCAGACGACGCTTCTAAGCGTCTCCTGATCAGTCCTGATAGCTTCATCAGTAGATCAGTGGGGTGCCCAACTAATCCTTGCCATCGCCGCCCTTTCCTTCGTCGTCGTCGTCATCCTCCTTCTCCTGTAGCGTCACATCGATGCCACCAGGCACCTTGCGTATCTCGTACTTCCCACCAAGAACCAAATCCTTCGCGACCAACTCTCTAGTGCGACCAAGGCTCTCGATGGCGGCAATACGGTCGATGGTGCCCTGGAGGTGCTCCCGGAAGCCCGGTAGCGCCACAATCTCCTGGAAGGCAAGGTGCATGGGAACGGAGCTCGCACGGACTTGAGCGTCGCTGGTGATGCTAAAGAGGTTCAGGCGGTCGAGGGCGCGGACGAAATCGGCTCGTGTCATGATCTCCTGCGCCTTATGCAGGGGGTATGACGGGAGGACGTGGCCTGTTGTGGGGTCGTACGTGGTCTCCATCTCCTTCTCCTTATCAACGAGGGCAGTGGCCAAAACAACTGCGGCCGCCTAGCCAAACCAGAGGTGATGAGCAAGATGTGCAGCAACGGAGAAAGACAAGGATGACAACTCACCGCCCACTTTTGTTGATCCATCACATCGTCGTCCATCTCCTCTCCAAGGATCCAGCATTGGTTCAAGAACCACGTCTTTTCCACCTCTTTGATCTTGTCGCATGCCAAGAGCATATCCTGGCTTTTCGCAACCCGGTTTAAGAAATTCAGCCGGCCACCGACGAGGTCGTAGATCTTCTCGAGCAGCTCGGATGACGGGACCTCGCTGAAGTATCGTTGCCGGTAGTTCTTGAGAGCAGCTGTCGCTTGCGCCTTGGGCAGATCGACGACGGTGAGGACCTCCATTCGCGTCGCCAACTGCTTGAGCCTTTCATACACCCAGTAATCGTCGCTGTTGAAGACCATAGTCACCAGATTTGCAGCTGCCCACTGCTCCGCGCGTTGCTGGAGGAGCTCAATCAAGTCCTTGCCATCATCGTCATCCCGAATCAGATGCATCTGGTTGATGATGATGACGAGCGGCCGGCCGACCTTGGCCCGTCTCCGAAGCGCTACCTTCTCTAGCTTGTTCAGGGCGCGCTCAATATCAAGAAGTGCCGTGGTGTCCCTCGGGCCGCGTTCGCTGAAGTAGCCTCCAATGTAGTCCTCGTGAAACTCGTAGTCGAGGGCCTTTCCCAAGCGGATCCTGAAGATCTCAAGGTCGGCATGGGCCTCGAACATGGCCACGCCGTCTCCGTCAATCTTGCGCATCGCTTCCAGCAGCATGCTGCTTTTCCCTGTCCCTTTCTCGCCAATGAACAGATGGTAATGACCTCTGTCGATGCCGGCAACAATAGCATCGACAATGGGCTGCTCGGGCCTCTCGACCCAGTGAGTGGCTGCTGCTGTCTTGGCGAGGGGAAGATCCTTCCCTATCGCCGCTAGCTCAAGCACGGGGTCACCGGGCTCGAAGGCGTTGGCCATCTTCTGGAGTACCATGTACTTGTACGACTTGTGGTAAGCATAAGCCGCAATGCCAAAACCAGCGCCGAGGACAAGGATGGAGGCGAATGAGGTGGCGGCCGACTCCACCATCTTGGAGAAAAGCGAAGGGCCCGCATCCTGCTCTGGTGGTGGAGGTGGTGGTGGCGGGCCGGGGTCTGGTTCAGCAATATTTGCGGTTGATGCGGTGGTGGTGTCTGGGTGCGCGTGTTAGTATATAGCACGATGAGAATTTGAACAAGTTTTTGTCAGGGGTAAATAGATCGATCCCAGTCGCGTTTCCCCCAACCTGATGGCTTGATGAAGAAGAACAACAAACGAAACTCCACACATACCTGGTGGACGGGGCGGTTCACTTGAGAATGGTCTTTGGCTCCTTGAACCTATACAAGCAACCGGCAAATCTCGCCAAAAGATGGTGCGATGGGGTCTCGCGGTCCTCAGCACCGAGCGAGCCCCCGCCCTTGCTAGAAACATAACGGCAAATCGAATGAGGAAAGAGAAAGTATGAGGTAGAGCGGGGATTCCCGATGCAAATAAGCAGAATACGAGTGACCAAGCGAGTGATTCAAATGAAGGGCAAGAAGTGAAGAAGGAAACAAAGCGAGTGAAAGGGCTTGTATTGCGCCGCGGACAGGAGGTCGAGGTGTTTTGTGAGGAGCGGTGTCGTTGGTTCCAAGGCACTTCCAGGAATAGCGCGGATCAGGACAGCTGAAAGCCCTGGCACAGCGCTGTCTTGGCGAAACCAGGGTCCCCGCTGCCCAGCCAAGCCAGTCTGAGACTCGGCCAGCTGCCGAACAGCTGTCACGGTCCAACATCAGGCACGACGACAAGAGCCCCTGAGCCCCTGAACTGCAAGCACAACAAACCCAGACACGATGCCAGTCTTGGGACTGTATCACCAAGCGGTGCAAGATGTTGACACATTGCTTATACAGCCAATCAGGATACCGCTAAATTTCTGTTGGAACAACTGGAACCAGTGAACCAGGGTCTGGCATTCGTGATCGTTGATGGCGCGCGACTTGAGGCAGCATGACCTTGGGTGATGTTACAAAAACTCAAGGGAGTAAGCGTCAAGTCACTTTGTTAGCTGCCGAGGAGTGCGGTGTCAGGGTAAAGTTGCAAATCTTTGACGAGAAGAGAATGTTTTTATTCGTCAACACCAACTCTAACCACACCCTGAGAACATTGAGGTTCAGTGAACCCGTGTCGACGCCCCACGCCAATGCATATTCTTCAAATAACAACTAAAGAATATAGATTGTTCTGCATATTAACATTGGCATCTTTTGCGGGTCTTTTGTGTCTCAGTTGTGGCCTTCTCGTCACCCGGAATGATTGAACCAGCCACAGAGTTACTAGAACAGGGACGTTGCTCCATTGCTTGCTTGACGCCTCTGCTCAAACTTCGCCAAAGTTTATGGTATAAGAAATCTTTAATCCTTAGTGTCAGTAAACAATATGCAATGAGGCTCCCCCCAAGTTGTTAACACTGGAACCGCATGGGCTGCGTTGTCTCGACCTAAACCCCAAAACAAAACATGACATCCGGATCCATTTTCTCGGTGACCGAAAACTGTTTCTGTGTTCAATTGCTGTTTGAACAGCGTGCTTGCCTTGCCATGTAGACTTGAAATACACCGCGACCTGAACATCCACTCCCGCACTGTACCCTCTCGACTGAGTATCCTTCAGTCTTTCTCATCTCGTCTGCCACTGGAGAAGCCATTTTTCTGCCACTGAAAACGCCCATATCTCATCTGGTCTCTGTCGCTTCCACCCTCATAAAACCCTCCCAAAGGGCTTCACCTGCAGGCGCCCCCAGACATCAAGAGGCAACATCGTGGCGGGCAAAGGGAATGCCCATCGCTTCCTCCCACCCACCACGACCTCGCGCGAGCGACCGAACCACCGACCGACCAACTTGCTTTGAGTTTGCATCCACATCAAACGAAGAGCTGCTGATACTTCCATAGAATGCTTTTTGGCGCTCATTACTTTGAGCTGGAGGGTTCTCTGTTCATTCTGCAATACAGAGGATACAACTCCATCCGCTTTGCAGTACCGTAGGTAGGTAACGATCTACGCTATCGCTCCATGTGTGCTGAGACAACGGCTAATTGAAAGGTTTAGAAAGAATGCCTGAAGCGGACCGGAAACTCCCGGCGCTCACGCCGCAGGAGCTAGCCAAACCCTACACAAGAATCTCCTTCGATGGGCTCGAGGTGCAGTTGTGGCAGGTCGCACACCTCTACGGCGTCTCCCACGATATTCCTCGCGAGCTTCGAAAGTCCGGCGCTTCTGCCAGTGACTTCCGAGCCTTCAATTTGAGATGGCGCGACAGAGGACCTACATCATCAAACATTCCGACACCTGCGACCGATAGACTCGAGAACAGAACCTTCGCCGATTTCTCGAGACTCCCATCGGGTATTGCTGCAAGCTGCCGAGTGCAGCAGCCCAAGGCACGCGAAGACAACTGCAATGGTCTGGATACAAGTACACACGACCTTCTCCGCTTGATAGACGAGCTGGTTGAAGAAGCGTGGTTGGAGGAGCCGGAAGAAGAAGAGGAGGCGACTGATCACTCGGCCATGGCATCGACCGTTGCACCACTCAGAACCATCTCGAACGGCGGATGGGCACCCGCACACCCTCTTCCTTTGTGGACTGACCCTTCATACCCTCCGCCTTTGCGTCCTGCGCCAACCTGGCCCCTGCCCTCGCTCCGGCAGCAACCCGGGGGTGACAGACGTCATGATGAGGGACAAAAACAAACTCCGGCTGTGCTGGGCAGCACAGCACGCTCAGGCCAACTGCAAGAGTCGCCAGAACACACCGATCTTGACCGCGAGACAGACTTGGACTCAGAACGAACCATCACCCCGGCAGTGTCTCGGCAGAAGCTCCGAGTCGCTACCACCCAGCAGACACAAGCAGAATCCATGCCCACATCCGAGTCACGGGCGACAGCTGAACAGCCAGCTCCCAGTCGCGCAAGAGAGAAAGCGGTCCAGCAAATTGCGGCGGCACCACGGGCGCGAGAGGTCTCGATGCCGACGTCGCAGGCAGCGGCTGAGCGGCCCGCTCCGGCATCCGCGGCGGGGAGAGCAGCTTCCACTTCGATACTCCGGAACTGTGACGCTGGGCACGGTCTCCACCGCCAGCAGCCTGCCGGGTTGACTGAGCCTTGGCCCAAGCTACCGGCCGCCCTGTTACCACACCCGCTTCCGAGTTTCCTGCAGCACCCGCCGGAATTCCTGCAGCGCCCGCCTCCAGGCCAGCATGCCGGCGTGGGCACTGAGAGTTATCCGCGGCCGGGAAGATCCAGGTCATCGTCAAACGTGGCCGCCGCGGCACCAAGGCCAGTGACGCCGACCCCGGGCGATGAGACAGCCCCGACGTCCCGCTGGAGCCCCGACAGTTCTCCGGAGGAATCCAGGCTCAAGAGGGTGAAGAGAGTCCTCAGCTTTGCCAAGCTGCGGTCAAGAAAGTCCAGTGTGTTCCAGCGACAAACGGAAGGCCAAGCAAACGAATCCTCGGCTTCGGCTGGAAAGCGCACATCGGGCTCCTCAGGCAGGAGCAGCAACAATGGTGGCGTCTGATTGACCAATCGTTTGCCACGGCAACCTCCATATTTGGGAATTGGGGAAAAGCAAAAACAGCACCTTTCTTTGCTCATTGCATTTGCCAGACGGAGGCATGCCGGCCGAAGGGTGTTCCCTGGATGAGAGGTAGGAGAGAGGGGACTTTCTTTGGAAGTGCGAGAGGAGAAAAGAGGCGCCAGGGTTGGGCATTAGACCAATGGTAATCTGGACCTAGGTACCTTCATGAATCCTTTGAAAACATCTACCTGCATTACTGAGTAGATTAGTGAAGAATCTCGCGCCGTCCGCTGTGGCTGCCATCCATTCTTGAGGGGGGTGATGAGATGGTTGAAAGTTGCCTGGCGCTTGTGCGGATACCCGTCATGAAAGCCGGGTGCATCGCCAAAGGTGGATTAGCGCAGATACACAGTAGAGGTGGAGACCGATCTTGGGTTACCCCACGCTCCCACACCTTCCAGCTCCAACGCGTCGACGCCAAACCAGAAGAAAAAAACGCCAAAATTTCGCGTATCGCCTGTCTACTCCACTACCGCTTCGTTTGTACCGACCGCCGAACCTGCCGCTATCCGACCGACCCAATTCTCATGTCGAGCTCCATGGACTGTATCAGACCCTCCGTTTTCTAATTCTGCATGCGCAGAACAATGCACCATGGGCAACGAATCCAGTCGGCCTGAGGTCCAAGAGGGCAGGTCTCGATCGCTCTCCCCACTTCCGCGCGACGACCCGCTTTCACACGACGGCGCTGACGATTTGCCGCCGTTACCTTCAACCATGCCTGCCACGCTCTCAACCGCATTCAAGGGACCGGGTTCTCCGGGCGCGCCCGGTTCTTTTGCCTGGCATCGGCGCCGACGACGGACCCACGGCCTCTCTCCCGACACTAATCGCGACAGATCTCGCTCAACATCTCCTGAGACTCGGCCATTGAACGCCACCCAACCAAGCCGATCTGAGTACCGCGGCCCATCTCCGGAGACAGGTTCCCATCCTGCAACCCAACCCGAGCGATCGGAGAGGAAAAAGTCTCGTTCTTCGAAGAGGAAGACAAAGACGAAGCATCTCGAGCCGATCATCACGTTTGAGGACTTCAAGAAGCACAGGCGTCGGTCCGCAGCACCTTCTCCGTTCCTTCCACCCGCCATCTACCAGCAGCTCGACGAGTCCGAATCGGCACTTGTTCTGGAGGATGAGTTGCCTTCGCAAGACGAATCGCTGAATAAGGCCAGCCCGAGCAAGAAAGACAACGGGAAGGGCAACGAAGCTGTCCAGGAGTTTGTCCCAGAGGAAACTATAGCCGTTGCTGGCCCATCAATGGCTGATTTGGACGATGGAGCCCCTCCACCCAGCGCGCAGCCTCTCGGGAAGCGCAGCAGGCGAGACAGCGACTCCAAAGCGCAGAAAAGGCGGAAAACGCCTCGGAGACTCAGCGGGGGATCCGACAACAGGTTAGGTGCAGGGCCCTCGGACGAACTTCCTGACCGACCAGTGCTCGAACACATCAACGGCGACGATCTCTCTGCAGACGATGCCAAAGCCGAACCGGAGCATGCAGCCGACCCGTTGACAACCACACGGTCACAGCCAACTGCGTTCCGTGGCGACAACCTATACACTAGGCCTGTGTCCTCCAGACTACCCGCAGCCGGCTCACAGCGCTCTCTCTCCGATTCCGGGTACGCCGAACCTGATGCGCAGGTCCCGTCGGGGCCGAAACCTAGCACAGGCACAGATATCCCCGATGGCCTGCCTCGGTACGAAACCGACCACCATTCTCCCATGGATGGCCCAGGAAGTCACGTCGACGACGATAGCATGTCGGTTCAATCAGCACCACATGGTCTACCTGCGGCATTCGATACGCCGTTTCTTCTTACAGCGGAGCATGCGCGAGACGCCCAGGCGCCAGCTAGCACCCATGACGGACCTGATTTTGATGCCGTTGACAACCTCTTCAGCGGAAATGACGAACCAGCCCACTGGAATAATGCGACATCTCCGGACCTTGCTCTCCCACGAAGAGACGACGAAGAGATGGGCAATGGCAAAGATGAGCCCACACTTGAGCAACACGATGCCAACCCCGCTCCCACACCTCCCGAATCCTCTTCCAAGATTCCCGGGCTTAGCCGGAGTGCCAAGAGAAAGGCGAAGAAGCCCTTCTTCCCTCGCCAGGAAGAGGAAAATGCGCATGCTTTTGCCGAGCTCCCTCTCGAGGACGTCGTCTCCCCCCCTCGACCAAGTCGGTCGACTACAGCCCAACCAACCGCCCAGGACGAGGCCGGACCTTCAACCGTGGCCCCGAGAGCGACGCGGAAAAGGGTCAAGAAAAAGCCAACTGTGGATGCGGCAGACGAGCGGTCGGATGGCCAGATACCCGATGAGAGATCGCATTATCGATCCGGCCCTCTTTCGAGAACCGAACAAAATCAAATTGTCAGGGCGGTTGACCGGTTCCGAGAAGATGAGGATCTGACGCAAGAAGAGATTATCAGAGTGATTCATGACAATCCCCAGACCAGCACGCAGGCGGTGAACCGCCAACTTTGGGCATCGATCCAGGACGCCTGCCCGTCCCGCCCGCGGAGGAAGCTGATCGGCTGGTGTCGGCAACGCTTCCACAACTTTGCCGGGCGTGGCACCTGGACGCAAGAACAGGATGATGAGTTGGCAGACCTGGTTGAGAAGCATGGCAAGAAGTGGAGCCACATCGCAGGCTTGATCAACCGGCACCAAAAGGACGTACGTGACCGATGGAGGAACTACCTGATTTGCCGGGACAATGCCAGGACCGATGTGTGGTCTGAGGGCGAGGAAGATCGCTTCCGGGAGTTGGTGGAAAGTTCCATCGAACAGATCCGAGAGGGATTGAGTCAAAACAGCAGCAAGTCCCCCGAGGATCTCGTCAACTGGCTCCATGTCAGCGACGCAATGGGCCGCACCAGGTCTCGGCTGCAGTGCATGGAGAAATGGAAGAGAATGCGTGCGGCTGAGCCCCTGGCCGATAAGGTCCCCACGGTGCTCCCTCCCGGATCCTCATGGCGGCTAGAGAAGGCTCGCAAAGAGATACGAACGTTGACTGCGGACGACAAGTACGTCTTGATGCGCGCTGTTCGCGACTCGAGGGCCGGGACAGACGCCAAAATCAACTGGAAACAAATCGTCAGCGGCACCTTCGGCGGCAGGTATGAGCGCCAGACCCTCGTGGTCACATGGGGACGGTTGAGGAAGGCTGTGCCAGATTGGGAGTGGAAGACCACCCGCGATTGTGCCAAGTACCTTTGCCGGATGTACGAGAGTGAAGGCAATTTCGGGGCCACGGCCAGTGGGGAAGTGGGAAAAGCTGAGGACGACCTCCTCGACGATATCTCCGTTTCAGCCAGCAACCGTGGAAGGAAAGGCAAAGCGGTCGTTAGGTCATCGGCGGACACAGCAACATCGGCGTCACTCGATCAGACAACGGACGTCTCAAGGCCCAGCAAGGGTAAAAGAGTGGCACCCGCTGCAGTGAAAGGCAACAAGTCAACATCCAAAACGTCACGGGAGAAACGAGGCAAGTCAAAAAGCAAGACGGGGAGCGACGTGGAAGCTCCTGATACCGCCAGGGAGCCCGCAGACTCCGCAGACTCCGCAGACGAGGATGTTGAAATGGAAGATCAACCTCCCACGAAGTCCCGCGCCCTGTCTACCAAGAAGCGGCCGCGCCCGGCTGAAAGGGAGCCGAGTCCCGAGATCGAGAATGCAACACAGCCCCTGTCCCCCAGTGTGGAAGCTCACGCTGCTCGATCGAAGAGACGCGAGAGAAGAGAGAGCGTTGGCGAAATGCCGAGCCCCGAGGGAAAGAAGAGGGAGATACCGCCTTCTGCAGCCGAGTCAACAAGTGCCAAGGCCCCGAAGCGACTGCGTCGTGGGTCTTTGACCGATGGGAATGTGGACAGCCCCTTGTCGAAGAAGCAAAGGTCTTCAAAAAACCACAAGGTTTACGGCAAGGCAGGAAAAGTCCGTGGAGATCGTGGGTCCAATACTTTCAATGGGAAATCTTGGAGTGTCATCAGCAGCGACATGGACGACATGGAGGATATACCTGCAACTTTGCCGACGTCAAGCCAGGTAGCGCATTAACGTGGAACGCATCTGCTTTTAGAGTCTTGGTCTCATGTTCGGTGTCCTGTCGACTTGCGGAAGAAGGACGGGGTGGTTATCTTCGTTACTTGGCAAGCATTCGGGTCAGGTTATTGCCAAGTATACTGGGTCTGCATTGGCAGGATCCACGAGAAGGAGTTGCTTACGTTCTGGGTTGATGCATGCTCGGGATTGCTCTCTTTACATTTTGTACGGGCTAGACTAATGAGGTACAGAGGCTGCGACTGCACACAGTCTCATCTTGCAATTCAATGAACAAACTGCCAGCCTTCCCTCCTTAAACAGCTACTTGGCACACCTCAAGAACACCAGCTGCCCCCAACCATTTCCCACCAAACGCCAGCCAAAGGAAACCTGGATCCCAACCCTTTTGTGCCTTTCCGACCCGGGGCTAAACCATAAAAGAGGCTCCAACAGGAAGATATCTGAGAGATAGTACACTGCTGCCATACATGAACAGAAAAAGGAAGAGAAAGCAGGGGATATCAATGTGAAACAAAATCAGCAAACCCAGTATGTCGTAGACATACCGGCCTCAACTAAAGATGGGAAACACCCGACTAGAGTCAGCGATCTTCGAAGTAGAACCTGCCCAACCGTTCATTCCCCTTGGGGCTCCCCAAAGCGGTAGCTCCGACTCGGCTCTCACCCTCGTCCAATCCCTCACGGACAATGCGCTCTGCGGCCTCGCGGGTCGATGGCGATGTGGGGTGCGGGTGCTGGCCCTCACGGGACAATGACGAGGCGGTGTGCAGGGCATGGGGGGCGCGGTGCTGACGGTGGTGTGGGTACGGCTGTCTGCCGTCACGGAAGCTGCTCGAAGCGGCGGGCTGGACCGGCACAGGGCCGCGTGTGGTCGTGTCGACGAAGACGTCGTCGTCTGCCGCCGCCGCCGCTGCCGCCGTTGCTTCTGGCCCGACGTTGTGATCGACCGCCACCCCGTCCATCATGCGCGCCTCCCCCATCTCACGCACTGCTGACTGGCTGACGGGGGTATCGGAACCCGTGTCGCGTTCCACGGGCCGTGCCGCAAAGTCTCTTCGTCCGGCTAGGCTGCCGTGGAGTGGGTTGGGGGAGGACACCGCGCCGCCCTCGCTGAGCCCCGAGTCGCTCCGCTCCAAGCCCCAGAGGGCCGTTGCCCCTGGGCCGCTCGCGCTGACTTGTGCAGGAAGGGGCCGGCGATGGTAGATGGGGCCCGACAGTGTGCTACCGGCGCCCTCGCCAAAGCCGACCAAACTCGCGCTGCCGTCGTCCGACATGCGGTCCTCGTATCCGCCGACACTCTGCGACGCAAGGTTGTCCAGATCCTCATCCATGGCGTCGGCTGCCGCGTAGCCGCTTGTGCTGACCGAGTCCATCTCGTTGAGCATGTCTTCGTCACGCTCTTCGCCGCCGAGTGTGAAGTGGTCGCCACCCACCTCGGTGGTAGTGGTTGTGTGTTCGTCGACGCTCCCGCTGACGCTGTCTGTCGCGCTTGCCGCACCGACGGTGCTCATTTTCGTGGCGGCGACTGGCTGTCCGGTCGCGTCAAAGTAGGCTGGAGTGAGACCGCCGGGTGCGGTTGCGGCGGTGATAGTTACAGGGAACCCAGTCGAGGTTGGAGTCGTCTGGGGAGAGTTGGCATTGTACTGGCTATGACCGGCGGGCGGACCTCGGAGTGTCGAGACACCGGACAAGCCAGCAAGGCGGCTGATTCGGTCGGCACGTTCGGCCTCGAGACTGTTGGACGAAGAGCTGTGTTGGTGGCCGCGGAAGTGGAGAGCGCCGCGGTGGCCGTCCTTCGTGGCGGTAGTAGACAAGGCCGAAAGAGAGGTTGTTGTGCTCGTGGGCGTGCCGCTGTTTGGAAGATGCAGTGTCAGTCGACACCAATCGTTTGCGTACACTGCAGTGATTTGTTCCGTGCGAGGGCAGGAGACTCACGGCATGTCAGACGGCGTGTCGGGGTTGGAGGGCGGTGGGGGGAGATTGATGAGCATCGGGTGTGACGTCTGCGACGCCGCCGATGGCTGTTGCGACATTGTTCTGGGTTTGTATCGTGATTCGGATCAAGAGAAGGCCGGGGCCGGGGCCGTGGCAGAACCGGGCAGATGGGACTGTGCCAGACTCTGCCTTCAGTCGGGAATGGCGTTCACTGTGGGCGAAGCTGTGCGGGTGATGGTAGCTTCGCTCAATGTCGTGGGACTAGGGCTCAAAATGGCGACTCGAACATGTAGAAGAGCAAAGAGACAACAGGCGGCACTCAGGTTGGAGATGTCGTGCAGTGTGGTTTCGCGGCAATCATTGCTTGGGAGCGCGCGATCCCGATCTCTTTGAAGATCATGCACGTGGGTTGCACCAGCGAGAGACAATTGGGGGTAACAGCTTAGCGAACATTGCGGTGCTGGGTTCGTGCCATTGATAGCACAGCACTTGAAGCGGGGGAGCATGACATCAGAGCGCGTTGTTGGGGATGCCCCACTCAAATTTACAAAGTGTCCGCTTGAGCTTCCGTTGTGGGGATGCGGGGCAGGCCGACTCTAAAAGCGCAATGCACATCAATCATCAAACATCAGATTCGACACTCGCTCCATCTCGTGTCTCCTTAGGCTTTGAGAAGCGTGTCCCGCAACAACCAAAGTCTTGATGTTGTCTTGTACCTCAATGTTTAGCTTCTTGAATGTGGGTTTTCTGTACTGGCTCAGTCTAATTCGATTCATCATCGCAAATGCATCCCTGCCGCAAATCAATCGGATCCACTTCAAACTTGTCGCCCGGTCTCTCCCGAGTTGACGTCCTCTTGTCAAGCGCACCCATGAGACGCGCAACGCGACTTCAGCTTCCCTTCCTGTCCTCCCAGCGACAGCCCCGCCATGTTCGCATCCACGTTCTCGGGCTCGTTCAGGCTGACGCTGCGGTTCACCTCCTGTTTGCTCGACGGCACGTCGATGGCGGGGTTCCGGTCGAAAAAGTTGACAGGCCGCAGCATGACCCGCAGCGTCTCAACAGGCATGACGGGGAAGTCCTCGACGCGCGGGATGTGGTTGATGCCAAACTGGACCCAGAGCACCGGGTCGCCGTCCGCCAGGCTGTCTTGACGGTCCGCCCAACTGCGCACGCCCGTCCCGCCACGACCCTGGTTTGTGTAGAGACCGCCGGCGTACAGCTCGCCCTCGGCGTATCGGGTGACGTAAATGCTGTGGTCGGCAAACTCGGCGCGTTTGTGGTGGAAGCTGTCTGCGTCGGCCAGGATCGGCTGCATGGGCGGGACCATGACCTTGTACCCAACTGCTGCCCCATTGACAGAGTTGTGGACGGACCGGTTGATGATCTTGAAGGTCCGGTTGCTGCTTGTGTCCAAGTCGTACCCGCCCGACGTTTCGACATCCGTCCTGCGCAGGGTATATCCCACGCCGTGCGGATTGAGTTTCGGATCCCGCGGCATGGGCACGGCTTCATCGTACACGACCGAATTGCCGTGGCCCGCGACCATGGGATCCACGCGGAGGCTGAAGAAGTGCTGGTGGAAGCTCCCGAGCACACCCGGATGCACAACAGTACCGAACGGATGTGGCGTCTTGGTCAGATTGAGGTCAAGCGGCTGCGTCGACAAGACCCCCGTCGCCCGTGCCTCGTAGGTGAGGTCGCCCGCAGTGTTGAAAACAAACGACAAAACATACTCGTAGTTGCTCACCGTCAGGATCGTTTGCAGCACCAGCTCGCGGTTTCGGACCACCACAGCGCGGTTGGTTCGGTAGTTGGTGTGTTTCCAGAGGATCCCGGCATCCTGCTCATGGACACATATGACGTTTGGCATGTCCACCGGCTCGCCACAGCCGTCAACGAGGACCCCTCCGATGTAGTAGATGCTGCCCAGACAATCACAGCCCAGCTGCAAGTTGTTGGCCATGATGCCGGCACCAACATCCCCGAGGTCAAAAGCCGCTTTGCGGTGAAACGGATGCCGGGGATCCGCGTAGGGGATGGACATGTCGGACAGGCTGAGGCGGTAAAAGAGGGGCTTGTTGTCATAGTGCACGTCGTATAAAACCATGCCCTCTCGCTGGTTGAAGCCCACCTTGAAGTCCCACTTCTGCCATCTGATCAGGCGGCCCAACTCGGAGAAGTCCTCGACCGTGAACGACGCACCCTCAGGTTGCACCACCTGCAGGGGTTTGAGGTCGGCTCGCAGCGTCTGGGCTTCAGGGATGTACTCGCTGGCGTCTACTGGTTGCCAGGGGGCAAGCGGCTTGACAGTCTCGTCCAGCCCCGTGGGTAGAATGTCAATGCGAACAAGGTCCAGCGTGACGGGGTCGACGACAGGCGAGATCGGGATTGGGAAGGCGTAGTGGCAACTATCCGGCTCGGAGGGATTTCGCGGATCACGCATGTAGAGAAAGCATTGCATGGCGCGCTTGTCGTCGGAGAAGTTGCCCTGCTTGACGCCATCGGACCCTTCAAAGACCGTTAGCAACAACCCCTCGACAACTTGCCTGCCGGCTCCGAGTCACATACCGTACATCCATGGATCCGCCACAATCACGGATCCGGTGGGAAGCTTGAGCTTCGTAATCTCGGCCTGGACGTCCGGGTGCGCGAGCAGCGCCTCTTCAACCGCGATGGTCTCTGCTCCATCAGAATGCGGGTGGATAAACGGCCCAAGTTTGGCATTGGCCTCCACATTGCTTGTGGTGAGATTCACTATTGCTTCGTGGAGGTTGTGCTAGCGGCAGGTCAGCACGGCAGATATCTCGGTTGGCACTGTCTTCTCATTGCTCACCGTGCCCCTGAAATGGTAGACCACAAAAGCTCGCCGATTGATTTCGTTAGGTCTTTGCCCCGCCCGCTCCGCAGCGAGGTATGGGGCGAGCTCGACTTTGGGAGGCTCGAGAAGCGTCACGACTTTGAAGTGGCACTGGATGGATCGCGGCCAACAGCCTCTGATCAAGTCGGCGCTCTGAGTGATTTCACGAGCCGTGAGCGGGCCCAATGGATGGGAATTTGGCGGAGGTCCACCATTGCTTAGTCCCGGACGGCCAGTTGCCGAGAGGGTCACGTTGGAATGTTGGGTGGCAAGCATGATCGGTACCTGGTAATCAGCGTTCGACGAGCGAGGGAATGGGAAGCAGCCGAATTGCCAGTGGGAAACAGAAGGGTAGATATGTCTGTCCTGAGGGGAGGGGGCTGAAAAAGGAAAAGCCCCCGTGACCAGAAAGGTCAAATGCTTTTTTTCGTTTTGGCGCTGGTGGCTGTCAGGTGAAGAGGGGTATCTCCTGTTGTGATCTGTGCTTTGGGAGTACACTTTGCGTATCGAGATCCCACAAACCACGAGTGCTCGCTGGGCCGCGGCGGAATGCACCCAAAAACGTATCACAAGAGGAAACGATCAACTCAAAACATCCAGGGACACTGGGCGCTATCATGGCTATCATGGGCACCTCCCTGCGGCCTCGTCTATGACGGAACTTTTGAGGCACATCTGCTTACTACCCCGCACGCATTGCAAACGATGATGGAGTAAACGGAACGAATGGGATAAAATCAATCGATGAAGCTGGAATCCATCAGAGCCAGAGCTGGTGTTTGAATGGCCAAGGTGGACGAGGGATTGCCCGCCGACGTGGAGTTCTTGAGACAGCTGTGCTTATTTTCTTGAGACAGCTGTGCTTACTTCTCCACATCCATGCACGCAGACGAAGGATTCGACAGAACGACTAGGATCAGGCCAGCGGCGAGAGTCGAGGGGACACGTTGGATTTATCAAGGTACCTTGGTTGGTCTGGATGGCGGAGGCGGATTTGGAGTCGGCTTCGTTGATGAAGGTTTGAGCGAACGGAACAAGTCGGATCAGATCAAGGACGAGGGTCCAGAGGACACGTGGAGTCTACGGAAGTACCGTAGTTGGCTACCTAGTCTATGAACGGTCGAGGCGGCTGGGCGCTGGCCTCATGAAGACGCCGGTGCCAGCCGTCACTCGTGGTACATCATGAGGCTACTTTGTCACTCTCCACGAACCCGTCTCCATCCACAACCGCGCATACCATTGATGCAGCACCTCCATCCAGCCAGGCATTGGCCCCTGGCTGCCTTCAACTCTGCGGCTACTACCGAAGAAGCAGCTCTTGAGTCCCAGCACGGCCTCGCCGCACTCTCGGTCGACGACTGCGCTGATGACAAACAGCCCGTCCGAGTCTCGTGGGTTGGGGTTCCTTGGAGAGTCCCCGCAACGAACCACAATTTCGGATGGCGTCTTATCGACAACCTCAAAATGGTCCGTCAGCTGCGTCCCCGGCTCATACGTCGACCGTGACAGCTGCTCGACAGTCCACAACTGAGCAGCGGTAGCTGGGCCATGGTATTTGCGAGCAAGGTATGCTCGTTGAAATCGGTAGCCTATTCCACGCATTGAATTATCAGCGACGAGAACGCCCTAGGGCACACCGGTTTGCTGTTGAATGGAATGTCCCTATCCTGGGCCATGTGCCTTACCCAGACCGCTCCACACTCCACGGCAGAATTCAAGCGCAAGATCACCCTCCTGCTGGAGCAGTTCTGGCTTGATCTTGCCAAGGGGAATTCGCTTGACGCAGATGTCTTGGGTCGACGCGTTACGATGGGAGTTGTACCTGGCGTAACTCTTCGAGCGCCACAAAGGGTCGTCCTCCGGCAGCGGACTGATGATCGCCGTTGAGGTCCCGAGATAGCCCAAAACTCCAGTGCCAAGGCCCGTCAGCACTCCAGTGCAGAGAGTGAGTTTTCGAACGAGACCCATTGTTGTCCCAGGCGGGCCGAGGGCCGGTTGTCGACGGTACTGGGTAAGGTATGGATCGGATAGGGGGGGCCGCGCGTGAATGAGCAACCTCAAGGCAACAAACGCAGCACGAGCACAAATACAAATGGAGCCCCTCCCATCCATCCTTACCCCGACTCCACCCTGTTGCGGTCGCCCTACGTCATGATTGGCTGCCGTGGTCAGCAATCTGCCATGCGAGGCTAATAATTGCCGGGTGTCAACTTTGAAGTGAGACCCAAATCAAGGCCAATGGCCCGCTCGAACGATCAGTGAGAGAAAGCAATTCAATTCTGGCGGAGAGATCATGGCCAACCTAATTCATCAACTCCTCCATCTTCGACGGTCAGATCTTGCCCAAATCTGCGGAGTATCCCCCATCGCCAACCATGAATAGCAACGGACACACCCTAGTCCTTGTCTAAAACCCAAGCTTGCCAAACCCGAATGCAACTGCCGAGCCCGAACGCCTCTCGAGACCATCCCGGGTCGTGACCGAAAACGTAAAGAAGAAAAAAGAGAGAGAAAAAGAGAAGGATGGGAGGCGCATGGCGCTGACAAGAACGAGCTCAGAAGGTCTGAACGCCTAGTATCGATCAGTATATGGCCATTCCCGCTGCAGCCCGGCTATGTCGACGGATCAATTCGGGCATGTCCCCGTTGAGCAGCGTGGCAAAGCAGTTGTCAATCACACTGCCGTCGCTGATGTTCTGGGCCCGCGTTCTCCGAAGCCAATACTCGAACGGCCCACCTGGTGCTCATTGTCAGCGTCGCGTTTTCAACAACCAGGGCGGTAAAAGGGAGAGTTGAGAGTGGATTGGGAAAGTAAGGTACGTACGGTTTTGGGCGAGGGCTGCGCCGAGCTCAACGCATCGCTCGGAAGGGCTGTGCTCGCCATGCATTTCCGTGAAGTGGGTGATCATCTTGGAGATGTCTTTCAGGGGCCACTTGCACGGTGCTGCCGGTGACCGGCCAGCTCCAGCCAGCAGATACTTGGGAGCCGAGCAGAGGCGGCACTTCCAGAACCCAAGACGCTGCAATGCCGTGTTGACGCCCTCTTCCAACCCCCCTCCAATCATGTCGAAGTCAGGAGACGCCATCTTTGCCCGCTTGCCGCTCCCCTGATCCTCATCCAGCATCGGCCGCTTGCTGGTGGCAAGAGTCGGAGTGGCGGCCATGTGTCTGACTGGGAGTGATCCAGCACCATGCCCCCCATTCGGATTTTGAGGCTGCCGGCCCCCACCATTGGCTCCATTGACCGGATAGGCGGCCGAACCCATGGTGCCCTGGGGTCGACGGAACGTATGCTTGCGCGACTGTGCCTTGATGGTTTCGATTCGGTGTGTGCAGTGGCGTATCTGATGGCCGAGGTCGAGGGTGCGCAGTTGCAGCGTGCGCATCTCTTGGGGAGTCAGATCCGCTTCCTCCAGCTGCGCGGTGCAGTACTCCAAATCGTACCGGTAGGCGAGAATATCTTCATTCAGCTGCCGCACCGTGATCTCATCGAGGTCCGAGAATTCATATTCATGATAGTAGTCTCGGCTAGGAGGCTGGGCCGCCATCGGCGGCAACATGGGTCGGTTGTTGCTGCGCTCCCTCTCGTTCATCTCGGCCCTCACATCTTTGTCGTCTCTATCTTCGCTGTCATCCCGCTCGTCCCTTCTGGCATTGATGGAGATGCCAGATCTGGGAACGTTGTCGGCGGATTGCGCCATTGCTGCCGGGCTACTGTGCGCGGAATCTGTCTCACTCCCAACGCTGCTGCGAGGAGCAGACGGAATGCCCGCCGCCACGGTAATGCTGTTCTGCGGTGCTGAATCTGTGTCTGGAGCCTTGTCTGTTCCCTGTTCAACCGGTCAGCACAGATTGCAGCTTTTGCGTTTGCTCCTGAGCACGGCGTTAAATTTAATGATTTGAGAGAGGAGACACGGCGCGCGGTGAGTGTTTAAAAAAGAAACAGATCCGTTTGCACGATTGAAATTACAAGCAGATTTCCGGTTGCGAGTGAGTGCAGTTGAGAGGATAGCATGGGGATTGAGCATACCGTTCCCTCCAAATATGATGGTCGCTTCGATGCAGGCGCCATGAGGCCCGAGGCGATTGTGTTGTTGGTAAGGTAGTTGGTTGGTTGATTGGGGTTGGCAAAAGAGGATGGTTGAATGAAAACTTGAAAAAAAGGAAAAAAGAGATGTGGGTGGGAGACTGAGACTGGCAGATGTGAAAGTGGAGGGGGGGAAAAAATAAATAAAGGGAAGGAACAAATGGGTGGGAAAGGGGGTGGGTTTATTACGCGAAAGAGCGATTATGACAAAGTAAGGTATGGAGGGGAAAAGATGGAGACGAGCTTTGTTCGTCCTCTTTTCTTTCTCTCCCTTTTCCCTTTTCTCTTTTTCTCTTTTTCCGGCTTCCTGCCACGTCCATTGGCTGGAGACCGTCCCCACCTTTTCATTCCCGGTGTCTTGATTGGACAAGATCAGCACCACACAAGGGGACTTGCATGCCTGTGCGATGTGAGCGAGCCCTTGGCTTGCCAGGTTTGAAGCAAACGGTGTTGAGGAGAGCGAGCTGAGTCCACACCATTTTGCCACTTTGTTTTGCTTTGTGGTTTCTCTCTTTCGGCTCGGACGGGCTGACAATCAAACACTTTCATTTGCTGAAACAAACTGCTGCACGTGCCTCTTGTTCTGCCTTGTTTTGACCTGAGGGCGGTGGGACACTG
>Ga0247824_10000028_pt1 | contig 50124 bp, 42 predicted proteins | sample 13C_PalmiticAcid_FD_194412 | JGI IMG/M metagenome (GOLD analysis project Ga0247824, IMG submission 194412) | Soil microbial communities from agricultural site in Penn Yan, New York, United States - 13C_PalmiticAcid_Day48 | ecosystem: Environmental > Terrestrial > Soil > Agricultural land...
CCCGTGACTGTAGCCATCAAGTTCATCGGAACGCCTGCCTGGAAGACCAAGAACAATCGCGCTGCCATGATCAACACGGAGCAGCAAGGGATTTCCCCTCCGGACGAAGAGCTGGGCCATCCGCTGGAGCAAGTCCAGACAATCCAACAGCCTTCCCCCAAGGCCTGAAGGGGTCCTGGAAACTTCACGTCCGTCTCCGTTGCCTTCCACGGACGCATTGTTCAATCTTCCTCTAAGACCCTGGGTTATCGGAGTTGGCGTTTTGATTTTTGGCTTTGTTTCCGCTCTTCGCCTCCCAGCTCAGCGACAGAGGTATGAGGTGCAGGTGGATACCAGTTTCGGTGCAGAGCCTGCATGGATTGTTGATTAAACCCTCTTGGACAAGGAAGGGAGTTGGGGGCCTTTTTGCATGGCAATGAAACATTCCTAGCGAGCATTGGGCTATGGCGGGATATTATTTTACAGCATTTCTCTTCTTCGTCACAGATTGGCTTGATGCAATGCCGTGCCCAGGTGGCAGGGTGTCGTGGTTGTTGTCTTTGTTTGCTTGTCTTTCCCAGTTTAGCATCATGATAGTGCAATACGACCAAGGCACCACGCATATTGTTGCCATAGCGGCCTACTGAAGCCAAGCAGTGAACAATGGCCGCAGCTTTGGGTCTGCGCGTATACCTGACTACGGGGAGGGCGGGTTCGGTTTCGTGTCCTAAAGTACCGAGAAAGAACCAAGAACGTGATGGACTCGGGACCTGGCAGGGCAGGATACGAAGAGAACTGTGGTTTCAGGTTCGGATTGATTAGAATCCATTATGATACATGCAATCTCAAAGGCCCATCGCCTGCAGTGCTGCACCCCGCTTTGCTACCCCGGTGTTATCACTGCACTTTGCTATGTCTCCTACGAGCCCCTGGCACAGTCTTGATCGCTACTGTGTAGTTCTCCCCCGTCTGTGACACGGCATGGATGACAACCTCTTCGCCAAACGGCCACTCGGCCTCGGATTCCTCGTCATCCCTCTCATCGTACTGCGCGTACTCCTCGCGCCCTTCTCGCAGGACGTCTTTCGCAGCGGCCAGGGCGTGCGCCCGATGCAGGTAGCAGCCTTGGATCTCGGTGGTTTGGTAGGCGCCGCTCTTGTCCTGATTGTAGTCTGTCCTGTTTTGCAGGACGTAGTGAAGGTCGCGGCCCTCCGGCAGCTGCAGCGTGTCGCCGCTGGGGGCAGCCGGCAGGGATTCCGTGTTCGGTTTCGTGTCCAGGCCGACCAGGAACTCTTGGCCCTTCGGCGCTTTAGCGTACACCATTACGCCGTCACCGTGTGTCCAATCTTCTGTTGCCGTGTCGACGCGGGTCTTGTACTCGTCAAAGTCGTCGGCGTCGTAACCCAGAAGCTCCAGTGCGATGAGGGCGAATGCCTTGGCGGCCGGGAGGGTGGTATGGGTGCCAAGCACGTGGACATCTCTGGTTGAGCCAGAGGTATCGTGGTGGTAGTCCACCACGGTCAAGGTGGTGTGGTAAAGTTGTTCCGGGACGGACGGGTTTCCGTTGGCCTCGGCCATGATGACAGTGATCAGATGCTCGATGTAAAAGTAGCTACCCCGTGGGGAAGGATGTTGCTGTTCGTGTTCGCAAGCTTGAGCCGAGATCCAAGTTGTAAGACCCGGCTGTGAGGGATGCAGGTTTCGTGCCCGATGCTCGATAATTGCTTGGCTTGAGGTGAGGATATCGGCAACGCCGTTGATCGATCGACATGGATTTGGACGGCAATTAATAGTCTCCTATTACCCTGCACGTTCTCATGTGATATCCGAGCCATCGAGATGCGAGGCCAGTGTCTGGTTACATTCGCATCACTCGCGCAGCCTGTCTCGAGACAAAGGCTGGGTCCGAGCCGGCCTGGGCGTCCCCAACATCGTATTATGACGCCAGCATGAGGTGGCGAGACGTGGCCCCTCACCGGCCCTCGCCGGTCTGGGTGCACAACTGCAGGGACCCGGAACCGGGCAAAAACAGAGAGACAGGTCGTCAGCTCCAACGTGGCGTGACAATTGGGCGAATGCCGATTTTAAGGAGGTCCTGTGACGCAGTAGATGTCGGTGATCATTGTATCTTTGCCCTCTGTCGTATATTGCTGGCAATGCCATGTAGCTGTGCAGCACAACACTGTTCCAGGAGCAATGGCTGGTCTGCTAGTAATGAGTTTAGGAATTTGACCCGAATGCCCTGTTGGAATCATCTGTTTGATTAGGAGTGAAGAAGCATCTCTCAGCTACCTAGTCAATGTTACAAAGAGGTGGTTTCACTCTCTTCGCCTCAAACTTGATTTTTAGGAGGTTATGAAGGGTGCGTGCCCAGGGGGCGAAAGTGGAATTAACATCACTTCTTTGTGACACGAGTCTTCTTCCTCTGTTCTGAAATTGGTTCTGGCCCCAATTGCCTTCGACTTTGAATGACGTCTCAAGGCCTACGTTGAGTTGACCAAAGCCAGAAAGAACCACGCACTCCAGCTCAAGCGCTCAAGCCTCCAGTGAGAACTTCTCGCCAACCAGCTCTTCACTTAGCTTCCACAGACGGTCAGCCGCAACGGGGTCACTGGCATGCGGGGTGGGCTCAGTGATCTGGCAGTCAGACAGATATAGGCCCTTGACTTCTGCATCAGGGTGTCAGTCTTTGGTGACAGCATGAACCTAGGTAGGGATGGCGAATTTACCATTCAGTGCTGGGTCCAGAGCTGCTACCAGCGTGGTGGAGCTCCCCTCATCCGGGGTCTTCCAGTAAGGGGCGACTTTGTAAAACTGAGCCGTCAATTCGGCATCCTGATCCCGGCTGAGATCGGTTTCGATGGCTGAAGGAAGCATGGGTCAGAGGGGTCCATGAGAGTAGGTTCTTGCTTAGAGTAAAACGTTGACTTACTGCCGGGATGGAGACAATAAGCGGCAATGCCTTGCTTCGGAAGATGCTTTTGAAGATAGACAGTGAACAGGATGTTTGCCGTCTTGGACTGGGCATACGTGACAATGCCGTTGTACCCGTCGGGGGTACACTTGCCAAACGCCCCCGGAAGCGGCTTGAAGTGATCCTCTTCAGGAGGCACGTCCTTGCCCTCAAAGTTGTAGTCGGAGAAGCGGATAGGTGACAGCCGATGGCCCGCGCTGCTCAGAGACACCACGCGTGTTGCGCCAGGGGTGCTGCTCTCGGCCGCTTTGCGGAGGAGGGGCAGGAGGAGGTTGGTGAAGAGGAAGGGACCGATATGGTTGGTGCCAAATTGTTGCTCAATGCCCTCGGGAGTCGCTTGGCGAGATGTCACAACGATGCCGGCGTTGTTGATGAGGATGTCGAGCTTGTCGGTGAGAGCTGCCACGTCGGCAGCGGCCTGGCGAATAGCTTTCTGGGAACCCAGATCCAAGGTTACAATTTCTACCCGGGTGCCGGGGTACTTTTCTGCGATCTGGGTTGCGACTTCCTGAAGGCGAGCCCTTGTCCGGGAGGCGAGGATCAGGAGGCTGGGGCTTTGGGACGCGATGTTAAAGACAGTCGCGGAGCCGATTCCCTTGGGGCTGACACCCGTAACCAAAACTGACAAACTGGTCAGTACAGGCACGCCACGACGGTCGTTGGGGACCCCGAATATCAACATGGGCCACTCACTGGTCTTCCCCCGGACCTGGTCAGCAAAGACTCGGGTCACCTCAGACCCAGGCGTTCTCTCGCCAAACTCGGAATGTGAAGTCATTGTGCCCGGTGCGGATTTGCCTGCAAATTGTCAAGTTCGACTTTACGGCGCTTGAGGATGTAGACTTGAAGCTGTAAATGCGATGGTCAAAGGATGTTGGACGGCCTGGCTTCCAATGATGCTGTGGCTGCTTCAAACCCTTATATCGCCGAGCAGAGGCTAAGGGGATACATTTTCCGCCGAATTACCCGCCGTCCCCTGGACTCCTGTTGCAAACAATGGAACACTCGCTCCCTCCGGCACATTACCCTGGCCGGGGCGTGCTCGCGCGAGCCTTGGGACCGCTGCCCCAGCCAAGCCAACGCACTAAGGCTACCACAGTACCCCGCATGCTGTTCTGTCCTTGCTCTCCAACAACAGGGAAATGTTGTCCGTCACTCGCGGGTATCGCTTACCCCACCATCCACAGCCCGGACCAATATCCACGCCCCGGAGACCGGCAGTTCCCAACGCCGGGCCAAGGCCGCCATGTTGTCTCTGCGGGTTTGCACAGCTGCTCTGTCTGTTTTGCTTTACCGTCCCTTGCCCTCTTACTCTCCGAGTCATTTTTCTTCTCGAGAGTCCCATACGGCTGTCGTTTCAGCTTGAGCCTTCTTGAGTTGCTTTTCCCTCTCGCTTGTCTTTCGCTTGCCTTTCGCTCGCCTTGTCAACAAGTCGTTAACGAAGAGGAAATGCGAATAATTCCAGAGTGCGTCTCAAACCTGGTAACAACACTGCAAGCTGGTGCACCTGTATGGTTATTTTGTTTCTTCTTTCTTTCTTCTTCATTTTGTTCTGGGGCGTGGTGGGGGCAGAGCTGAGGGTCGCTCTACAGTAAGGTAACCACGCAGAGTCTGAGAATGTGGTTCCCAGATCCATGGAAACAGTGTTGCTCAGTGGACGCGCGTGAGACTCCTGCAGAGGAACGAACTTGTTGGCTCCACCTTTTGTGAGTTTTGGACCCACGTGGGGCAGGCAGTCAATTTAACTCTTGCCGCCTTGGCATCAAACCGACATTCGCGACTCTGACACCCGCGTCCCAAATTGTGACGTGACCGACTTGTGAAAAATTCAGCAAACGATCGTCAAATCGAGCCCACAAAAACATCTCGGCCAGCATGTCGGACTCGGAAGAATCAGACGGCTTCGGGTATCTCGTCGAGCACACTGCCCACGACGAGCTGGATGATTCCGATCACGAATCTGATCATTCTGGTGTGGGATCCGGTTCCGAGTCGGACATGGACGACGCGCACCGCAACGACCTATTTGACCTGGAAGCGGCCGACTCGGACGACGACAGATCCGGTTCCGATGAAAACGGTGCCGATCACGATGAATCCGACGCGTGGGAAGACAACCACTACTTCCCGCAATTCAAGCGTCTGCCCTTCGAGCTCCGCCACCAAATCTGGGAGTGGTTCTGCCCAGACCTCACTGCCAAGTCACGCGTCTACTGGTTTTACGCGGGCGTTTGGAACCACAACAAGCCTGGCAGATGCCGGGATATGGTAGTCGCCGAAGGTCCCTTCCTGGAACAGCAGACCAGACCCGCTCGTGCCATGTCGGCCGTTCACCAAGAGAGCCGCCAACTTGCTCTCAGGACCTTCCCCGACGCCCTTTCTTTCGACAACCACGCCGTTCTCCGCTTCAACGCCGCAAGGGACATTGTTTTTCTGGGCTCCACCGAGGCTGTGATGCTCGAACTCGAGGCACTTCCCAGGGTCCCCGGCTTCAGCGAAAACGTCCAGCACCTGGCCATCGAGCCAGCCGTACTGAACGATCTTGAGTTGCGCTCCTCGGCGCTCTTTGGAGCCTTTGAGAACTTGAAAACGGTGTATTACACCATAAATCCAAACGAGCACAGGCCACAGCACCTGCACTGGTGCACCTCCGACCTCGTCAAGCGTTATTCTCTGGCCACCTTTGAGGAGGAGCCGGGTCTAGGCGAGGACGGGGAACACGTGTACTGCTGGCCCGATGTTGAGAATCATTGTGATTTTGCCGACGCCGAAGTGCCGCTGGACGCGTTGGCCGATGACCTACGTAGAGACGTCATCCATATCAAGGGCGCAAGCTTCGATGGCGTACCCATCTGGCCCATGGCCCAGTTTCTCTGGGACTCTGACCTCCGTCGTTTTGACAAACTGCTGGAATGGGACGGCAAGGGAGAGCTGGACTGGGAATCGTCGGACGAGGAGGACGACGGCGAGCCGGATGAGTACGAGAGTGAGGGCATCGACGACTCCGACCTCAGCGACGACAGCCTCCAATCCGACATCCACGATGATCTGGTTGTGCTGGATGACGGCGAGAGTGACCATGGCCGCGAGATCAGCGAGGACGGCTCGTCAGCTGCCTCTGGCTCGCCGCCCGGCTCGCCGCACCCCGGAGATCAGGCCGGGGCGATTGACCTCACGGGAGACGATGACGAACAGATTGCCGAGTTCTCCAGCCCCGAACAGTCATCTGCAACCCTCCAGGGGTCAGATGACTCTGCGGAAGAATCGGATCTGCCAGCGCCTCGCCCGGCAAGATTGAAACGTTCAAGAGGGCGTGTCGTGGAATCCGATTCAGAGGATGACTCGGACGACCCCCTGCCTCGGAAACGAGCACGCACCGATAGTCGCCAGAACCCCATCATCCTGTCCAGCGACGACGAGGAAGACGAGAGGAGGAAAATGCGTGCGAATCGCCGAACCCGGGCGGTGATGCCCGAGGATGAAGACGAAGAGGAAGGCGACGAGACCAACGGCCACCCCAGAGGGACTGACTGGTCCGGTCTCTCCGGTTCGGGTGCCGAGGAAGACGACTCGGACTCTGAAGAGGAGGCTGCCGTGAGCAAACCTCTCTCGCTCGCTGAAAAATTGCAATTGCATCGGCAAAACAACCCCATTCCCGTCTCGGACGATGATGATTCTGGCATGGAGGAAATGGGGGGCGACGACTACGATGCTCGAAATTATGCCGATTTCCAGGACGACGAGGAAGGAAACGAGGTGTCTGGGGAGGGCGAGGACGGTGATGAGCACGACCTGATTCTGGGAGACGAGGTTGAGGATGAGGATGACTACGGATATTGATCCAGCCCTGGAGATACTAGTAATGTATTGTTGTGCCCGCCCGGCAGAGAGACGCAGACATGAGTGACCAAGCACAGACAATGCAGGATATCAAACCTCGTCTCTAGTCGCTATCGAGTATTGGTTTCTGAAGTGATCTCAAAAGGCTTTTATTTTGACCATCAGATCCTGCAGTGCAGTAAGTTAATATCCGTGGATCCAAGTTACCTCTAAACCCAATGCTAACCACAAATGCCAGTCATCAATCATTCGCCTTGAGCTGAACAGTACCCAATTAGTTATTACAAAGCTGGCCCTTCCCAGCTCTCTCTCCTCAGCCTCCCAAACCAAGCTTGCTTGTGGGGAAACGTAATCTCCTTCTCCTTCGTGAAGCCAGCATATTCAAGATGCTGGATGAACCTAAGGCACGCACCGTTAGCAATCTCCAGCCTGCAAAACAAAGCGACTCCGACACCACTCACCTCGAGTTATCCACCCTCGGCTCCAAACAGATGCTCATGGTCCGATAATCGGCACAGAACAGCCAGTGCACCAGGCTGGTCAGCCAGCTCTGCACCCTCCCCCGGGCCCACTCCTCTCCGATCAGGACGTGGCAGCCTCGGTCCCAGTCATCGATGGCCGATCCGGCATACCGGCCTAGCAGGTCCTCCTTGACCCAGTACAACTCAAAGTACCCAAAGGGCACACCATCCCACAGCCCGATGACAGGGAAGCTGTGGCGACTCTGGAGGGCGCTCGCCAGGAAGCCCTGCGCGTATTCGCCCCAGAAGGCCGACACACGCGGGTTGGCATGCCACATCTCGAGCAAGGCCGAATCCGACATGGTCGTGACCTGGGGCTGCACCGGCGGGCTGGGGCCGATGGGGCCCATGTATGGCACCGGCGTCGGGGAGATGGAGGCCACGCGGAAGGAGAGGTACTGTCCTGCCGAAGGGACAAAGCGGGTGTAAAAGACCTCGCCCATGCGCGGCGGTTTCGGGCGGAGAGGGTGGCGGATATGGTTGGTGATGGTGTACTGCAGCGGCGGGGGCGGGTAGTACGTCGGGAGGTGCGAGGCGCTGAAGAAGGGGCCGATGGGGAACGACGGGACGCTTGTGTTGGACGTGGGCGGCATCGCCCCGGGGAGGTCGCTCGCCTGGGCAATGGCAAGATGGGGTTGGGCGGGGGCAATTTCTCCTTGTGCTGGGGAACATGGTCGACTCGGGGTGGGTGATCCGGGGAACGACTTTAGGTTCTTGCTGACGGGCTGCAGCGTGAAGAGGAACAGGCGGCCTGGGATCTGCCAAAACATGCGGCGGGAGATGAACATGTTTGCCCACATGTCGTCGGTATCCTCCAACGCCGTCCCCACTGCCGAGTTGGAGCTCGCAATCAGACCCATGCGTTCCAGCTTCGGTATCAAGTTCCGCCCCCGCAGCACGCCGTCCCGCTTGACCCGCACCCGCCATTCTCCGCGCGGCTTGCCAGCTGCGGGGGTTAACTTGGAGGCTTCGGTGGCCAGCGTCGTCGAGGGCGGTGGTTGGTGGAAGTACCAGTAGAGCGTGACCCAGAGCATCATGGCGATCTGCCTCGTTGGGCTCGCGGCCGGCCGGAATTCGGAGCTCGAGGGGTTCGAGATGGACGAGATGAACAGGCTGTCGTTCTGCAACGTCGGCTTGCGGAACGAGTGGACGTGTGGCTTCTTGCCCGCCTCGGGGCCGTCCTCGGCGGCGTTTGTGCGATTTTCATTGTTCTCGCCGGCCTCCTCGGTGTGTATGACGATGGTCCAGCCGATGGGGAAGGCGTTGTTGTGCGTGCTGAGCTCGTTCGATTTGAAGAAGAGGCCTGCAAACACGGGCGTCACCGTGATGTGCTGCCCGTCGGGCAGGCGGATGACTTGAGGTCCCATGGCCGCTTTGCGGCATGCGGCGAGTGGCGGCGTGTTGTGTCGAAGCTGTAGGGAGGGCTCTCGCAACTCCAGGATCAAGCTTTGAAAGGATCGCGGGGTAGTTGTTCGAGGCGGGGCACGCAGCTGTGGCTTTTTAAAGTTGGCCAACGACAACGGCCAAGCGGTGGATCGGATCGGGCTGCGTCGGGACTTCCAGCGTCCAGGAGCAAGCGACAGGGCTCCAACTGCTGAGCTGCAGTGGCTGGCCCGAGGCTGGCCAGAGACTGGCTACTTCATGTTGGATGCAACGGCTGTGGCGACACTGGCGAGATGCGATCGGGTGATGCGTGCAGTGTCGCACAGCCAACGACAGCCGACGCTCAGGTTTGCTCTGCTCGAATCCGGCACGGGCAGGGAGGAGGGCAACAAATCTGGCACAGGAGCACGCGCATGATGGAGGGGTTGCGAAGGGTTCTTCGCGCCACTGGCTGCACCTTTTGGCCCCCCCAGGCACCACCGGAATGCGGTCATAGCTCCTTCCAGCTCCGTCACAGACCCGCTCCGGCCCGCTGCTCACCCCACCTGTCCACCCTGTCGATCCGCCAGTCACGCTTGGTTCAATTGGCAGCACACCACTGGGGCCTGCCCTGGGACACGCTGGGCTGACCCTTCCATTTGTGGAGAGAGCTTCACTGCACTCAAATCAGCAGAGAGCAGCCCCCTCACGACACCATCAACATCCGATGGTAAAACTCTGCAATTCCTGCAATTTCTGCAATGAGGTGTGCAATCAGGTCTGCAATTCCACGCCTTTTTGTTGTTGTTCGGCGTCACCGAAGTCTATTAGGTACCTATCTATCACGCAGCTGTTCGTCGTCACCGTCATGAACTCGACCTCTCTCCCTTCTCTGATTCGTCCTGCTTCTTCTTCTTCTCTTGCTCGGTGAAGGCCTCGTCCTTTTCCTTCTCCGACGACCGCGCCTTGTGCCCTGCCTTGCTCCGCTCTTCGTTCAACACTTCCTTGACCTCGTTGCCAACCTCCTTCGCCTCGTCCCAGTCGACGTCGTACTCGACCGCGATCACCTTGATTTCGCGCCGCAGCGCGTTTGCCTCTTGAACCAGTTGCTCCCACTTTTGCGAGTCGAAGCCTCGCGCCTCGTAGAGGGCATTCTGGCGGCGCGAGACGGTGATATTCATGGCCGCCTTGTAACTCAGGTCCTTGCTGATGTACAGGAACCACAGATAGCCGCCCATGATGGTCGTCAGCCCAACAAGGTAGGTGATGGGCTCGACGAGGTCCCTAGACCAGGCTGTTAGAAATTTCAAGTGCGCAAGAGAGCCACAACGAGCACATACCAGCCAAATTCGGTGTGGAAGCTGACATAGTACACGGCCCCCCACCACCCCGTGAGCAACGCGAAACCACCCTTTGCCAGCAGGTTGGCGCCCCTGTGCGCAATCAGATCGCACTCCCGCTTGATCCTGGCCAGCTCATCGATCTGGTAACTCATCTTGCGGAGCTGGGCGCGCATGTAGTACGTCCGGTCGTTGAAGGAAGGCACCGTGACCCGCATCTCGACGTGGTACCCCTCGATTTCGACGGCGAATTCGCGGCCCCGCGCCGCGTCGCGGATGAAGTCGCCCATCTCGGTACTGTTGCTCCAACGCACCCAGTTCTTGTCCGACCCTTCTCGCTCGGGACCCTCGTGTCCGAGGCCCGAGTATGATGCGACGTGCGTCGGGTGCTTGTCGGCCGAGTCGCTCTCTTTGTCCTTGCGCCTCGCTTCGGCCCTCGTTGTCGGCTTGTTATCGCCATGGTCGGTATCCTCGGCGCGGAAGTACACGCTCGGTATCTTCTCCTTTCCGTCCTCGAGGACTGGCGGGATCTCGGCTTGGATCAACCGCTCAACATATGACAAGGGCTGTTGGGGGTGAATGAGCAGCGCCAATGGCTGGATTGTGTCGTTGGGCGAAATGGACCGACCATAGTCGTGCTTGCTGTTGTTGTCTCGGTCTTTCTCGACGACCAGGGGTAGCGGGAGCACAAGCTTCAACAACCGGGTTGGGGTCGTAAGGAGTTTGCCTGGACAACGGTGTTGGGAACGGTCTCGGAAGTCACAGGAAAGGAAAACGCACCTTTCGTCAAGGGCTCTCCCTCGCTCCTGGGCTTGTCTGCTGGCGGCGCGTCTGCGTCTTGTCGATGCCATGGACGTTTGACTTGGCTTTGTCTGACCCTGACTTCCTGTTCCTGCTCATCCAACATCTTCTGGTCCAGCCTCCTGGCCTTGGCTTCGGGCTCCGTCTCATCGGGCTTTGTAGTCGAAACCGTCCTCGATGGCCGTCCTGCACCCAACCCGCACCCTATTGGCAGGTGCGCAAGCCTGAGCGGCGTCTGGAAGTGGCAGCTCGTCGGGGCCCACCAGCCCAGCGAGCTGCGTGTCAGCTGGCGTTGCGCTCGCCCGAATACATAGTTCATGGCGGATGCGCTGGATTGTTGCAGAGTGTGTTCTCTCCCGCTGAACGTTGCCGCGGTCCGATGTCAGAGTGTTGGGAGGATGGATGACCCCCGTCGCATGTCGAATGCTCGCAATCAATGGTGACGTCATAAGCTTTCAAAAGAGTCCTGTTCGCTGGCTCTGCTTGGCGAAGCAAGGGTCTGGGTTCTGGGCGCGCTCTGGCCCAGGGGTCGTTGCCCCGCCACCACTAACTTGGCCCCGATTCGGATCTTAACGTCAACAACGCCCTCGAATTACCCCTTTCAGAGAAGTCCATCGCTGCGCTCCCTGTCCGTCTGGGTTAGCCTGGCGTTATCACAAAGAAGCATTCTGCCCACATGAAAAACCGCTCCCAGTTCAGGTCTTCTCGATAAGGTACTAGACTACCTTAGGTAAGGGATCTCAGTCTGCGAGGGCACTGGACCCGTGTACAACCTACTGGTAGGTAATGTCATCATATATTACTTTATATTATTTCTGAATTAGGTACCTAAGTTTTCCTCCATACCGCAAATGACTTTTGGCAGTGTACCTTGGCACCGTACAGGCTGAGACCCGACACAAAGTACAGGGCGCCGCAGAATATGATGGAGATAGCATACGCTTCCGCTCCTTGCTTTCCTAAGACATGCCTGGAATAATCCAGCAGCACGGTAGCCAGAGCGCTCGACACCGCTGCGGGCGCGGCGGCAACAAACCAGAACATGGCCAACGCTGGTCCGAGTTGCGATGCTCCCACCACTTGGGCTGTCACAGGCAAGGCTGCGCTCCATACAGAGCCCGCCGCGCACCCGTGCAGAAAGGCAAAGACGGCCAAGACTGGAAACGAGCGGGCTGGGAGCCACAGCGCCCAACACGTTATCCCAGCAATGACGTTGGCGAGGAGAGCAATGTTGACTCGACCGCCCTGGTCGAGAGTGAATCCCGTAAGCGGCCGCCCAATCATCAGGCCGGCAGACAGAAACGACTGGACGGCAGCAGCCTCGGTCTGAGAAAGACCGAGACCGTCCGTCGCGTACGATGCAACCGAGTACATGGCAATGAAATAGCCCATGACTAGACACCAAGGATTAGCAAGGCGGGCACATGAGCACGAGGGCCAAGGGAGGCATGGTCTCACCGGCCAGGCTTCCCCAAAGCCACACCCACACAAAACCGGGATGGTAAAGCCATCGCAGTTGCAGTGATGCCGAGTGCATGCCGACGTCTGCCGGGCCTTTTCGTACCAGAAAAACACACGGTAGCATGATCGCTGCCGATATGCCGCCGTTTATGTACAGAGCCTCGCGGACCGAAAGCTTCTCGATCAGCACGCGTGTGGTGTTGGATAATATTAAGCCCCCTGCACCCGCTCCGCCCATCGACAAACCCTGATTCCGAGTTAGGCCCTACTCACGGAGACTGCGCACCGCAGTTGGAATGGGGAAAACAAACCGAGACTAGGCTCAACCTTGTGTCAAACCACTGGGCCAAGAGTGGCTGCGAGGTTGCAAAGATCTATCAGCAGTTAGGTCGATTGGTCTTGGGCAGTACGATTGACAAGTGATAATATGCCTACAATACCGAGACCTAGGGATGTTAGAATCATTTAGCAGACCGCACTTGTCGAGTCTACGCACCGAGACCAAAGACAATTCCCTGGCAGACGAGGTAAGCTCCAAACGACGTGGAGATTCCCGCAAGACATTGGCCTAACGTGATACAGACCGTTCCTATTCGTTTTGTTATTGGCCTTGTTTCCTTCTCAGCACTCGGGGTGGGTTAAAACGAACCAAGGAAAACAGGAACCCGAAAGCCAAACTGTTTGATTAAGATCTTTGCCAGTGGTGCCGCGGCCAGCGCAACCCCAACAGAGAGGCCACCCACGAATGAATATCGGAGCGGGCTGCCACCGGAAAATGAGTTGTTTTCAATAAAGAAAGAAGCGTAGACGCCAAATGTGATATTGATTCCTTGGGTAGGTTAGCACGGCTCTGAGCTGTCATTCAGGGGTCTCCTCAAGGGCACCCTACCCCAAGCGATGGCATGGACAGCCACCGCGGCCCCTAGGATGACCCAGCCATACCCGCCGTTGGGAAGCTTGATTGTCGAGTCCGCAGAGGTTGATGACGCAGCATCGTTTTCGAGATCCCGGTCGAGTTTCATGGGGCGTGAAGGTTAGTCGACGACTAGGGAGAAAGGGACCGGGAGGAGAGGGAGCCTGGGACGGAGAGTGGTTTAGGACGACTTGGATTCCATCCAAACACGCTCCAAAATTAGAGGCCGGGCTGAAATAGCGAAGTCAGTGGAGGCATTGGAAATAATATCACAGTTGTGAAGGAATTGTTTCCATTTACGTAAATGTAAAGAACAAGGGAACGAGAACCGGTCCCTGAGCAGCGGAGCAGATAGAAGAGCCTGGACCGGCTACCCCTGTGTTTACAAGAAGTCTTCATACCCTCGTATCACTGTCAGCCCATGGACAAAGCCTGGCCGCATGAAATGGCAAAAAGCTTGCACAAAGCCAAAACCCCGAAAGCCGAACTCGTCGGAAGGGGTGAGTTTCTTTCAAAGTCGTGGACTGTGTCTCGCCCACTCAGTCTGCACACCCTGCCCGGAGTCTCCCTCTTCTTGTGCTAGGGGAAAGTGGATAGGTCCCATCAACAGCGTCACACCAATCATAGCGGGGCACACTACACCGCTGTTCGAAGCCCAGGGAAGCAAGGTGCATCTAGTTCTGTTGTTGCAGGTGTCTCACATGCCAACAACGGGTACTGATATCGCGAAATCCTTGGTTTCAAGATTCGTCTTGAACCATGGCGAAGACCGCGATCACAGTTGTCAGTAACCAAGCATCTGAAGCAGCCCCAAGATAAGACCTTAGGACTGACCGCAGTGGAGTCTTCCCTCCACAGAGCACCCACCCGCCCCGTGGAGATGTCAAGGAAAGTTTTCCCACCTGCGCATCTGGTATCCTTGACGTTGGCCACGCAAAGCATGGGCCGGTTTCATGTGCTGGGTTGAACTGCCAACTGAAAGCCTTCGGAGCTCGCAGACACCTTCTTCGCATTCGTTGTCATAGCGGCGGGGAAGTCGTCAGGGCTGTGTGGTCATGTTCCCCTTGCGTGAAGACAGCGAACGATGCCATCATCAGTTGCTGTTACACGGGTGCGTTGGGCGTACAGATAATTGGGGAGGGCTGCGGATGATAATGGTGGAGAAGAAGCCGAGAAAAAAGCGAGTCCCGGATTCTCGGAATTGCCGTTGGCAGACGCGAAGAAAGGTGGAGCTTGACAAACACGGTACGAACATGCACAGTGAGTCAAGCTTTTGACACGGACTTGCCAAACACCGAACCCCACCTTTCAGTTCCAAACAATGGGAGCCTGAGGCTCTGAGGTACACCTGACCACAGACTCCCGCCGAGGGAGGAGATTCTATCTCGAAGCGCCGATTCTACCTGCGTATACATCGCGTGACGACGCACCAGGGGGTGTCGCAGTTGGATGCGTCCTGCACCGCCGAGTTCCCGGCCATGGCTTTTCCCAACGTTTACACGCATCGCAAGGTGGCCGACACCAAGGCCAAGTCCTGCGACATTTGCTACAAGCTCAGCACCAGCGTGCTGATTACCGCCGACAACAAGGTCCGCCCGCTTCCCCCACTCGGACCGGTTAGCAGTCTGACGTTGTGCAGGATTGGTTCTACGTCTGCCCCGCCCACCTGAAGGACACCGGCTTCTGCACCCCGAAGATCGACCACGCCGCCATCGAGGCCCGGAGGAAGCGCGAGCTTGACGAAGAGGTCGAGCGCGTGAAAAAGGAGTACGAGGAGAAACAAAAGAAGAGGAAGGAGAAGGAGGCGAAGAGCGACAAGAAGGACGAAGCCGAAGACAAAAAGGACAAGGACGACAAATCTGACAAGGACCGAGCAAAGACACAAGACAAGACGGAACAAGTCAGCACCTCCAACGCGCGCCGGTCATTGGACTTGTCCGCTGCTGACAGTTACTGCCGCAGGCCAAGGACGATGCTGCTGTGTCGCCAGCGGAGGAAGAAGAGGAACCCCGCGTGTTTGAGCTCAAGAGGTGCCAACAACCCCCGGTACTCGTCCCCTCCGTGCGCTGACCACTCGGCGCCTGCAGCACCTTCTACCAGCAACGGCTAAACAAAAAGAGACAACTCGAGATTGCCAAACGCAACCGAGAGCGGATGCAAGACCCGACCTTCTTCCCGTCGGTGCCCAAGAGTCTTCCCTGATATAGCCGAGCTGCCGACCACACACACGCCCCCTCGTCAACGCCTACAACTTTTGGGATGCAAAAACCGGGGAGAAGCTTTGATTCGAGCCATACTACGTCTTCCGCCGCCATGATGGGCCACAAAACGCAGCGTTGATGCAATTCAGGCGCAGAGAGAGTGGGGCATACCAGGCTGCGCCATCACAGCATGGCAGGGCAGGCGGTTCCTGGAGCTGGCCACTTAGTCCGAGTCTACGGCAGTTGCAGAATTTTGCATCGTCGACTCAAGGGCTCCGACCGGCTTCCCAAATCGGGCTGAGGGAGGGGCGCCGAAACCACACAAGCCCTGCCGTGGGGACGCGTTCATCCTGGATGCATTCATCCCGTTCTTCAACTCGGCATAGGACGCCTAGCTGGAGTGCCGGGCGACACCGCTCGGCTCGGGATATACGCACCGTATCTCCGTATTCCAGCCTCTCTTTCGCAACGTGTCGTTGCACCCATCAGAGTCTCCGGAAGCACCATCAACCATTCGCCAGGACTTGCCGGTTTCATGATTCACGTACGCACGCACAGTTCCATCGACCCGTTTGCCATCGCGCTGCTGTGCCTGCGTCCCGCTTTTCTAAATGCGTATGGACTTTATGCATAGCATCGTGTCATTCGGTTCATCGAACAGCTGTTGAGTGTGGGAGCACTGTTGAGGGCATGCAGCTTGCACTTCTGATGCCCCCCCGTTAGCCGAAGATCCATGGACATGACCGGCATCGGTTTGGTTGCCAAGCTTCCCGTGTAGAGTGGCTTCCCTCCGCTCCGGTCTATCATTGCCCCATCTGACATCTGGCTGGCTGAGAGAATGGCTCAGGTGCTGTGGGGGTAGCTTGCCCGCAGCGTAAGGTTGAGATATTGCATTCCTCGACAATGTACCTGTCTCAGGGATGAGTCAAGACCTGACATGGCCCGAAATTAGCCTCGTCGTAAACGTGAGGGCCTCCATGGTTTAATGATGTTGTCAATTAGTCACTTCCAGCCGTTCCGTCAGATGGAGAGTCACTATCTCCGAATTGGGCGCATGTCGAATATTCTCTGCGCATTCGGCATGGAATGAGCTGTCTCTTCAGGCCTGCAGCCGGTACTCGACGGTCCCCTTCAATAGTTCCCGCAGAGGGCGGTTGCATTGGAAAGCAGCTCCATGCCCTCCTGAAGGCTTAGTGCTGACAGATGTGTGTTGTCACCACATGGTTCCAACCGGCGTGATGCCGGGTGTCCTGCACAGTCAGCCGGATGCAGCCCCAATCCTGACCCATCCCGGCTTTCTTCGGGGTCCTCTCGCCAGTACCCGCAGCGGGAACCGAGTACCTAGTGGTCACGAATGCGAATGGCAGATGGAGGGTTGCTGAGGGGACTAAGGTATGCCGTTCAACAAGAGAAGGCCCGACATGGCCCTGTGTTGAGCTCGGTCGAATGCGCAACAGACCCAACTGGAAGTGCTTCAATTCAGATCTCGTACACGACCGCTGACCGCCGTAGGGACTGAATCTGCGTCAACTGACGTGGGAGCCAGTTATGCATGTTCTAGTACCCATCTCTCTCCTGGTAGAACATGCCGGCTGGAAGGCTGGCTCCTTGGAGCGCAGTGGCCCATGGCCCACTAAGAGACTCATTCCCCCTCCCAACGACACATCTTTCGCAGTGCTAGCAGGGCTTTGGAGATTGGCCTCTAAACATGTTGCGAGTCATCAACGCCCGTGGTGGGGTTGGATGTAATCAAAGACTCAGGGATAACCAAATAGCAGGGCAGCAATCCGAGCAGGCGAGATCCCGGAGGACAGAACGCCGCTTCACCTCGGAGTTGACTGTAGTGTCTCCTGCGAGCCATCTGCCTGCCGGCGCCCATTTTACCTGCAAAGCGATAATCACGGGGTTATGCTTTCGATCAAGCAACCACGGGGTTAGTGGGCCGCCTTGATAAACTTTGAGGAAGCTGGTAAGAACCGCCGCGCGTCGGGCTACAACCTTGCAAATGTAGAGGCTCCTTCGGGAGATTATAAGTCAAGGCCGTTCTGTTGCCAGGGCTCACTGCTCATCATAGGTTCTCTTTGCATCTCTCGGCACCACCGCCAGGTTTTGCCGGGATGGGGGTCCTCTCGGTTCCCGGTGGCATGCGTATGCCTAGGGCAGCCATGCGGTCAGCAATGGCGGCAGGCCCGTTGTTGCCTTTCTTGCTGATCGCAATCTTGTCGACCTTGCTACTCTGCAGTGAGAATGCCGGGGCAACCCACTCCCCACAGCTGCACTTGAACCCCTGCCAAGCATAACGACCAATGGACGCTCCGCACTTGGTATTCGGGCAGATGAGACGGCCGTCAAGCACGCCCTCCTCCAGGATGGGCCGCATCCACGACAGCGCCTCGACGAAGAAGTGGGGGCAGTCCGACTGCTTCGTGTTGCCCCGACCCTGATGCGGTACGATGAAGGGACCAGTGGCTAGCACGCGGCGGCACTTCTTGCACCTGAGTTCCGTGCCGGGCCCCTCATCGTCTCGCCTTCCCGCCCTGGCGCCGGCTTCTTGTGTCTCCTCATCCTCAAACCGGATCCAGTCGGGGGCCCTCCCAATACGCGCGGCATCTTCAACCTCCCTTTTGTACAGCCAACGCTGGTATGCGGGCTCCTTTTCGACCGCATCGTCGCTGCCGGCCGGGCAGCCCATGTCCCACCACATCTCGAGCTGACGCATGAACCCTTCGTTGGGCTCGGCTATCGGGCGAGTCTCGCGAACCCACTGGAGTGCCTGCAATACTGCCTGCTCCGCTGTCGTTGTGGGGTCCGCCTTGCCAAAACGGTGCGGGTGTTTCCAGAGGAGATATGCGATGATGGCTGTGACGGACCTGGACTTGCCCATGGCGCAGTGGACAAGGACCGCGCCTGACGCGGCGGGTTCGCCCGGGCTCCGCGTCTTGTCATCGTCAACGGAGGTCTCAGATGCAGCAACTCCGCAAAGGCCGCGGTCGATGAAGCGGACCATGGCAGGGAGGTGCACGAGGATGTCCTGGTCATCCATGTCGTCGATATCGATGCTAAAGTGCGCCATGTCGCGAAAGGCATCGTCGTCTCGGTTCAGCGTATACTTGATGACCGACAGGACGTGGGTTATCTTGTGCTCCAGCACGAGCCGGGCTCGGTTGACGCCAAAGACGCTGCACCGTGTGTCATGTCAGCACTTGATGGTTGATGGGGGGGGAGCCATGGTGGCTTTGCGGCGTGGACGTGACGTGAGGCACGCACTCACCCTCCAACGTAGAGCTCGTCGGGCCCGTTGATCCGGTTGAGGGCCATGGGGACGGGCTCGGTTTGGGGCTGAGAGCTGCTTGCCGGTTCCACGCCGAGGTTGTTCTGGGGTGGGATCGATGCTGCCAGGAGCTGCAGGTGAATTTTTGGGCCTTGCCCCGCGTCGCTCAGGGACGGACCGCGGGGCAAAAATGTGGGGAGGAAGCGCCCGGACTCAGAGGAAGGATGGACCATTGGATCCATCCATGAGCCCCTGCCAGGGGAAGCGGAGCTGTGCAAAACATGAGGCGTGCAACATTAGGCAAGGCCGGGAGTTCAGTGCAAGCCGGGTGCAAAACGGCTGAGAACAATCCTGTTTTCCCCTTTAAATCATTCGAGGACATGGCCCAGTCATGAAGACGTACAGGCGACGAAATCGTTAGTTACCGTCCGAACCGCCCACCCCCCGAATACCATCCACCCACCCCAAGAACGCCACAGTAAAACCCATATGCCTCCCGATGCCTGCGAGTCGCGTCCACGCCGGAACTTCGACATGAACCGCCATGTTTCAGGCGGCCACAAAGACAGTCCCCCTGTTGTACCGAGACTCGCCGCCTCGCACGACCCGGTCGTCGGCGATGCCCCGTGGCCCCACCCAGACCAAGCAGCCATCCCATTCATGGAATTCTGAAAATCGACGTCGTGACCTGGCCGCAACGTTACCAAACCTCCTGTGCCCGGCATGTGTCCCAAATCCTTGACGAGAACGGTCTGCACTTCAATGCTGGCCCGCAATCCACCCCGCCGGCACACCCGCAAAGATGACCTTCCCCGGCAACAACGTGCCGCGTCGGAAAGTCTTGTTCAAAGACAAAATCAGGGGCATTGGGAACCGAAGGCCCTATCAAGAAGCAGTCGAGAAAACACGGAATGGCCGTGGCGGCACTGCATGGAGGAGCCAGGCGAGATGGATAAACAGCTGCTCCTCTTGCAAACAAGGGCTGGGTTTGTGATCCTCCATCGGAGCCAGGGCCGTGCCCAAGCATTGTAGGATCCAGTCCGCGGCTCGTCGAGGTCCCGTTGCCAACAGCGGTTGATCGGCCAAATGTCGCCCCGCCCCACTTGACCGCGGCTGAGAGGTTCTAGAAGCGGACCATGTCACTGAGCCTGGATCCAGCGTCTGGCCTGCCGGGCTTCTTTGGCGTCCAGACTTTGGCTTGGCGATCCTCGTTGTCGCTCTAACACCGACTACGCCACTGCAGGCAGCGCCGGACGAGATAGATCCGAAGGTCGTCTGCCGGTGCACATGACTTGAGCCCCTTTTATGGCGAGGTCCTATTGTCTTCCATCCATCCGCCCGCCACGCCATCGAGGGCTCATCTCGTGGGGACCGGCGGGTCTTCCTCAATCATGCAGGCGTTCTCAAGCATATTGGTCCACTTGCCACTCGTGCCGGCGTGGCTGTGCTTGAGATGCTGGCGGAAGTGGTCCGCCCGGTAGAACTTCTTGCTCGAGTTGCACTCGCGGAACTTGTGCACGTCCTGCAGATGCCGGATGCGGTCCTCCCAGTCCTGTTCGCTGACACTGGCGCCGCCCTGGTTCTGGCCGCTCCGGGGAAACTCCTCGCCGCAGTACCCGCAAACATCGGCCTCGCCGGGCTTCGCGGTGCTGTCGTGGAATGCGCGTTCGTAACCCGTCAGCGCCGAACATGACCAGCTGTGACGCCGCACATGGAGCGAGTTTTGGTGTCTTTCGGCCTCATTCTTGTTCTTGAAGCGGTTGCCGCAAAACGAACACTCATATTGCTTCTCAGCCTCGTGAGCTCTGCGGGTTGCGAGGACGGTTAGACAAAGTTCAAGGAAGGAAGAATGAAAAAGTAAAACGAAGGAGAAGGACGTGGAGCACTGTACCTTAGTTCATCTTCAGTTTCAAACTTCTTGGGCTTCTTAGGGCAGCACTCGCACATGTAAGGCCCCTTTAGCTTGACTGAGAGGTTGCTGTGACCCTTGGGAATCTCGGCAAGCTTCCGCGGGGACGCCACCGTGCGCGTGACCTGTGCCGACAACTGCTCGCTTGGTGTTCGGTGGTGTGGCGACGGCGCCGCGGCAGACCGTCCGACTGACGGGTGGGGCGAGGCCGATAGACTTGGTGGTGGGTAGGGGCTGCCACAGGACATGGGATCCGTCGGGGAGAGGCCGGCTGGGGATAAGGGGTTCGGCGAGCGGCGCCCCAGCGAACCCATGCTCGTGATGCTGCTTGCCGTGAGGTTGCTGGCGTAGCTCCCGCTCCGGCTCACCGACGACACGCTCGACAGTGAGTTCTGGGGTATCACGAGCAACCTGGGCGTGGGCGAGCCCCTGGACATCAGGCCACCGTCTCTCCTCCTCACCAGATCGTTTGCAAGCGCAGCGTCATCACTGGGCGGCGATGAGGCACGGCGTTTCTGACCCGGCTGGTAACACTCACGTTCCCTCTCCCTCTCCCTCTCTCGATCGCGGTCCCTCTCCCTATCCCTGTCCCGGTCTCGATCCCTGTCCCAGTCTCTTTCTCGCCATTGGTCTTCAATCGCCAGGCTACGCATGCGCGATGTTTCCTCCATAGGGAAATCCGCCTCTTCTTCCCGGGCCTCGTAGTACCCGGGGTGCGCCGCGTCATCCGGCACCGCGCCGCCATACACGTGTAGCCGAGGAGTGCGTGGCAGTGGTGACCGGTCAAAGTCGCTACTGTCAGTCCCCAGCGGCGAGCGGCGGTCCATGGATCCCCGCCCATGGTGGCCAAAGGGCGCGTTGATCGGGGACGTAGCCGACATGGCACCGGGAGATTTGGTAAAGGTCGAGTCGAGGAATGGCTGCCGAGTCCGGTGCGGGAGGGAGAGCGTTGTCAGCTGGCCGTGGTGGGGACGCGCGCCGGGGAGATCGTTGACGGACGCACTGAGGCCCGAACGTCGGCCAGAGCGGTTCAGCTTGTCAAGCATCGAGTGATCGATCGAGTCGCCATTGTGACGGTAGCTCTTCATGGTGTGGTGGCCAAAGGGCGAGGGGAAGCCAGAGGACCTAATACGCGGGCCCGTCCATGTTAGGCCGACACCACCAACGGGGATCGCATTGCGGTCAGAGGGTTTGAACAAACCTGAAGCTGTCGAAGCTGTGGTAACCATCGTCGGAAACGTCGCTCCTGCACATGTCCCGTCGCCTGAAGCTGTGGCCAAACGAGTCCGTGTCGGGGCTTCCGTATTCGTCCCGGCGCCTGCTTTCCTTGAATTGCAGGCACGGGTCGACGGGGCCGTTGATGGGGACCAGCCGGGGCGGCGGGAGGGGCGGCGGCACGTCGCTGTGGTCCACGCCGCGTATCGCCATGGGATTCGAGGCGGCCGAGGGCGAGAGGTTGTCGGAGAATGGGATGCCGCGGCTTGGGGGTCCGAAGGGTCTCGAGAGAGTCTCGCCGTGGCCAGTTGATATGGACGGGAGAGGGCTGGTGCTCATGTCTCTCCCCCCGTACCCCCGGGAGGGCGCCTGGATGGGCATGGCGGCCATGGCGTCGAGGTTTGCCCGAGTGCTGGGCCGTTCCGCCGGGGCAAGTGGGCAAGACAGATGGGCGGTCGAGGATGGCGATGTCAGATGCACCGGCTGAGGAATGGCGGAGAGAGCTGAAGCGCAAGGCGAGCGCCGCCTACCCAGGTTGCCACCGCCGCCGCTTACGAGTTCGTAGCTGAACCGAGGCCCAGTCAAACTGCCAATACGAAGAGCGGCTCTGCGACTGGCAGGCGTCGATGATCGCGAGGTTCGATGCTCAGCTGCTCAGGTTCCAACCAGGTCCAACGGGTTTGTTCTCTCGCCTGTCCTCTCGGCCCGGGATTGGTCGGGTCAAAAAGCACAGGTCAATCCAGCGCACAAGAGGTGCACCCCGCGCATGGGTCAGGACGGGGGAGCGAGAGAGAGCGAAGACCGCCGTGGCGGCATGGGACTGTCAAATAATAAACCGAGTGTCCAAACGACCAAGAAAATAAAAGGCAGACTGCAGCCCGCCCGCTACACTATGACAGAACTGGCGACCAGGCCATTGGGACAAGCGCTGTGGAGGAGAAATTGTGCGTGCTGGGGGTCGTGGGGTCATTGCCAGGGAGTGCCAGTCAGCGCTCAGCAGCCCTGGACGGATGGCGAGTCGCACTGGTTCCATTCAGCCCAGCAGGCAGGTGCAGGTCGGTGGACCCCGCCGGCCGGCAATGGCCAACTGTGTTGGCCCCCACCTCACGGGCGGACAGAAAAGGCAACCTGACTCCCGTGTGGAGGAGGAGCAGGAGGAAGAATGCCCAGGACGACAGCCAGCCAGCCAAGCAGCCCAAGATTGATGGCAATGTCCAAGACGGCGCGTCACTGCATGGCCTCGTCCTGTTGGGAGGTGCCCTCGAGCGCGGGAGCAAACTGCAACCGCGTGTTTTTGCCCAGCAGTTCCTGGGTCCCGTCAAAATCACAATGGCCGTTGTCCCGCCATAGGGCTGTCCCCGGGAACGGGATGTGGCGGCAGAGGGGACGGGACGCACAAAAGAAACGCGGAACACACGGAACTTGCGAGGGTGGAAAATCGGAGGCACGAGTGCGCCAGAGGCGAGAGACCCTGCCGCGCCTGCCTTCCGTCAAGACAGCAGAGCGGAATATTGACGTGGGCATGGGCATGGCCATGGGCATGGGTTGGAAGGAGCGAACTGCAGGTTCACCATGCCCGTTGCCATTGGCTCGCTGCAGCTCATGCATGGCATCGCAGCGAAGGGTCGCGTCACCCAGAACGGTTAAGCCTGACCCACTCGACCAGCCCTCTGCCTCAGCCCTCCAAACGAACAGGGATGGCGGCCGTGCAGGGTCGTGGGTTTGATGTCAGATCCCTGCGTGCGCGACTTTGGCACCTGCCCTCCACAATTTCTCCCTACCACCCCTCGATCCATCGACAGACCGGCCGAGTTTCACAAAAGGCTTTGGCGGTTAATCTCCCCTTCCAGCGCGTCTCCTTCGCATCCCCGGGCCTTCCTGAGTGCTCCTCCTAACCGCCAGACTGTCCTGGCGGCTGGCTCCCAAGGCGCATCCATCTGCACCAAACCAATTGCGAGATGTAGTGTGCTCGTCCCGCCGGCTTGGGGGGGCCTGCCCCAGGTTGACTGGCTCAGACCAGCAGGCGGCGGCGCCCCACCCAACTGGTTTCGCCCTGCTGGGCTAAAAAGGGGTCACCGTGAGTGGGGCCATGGACCGCCTCTGGTTGCAAGCAGGAGAGTGGTCATCTCGACACCTGGATACTGAGTGTCTTCCGCAGCACCACTGCCTCGGTACCTTCGTCGCTCGTGGGCTGATGTGTCCAACCGCCCCCTTCCACAAACATTAAGTAAGATGATGCAAGCTTCCTTATTATGAGGCTGCCACAGTCTCACCACCACCCCGCCTGCCGACCTGGAGCACACAGTGCTGTCCCAAGCACTGTCGAGGGCCAGGAGTTGGAACTTCGGCTGCCTCGGGTAGGACGGGCAAATCTCACTGGACGCGTTAGTGGGTTGACGGCGGCCCTCAGCGGCCGTAAGCATTTGCACCACTTGGACGTGTTTTGAGCACGGTCAGGCAGATGAGCGAACTGATGAGAGGGGTCCCTGTGGAGGACTGCTGCCCTTCCCCATCAACGCGCATCACCAATCACCGGAGTCGATGCAGTGTCGAGAGTGTTCAGAGTCCAACCTGGCGTGGCAAGTGGAGCGATCATCTCGCAGGTGGCAACTGGCCCCCCTGGCGGCAAATAACAGCTCCGAGACACCAAGGCTTGCGGACAGACTGACCTGTTTCGTCCAGGCTCCTGTTTCGTTGAGAAGAGAGCACATTTCTCCGAACGTAAATGCCACACTGTATTCTGGAGGTATTAACCGGCTTTGAGCTACGCAAGAATTCCGAGTCGGCTTGCCCAAGCCTAGCAGTCATCAAAAGCAGACTCCAGCCACCCAGCCATGCCACTGGACATGTGCCTTGTCTTAAACGGGTAGGCATGCTCGACATGCATGCAAACGTGATCACAGCACTTCTGCCCGCAGGGAACAACCGTCCCGCCCTCAGCCCGCGCCGTTGATCTCATATCAACAGCTGCGGGCTGGCAAGACCTCGTCTGGCTGACTTCTCACATCTTCAACCCCTTCCCCTCCGCCCAGGCAAGGCATGCTCGTCACGGCCAAGGTAGCACGTGTAGGCACAGTAAAATGTATGGGATATCATTTGCCTAGGGAACTGAAGGTATGCCTTACAAAGTCCCGCTACGCTGATTTTGAGCCTTTTTTTTTTTTTTCTTTTTTGTCGCCAACAGTATTGCGGCTGGTGCCACACCGTAAGAGATGCAAAGTCGCGGCGTTGACAACTCGAGTTTGTTCGAGCTGCTGGGCAATAAGCTCAGCCCTACGGTAGGGGTCAGCCAAGGCCGTTCCCCATTCCAGAACGTCAGCGGAACTGGATCCGAGCAACGGACGGGACATCAAGATCCTGATTTTGCCATCCCCACCCGCCCTCGCTGACTGTATTTTCTGCTGTCCCGTTCCTCTTCTTTTCTCGTTCCTTGCTCTGGGGTCACCACAGTGCAACTGGCCGAATCCCTAATCAAGGTGCAGCTGAGAACCTTAGCTCTCTCGTTGCCGACAAAATGTCAACGAATGCTGTTCTGATGGACCACTCTGCCCCGGCTCTCCGCTTTCTGAACGATGTCTCCCCCGCAAGAACCTCGTGATTGCGGGGTAATGCGACCCCATTCGGCGGTGAGCACACAGTGCAACTCCATCCGCCTTCAAGTTTGCGAGTCCCGCAAGACCACATCTTTTTCCCGCGTCAATCTCGTTTTTTCGTCGATTTAGTTCGGCCTCAACATCCCAGACAGCCCTTTCAGACCTCTCGATCGGCCTAAATACATGCATTTTGGTTTTGTTTCCATCGCGGCGATGCGGAACGGTAGGGAGCCGGATAGGGTCCCTTAATGACTGTGCGCGGGTGGAGGGTCGCAAGCCAAAGAACCGATGTTGCATTGTCGGTGGGCTTGGGTGGGGGACCCTCATGCACCATGAAATCTGCCCCAGCGGCCGAAGCCGAGATGTGGGCCAGGACATGATAATCTTGCGCCCCAGCCAGCCATGGACCAAGTAGTGTACCTGGTGGAAACATGGCATACTTGACGATGATCCCAACTACTCATAGGACCCGCTTTCACCTTGCCAAACATCGAAGTGGCCTGCGCGCTGTCAACGCCCGAGGGTGGTAACTAGGTGGTCAGAATGGAACACAGACCGACGGGAAGAGATGGACGAAGAGCGGGGAATGGCGATCTCTGTTGGGCAGCTTCATCAACTGTCTTAAATCCGGAAATATGGACGACATTTGTTTCAATGAACCACCCGTGTGCGCGTCTTGAACCGGGTGTAAGCAGGCAGGCACCATGGAGCGGGGCAGTGTCATCGGAGACCGCTGGATGGAGCGTATAACCCCATCTTTGCCGATGTCATCATGCAGGATGGGGTTCTCCTGCTGGTGCATGCCGCCGCCCTCACGCTGCCTGATACGCGATTTGGAGGCCCCAACACGCGTGTGCAGCCATCTCACTCGAATCTCCTTTGAGCATTGAGCAAAGCATTTTCGTAATTCGAATTCTCAGCAAGCAGGAAGCAGAACGGGGACCCCAGCCCTCACCATCAGTGTCCATGCCGAGCAGAGACGCCCAGACGCTAAAAAGCGACTAAGGCAGTCGAGTCTCTGGCTGGCGTTAGCGGTTGTCAGGATGGGCCCTACCAGGATGAACCGCGCTGCTCTGAAGACGCTTTGGTCCCCGAGGTGCACAATGAATGTTGACTTTCTCCATCGGGAGTCGGGATCCATGATGGAAGTGTAATTTAACCGGCCATCAGTCCCCACCCCTGTGCCGGGTTGAAGGTAACATGGCTGTGGCTTGACAGGCACGCCAGTGACCTCTGGCAGAGCTTTGTGGCCCGACAAGCCAAAAAGCGTGACCTCATCATACAGATCATCAGCCCAAACACCAAGCTGTCAGTCTTGACATGAAAGCTGTGGACGAGTTTTGGTTTACACAAGCGGCACATGCCGCGGCCTTGGGGGTGGCCCTGGGCGTGCTCGTCCTCTGCGACCCTTATGTCTCATCCTCGTCCTCCTCGTCTTCGTCGAAGTCGCCCTGAGCCTCATCGTCATCTTCATCCTCGTCTTCACTCGAGCCTCCTTCGCCTTCGCTGTCACCGTCACTTCCCGGGTCGTAGTCCTCCTCGTCCTCGTCCTCCTCGTCTTGCAGCTGCTGCTCGGCTTCGTGCTGGGCCCGCTCCAGCTCCGTCATGCCGTCCGCATCATCGCCTGCCGCGCCGGTGCCCGCCTCAGCGTCGGCAGGGGGCTTTTTGTTGTTCTCGACCAGCTCGCGCTTCGCCTTCCTCTGCTCTGCCATGCTGCGGTCCGCAAGGCCGTGGCGGCGAACATACGTGTCATCGATCCCCTGATAATCCTCCTGGTCAATCATGCCAAACTCGACTTCCTTCTCGACGGCGCCGCTGCCGTCACCCGACACGTCCGTGTCGAGCTCGACTACCATGTTGAAGGTAGTCCGGAGCACATTGGTGTAGCTGACAGCCACAATCCGATCGAGCGGGAGGAACAACAGAGGCTTCTTGAAGGCCCACAAGATACCCGTGGGCAGGAAAAACAGAAAGCCGTCTTTGCTGCCGCGGAATGCCTTCACATGCACGGCTTTCTCGTTGGGGCGATGGGGCTGCCGTGCGACGCTGTGGAACAGCTTGGGGTCTGCAGTGACCAGCTGGCACGAGCGGTTGCCGGCTGTGCGCAAACATGTGGTCAAAGCCCAGTTGAAGAGGCTGCTGTATGTGTCGGAAACGGCCTCGGCCGCCTTGGCCGACGAACCGCCGACGCTGCCAGGTTTGGGAGCCGTGGCCGGGACCGTGAACACAAGGGGCTCCAGCGGCTGTTGCCTGTCAACGGCGTTTGCGCTCGCCTGTTTTGTCGTCGGAAGGAAGCTGCCGCGCGGCAAAAGGACGTAGTTGTACTGTGCTTGGGACTTGTCGGGCACGGGTAGGTAAAACGCATGTTCTGGAGGAGAGCAAAGGTCAGCGGCCATGGCGGCAGGTCCGGGGGATGAGAGAACTGGCGTGAACGCACCAATATCCGTCCACGGATATACGATCCCCTGAACCGGGACCGATGTTCCCGACGCCCGGGCATACAGAAAGTTCTTGGTGAAGCACAGGTCGTACTTTTTGCGCTGTGGCGCAGTGACAGAAATGTCCTTGACCTCGAGAAGTACGGGGTCCGCAACGGCGGCGTCAGCACTCAAAGCGCCTGTTTGCGAGCCAGCTGGCGGCACCCTGCCCTGCGTGTGTCCGTTGAGCTGCGCTTCTGCTGGCGGTTGTGCGATATCGACCCGTCTCCTCTTGAACGCGGGGCCATCTTGGACGTCGGCGGAGGCCAGGCGCTCGTACACAAAACTGGCAATGTCGTTGAACAGAGTTGTACGCGCCGGGGTATCTAGTCAAACAAGGCGCCGCAAGCACGGTCCGTTAGCAAGGCTGCTTCCAGGTCTCGAGATATCGAGAGAGTGTATTGCGATCAACCAAGAAAGGGATGAAAACTTCGAGGGTGATGCATACCAGCAGCTAGTTGAATGCCCGCGAGAATGTCGGGTCTGGACTGGAACACGAGGCCCAGCGTCTGGGCGTCAAGTTGTACTCCCATGGTCCGCAAGTCGAGCAGTGGGAAATTCCAAAAGATGGTATGGATCCAAAACCTCAAGAAAAAAAATAATCGCCCTACAATATCGCAAAGAAGTGTCGAGTGGTGGTATGGGCGGTGGCGAGCAGCAGGTTGCGCCGTTGGTGATTGGTGATGATTCGGTGTCGTGTTGCAGCTCCGAACGCGTTGGTTGGCGTGAGGCTGCGAATGCCCGTCACAAACAGGGGCCAGCCGTGAGTGGGGCTGCAAAGGCCAACTAAACTTAGAAGAGACAAGCGCCCTCGACCTCGAATTAAGCTCATCATGTGACGTCAACCCGGTTCCCCACCAGCACCTGGGTTCCGAGTCCCGACCCCTCTAACCCCTCTATCGCAGAGCTCACGGCAAGAACTCAAAGGGTGGTGATATTCTCAACTTAGGATCCTGTTACTCCCTTTACTTTTTCTACGTCCAGATGTAAAATGAGACGCCAGCTGCACGTTCGGCCTTGGGCAACTGCAAGCTCCCTCGCCGGCAATTTCCTGCGTGATCAATTGGCAATTGCAGGTTGAAAACTTGAACCAGGAGTTGGAGCCCTTGTGGCCTTGCTGCCGTGCCTTGACAACACTCGAACTTGATAGTCTGTTGCTCTTTGGCAACCCTTGTTACCGCCACTGGAGCTTCCCATACCTTGTCTCGAGAGCAATTCTGGCCTGTGGCGCGTTGCTTGCCAGAGTAGATCCATGCAAGAGCCACAGGAGGCCTCAGCCTTGGTCAATATCAGACCATGAAAGAACGTCTGTTTGGTGTCCGCCATTCACTCGTATTCATTCCACAACCCGGGAAATCAGAGCAGTGGATGTCCGCCGGTTTGTGGGAAGAAGAATAGTCACGTTATCTGGAACTCAAATGAAGCCATATCACGATGGGAGTGCTGAAATCCTTCTCACTGGTGTAGCCCCAGAGATGTTTACGGCAGGATGGCGAGCTGAAGGCAGGGCAACACGTAATTTATTAGTCAACAAACCACACCAGATGCGGGTGACTCGCAGGAAGCAAATGCCAGCAACGGCGGATCTTTCCGGGCAACACGACACCAATCCGGATAATTTTGTTCTGTCAAGCGGCAATATCCACAACGCCCTCATCCCAAACCTGGCGCGGGGAGAAGGGCGCTTCAACCTCTCACGGCTGCCTCCCATCTCGGGCTGGTGGCCTCAGTTCCCAATGTTGCATACCGAAGCCGTTATCAGCTAAAAGTTGACTGGACCGCGGGCAGAGATGCGTGGGCAACGACTCCACTACGCGGCCGCTAGAGGCCGTCAACCGCGGAGTGCAACCGACCATCTCTCCAATCGATGAATGCCCAGCCGGGTGCAAGCGCCGTGGGAATCACACCATCTTCACTGCCATCGACCGTGAACACTCGCTCGTCGACCTTCTCCATCCAAACATGCACAAAGGGTCTGCCGTTCCCCGCCTGGCCCGTCCATTCAGGGCAGGTTATGCAACCCATACTCCACCTCACCTCCTCCCTGCCAAGCCGCGACCCCTCGATACGCGCGTCTGCTGAAGAGACGAGTGGGGATCTCGAGGCCTCCTTGATGCCTGATTCGTATCAGGTGCGCGACACATGACACGACATCAGATCGAGGGCCCACCGCCAGCGGACACGCTGCCACCGATGGGAGCTTAAATAGTTGAAGGTCGTCCCCAGGACCGAGTCCCCTCCCTCGCCACAGCTGCCTTGACAACACCCATCACTCCACAGCCTTCATTCCCACCAAACGCCATGTCTTTCCACGCTTCAGCTGCGGACATCCGTGTCGACGACGGCCACATCCTCAGGGCCCGGCTCCGTAACGGAAATGGCGACGAGGTGGATGCCGAGGTCGATCTCAACCAATTCATTGGCAACAGCGACGGTGAGTGCCCAATGTTCCAAAAGAATGGCCCCAGCGAAATCCAAGCTCACAACTTCTGAAAGGCTCCTTTGAGTGGGGAGGTGTGAACTTCTCCGACAGCGCCGAGGAGATCAGCTTCGCCATTGAGGGTGACGGCGTCCCTATCCTCCGCGCCGGCCTGAGGAACGTGGAAGGGGAGCTGGTCTATAGGGACATCAACCTTGCAGAGCGCATTGGGAACAACGACGGCAACTTTCAGTTCGGTAAGTCAGTGTTGCTCAAGGCAGAAACACGCCTGACTAACTCGTCAAATAGAGTAAAGAAGCACCCTTGAAGTTCGATGTCAAACATGAGCACGAAACTGCGAGTCGAAATCAGCGATTAGACCAAGATACTCTACAATGACATTGCATTGATCGGGATGAAGGCTGGAGCAAAGAGCAAGCGCCTCTGAACTGTGGCCGCTTTCTTATCCTCATTCCTGATGCAAGTCCTCAAGTGACAGTGCAAGTCTCCCTGGGCTTGAACATCCTCAGTGAAACAAAGCTGAGCCATCCTGTTGCTCCAACAGAACGTAGACACCAAGCCAGCTCTAAAGGGTGTAAATACTGCTAGTGCCGCTCCTCATCTCAAGCTCCAGCATGATGACACAGGTTCGAAGTTCATCACCCTACACCAAGGTACTTTAAACCTATTTGGGTGTATGCATGGCGAGTGAAGTCAAACACGTACCACGGCCGGCCGATGTGTCTGTATCTAGAAGAGAATAATGGGCACGGCCTTGTCACTCTGTAAACACTTTAAATCCAACCAAGCGAGGTCCATGTCAGCCACGCAACCAACCATACTTGGCCCCCAACTCTCCCCAAGAGCGTCCCAAAAAGACAAACATGGGACGCGTCTTCTCGCATAATAGGTGCCTATTGCTGGAGAACAAAGAAGTGCATGGCGCCGCTGTTAGCCGGCAGCATCCCCAGACGTCACTTAGTGTGTGGAACACGCCGGACACAGCAAACACAAAGATGATGAAAGCATATTGGGCTACTAGCGAGCCGCTGCATGTGCATAGACCCAGGAGATAGAATGCGATGGAGTGAGCAATGCTACTGCAGTCCCGTCGAACGAGTTGGTTGTCGTTGGTTGCTGCAGCCGGGACCTATGTGATCTCTGTTTTCCGACAAGGGGAAAACGAAAGAAGGAAAGGGGAACCGAGGAACGGGCAAATGGATCAGAACAACCTTTCTCCCCTTGCATTGGGGAGCTGCCATACTTTGCCCAAGAAAGGCACCCAGCTATCAACATCCGTCACTTGCAAACCAACCGCCACCGCTGCAAGCAGACTCTACAGCGAGCGATAACAGATACTAGGCCTGAAAAGGAGCATGTTAAGCTTAACTTTGCCAAGGAGGAGCTGGAGACGTGGACCTGAAGGGGACAACTTTTGGCGAGCTCTTGACGAGCTGCTGGGAGGTTGCGACGGCCACCATGTTCAAGTTTGACCAGAGGATGGAAAGTGAGAAACGCGAGGTGTCGCACCATGACTGTCAAAAATAGGCAGATGCATTTAAATGAGGTGGTGGTAACGGAGCAGAGCCGCAGAGATGCGCTGCATTGCACACAGCTGGTCTTGCTGACTGTGTGTTTTTGGCCCATGTCTCAACTCACGGCACCGCAACTCCGACTTCATCACTCCCACCACTTTGATCCCAAACATTCATTCTGTACATCTGTACAGAATACAGTACCTTAAGGATAGGGCTGTTGCCGCTCACGGGCAATGCAACCGCCGGTTTCCCTCCCACACATCAGGGACTGGTTTCCCGTGGCCATTTATCCCTTGTTGACACTCGACCCTGCGGGAATCAATCCTATTCCCAGCCAACGCCGCCGCCGGTCATGGCACAGACATGGACGCCATCAGAGACCCATACAAACTCGAGCTTTTACCGGAACGACGGCACGTCGCAGTCGCGTCCCGCGTCGCTTGCGGGTTGCCCGGAACTTTGACATGTAGGATTCATCCTCCTGCAGGGTTTGCATCCGGCCGTCGGCCTAGTGGCACTCCGGATTGGGCCCCGCGGAAGGGAACGCTGGGGATTGTGCTGCGTTACATGGAGCGTGGTCGACCCATCGGCCAACCTTCTTATTTAACCCCAAGCACAACCAACGCCTCTTGGTGTTCATCTCGGTCGGCGCTGAAACCATCAGCAGAGACCAGCACCCAACGGCAGCGACAATGGGGTACCTTGTCATGCTCCTGGCCTCGGCCTATGCCGTCGGGAAGGCGGCGGCAGGGGTGATTGAGTCCTTTGACTACATCATCGTTGGCGCAGGCACAAGCGGGCTCGTTGTCGCCAACAGACTGTCCGAGGACCCAACGGTGACAGTTGCCGTCATTGAGCCTGGAAGTGACCAGAGGGACAATGTCAACGTCACATCAACAACCGCATTTGGCAACGCATTCGGCACTGCAATTGACTGGGCGTATTCGACCACCAAGCAGCATGATGCCGGTGACAAAGCGCTGCCCCTCCACGCCGGCAAGGCTTGGGGCGGAACCAGCACCATCAACGGTGAGCAAGTTGTATTGGAGCAATCACAGTCCGCCAGCTCACTGACAAAACCCGTTTGACGCAGGCATGACATACATCCGCGGCAACGTTGCGGAATTCGACGCCTGGGAGCAGCTGGGCAGCCAGGGATGGAACTGGGCTGCCCTCTTGCCCTACTTCAAGAAATCGGAAAGCTATACGATTCCCACTGCGTCGCAGCTGGCAGCCGGCGCTACCTTTGAATCTCGATACCACGGATTTGACGGCCCCCTCCATGTGGGATATATCCCCAATCTCGAAAACGGTTCATACGCGCCTCTCGTCATCGACACCTGGGAAGGCTTGTCGGTCGCTCACAACCCGGACCTCAACAGCGGGAGCGTGCGAGGATTCGGCATGGGGCCGCAGACATTAGACGCCAAATCGAATGTACGGTGGGACGCCGCACGCGCGTACTATCACCCGGTTGAGCACCGGCCGAACCTCCGAATCCTCAAGGGAACAGTCAAGCGGATCACCTGGGCTGGAGGAAGGGGAAAGCAGGAGACTCTGGCGGCCAATGGGGTTGAGATACTCACTGATGAAGGAAAGTCGAGCATCGTCGGTGCCAAAAGAGAGGTTGTTCTCTCTGCCGGTGCGCTGCGGACACCCCTGGTGCTCGAGGCCTCGGGAATCGGGAATCCAAGGTGAGTGAGACCCGCCCTTGGCTGCCTGCCTGACGACATGCTTTTCTCTGATGCCGTGATCAGGATTCTCAAGTCTCTGGGTGTTGAAACCCGGATCAACCTTCCCGGGGTGGGGGAGAATCTCGTCGAGCAGCCAAGCCATTTCCTCAGCTTCTCTGCCGATCTGCCAATCGCATGGAGCGCGTACCATGCGTACGTGACAGCTTCCGACATTTTTGGAGCCAGCACCGCTGCAGTGGAGGCAGACACGCGCGCCAACATTCCCAAGTACGCCAGGGCAGCTGCCGCGGCGTCAGGAGCAGGGAGTCTCAGTGTTTGCGCTGTTGAGAAGCTGCTCCGGGTCCAGCACGACTTGATATTCAAGCATAATGTTACCGTGGCCGAGATCCTTCACTCCATTTACGGAGGTGGCTTCTCGAACTATTGGACGCTGTTCCCCTTCTCGCGGGGGAGTGTGCACCTCAAGTCACTCGATAAGATCAACGAGCCGCTGGTTGACCCTCGTATCTTTCTCGCCGACTTCGATCTCTCCATCCTGACAGCGGCGGGTAGATTTACCGAGAAGTTCTGGCTGTCGGAACCCATGAAGTCACAAGCGTCGGTCACAGGTCCCGCTGGGCTGCCCAACAATGCGACGGACGCGCAATGGCATGCGCATCTGCGCGACACTGGTAAGCGGCTCCAGATGGACAACTTCATAATTTGCAGCGACTGACATGTCGTTACCTACCTAGTCTCTGCCAACTCGCACCCCACAGGCACAGCAGCCATGATGTCCAGGGACCTGGGTGGGGTGGTTGACAAGGAGCTCAGGGTGTACGGGACGGCGAACGTGAGGGTTGTTGATGCTTCTGTCATTCCCATGCAGGTGTCGGGCCACCTGACAGCGGCGCTCTACGGTGTGGCCGAGCGCGCAGCGGACATTATCAAAGGAACTGTCCGCTGAGGTTGACGCAACACTTACTCCAGCGCTAGTTCGGCTCGGCACACCTTGTCCCAATGATTATCTTCGGTGGCTGCTGCAAGCGACGTAACACAGGATGTTCAGAGCCACTCAGGGTAATCGCCTCCTCATTTTATGCATGCTGTTCCCGCAAGTCCGACAATTTGTCTGTCATGCCGCAGATCATGGTGGATGCCGACTTACTTGGGGGGCCCGGTAGCTGGTTCTGCTGTCACCGAACATGGACTTGCCCCCGACCTACTTCTCGCTATTGCCTCCCTCATCCCTCTAGTTGTGTTAGTTAACATGGTGCTAAGATGGGTTCTTGGCTCCTTTCACTCCTCGCTGCTACAGCCATCATCGCCGCCATCTTCAAACTGAGGACCGTCGGGCAACGACCAGCAGGCTGCCCACCAGGCCCCCCGACGCTTCCCATCATTGGGAATCTTCACCAACTTCCAAAGAAAAACGCCCATGTCCAATTCAAGAAGTGGGCCGAAGAGTACGGGCCGGTCTACTCGCTTGTGCTGGGGACGACAGTGATGATTGTCTTGTCTTCGGATGTCGCCATCAAGGACTTGCTTGATAAGAGGAGTGGGATCTACTCATCGCGCCCAGATATGTACATTGGCTCTCTAGCAGGGGCCGGACTTCGCCTAGTTCTCATGGTTGGTGTCTCCCGCATGCCACATTGCGCCCCTGGTCGTACCAGCTGACTGGAAGTTTCGCTGGGGAAGGAGTATGGCGATACTTGGCGTCAATTCCGCAAGATGTTTCACTCCCTTTTGCACCTCGGAGCAGCCAAGTCGTATGTGCCGTACCAAGACCTCGAAAGCACGTCAATGATGATTGCCCTCCTTGACAGCCCCGACTTGGTCTTTGATCATATCCGGCGGTTCACCACCTCGCTTTTCACGCAGATCATTTACGGATTCCGCACGCCCAGAATCGATGATCCGATGCTGCTCCGACTGTACGAGGGTGTTGAGAAGTGGAGCGCCATTACTGGTGCCGGGGCCGCAGCGCTGCTGGACGTGTTTCCCATCCTCCGATCGCTGCCAGCAGCAATTAGGCCGCTGTATAACCACGCGCTGGACTTGCAAAGGGACGCGTTGGGTCTTGCGCTTGAACTTTGGCGAGATTCAAAGAAGAGGTCAGAGGAGAAGACGGCAAAGGTAAATCTGACCTCTAGCGAGTTCCCATTGCTCTCCGCCGCTTCGCTTACCATGTCTTCACCAGCCATCCTTTTGTGCCGGCCTCGTCAAAGCCCAAGTAGAGGAAGGCCTAACGGACGATGTCGTCGGGATGATAGCCAGCTCGGCATTGGAGGCGAGTTCTGACACGACGGCTTCGACAATTGTGGGATTTCTGCAGGCAATGGTCTTGTATCCGGCCGCTCAGCGGACCGCACAAGCCTCGATTGATGGTGTCTGTGGCGACAGATTCCCGAACATCGCTGACATGGACAACCCCGAGACGCAGTACATTCGGGCTTGTGTCAAGGAGACCCTCCGGTGGATGCCAACGACGATCCTCGGCGTCCCACATGCCGTGACCACCGACGACGAGTACATGGGATACAAGATTCCCAAGGGCGCGGGAGTGGTGTACAACGTCTGGGCCATTCACATGGATCCGTGGCGTTACCCAAACCCGCGCGCATTTGACCCGGCCCGGTACTTGCACGACTCGACATCCTCAGCCGAGTCAGCGCAAAACCGGGATGTGTCGCAGCGTGACCATTTCACCTTTGGCGCGGGGCGTCGCGTCTGCGAAGGCATGCATGTCGTGGACCGTTCCATGTTTCTTGTCATCGCCCGGCTGATGTGGGCCTTTGACATTTCGAAAGCTGTCAATGCGGACGGGGTCGAGATAACGCCGGATCAGGACGATCTCGTTGGGGGCTTTCTCATGCAACCGCGGCCATTTCCAGTGAAGATCAAGCCGCGAAGCGAGTGGCGGGCAGCGAAAGTCCGCGAGGCTTGGGCGTCATGCCAGGCACTCCTGGATCAGGGGCAACAGTGGAAGCAAGTCCCGGAGGGGATACCATTTACCATGTACACAAAAGGACTAGTTTCTTAACTACCAGAAGACTTGTGGATGTCGCTGAGCCTGGCAAAGCAATGGTGGTGGCAGAGGTGAAGGTCACGTACTTCCATCGACATCACACGCAGAGGAGGGTGTCTCGTTGTCAGCCGTTGCCAGTCAGGTGATAATGCATGGGGAGAGTGTTCGTTGAATTGGGTCTGTTGCCCCGGCCCAGCGCGTTGGTAGTCAAGACGACGCGATGAAGGGGCAGCAAGCGGCATCATGGCACCTTGAGGTTGCCGGAGTTGTTAAAGCCACGAAGGCTCATCCCTATTCAGAGTACCTGCCACTACGAGGCTAGCAAGATGTGATCCAATGCGTGTAAGTTGCAGCTACTTGATCAGGGACCTGGTGGGGATCAGACAACAACAATACACAACGTGCAGTGAAACACTGGCTTGGGCAGATTCTTGTACCACAATCTTTTCGCTCGAGGCGTACATCAGGCCGTCCTCTCCTCTCTCGACTTTTCCGGCACAGCGAGATCCTCTTTGTTCAGATCGTCGGGCAGTGCGCCCAGCGACCTCTCCCCGAAAAGGAGATCAATTTCCTCCAGCGAGAGTTGTTTTGTCTCCTTGAAGAAGAAGAAAACGACGGGAAGGGTGATCAAAATGTCCCACGCGACGAACAGGAAGTAAAACTTCCACTCCAGCTCCTTGAGCGCCATGGGAGACAGTTGCGCCCAGAAGGTCGACACCAGCCAGTTGCCGATGCCGGTGGCGAACGCGGTTCCGCGCGCACGAATCTGCATGGGCATGACCTCGGACATGTACACCCAAGAGATGGGGCCCCAGGACCAGGAGAAGATGACAGTGACGCAAAAGATGAAGAAGACGCCCGCGATGGAGAGGCCGTGGTCCGGGTTCGCCTTGTCGATCCGACTGTTGATGGCCGACTCGCAAATCAGCGCGATGGCAATGGCGATGGTGCCGCAGAGGAGGGGCTTCCGGCGCCCCACGCGGTCGATGATGAAGATGATGAAGATCAAGTTGGCAAGCGGACCAACGCAGTTGTAGATACCGGCCACCAGCAGGACCCGGTTTCCGACGATTCCGAGGGCTTTGTACATTTGCGTCTGGTAGTACCTATTGTGACACACCGTTAGTTGCCATCGATGAGCCTGGGAAACCTTTGAGACGTACCCGATAACGTTGATGCCGGTGAACTGGGTGAAGACCTGGACGGCGACACCGTGCATAAGGCGAGTCCGCCACTGCGGGACGGTAAACATGATCCTCCATCCGGGGACCGTGATGGCCTTTTCGGCAGCAATGGTGGTTTTGATCTCGTGGAATTCCTGCTGGATCCAATCCTCGTTGGTGCCGTCAAAGTGCAGCTTCCGGAGGACTCGCATCGCCTCCTCCTCGTGGTCAATCTCCATGAGGTGGCGAGGAGACTCGGGGAAGAACATGATGCCGCATACCAGCATTAGGGCAGGGGCGGCCTGGAAGGCGAGGGGGAACCTCCACTGGAACTGGCTGAGGGTCCCCTCGGCGTGCGCCGAACCGTATCCTACCCACGTCGAGCTACGGCACCGTCAGTCATGACTCGGTGTTCACGGAGAACCACTCAGACTCACACGATGAAGCCCACACCGATCATCTGTTGAGAAAGCCCCACGATCAAGCCTCGGATCCTGGGGTGGGCGCACTCTGACTGGTAGACCGGGACCGACATGCTCAGCAGCCCGACGGCCCAGCCGGCAATGATGCGGCCCACTAGAATCATGGCGAGATTCTGGGCAGCGGCCTGCAGGATGGATCCGACAAGGGCAATCATGGCCCCGATCATGATCGTCTTCCTCCTCCCGAACCTGTCCATGGTAAGGCCGCCCATCAACGAGCCAAAAACAGCACCCCCCGAGAATGTGCTGTTGATAGCCCCGATGATTGGCGTGCCGCTCGAAGTCTCGAAGAAGGATAGAAAGTCTTCAGACGCGATGACATCAGTCATGACACCGGAGTCGTATCCGAAGAGGAACGAGCTGGACCATGGTTTTCACGTCAGCATGTTTGTTTCCTGAGACGCCGAGAGGGATCCCCCGTCGCACACGTACCCCGTGGCGGCGAATGCCGCAAGGCAGATGTTGAACGCTTTGCCCATTGTCGGAAACTCCAACGCTCTTGCGATCCCTTACAGTGCCAGCGCCCTTTGGCCCCGAGGGCGTATCGAGGCGCCATCGCGGGCCACTTATATGCAAATATCACACTCTCCTTTGACTGTTTCGACCCAAGCGCCACTAAGCTCATCCAGGACCCAGAACCGCTTCACTGGGACTTACCCCATCCCATCCCCATTTCTCCACGCTCTCCACAGCGTCCACCGTGGTCTGGGGGACCGCTCCGTCGCAGGTGTCTCACGCATGGCCAGACCTTGGCTATTCAGGCTGAATCCAGTCATGATGTGATTCGTGCGCCTTTGAAAGGCCGCCAGTGAGGTTCGATACTTGCTTGTAGTGCAGGAGAGTGTGGGGACCACTGAAGGATCCGATGGTGGCCGGGATTGATGGCGCGCGGCACTTCCTCGGAGCGGGTCAACGGGAATAACTAGGAAGCTTGTTAGTTCGGTTTCATTGCCCAATGCGGACAACGGTCTGGGTCGGGCCGCGGTCAACCAAACGACGATGGCACGAAAGTGCCGGATCCAGCGCAATGCAGTGTTACAGCAGCATCGACACACCAAAACAGACTTACACGCGAGCACTCCTCGCAGGCACATGCAGTGCAGCACACTGGTCGATTCGGGGGTCCCTTAGTCATCACAAATTCACAATCGATGCGTCCACGAGAACTTGAGGAGAAAAGACTCGGTTTGGTGAAGCCTGCTACCAGACCTCGGTTACAGGCCGTTGCGTCATCCGTCACCACCCCTTTCTCTTGCCCTCGGATCCTTGTCTTGGATCGGAATGTCGGGCCTGCTGAGCGTGTGTGGCAAAGGCCCCTCATCAGTCGTCGTCGACCTCAACCAGTCAACGTCGGAAGCCGACACCCACTGCCGGAGATAACAACCTCGCGCAATGTGTGGAGGTGAGCCGATGAGTGGATCTGGGCAAATGGTGCTGACAGTGAGTGTGTGGAGCCCGACTCATCCTTCAGATGGACTGTTCAGATGCATGCAATTGGAGTTGGACATGGCTGAGACGCTGGTGGTCGCAATGACGAAGTCTTCGCTGGACTGGAGTTGACGATGCATCGAGAAAGGAACATGTGTCTTGGAACGATAGTCAGTGGAGGGAGGTGGCCGTGACTTGTAAACCGACTTGGCAAAACTAGGGGAACGAGAGGTGCAGGGCAGAGCAGCGAATTGTCATTCAAGTTATGATTTCAGCTCCTATCTCCCCTCTTCCTCAAGCGTTTACTACGGTAACAATCGAGTCCCCTTGCAACAGCTCGATCCCCGTGACTTGCCCGTTCTTGACCTCCAATGTGCCCCGCGTGTTGCCCTCGCTGTCGACCAACACCGCGTTCGCGCCCTCACCCGCAAAGTAACTCCTCACCTCGACATCACCAGTATAGTCGTAGACTGTCCGCTTCTCGCCCTCTTTGCCTAGCACCAAGAGGGTGTTGGGGCGAACGTAGAGCGGAAGAGTTCCAAAGGCATGCGTCTCCGTCACCCAGCCAGGGCCGCTCTTGACCTCTCCGGTAAAGAAGTTGGTCCACTTGCCCTTGGGCAGGTAGAACTGAACAGTCCCATCCTCCTCAAATACCGGGGCGACGAGGAGGCTATCGCCAACCATGAACTGGCGATCCAGGGTCCAGGCGGTCGGGTCCTCGGGGAACTCGATACACATGGCTCTCAAGCTGAGCGGGAGCCCGTTCTTGACGCTCTCCTGGGCCTGCGAGAACAGGTACGGCATCAGCCGGGCCTTGAGGTGCGTCCACTTGCGAAGCGTGGCCGAGCATCCCTCGTCCGACTGGTCGTCGTCGTCGACGGTCCAGGGCACGCGGTACGAGTTGGAACCATGCAGACGGGAATGGGAGCAGAGGAGGCCGAAGGCGACCCATCTCTTGTAGATCCACGGCGGCGGGTACCCTTCGAAACCGCCAATGTCGACGCTCCAAAACGCAAACCCAGACAGCCCGAGGGAGAGGCCGCCGCGCAGCGACTCTGCCATGGCCTCGGGGGTCGATTCGCAGTCTCCGCCCCAGGTGAGGGGGAACCGTTGGGTGCCCGCGGTGGCGCTGCGAGCAAACAGGACGGCCTCGTCGGCACCGTACCGTTTCTGCAGCGTCTCGTAGACCAGCTTGTTGTAGATGAAGGCGTAGTAGTTGTGCATCCTCTTGGGGTCCACGGCAGCGTCAAACCACTGCACGTCCTCGGAGGGAATGCGCTCGCCAAAGTCGGTCTTGATGCTGTCGACCCCAATGTCGAACAGCTTCTCGAGGCAGCTGACGAACCAAGCACAGGCGTCCGGGTTGGTGAAGTCGACGATGCCCATGCCCGTCTGCCACAGATCCCACTGGAAGACATCGCCGTTCTTGCGCTTGAGCAAGTAGCCTTTGGCCGCGGCCTCGGCGAACACCGGCGAGGCCTGGCCGAGGTACGGGTTGATCCACACGCACACCTTCTTGACGATGCCGTCGGCCTTGAGACGCGTGATCTGGCCGCGAGCGTCGGGGAACATTTCCTGGTCAAACTCAAAGTCGCACCACTGGAAGGCCTTGAGCCAGAAGCAGTCAAAGTGGAAGACCTCGACCGGGATGTCGCGCGCCTTCATGCCCGCGAGGAAGCTGTTGACCGTCTCCTCGTCGTAGGACGTGGTGAAAGACGTGCTCAGCCAGAGACCAAAGGACCAGCTGGGCACGCGGCCGGGCGCGCCCGTGAGGATGGAGTACTTGCGGAGGATCTCGCGGGGAGAGGGGCCGTGGATGATGTACCAGCGGAGCCGCTGGCCCTCGACGCTCGTCTGGACGCGGCAAGACCGCTCGCTCCCAATCTCCAGTTCGACGCGCTCCGGGGTGTCGATAAAGATGCCGTAGCCCCGCGAGGAGATCCAGAACGGGATGTTCTTGTACGCCTGGTCGCTGCTCGTGCCGCCGTCGGCGTTCCAGAGATCGACCCGCTGGCCGACCTTGTTGAAGCCGCCGAACCGCTCGCCGAGGCCGTGGACCGACTCGCCGACGCCGAGCGTGGTCTGCGTGAAGATGTAATGCTTAAAGTTTCGCGTGTCGGCCAGCTGCAGTGGCGTGCTCGGCGCCGGCGTGTAGGCCAGACCGACCGACCGGTTGAGGAGAGTGGTCAGGGATTTGCTGCTGCCCGTCGCATGGAACGAAATGTCAAACTCGTGCGGCTTGCCGCTGACGGTCGCCGAGAGGCTGCCAGCCGACAGGGTGGTGCCACGCTCGGTCTTGGTGATCTTTGCGTCCACCTCGGGCCGCCCGGCCGGGAAGAGATCAAAGTCGGGGCCCCGACGGACGGCACCCTGCCAGTGCGTGGTCTCGACCGAGATGACGCCATCAAAGGCAGGTTCGATATCCTGAGCATGCGGTGTGAGAATGTGTAGGGTGAGCGGAGGCGCTTAGGGTTAAAAACGTACCACGCTGAGGGTGCTGAGGTTCAACGTGTCGCCGCGCGTCATGATCTTGCGCGTCGGGCACAGGAGGCTGAGTCCTTTCCCGGACGCCGTGGGCGTGATGCGGTACACCTCCTCGGCGTACTCGATCCGCACGCCCTCGGCCACAAGCCATTGTCCTACGACGGGGTGTCAGATGCCTCCATTCCCGCAGTCGGGGTTTCACATACCATCACGGAACCTCATTGTGGATTCAGGCGCTGAGCTTCAAGGTTACTACCAACTTCGGAGCAGACTGCAAGACAAAAGACTGTCGCCGTTTCGCGTCTAGTGTCTCGCGGCAGCAGTGGCATGATGGGGGTTTTGCATGTGCCCAACAGGGTGTACGTCTTGGCTCGCCTGGGGTCCTCCTTTGACATGTCGCGCTAGCCTCGCTACCGGATATTCACAGTTTGTGGGTCGATTGGTGGGGTGTCCGGGTCTGCGGCGCCACAGCCGGTGTGATGCGATGCCAGGGAAGCTGCATCTGATTCTGCATGCTATTCTGGATGGGGGTCCTGCACCCGCCCCCAACTTCCCTGCCGTGGGGTTCGGGGGATCGGCCCAATGTCGACCGAGAGCTGATTGGCGGAACCCAGACGGGTCTTGGGGAAGCCTTCGCTGGAGCAGTTGCGTGCAGTGCGGGGTTTCCCCAAGTGATCCCACTGCTCGCAGCATCCAACTCTTGTCCACACTTGCAAGTTCCTTGCAAAGCCTGCGGGCCCTGAGGGCACAGTGGTGTGACAGGAACCTGGCAATCTGAGTCGACCTTCGGGCAAGATGAATGTCCCAAGGAACGAAGGCCCGGCAGACCGCGAGCAGCTCGACTGGGGTCAAACAACGTCACCGATGGGCCCTGTCGCTCACCTGCCCGATTCGGCCCCGGGGTGCCATTCACCATCTGGCTCACTTACACGCCGGAAATTTGCTTCCAGTGCCCTGGAGAGCAGCATCGTGCATCGCGTCGCGGACTCTCGTTGCTACGCTGTAGCGGAGCTTGGTCACATCTGTTTCTTGATTGTGGACATGTCCTCGCCCACATAAAGTTGTGCTCGAGCGTGGCTCCTGTCGCCGCGATGTTGCTCAGCCCTCGTTCACCTGCACCCTCGATTCGACCGCGGCGTCTCGGAGCGCGAGAACCATGAGGTTTTTTTCGTCCGCCTTGCTCCTTGCGGTGGCCGTATCGGCTGCCGACAAGGGGCGCCCCAGCCTCAAGAATGCCGCCTACAAGAACCCCAAGGCTTCTGTCGACGCTCGCGTCGCCGACCTGCTCTCGCGGATGACCATCGACGAGAAGGCCTCCCAACTGCTCCAGGGCGACATCCGCAACTGGATGAACGAGACGACCGGCGCACTCAATCAGACGGGTCTGGAGTGGAGCACGAGGGCCAGGGGCAGCTCGTTTTACGTTGGCGTCGCCGTGCCCAACGCGTGGATCTCGGAGCACATCAAGGCCGCCCAAGACTACATCCAAAACGAGACCTATCTCGGCATCCCGGCATTTGTCCAGACCGAAGGTCTCCACGGCTTTCTCGCCCGTATGTTACTTGGGGTTGCAGACGCTGAGGCATTGCTGACCGTGACGGGTAGACAATGCCACCATCTTCAACTCGCCGATCGCACACGCGTGCTCCTGGAACCCGGCCTTGGTTGAGCAGATGGGGACCGTGATTGCCAAAGAGGCTCGGGCCCTTGGTGTGAACCAGCTCTTTGCCCCGGTCGTCGACCTGGCACGCGAACTCCGCCACGGCCGCGTCGAGGAGATGTATGGCGAGGACGGCTTCGTCGCTGGCGAGTTTGGCCGGGCGTACGTCAAGGGGGCTCAGTCCGTCGGCGTCAGCGCCATGGTCAAGCACTTTGCCGCTTTCGGCGTGACGGAGCAGGGCCTGAACACGGGACCGGTCCACGGCGGCGAGCGCGAGCTCCGGACCACGTTTCTCCCCGGGTACAAGCGTGCCATTATCGACGGAGGTGTCTTCTCCATCATGACGGCCTACCACAGCTACGACGGCATTCCTGCCGTGGCCGATGCTCACCTCCTCTCCGACATCCTACGGGAGGAGTGGGGTTATTCATATTTCACCATGACCGACGCCGGGGCATCGGATCGTCTCTGCAAGGACTTCAAGATGTGCGCATCTGACCCCATCGACAAGGCCGCCATTGTTCAGTACATCCTGCCCGCAGGTGGCGACATGGAGATGGGAGGCGGCTCTTACTCGTTCGAGAAGATCCCCGAGCTGGTCGCGAGCGGCAAGCTCAAGGAGAAGGTCGTGGACACGGCTGTCGCCCGCGTCTTGAAGGCCAAGTTTGAGCTCGGCCTCTTCGAGAAGCCCTTCACGGGCCTCCCGGCGACCGAAGCCAACAAGGTGCTTCGCGCGGCCGACCACGTCGCCCTCGCCCAGAAGCTGGACGAGGAGTCCATCGTGCTCCTCGAAAACCACAACGGCGTGCTTCCCCTGCGCAAGGATGCCTCCATCGCCGTCATCGGCCCCATGGCGCACGGCTTCATGAACTACGGCGACTATGTCATTGCCAATTCCTCGACGCGCGGCGTCACTCCCCTCGATGGCATCAAGGCCGTCGGCAAAGGCAAGATCTCGTATGCCAAGGGCTGCGAGCGCTGGTCCACCTCGCAGGACGGATTTGCCGAGGCCATCGCCGCCGCAGAGGCTGCCGACGTTGCCGTCGTCGTGGTGGGCACCTGGTCTCGCGACCAGAACGAGCTCTGGCAGGGTCTCAACGCCACGACTGGCGAGCATGTCGACGTCAACAGCCTCGACCTCGTCGGCGCGCAAGAGCCCCTGGTCCGTGCCATTGTCGCGACGGGCAAGCCGACCGTGGTGGTCTTCTCGTCCGGCAAGCCCGTCACGGCGCCGTGGATCTCGGACAATGCCGCGGCGCTCGTGCAGCAGTTCTACCCCTCCGAGCAGGGCGGCGCTGCGCTGGCCAATGTTCTCTTTGGCGATGTCAACCCCAGCGGAAGGCTCACCGTCAGCTTTCCCCGCAGCGTCGGCGACCTGCCGGTGTACTACGACCACCTGAACTCGGGTCGCGATGCGTTCCCCGACGCCGGCATTGCCTACGAGAACGGCACGCTTGTGTTTGGTCATCAGTACGTCCTGGGCGACCCGCGGCCGCTGTACGAGTTTGGCTATGGCCTGAGTTACTCCACCTTCACATACAGTGATGTCGCTGTGAACAAGAAGACTGTGGACCAGAAGGACACGGTGGCCGTCAGCGTCACGGTCAAGAACGACTCCCAACGCGATGGACAGGAGGTGGTCCAGGTGTACGTCAAGGACCTGATTGCCAGTGTCGTCGTGCCCAATATCCAGCTGAAGGGGTTCGAAAAGGTGTCGCTCAAGGCTGGCGAGAGCAAGCAGGTGACGATCAAGGTCAAGGTGCAGGACTTGGGGGTGTGGAACGCAAGGATGAAGTATGTTGTCGAGCCTGGGGATTTCATGTTCCTCGTGGGTGCCTCGAGCAACGACTTCAAAGGGAATGTCACTGTCACCCTCAGGTAGTCGGGACCATAGTCAATGGTGAAATGCTTTGGGTTATATTAGAGAGTGGCTTAGATTGGTGTAGTAGGCATATGGGCAATAACCTCTTTCTGACAAGGCATCGCGGTGTAAGCATGGAATCTCACATCTCGTATAAACTAAATATCCCAAGTTTCTCACACATTGTCACTACTGCCTTCCTCATTTCTCACGAACCTCTCCCTCGCCCCTTAAGAGCAGCGAGCCCTGAGGGAACACCGACCGGTGTTGGTAAAGTGAAGGGCTCAAGGGGTCTCCACTAATGCAACGTCACAGCCTGGAGATAATAGGATGGTGGAGTTTTGGAAACAGGAGAATGCTCGTCCAAGCTCTTCTCCCGATCTCAGATGCGCTAACTAGCAAGATAAAAAAGTAACGTTGCATTCAGTCAATGATCCCCGAACGGGCAACCAAGCCGACTTATGACTCGACGAAAAGTGAAAAGACCATGGGACTCTAAAACCCCTCGAGTTTATAAGGACAGAGGTTACCAGAGACAAGGCAGCTATTTGAAGCCAGTTTGCGGACAGCTGTCATCGCACGCCATTGGTGAAACCACTTGCGCACCCTCGTCAAAGAAGCCCAGCTTTACTATGGACCTCAAAGGAGACCTCAAAATAGCCTCGGTTCAATTCGAAAACGCCTCGGGCAACAAATCCCACAATCTATCCATCATCCGACGTCTAGTGGGTGACGCCGCAGCAAGAGGCTGTCATGTCGTCGCTTTCCACGAGTGCTGCATCACTGGCTACACCCACGCAAGCCACCTTTCCCGGCCGGAGCTGCTGGCCCTTGCCGAGCCTGTTCCCTCCGGCACAAGCACGCAGGCCCTGATCGCCATCGCGGCAGAACACCACGTGGTGGTGATGGCGGGGCTCTTCGAGCGCGATGACGACGCGGATCACATCTACAACACGTACGTGTGCGTCGACGGTTCGGGGCTCATGGCTCGCTTCCGCAAGTTGCACCCCTTCATCAGCCGCTTCCTGTCGTCGGGCAGCGAGTACGTTGTGTTCGACCTGCTGGGGTGGAAGGCGGGTATCCTGATCTGTTACGACAACAACGTCGTCGAGAACGTGCGCGCCACGGCGCTGCTGGGCGCCGAAATCATCTTCGCCCCGCACGTGACCATGTGCACCCCATCGACGCGGCCGGGGGCCGGATTCGTGGATCCTAAGCTGTGGGAAATGCGGGAGAGGGACCCGACGAGCCTGAAGGCCGAGTTTGACGGGTTGAAGGGTCGACAGTGGCTGATGAAGTGGTTGCCGGCGCGGGCGTACGATAACGCCGTCTATGTCGTGTTTTCAAACCCGATCGGGATGGATGATGGTCAGCTGAAGAACGGCTGCTCCATGATTCTAGATCCGTTTGGGGATGTGCTGGATGAGTGCAAAAAGCTTGGGGAGGATATGGCAGTGGCCCTCTGCACCAGGGATAAACTAGAGGCCGCAGGCGGACACCGCTACCGCAAGGCTAGACGGCCCCATTTGTATGCCGGCATTATTGGGAACAGTCACAATGCCGAGTTGAAGGTGGCATGGATGGGGACAAATCAGAAGCCTGGTCCTTCAAGGGAGGGGAGTTTCTGAGCCGCTACGGTCGAACTCTTAGGGGATCTAGGACAAGTACAAGAGCAGAACAAGCGATCAAACTGCCGCACCTACCTATTCTGGTCCTGACCTCGTGCGTAATTTTGATGACTCGCTTTTGAATCGAGTGCATGCCACCCACGCTTCCTGACGTTTCGTGCTGCACTGATCTCGTCGTTGGTAGTCGATTCTTGCGTCGTCAATGTCCGCGCGGGTCAGCATCCCAAAACACAGTGAGTCGCGCCGACGGGTTTGTTTCCGTTGGCAGCAACGTTGTTGGGTGTTTTGTTACTCAAGGATCACCTTGGGTATTTCAAGATGTCAATTTTCTCTGCTGGAGTGCATGTGAGGGGTTTGTGTGTAACCTGAACTGACCAACAAAGATTCGTGCGTCTCAGATCATCAGGAGATGCGAGAGCCTTTGAACTAGACAGAGTCCTCCTTCTCCCCAACGCCCTCTAACGCCTCCTTCACCAAACGCCTCCTTTCCTCCATCACCGCATCTGCCTCCTCTACCTTGCCTTGCGCGTGCAATATGACCTCCAGACCATTCAACGCCTCGAACAAATCCCCATCCTGCCCTGTCCTCTCCCTCCCCCGCCTCGCCAGCTCTAGTCCCCTCCTCATCCACCCCTCCGCAAGAGCCCACTGCTTCAGCTGCTCGTTCATGTTTGCTAGCAGAGAGCACATGTTGAACTCTTGATCAGGGTACTTTGCCACAACCTGCCCCTTCACTGGGTCCTGTAGCACCCCTTCAAGCAGGGAAATGCCGCTGTGTAGCGCCGACGGGTCCCGCTTCCCGTGATGCCGATAGTGGCTCGCGAAGCAACAGACGGTGTCGATGTGTCTGAGGTCATACACTGGCAGAGTGTGAAGTTGATCTAAAAGGGACTGGAAGCGGGTAGCTTTCTTGTGGGTAGGGCCGTGTCCGTTGGGCAGCAACAGGCCGATGGCGAGGTTGGATAGCTCGACTGTCTAGGGGTGGAGGGGGCCGAGATGGGCAGAGAAGGCCGAGGTTGTCAGAGCGGCGATGGTGTTTAGGTGGTGCCGGGACAGGGGGACGGAAGAGTTGCTGGGGCTGGGGGGGATGAGGGCACGCCAGAGGAGAGACGTGGGGTGCCGCCCTCTGGTGATGAGTGGAGACGAGAAAGTCAGGTCCGCCAAGTGCTTCCGCAGTTGGACTTCCACGGGGCGAAACTCCCTCGTGGAGGACTCGCGGAAAAGCACCATGACGTACATCAGCCAGAGCGGCAGCAGGGGTGCCTCGGTGCCAGACCCAAGAAGGATATCCGATAGCTCAGCGAAGGAGATGCGCATCAGACGTACCCCCTGAGCAAAGTCGCCTGCCTTGCCACCGTTGTTATCTTGCGAGGGCCGTCCAAGCAATAACACGGCGGCGCGGAAGCGGACATAAATCTCATTGCACCGGGCGAAGGCTTGCTTTGTTCGTTCAACAGCGAGGTGGTCCTGATGGGGCAGAGGAGAGTGGTCTTCGTACGCCCATCTCCCCGCCGAGAAGGCGCCGTGGTAGTAATCCTTGACGGCTCGGTACAGGTTTTCTTCGCTATACAGCTCGTCCGGGGCGCGGGTATCGCAGATTGGCGAGGACGGTTCATGGGTGGTCGAGCTGTGTTTCCAAAGGCCCCAGCGCCGGAAGCGTGACTTGTACATCTTCGTGCTGGACAATGGTTCAGCCCAAGTCTCGTCGCCTGGGTAAAGGTCCCGACAGGCACTCACGTCGCAAAGAAGCCATACTGTCTCTCCATGGTCTCCATGATGCGGGGCAACGTTGCGTTGTTGCTGCTGTACAGGCCTGTGATAGTCGCCCGATGCCTGTCGAAGTCCTGGTCTGACGCCCAACTTGGTCTCGTCATCTCGCCGCCTCTTCGCCTTGCGCTTGCAGGCATCTCGGAGAATGCTGCCCCCCTTGTCATGCCGCTGCATGTACGATCTCCTGCGCAAAGGTGCCGGGAATTCTACGCTGGAGAGGTCCTTGGCTCACGATGCCGACAACGTTTCTTGTACCGTCCGAGTGTGAAGCACTAACCCAATATGTGGTGTTGTCCTCAAGATATTGGAGAGCTTGGACTTCTGTATAGCCCTACCCCCCATGCCGCGACGGATTCAAGTAGGATCCGATGCTCTCGCCCGCGAACCCCATACGGGCCAGGCCGGCGGGGCCGCCTAAACCCCTATAGGATCCGATGCTCGAGCAATGGATCCTACCGCAACGGCCCTCGGCCCGGCAATATACGCGGCCAAAGTGGTACCGTTCGGTGCGCCTCGCCTATGCGATGCCGACGCCGCCCGCCTTATCGTTGTACGACCTCGGGCGCGGGTAGGGCGGCGCTATCGAGGGCTGCTGAGGGCTACTTGGGGTTAGGGTTCTAGGAGCCTGCTAAGCCGACCTACCCCTATTGGCTCCGAAGCTAGCCCCCTGTTGGATCCGAAGCCCTTTGGGAGCTTGGCATCCCTATATTAGGTTTAACGCCCTTTCTCTTCTTTTGGTAGGGGAGAGAGAGAGAGAGAGAGATACCGACCATTGCCCCTAATCTAAGCAACTAACTACTATAAGTCCCAGGATCTAGGGGCAATAGGGAAACCCTTATAATCTCGGAGCTACGATAGACCTATTTATCACCTTCTAATAAAGGTCGTACGAGGTCCTAATCTATATACTCTACCGGTATATATACCTTGTCGAGGAGATAACCACCTACCTGACCACCATCAGTCAACTAATTCTACGTCCGATCTTTTGTAATTGACCAATCAAGTCTCAGAGATCGAAAGTAAGTCAAACGATTTAAGGTTAGGTTTATTGATGTTAGATCTTTAGAAACTTTCAATTGATCTAACATTATATTTACTTAGGGTTAGGGTTAGGGTTAGGGTTAGGG
>Ga0247824_10000029_pt1 | contig 50088 bp, 69 predicted proteins | sample 13C_PalmiticAcid_FD_194412 | JGI IMG/M metagenome (GOLD analysis project Ga0247824, IMG submission 194412) | Soil microbial communities from agricultural site in Penn Yan, New York, United States - 13C_PalmiticAcid_Day48 | ecosystem: Environmental > Terrestrial > Soil > Agricultural land...
TCCGCAGTTCTCGCAGCCCGGCAATCCGCAGTGATCTTGCCATTCTTCATCGCGCCAGTCATGACGGCCATCAATAAACCGTCGCAACTCACTTTCGCTAAACTCGGGTCGCCGATAATACGTCAGGTCGGCAAAAGCGACCAAGAGGCCCTCGGGGCTCATTTCCCGGTCAACCGGTCCGGCTTTGCACGTAATTTCGATACGCCATGTGTCGAACAATGATTTAGTGCTGAACGGGTCGTCCCCACCCGCCTGAAATGGGCCGTGCGCGAAGTCCATCCCGTCGATCCATGCAGCACGAATAGCCGTCCGTAGCTTTGCCTGAAGGCCGCGAACAGCGACGGCATGAGACGATATGTTCGGGTCCACGGTTAGAGCGCCTCACACTGGCCGGACCCGATCGTTACCCGTTCGTTGATCGTGGTCACGGTCGTTTCTAGCCGGCTGTTGAGCGTCACGGCGATCGTTCGGATGCCGTCCGTACTTGCCGCCGTATGGATCTCCGAGTCGGTCAGTTCCTCGTCGCGCGGCAAGGCCATGGTGGACAGCGAGGTCCGAACGATCATCTGGTCCGATTGGTCGTTGATCGTCATGCGGAACGACGGGCCCGGCGCGTCCGGTTCGACCACGCAGCCGACCAGACCGAAGCCGGGCAGTGCTGGCGGATCGGGGGCGCGTTCGGCTACGCACGCCGCGGTGAGTACGGCGAGTCCTACAAGACCAACGGTAAAATTAGCCATCTATCAGCTCCTTCACGGTTTCGCAGAATCGGGTCGCCGTTTCCGCGTCGAGCGCGTTACCATAGGCGCGCAGTCGTCCCACCCTGGCGGAAGCTCCATGAGCCAACGGGAATGAGCCGGATCGAGTTGCCCGCCACTTTCCATCCCGGCAGAACAGCCAGTCTTTAGCGTACCGTCGGCCGTCAGTCGCATCGGTCCCGATATCGCTGCAAAGTCCTGCAAGCGTTGCTGGTTTTTCGTTCCGTCTTCCCGCGTCATCACTACGGGCCGTGCGCTCCGATCGTTGCTTACCGAAGTCGTCGGCCAGCCCGACAACGGCTTGTTCGCGAAGCAGCCCGGAATCCGATCGTCCGGACAATTCCAGTCGGTCAGCCAAGCATCCTCCGGCAAATCCTGCTGTTTCTTGCTCGGATAGACCCGGCCCGCCGACTGGTCGCTGTCGTGACTGCGCGGACAGTTGGGGGTTTTCCATCCGACCAGCGGCGCGCAGCCCGGCAGTCCGCCCGCCCCCTGCGCGGGTCCCCCGTTCGGGCCGTCTTGCTGACATGGTGTCGGCCAGCCGCTCAAGGTCGCCGCATCCGTCATCGTCACGCCGCTGTTGAACGGCGCGTCCGATTTTCGATTGGCCGTCAGGTTCCCGGTACTCGCCGCGTCCCCCGCGGTAGTCGTCGGCCAGCCCGACAAAATAGAGTCGCTGGCGAATATGGTTTCCGCCCTCGTCGATATTTCCCGCGCCAGCCCAATCGGCAAAATCGCAAAGCATGGATCGAACGACGGGATCGACACAATCGTGAATGGCCCGGCGTAACCATTCGCCGCTTTGGGACTCTTGCCACTCCACGCCGATGCCCGCAGCGCACAGATCGGTCGCCCCGAAGGCGTAACCCGCTCCTTCCATGTCAGTCGATACAAGATCGAGCCAGCCGAGGCCGTCCTTGCTCGCAACTTGTTCGCCAAGGACAATTGGAGGGCGGCACTGCGAGATAAGCCAATGCCAGTGGGGCCATAGGTGCCGCTCGTCAGTAAACCCGCCTGCTCGGCCTGCCGCGCTGAAAGGCTGGCATGGGCAGCTGCCTGTCCAGATAGGCCGGTCGTCGCTAAATCCGGCCCGTCGCAGGGCGTGCGACCAGATTCCAATGCCGGCGAACATATGAACTTGGGTAAAACCGATAAGTTCTTCGGGTCTGACGTCACGGATATCTCTTTCGTCGACAACGCCCGGCGCGATCTGGCCAGCCGCTATAAGATTGCGCAGCCAGTGCGCGGCGTAGGGATCGTGTTCCCCGTAATAGGCGATCGACACGGCTAGCGCACCATGACCGACAGGACCAACACGACCCCCGGAATGATGATAACGAGCAGGGTCGCCGTTGCGATCGATACGGCAAAGCCCCGCCAGTCGCCCAGCGACCGGATGACCCGGCTCGGCGTCGGTCGGATCGGGTCGGTATATTGCATCTCGCGCAGGGCGTCCGGATGGCTGGCACGGTTGAAAGCCTCTAGGGCGTCACGATGGGGGTTGTTGGTCATTACAGTGCGCGCACTTCGACCGAAACAATCGTCACCATCGGGCCAGCCGTCAAATCTTCGTTGCGGCTGATGAGAGGCCGACCGATGTTGCGGCGATCCAAAACCGCATGATTTTCGGCAGTGACGAGGCTGCGCGTTTCGAACCGACGAACCTTGCCGCAGGCATAGGTCGTTATAACTTCATGGGTCTTCGGTGCGGCCAGTGCGGCGTTAATCAGGGTCATGGCGTCCATCGGTTGTCTCCTTGTTGATCCTGCTATACCGGCCATTGACCGTCCCGTCAATACCTTTCTTTCTATCAGTTCCGCCCGTATTGTTCGTCAATGGCCGCAACCTTCCTTCTAGACCGTGACGCGTGGGACGTGGCGCTCGATGCGTCGGGCAATATTGCCGTTGCGACCGAACCATATAGTCAAGTCCAAGATGCGGCCAGCGCGGTCCGTGTCTTTGAGGGTGAGGCTTACTATAATACGACCCTCGGCGTCCCGTACTGGACGGACGTTCTGGGCCGCGCGCAACCTTCGCAAATCATGCGGGCCCGAGCGCAGCAAGCCGCAATGACCGTCCCCGGCGTGATCGACGCAACCGCCGTACTGACCACGCTGCCGAACCGCACGCTCGGCGGGCAGATCCAGATAAAGACCGCTACGGGCGAGATAGGGATTACCATATGACCGAAGTCCCGCCCCCGTCCTTCGGCCCGTTCGGCTTTACGTCACCGGAAGAACTAGCGATCCTCGCGGGCGTCATGGCCGACATGAATCAAGCGTTCGGCGGAAACCTGAACCCGTCGCTAAGCACGCCGCAGGGCCAATGGGCGACCAGCCTTGCCGCCGTCATCGGCGCGTCGAACGACCTGTTCGTCGACTTTACGAACCAAGTCGATCCGGCGTTCGCGAACGGTCGGATGCAGGACGCGATTGCGCGCATCTATTACCTGACCCGCCGGGGCGCCACGCCGACGATCGTCACGGCCCGCTGTTCCGGTGCGACCGGCGTTAATCTCCCCAGCGGCTCCCTTGCGCGCGCGACGGACGGCACGATCTACGCGTCGCTATCCGGCGGCTTGATCGAGTCGATCGGTTACGTCGATCTACAATTTGCCGCCCTCACCCCGGGACCGCTGGACCTACCGATCGGGGCGCTCTCCACGATCTATCGGACAGTCCCCGGATGGGACAGCGTGACCAATCTGACCGCCGGTACGCCGGGACGTGACGAAGAGAGTCGCGAGCAGATGGAGGAACGGCGGGCGCTGTCCGTCGCGTCCAATGCGGCCGGCATCCTTCCGGCGGTGCGCGGATCGGTCCTGTCGGTGCCGACCGTGCAGGACGCTTATGTGACCGAGAACGAGACCGGCACGGCGGCGACTATCGGCGGCGTGCTGATCGCGGCCCATAGTCTGTTCGTCTGCGTGCAGGGCGGGTCGGACGCGGACGTTGCGCGAGCTATCTGGTTGAAAAAACCCCCCGGCTGCAATTACACCGGAACGACCAGTGTCGTCGTCGAAGATACGAATAGCGGCTATCTGACCCCGCCGACATATACCGTGAAGTTCGAGCGGGCCGCCGCCCTCGCCATCAATTTTGACGTGACGCTAGCGGCTGGTCCGGGCGTACCGGGCGACGCGGGGACTCTGGTCGAACAGGCCATTACGACACTCTTCCCGACGGTCGCGCGGATCGGCCAGTCCGTGTTCGCCTCGTCGTTCACTTGCGCCATTGCCGCGCTCGGACCGTGGGTGAAATTGCTGTCGATCGAGGTGAACGGCGCGGCCTTCCAGGCGGTCAATATCGACGAGATCCCCGCGCTCGGGACGATAACGGTTCTCGTCACATGACGGCTATTTTTCCCGTCGCGGTCGTTCCGCTGGGTGCCGTCGAGGACGTCCTTAACGCGGATATCGACCGGACGTTCTTCGACGTCAACGAGACGGTCCTGTCGCAATATGCGAACAGCCCGGTCATGCTGGCGGTGATCGCCAGTTTCTCGGCATGGCTGGATCTCGGCAACCCATTCAACCGCTTCTATAATCTGATCTGGAATATCGACACGGCGGTCGGTCACGGTCTGGACGTCTGGGGCCGCATCCTTGGCGTCGGACGGGTGCTGCAAGTTCCGTCGGGCGAATATATTGGGTTCGAGCAGCAACCCGAAGCCCAAACGTTCGGTCACGGCATATTGTTTCGCGGCATCAATCTGACGAACAGTGCGTCCTTGACCGACGACGCGTATCGCATCTTGCTCATGGCGAAGGCGGCGCTTAATATCACGGATGCGTCGATCCCGGCGATCAATCAGATTTTGTTGACGCTGTTCGGCGACGGGTATGTGCGGGACAATTTGGATATGACCATGACCTACGTCTTTTCGGCACCCCTCGATCCGGTTCAGACGTCTATCGTCTTTAATTCGGGCGTGTTGCCCCGTCCGTGCGGCGTGTCCGCCACCGTGGAGACTCCGTAATGAACCTGTCCGATATCCCCGCATGGTTCGTTAAACGGTTCGCCGCCGACGCGACTGGCACGTTCGTTCGGCCCATTCCGACCACATCGGCCGACCCGAACGCCGCATCCCTGTCGCTCGGCTTTCCGCCAAATACTTTCGCCGCGATCGGTGCGGGCGGCTCCCCTCAAGACGGGCGGGACGTCAACGGCATCTTGAACCAACTGTCCGCGTGGGCTCAATGGATGGGTGTAGGCGGCCCGACCCCGTGGGCGTCCACGATCAGCTCGGCGGCCGGCGGCTATCCGCTCGGCGCGGTCGTGCTGTCCGGTACGGTTACGGGTCGCCTCTATCAGTCGCAGGTTAACGCCAACGTGACCAACCCCGATACGGGCGGCGCGGGCTGGGTTATCCTCGTCGATAAGGCCGCCTCGCCTGCCGACATGATCGCCGGGACCAGCAACGAAACGGTCGTCACGCCCGCGCAGCTGGCAACCGCGGGCTATGACCGGGTGGTCGCGCAAAGCCTGATCGCCAACGGCGGGTTCCGTGTGTTTGCGAGCGGCTATAAGGAATGTTGGGGGACTCGAACCTATGCCGGGAATGGTTCCACGACCATAACTTACCCGATTACATTTACGTCCTTTTCCAATGCGACGGCTCAGGCCGCTTCGCTCATCGCGAACGCTCAGGATAATAACCCGGCAGTCTACGAGTGCAATCTGACGACCTGCCGCGTGTGGAATGCTGTCGATAACAGCCTGGCCGGTTTCTGGCAGGCAAAAGGAGTATAGTAATGAACGAACATGCCACATTGATTGCCGAAGCACTCGAGAAGGTCGAACAGACTCATCGGGCGCACGGCCGAGCAGTCGCCGCGCTGCACAAGCTAATGGCGGCTGCAGTGGTCGAATACGGCCCGCTGGTCGGTCTTGATGATAGGTTGGTTGCTCGGGCTGTGGCCCCCAAAGATCCCCCGCCGATCGATGCTTGATCTCGGGATCATCGTAACGGGCGCTGCTGTTCTTCTGGCCTACCATGGAGGGCGGGGAGCTTGGTTGCGGCGATTGTTGTTGATGTCATGGGCGGCAATGTTCGGGGTGTCTATCGTTGAGGCCCCCATGTCTGCCGTCGTATTTTTGATGATCGTCATGGACGGCCTTATCGCAGCTACGGCCCTCATCATAAGCACGCGCGATCCGGGACGTTATGATGCACGCGCGGTGGGGGCCGTTTCTATGGCCATGATGCCGGCACATTGGATAATGGCCGCAACGCACGGAGCCCCTAATTGGGCGCTTTACGCAGCCGCATGTAACGGGGGATTCGTTTTCCAATGCCTTGTCGCGGGAGGGTGGTTAAATGGGGTGGGGCGCCGCATTCATCGCATCTTCGGTCGGCGTGGTTCTTCTAATCCTATCCGCGGCGGGGGTCGGTAAATGGATATTGATCCGAGTTGGGCGGTGCATGCGAAACTAGCCTTTGCGGCGTTTTGCGGCGGGATGACTCGTTTGTTATTCCGGCCAGCCGCAACGTTCCTTAAAACCGTCTGGTTGCTATTCGGCTGCATGACCTGCGGATATTACGGAACGCCTCTTGTTATGCATTGGTGGACGTTGGACTCGAGTTATGTGGGGGCCGTCGGCGCGTCGATCGGTTTCATCGGTCTGTCCGTCGCCGAGGCCGCGCTACGTTCGGCCGATAAACTCGACCTGCGCGAATGGCTCCGGTCGCTGCTTGCTAAGAAGGAAGCCTGACTATGGCCGGCAATAGCCTCATATTCGACACGATCCGCCCGTGGCTCGACCCGCAGGGCTTCACGTCCGCCCGCATCGCCGCGCTCGACTCGGCCTTGGCGACCTTCAAAACCGGCACGCTTCCGGCAACACCGACGTCCGTCAAACTATCGGCGTTCGACCAGGCGATCGAAGCGCATTTACGTGTCGAAGAGGGCGACAAACCGCGGGCATATAGAGATCATCTGGGCTATTGGACCATCGGTATTGGCCGCCTGATCGACCCGCGCAAAGGCGGACGAATCACCGTCGAGGAACAGGCCATCTTGATCGCCAACGACCCGAGCCGTCGGGGCGGTACGATCATGGATTGGACGCTGACTCCTGCCGAACGGTCGATGCTGCTCAAAAACGACGTCAAGCGGTTCACTGATGCCATGAAAGACTGGCCGGCGTGGAAGCGCGTGCAGGGCGATATCCCCCGTATGGTTGCCATGACCGGCATGTGCTTCCAGTTGGGCGAAAAGGGCTTTGCCAAGTTCGTCAACACGCTGGCGATGATCGCCGCAGGTCGATTTGCCGAAGCGGCCAGCAATATGTTAAAATCGAAATGGGCGACCGAAGACACGCCGGAACGCGCCATTCGGGTCGCAGCAATGATGAGGAACGGACGATGAATCGTAAAATTCTTATAGCCCTCGCCGCAATGTCGTTCGGACTCGCCGCAATGTCGTTCGGACTCGCCGCGTGCGCCGGGATTAATGGCGTCCCCACGTCGCCCGGTCAGGTCGCCAACGCCACGACGCTCGACGAGAAAACCGCCATCGCCGTCGAAACGCTTTACACGGCTGCGGCCGAAGCGGGCACGCTGGCTTTCCGTGCAGGGATCGTGAAAGTCACGACCGACCCGACCGCCCTGCGCGACGACTTTTGCGCGGTCGTGAAGACCGGCTATACCGCGCCGGATCGGGGCGCTGCGGTCCGTAAGCTCGAATGTCAGTTGCGCGCCGCGCGCGATGCGACTCGAAGTGCGTACGACGCGGGCAACGCGGCCAGTTACGCGCAGGCGTCCACTCTCGCGATCGACTTGGCTGGCAAGTTGCTGGCCGCCATCAAAGGACGATAAGCCATGAACTTTACCGCCATCCTCAACGCCATCAATCTGGCAGGCGCCGCCGCCCCGGCTTTCAAAGCCCTGTTCGATACGGTCTTGCCGCTGTTCTCGGACGGCGAGCAGGAACAGCTTAAAGAGGCCTATGCGGCGGCCAAGGCTCGCAGCGATGCGGCCGAAGAACGGTTCGACGACGCGAGTCGCGGCCTGCCGGGTTAATCGAACGGGACGAAGGGCTGATCGCCGGGGAGACGAACGGGGTGGCGGGGGTGCCCGTCTTTGGTCGTGCCGAGGCAAAACAGCTTCGCGCCCCAATGCTTAGCCGACAGTTTGATCGCCTCGGCCCGTCCGAGGTGATCGCCGTTCGCGCCCCATGCCGCGAGTATCGGCGTGTCGGTCATCCCGGCAACCATAAATATTTCGCCCAGCACGGCGTTACCCTCGGGGCCATACGGATCGGCGGCGGCTTTCATATCGTCGGGCGACGTGGCGCGGTAGGCGAACAGATTAACGACTCGAATCCCGCCGAATCCTTCGCGCTTGGCGAAAGAAATGCAGCGACGGATAGTCGGGTCGTCCTTGCTCGCGTCGGCGGTCGACGGGTTTAGCATAACGATAGGTAATGTCCGCAATGAGCGGTCCCAGACGCGGAGCAGCCAATAGCGGTAATCCCCGCACGGTGAAATTTCGGCGGCTTTATACATTGTCATCCCTTTCTATAGCGGAATCCGGCCCAACCGCCCGACGCACGGATCGGCCAGCCCTCTAACTCGGACGGCATGATCGCCAGCAAGTGTTCGACTTCCTGCACGTACGGGTCGAGCCCTTCAACCGGCGGCAGACCAAGCGTCAACGGCTTGTCGATCGGTATTTCGGCCACGTTCTCGTCATAGACCGACAGCACCAGCGGATAACCGTGCGCGGCCATCAGCTTCGCGCCGAACCGCTGGATATCGACTTCCACGCCCATGACGGCGTTTTCGGTCAGTCGGCCGCCCCAAGTCCCCATGCGTGTCCAGCCGCGCGCCCCGTAATTGGGGTTCGTATTCCACGTCATGTAACTGATCGCCAGTTCGTCCGGATTGCGCGCCGAGGGCGTCAGGCGCGGTTCGTGATAGCGGAGCGGTCGGCGGTGACCGTCGCAGGGCGGCAAGAGCATTTCGAGACAATCGGCCGCCTGGTCGTAAACGAAGCCGATCCCGCGGTAATCGAAATACTCGCCGGGGTTCTGGACCGCCGCGATAAACTTGCCTTCCAGCCCGAACAGTTCGGCCCGCTCGCGGCGCCATGGCGGACCGCGCCACTGGCCACCCCACATTTCGACGATCATGGGGTTAGCCGCACGCCACGCTAGGATAATCTCCTTAATCCGCGCGTCATCATATCCCGAGTCGACGCCCTGCTGAACCTCCATTGCGCGCCACGCGCCTATCCAGCCCTGAAAGCCGTTGGCCAATTCCGCCGTTTTTCCAGCCTGCCGATCCGGATGGTGGTCCCCCGTTTCCTCGGCGTACTTTTCGTACGTTTCGACCGGCACCCCCGTGATTTTGCTGGCCGCGAGCAGATAGAGGGGTTTCTTGTCGCGGAAGGCTTCGATTTTCCACTGCTCGCCGGCCAGACAGGCGGCCACGACGGCCTGCAAGCTGCTATAGTCGGTCGATACGAGGGTCTTGCCTTCCCCGGCGACGAACAGGCCGCGCACGCACCCTTGGATCGCGGTCATCGCGTCGCCAAAAAACTGTTCGACCAGATCGAGCGACCCGAGCGACATGATCTCCAGCACGGGGGCGACCATCGGAGGTTGCCAGGCTTTCTTTAGTTCAGGCGGCTGAATCTCTCCGCACCATGGGCAGATGGGTGACGGGATCGACGGCTTGCCGCATAGGCACGTTGTGAGTTTTGGCCCGGCTTTTGGCAAGTTGAGCGGCTGGACGTCCGCGCCCGTAGGACGACCGGGCCGCGTGCCGTGATGCACGACCATATCGCGCATTCGGCTGTCGGCCGACAATCGGTTGAACAGGCCATAGGTCTTTTTGACGCTCGCCGAGCCGGTCCGTTCGCGCAGTTCCAGCACGCGGCGCGGGATGCCGGTAATGTCGGGCCGCGCGAGCAAAGCCGCCATATGCTCGGCGTCGAGACTGTCCGTACGGATGCCGAAAGCCGACAGCCAGCCCTTGAGCTTGTCCAGCTGCGTGACGTTGAAACCGGTCAGGTCGCGGCATTCCTGCCCGTACCGCTCGAGCACTTGGTTCAGGATATTGATGCACGCCTGCACGCCCTCCCGGTCCACGGCCATCCCGAGCGTATTTTGCGCCATGGTCATCTGCCAAGCCGCCAGTTCCATGTCGGACAGGGGCGGCAGACGTTCCATAGTGGCCATCTCGGTCCGCACGTCCTGATCGCAATATTCGCATAGGCGTTCGAAGTCTTCGGGGTCGTCATGCGGATAGATGCGGCGGGCGGGCTGGTCGGGCCGTTTGACGGCGCCGGTTTTCTTGTCGATCAGGCCGACAATCGGTTGCTGCGGGATGCAGAATTTTTTGATCAGCCGGTCGCCCTCTTTGTCCTTTTTTTCGGACAGGCCCAGCACGTCGCCAAGATTGGCCAGCGCGCCGGGACGCTGAGCGACCAGTGCCGTCGCCATCGAACAGCGCCATTTCGAGCGGTCCGGCACGACCCAACCGTGTTGCGGTCCGGCAATCTTTTCGACCCATGACAACTCAAAGAACGCATTGTGCGCTTCGATCGGCGCGTCCGGGTCGGACAGGTGGTTCATTAAGTCCCACGGCAACGTCTCGCCGGGCTTCCACCGACGGATGCCGCGCTGGTCGACCAGATCATAGGAGACGGTCAGAATTTCAGTCGTGGGGTGCTCGCAGTAAACCGCCGCACCGACCGCGGCGATCCCCGGCTTGGCGGCACCCTCGGGGGCGACCCATCGGCCTAGCGGGTATTTGTCGGTTGGTTGCTGCCAGACGAAACCCGACTCGGAATAGAGCTCGCCGTCGATCGTGGGTACGGGCATTTACCAGACCCGCAGTTCGCGGCCGATTCGGATCGGTAGGTAAAAAATCAGAGCGATGAGTCCGGCAGCAATTGCGATAGGCCAAAGCGCCGCCAGAAATACCGCCGGGGTTTCTTCCAAATCGTTATAGCCGCAAATGATCAACAAGATGAAAGCCCCGACCATCCATCCGAGCAAGAACCAAAGCGGGTTCACGTCGTCGGCTCCTTACAATCCGGGCAGACGTGCTTCCCGCCCGCGCAATACCAGCCGAGCCCAACGAGCCCGCGGTTCATCATCAGATCCTCGGTCGGCGGATTGTGCTTGCCGCACTTGTCGCAGCGGATCGCCACGAACTCGCCCTTGTCGTCGTACTCAACCATTGGACGCGCCGTAACCGTGGTTCCGGGGCGCTTCGTGAGCGGCGCGCAGTTCAGCCAGTTCGCGGCGTAGCACTAAGTTGGCCTTGTCGAGACTGGCCGCCCGCTGGTTTGCTGCGCCTGCCCGAGTGACCAGATCCGCAACTTTACCGGCGGTCATCACGGCTGCGAGAATGAAACCCGCGATCAGGCCGCCCGATAGGCATAGAAAATACCACATTATTAGTCTCCCCGTAAGTGGCGGGCGGTACGCGACGTACCGCCCGCGCTAGTCGTCAGGCAATATAGCCGTGCGTGCGAAGCTGATCGTCAGTCCATCCCGCCTTCGTGAAGGACTCGTAAGTCTTGCCGCCTGCTTTGGCCGTCATGGTCGGGCCGCTCGGAGGGGGCGGCGCGTCATCACCGGGCGGCGGGGGCGCGGCGTCCTCGCGATATCCGCTATACGGCTGGTCACCCGCCGCGCCCGAGGCAGTCCCCGATCCCGACGTCCCAGCTGCACCGTTCGACTGGCCAGCCGCAGGGGCACCGTTTCCCCCGCGCGCGCCGAGCGCCTGGTTCGGATCGACCGCGGTTGCCGCGACGATCAGTTCGCCTTCCTGTTCGAAGCTGACCGTATCGAAGTTCATATACATGCCCGGCGACTCGGTCGACTGGTTCGTCTCGCACGTCCCGCTGACGGTCACATAGTCCCCCAGCTTGATTTTGCGTTCGCTGTGGGGCGTCAGTTCGACCCAGCCGTTCGACCATTCGTATACCTTCGGAGCAAAGCCGTTCGACACCTTGACGACCCAGCAACCGGCCCAACCTTCCTTCAGGTTGTTCGGCTTGCCGCTTTCGTCGTACCCGTCGCCGTCCTGAATTTTGTTGGCGAATTTCGGGTTCGAACAGTCCATCGGCAAAGAGGCTTCGAACTGCAGGCCGGCGGGCCGCTGGTATTGCGGGTTGAACATGTTGGGCCATGCGGCACGGGCGGCGGCGTCGATTTTCGCCTTTTCTTCCTCGTACGAAGGGTTCCCGTCGATGACGAACCGCTTGGCCGGATCCTTCGGAATGGCGATCGCATAGAAGAACGGCGCGTCGGGCTCGCCATCCTTGCGAAATTTCAGGACGCCGGCTTTGTCCTTGCGCTGCGGGCCTGCCTTCATCGGGTCGCCCTGAACGGCGCGGCCGGTAAACGTAAAACGTGTCATATTGGTATGCTCCCTTAATGGTGGTCGGCTGGTTAGTCGGTCGGCTCGTCGATACCGAAAGCGTCGCAAAGTTCAGCGAACGCCGAGTCGGCATTGACCTGACCATACGAAAGGTCGTCACCTCTGGTCGAATTTTCAATCTCGGCGATAATCAGATTGCGAAGTGCGACCATTTGCGGGAACCGAAGCAATGGTCGGCTGATTGATCCGCAGGATCGGCGAATCCGTGTCCCAATCGACGTCGTACGTTTTCCCATCGAGCTTCGAAACGATCTGAAATAGCGGCATTTTAACGTCTCCCTGAATTGTGGAGGCCTAGCGGCGTCCGAGAATTTTAGATGCGGTCGAGTCGTCAACCCGTAAGAGCTTCCGACTCGGTTCGTTCCGTCGGGTGTAGGGGGTAATGACCGACCCGTCAACACCCTGTTTGATGCACTGCGAAGGGGTCGGCAGAGCCACGCCGGGCTGCACGTCCACGCCGAACATGGCGACGATGCTGGCCGCTTCGGCCTGTCGGTCTTTTTCCCACGCCAAACGCGGTTGGGTCCAGCCGAGCGAATGGAACGGAACGGCCTCGCCGCGTCCGAGCAACGCCAAGGCTTGCGCGTCCAGGGCGGACAGTCTGGCCTTAACGAAGTCCATCGCTTCGGCCAGTACCTTCGCCTCCACGCCGATCGACCGCGGGTCCATATGCGACGAGCCTTGTCCGCGAATGACGTCCAGTGCCGCCCCGCCCGCCCGTTGGTTCGCCGGGCAGTCCCATTGCGCCCGACAGTCCCGACAGTGCGGGCCGGTGCGGAGCATGGCGTGGGGCGCTCGTGCGGCGTGGGCGGCTATCCGCAGCGCGTCGATCAGCGGCGCAAGCTCGGCGCCCGATACGAACCATTCGCGCAGCGTACCGCCCAATTCGTCACGTTCGAAACAACGCGGCTGGGCGATCGTCAGCGTAAACGACCAATCCCGCCAGTCGTCTATTTTAGCGTCTTCAATGACGCACGCCGCATAGTCGATCAGCTGCCAGCAACGATAAGCGTCGACGAACCGATGGCCGTATTTGAAGTCCCAAATATGGACGGTCTTGCGGCTGAACTGCACGAAGTACGCGTCGGGCGTGCAGTCATTGTCGGGATGGATTATCTTGTGGCCGTGGACACGCTGTTCGATCTGATAATAGTCGCCCGGCTTGCATCCTTTGAGCGTGTCGTTCACGTCTTCGACCAGTTCGACGATAGCTTCGCGCATCTCGTCATTGATCGGCACGCCGTTCGGGGCGACCGCATCGGCCGGCACCGTCAGTTTTAGCAGCGTCTGGGCGAGCAGCCAGTGCGCGGCGTCTCCCTCGCGGCTCTCCTCGGTCGGTTCCTGCTCGGGCTGGCGGGCTTCCATGGCGACCGACCCGGCGCAACCGTCCGGTCCCCAACGATCGGCGCCGGACGGGGGTAGGATGGCGTGCTGGTTGTCAGTCATGGCGGGGCCCCTTCAACAGTCGATCGCACCGACCGCGCCACCACCATCCGAACGAATAGGATCCGACGGCAAGAGCCATGACTGACATGGTTGCGAAAATTCCGAGGGCCGTCACGGTCGGTTCCCTTCGATCAGAAAGTGCGCGCGGGTCAAAATTTCCTGCACGTAAGCCCGGTCATCATCGTTCAGAATACCGGAAAGTTCGGATAGAATTTCCTTAGCTTCAGACATCGCGTCCGTCTCGGCTTTGCGGAATACGAAGCTAGGACTCCCGCTCGCCGCTTCCAGCACTTGCAGCAACGCCCAGCCTTCGAGTCGGTCCATCGCGTCCAGATAGACGGTCAGATGCTGCAGCGACGGCCGAAAGCCCTTGCCGATCGCGTAGCGCCCGTTGACGGTCCAGTCGGTGAATGCGCGGATCGGCGACTCGTGCGTGAAGCCGTCCGGTTCGGGTTGGGCGTGGAGCGACTCCAGCCGATAGGCTACGACGTCGTCCGGGCCGCCCGCGTGGCTCCACAGTACGTCGGTCGAATCTTTAATACGAACCTGATCGCCTGCGCGAAAACGAACCGTGCATGGCGTTTGCCGGGGGATAGGGGCGTTCCGTCCGCCCGCCCAATTGGTCCAGCCGTCTTTGTCGGGCGCGGTCATTGCGGTTCCTCCGAAATAGCGACACGAAGGCGAATTATGCACCCTTCCAGGTCGTCCAGTTCGCGAAGGATCCAAGCGCGATTCGTTTCCTGCTCGTCTTTCGGCAGTTCCGGATTAACGCTATCGAGTCCCCAACGTTGGGTTTTACCAGCGGCGGCCAAAGCCTCGCCGGCTTCCTCGACGAAATGCGCGAGGGCGAACGGAAGACCGTCGCGAAGGTATTTCGGATGGACCATGCTTCAACTCCCTGTCGAAGAAAAGGAACGGGCCGACTATCAGCTGGGGGGCACTAGCCGACCCGTCCGAGTTAACCGATCATCGAAAAGAACATGTCCCATTTGTCGGCATGGTCTTTCAGATCCTTAAATGCGGCGACACCGACGACCCCGGCCATCTCGTTCAGTTCCGCATAGGTCTTGCCGTGCTTGGCGACCGCCGCGACGAACGACGCGAAGTCGGGAAAGTTGCCGTCACCAGCGACCGGCGCACTTGCCGCAGGCGCGGGTTCCGAAGGCGTTTCCGCCGTGGGGGCAGGCGGCGCCGGAACCTGCTCGTCTGCCGGCACCGTCGGGGCCAAAGGGACTTCTTCGTCCGCAGGGGGCGGCGGGGGCGCGGTGTCGGCCAGTTCGGCCATAACCTCGGCGAACAGTTCGTCCGATACGCCACGCCGTTTACGCCACGTACCGTCGGCAACGGTCGCCTTGCTCTCGCTATGAATTCGGGCATCCCACGGGGTTCCCTTCGAGTCGACTTCGCCGCCCGAGCCGCCGGTAATTTCCGCCGTCTCTTCGTCGTCCTGTTCAGCCGCCACTTCGGCAACGGCTTGCGCGACGGCGGCGCGCGCTTCGTCCGCGTCGATCTTGACGACGATATTACCAACAGTCGTGTTGTTCGGCAGTCGGCCGCCGAGCGATGCGAGCAGCGCGATCAGTGCCGTCAGTTCGTCCGTGGACGACTCGGCCGTATTGAGCGTGATTTGCATAATTAAAAGCCTCTCTGGATTGGGTTGACGACCTGCTACCTAACGGCTAGTGACGGGTTGGTCAATACCGTAAATTACCGACAGGGAGCAAGCCGTGCCGATTAAGAGAACCTTTAGACACGATTGGGCGCCCGGTTCCCGCCGTCGCGAGTATGACGGATATGCGATCAGCCCCGACAGCCCCTTTACGGTCTTCAAAGACCAGTCGGACGGGCGGTGGACGGTCGGTCACGAGCGGTCGGGGCTCGCTATCAATATGCTGATCCCGCCGAAGCTCATGCGGTCAAAATTGCGGCTCCTTATGTGGCTGGAAGACATGGCGCGCGACATGCCGCTCGAGGTCGCCATGCTCGGTCTGGTCGAGTCGTCGGCCATGCTGTTCGGCGACGAGTTCCACGAATACGCGCAGTCATTGCTGGACTGGTCGGGGCGGTACGAGTGCATATGATCGAGCGGGACGCAAGCGGCGTAGCGCATATTGTCGCCCTGTCCGGCGGCCACGACTCGACAATTATGTCGTTCTTGCTGAAGGAACGCGAACCCCGCCCGTATAATTATGTTTGCACTCCGACCGGCGACGAGTTGCCCGAAATGTTCGGTTTCTGGAAGTGGCTCGGCTCGGACGAAGGGCTTGGTCGTCGATTGATTCCAATAATGAACGGAACGTTGGCGTCGGTGATTGCCGATAATAAAACGCTCCCGAATTTCCGGCGACGGTTCTGCACGCGGATCCTGAAAATCGAGCCGTACCGTAAATTTCTAATTGCTACGGCGGCCGAAGGTCCGGTCGTTTCGTATGTCGGATTATGGCACGACGAGCCGGGGCGTGCTGGCGGCGCGTATGCGGATATCGAAGGCGTCGAAATGCGCTTCCCGCTGCGCGATTGGGAAATGGGCGAAACTGAAGTCCAGGCCGGTCTAGCCGAACGCGGCATTAAATGCCCAAACCGTACCGACTGCGCGCGCTGCTACCATCAGCGAATCGGCGAATGGTGGGAATTATGGTGGCATCATCGCGACCTTTGGGACTCGGCGGTCGCTGACGAACAAAAATATGGGGAGACTTATCGAACGCCGGGTCGCGATAGCTGGCCCGCCGCGCTGATCGACCTGCAAACCCTGTTCGAACAAGGGACGTGGCCCGACATATCGCTTCAACGGATGGTCCGCGAGCGCCAGCAAAGCGGCTCTTGTAGGGTTTGTTCGCTATGAGCCGCGGGGAGTTTTTTTGCCAAATTGGCCGAACTGGAAAATTTCGCGGAACAGCGGGCCGACACGTACCCGGAATATTCTGCCGAACGGGGGACGTGGAGTCGCGTTGCGCAATGCCTAGACCAAGCGCGCCGGGAGTTTCCCGAATGATCCTGCGGCCATATCAGTCCGACATTACCAGCGAAGTCCGCCTATGGTGGGAACTCGGCCATAAAGTCGTCTGCGTCCAGCTGTCGACCGGCGGCGGCAAGACTCCGATCCTGTCCGATCTGATCAACAATCACGGGGGGTTCGTTTGTGCCATTGCGCATCGTGATCGACTCGTAGAGCAGATTAGTTTGACGCTCGCCAAGGCCGGAATACGCCACGATCTAATCTGTTCGGACCGGTCGAAGAAGCTGATCGCCAAAAAGCACGTCCGCAAGCTCGGGCAATGCTTTTACGTGCCGGGCGCCCGCTGCCGGGTCGCATCGATCGACACGCTTGTCCGCGCCAAGGGGATCGACAAGTGGGCCGCGCAGGTCACGCTGTGGGTTGTCGACGAGGCGCACCATCTGCTCCGCGCGAACAAATGGGGCCGCGGGCTCGAGCATTTTACCCATCCCCAATGCCACGGCCTGATGCTGACCGCCACGCCTGGACGGCCCGATCGGAAGGGACTCGGCAGGCACCGCAAGGGCTGCAACGGCGGGCCGTGCGAGGGGTGCGGCGATGGGCTGGCCGACGCGCTGGTTATCGGTCCGCCGATGCGCTGGCTGATCGACGAAGGGTATCTGTGCGACTATGACGTGGTTTGCCCGCCGACCGATCTTGTGGCGGCCGAAGCGCCGCGCGGGTCCGATGGCGACCTGACGCGCGATCAGGTCCGCGAGGCCGAACGCGCCAGCCATATCGTCGGCGACATTCCGTCCCACTATCTCGAATGGGCGAAGGGTCTGTCGGGCGTTACGTTCGTCGGGTCGATCGAGACGGCAACCGACGTCGTGCGGTCGTTCAGAGAACGCGGCGTACCAGCGGAACTGATAACCGGCGATACTGACCCGACCGTTCGTGACCATATTTTCGAGAAGGCCGAAAGCGGCGAGATCCTGCAAATTGTGGCGGTCGACGTGATCAGCGAGGGCGTGGATATCCCAGCCCTGCAGGTCGGTTCGTTCGGGCGGTTGACCTGCTCGCATATCGTCTGGCTGCAGCAGTTGGGCCGCCTGCTCCGTCCGATCTATGCGCCGGGGTTCGATCTGGCGACTCGCATGGGCCGACTGGCCGCTATCGCCGCGTCAAAGAAACCGAAGGCGCTGTTGATCGACCATATCGGCGGGTTCTGCAATCCATCGCTCGGACCGCCCGACAAGCCGCGGGTCTGGTCGCTCGAGCCGGGCGAGTCGCGCCAGGCGGCGGCCGATCCGGACGACATACCGAACCGCGTTTGCCTCAATCCCGACCCGCTACCGTCAGGCCGGCGGTGCTTCGCGCCTTATCCGCGCACGATGCGTAAATGTCCGAAATGCGGCTGGCACCCCGAACCGGCCAGTCGGGCCGCTCCTGAACATGTTGACGGCGATCTGCAACTGATGGACCCCGACGCGCTGGCAATCCTGCAGGGGCGGGTCATTCCGACGGATATGGACCGGACGACGCATGACGCGCAGCAACTGGCCAAGGGCGCGCGGCCGGAATGGCTCGGGCGGCACTGGCGGAATTATGAGGCGACCAGTACGGCGCAATTGGCGCTGCGGGACGCGATGGACCGATGGGCTGGCCGACTACACGCTGAGGGGCGGGCGGACTATGAGATTCAACGCGCATTCTATCTGGGGTACGGGGTGGACGTCGTGTCCGCGCAGTCGCTCGGGGCGGCGGACGCTACGGCCCTCAAATTGCGTATTGACGGTTCGGTCAATGGCCGCTAGGGCTGATCGTATTTAGGGAGACTTAAAGATGAGTCGAGAATTTATGGTCCTGATCGTTCCCGAGCCTTCGGAAGATGCGATCGATTTGGACGACTCGCCGGCCCGCATTTTCATGCGATTTACCGAACCGCCCAGCGACGACTTTCTGGGTCGACTGGCCGACGGAAATCCGGGTCACCGCGTTTACTGCCTGATGGGCGCGTCCTCTTGGTATTCGGGGCGGACATGACCATATTTAAAGGAGACGAAAAATGACCAACAGAGCTTTTCATAACGACACGTCGCTGGCTGTAACTGTCCGTACGCAGGTAGCCGACCACACGGTAGCCGACGAGATTATCCAAGGGAAATATTGGGAGAAAGGCAAAGGCTGCTTTATCGGCTGTATTGCCCATGGTTCGGACCCGTCGATCGTCGAGCAACTGACGGGCTTTCCGCTTATGCTGACGAAACTGGCGGAAGGTATTTTCGAAAGCCTGCCGAACGAAGTGGCCAAAGGTTTCCCGCAGCGAATTATCGAAGCGCCTCGCATCGGCGCGGACTTGTCGCTCGTGTCGTGGAAATTTCTGCATTGGCTGATTGACGACGTTCTGACGGAACATGCGGACGACAAGACTCGCGCGGCCTGCTCGCCGGCTCTTGAAATCGTTGCGGCAAAATCACGTGGTGAAGAAGTTTCTTCCGATGCCGCCGCCCGCGCCGCCGATGCCGCCGATGCCGCCGCCTATGCCGCCGCCTATGCCGCCGATGCCGCCGCCCGTGCCGCCCGTGCCGCCCGTGCCGCCGCCCGCGCCGCCGATGCCGCCGCCCGTGCCGCCGATGCCGCCGATGCCGCCGCCCGAATCCGGCAGGCTGATAAACTGGTCGAACTACTAGGTGCGGCGTGATGAAAGCCGCCATCAAAGACGCGTATATCGCCAAGCTCCAACAGCATTATCCGACGCTCTATCTGCCGGGGTCCCGTCCGCTCGATCTGGCCGTAATGGCCGCCGACCGGGCGCTGGCCGGCGCGCTCAAACTGGAAGGCGAATGTTGGTCGGCCGCCGTCGAGGACGTTACGGGCCTGACGCGCTGGACGATGGCCGACCTTGCGAGGTTGCCGGAATGAGTTGGGCGAGCGACATTCTGCAGGCGTTGGAAAACGGCCCGATGACCAATGCGCAATTGCAGACGGCAACGGGCATACGGTCCGCCAACATATCGAGCATTTGCAATTATTTGATCCGTAACGGGCGGATCCGCCGAGTCGATAGCGAAAAACCCGGTCGGGGCTATCCCGCCACCTACGCCACAACGGGCAAGCCCCCGCCGATAAAGAGCCTTACTCGGCTTCGCGCAACGAACGCCGGGCTGCTAGAGGCGACGAGCCGCGCGCTGAAAATTCTAGAACGTAATCTCCATCGGCAAACCGAGAAATGCGACGACGCGGTAACGATCCTTCGTAAGGCGCTCTCCGATTATGGGGACTTGACGTGACGAGGGGTATCGTCCGCCCGATGGACTCGGCGCCTCGCACCGACGGCACGCGTATTCTGGTCCGTGTCGCGCAACTCGGTTCGATCCTTTTTCAACGCGAGCCCCGACCGCACCCCAAATATGGTTGGTTTAAGCTGAACGGCTGGGCCTGGCAGGAATGCTGGTTCGACGGCACGCATTGGCAACCGTGGTCCGGCAATTACGCCACGAAGTCGACTGGCGCTTGGCCCGACGATTTTGACTATGTGTCCGGTTGGTCCGAGTTGCCCGCATGAGCGAGTCAGCCAATCAAAATCACATACGGCGCGTCCAGCACGACAAGGGCGATCGGCTCTATCGCAATAACCGCGGCGTGCTGAAAAACGAGAACGGCGTGCCTGTCCGTTACGGTCTGGCCAACTCGTCCAAAGAGGAAGCCGAGGTGCTTAAACCGGGCGACCTGATCGGCTGGGAGACGAGGCTAGTGACCCCCGATATGGTCGGCACGCATGTTGCCGTTTTCAAGTCGATCGAGGTCAAGCCGGATGGCTGGAAACCGCCGGGCGTCGGGCCGATCAAAGACGCGCGCGGAAAGCTGACCGCTTACGGGCATTTTCTCGGTCAGAAAAATTGGGCGGATTTAGTGAACGACGAGGGCGGTATCGCCGGCTTTATGATCGATCCGGATAGAGGGTTTGAACAGCTATGAGTATTATCCAGAATATCGAAGAATTTACGGCCGCTCGCCAAGCCGTCGAAGCGCATTGCATGTGTGCGCGGATCGAAGACGCGGCGGGGAAACTGATCGTCTATTATCCCGAAGGGGACTTCCGGACGGCGGGTCTGCGGATCGATCGAAATGCCGTTATGCTGCGGCGGGCTCTTGAAATTATGGAACGCGAATGGCTCGCTTCGTTTCCGGGTGCCGCGTCGTGACTTGGGAACTGCACGAAATGGACTGTCGGCTCGCTATGGGGATGTTGATGGATGCTGATAGCGTCGACAGTATCGTCTGCGATCCGCCTTATGGATTGAGCAAGGAACCGGACATGGCCGAGGTCTTGACGCACTGGCTGGCGGGCGACGACTATGTGCATACCGGCTCGGGTTTTATGGGCAAGTCCTGGGACTCGTTCGTCCCCGGTCCGTCGGTATGGCGCGAAGCCTATCGCGTCCTGAAGCCCGGCGGTCATCTGGTCGCTTTTTTCGGGACGCGCACTTACGATCTGGGCGTGCTGGCGTTGCGCTTGGCGGGGTTCGAAATTCGCGATCAGCTTGCTTGGGTTTTTGGGTCAGGATTCCCGAAATCGCATGACGTGTCGAAGGGTATTGATAAGGCGCTCGGCGCGGAGCGGGCGAAGGTTGCTCCGCGTTCCGTCATTGGTCATCAGCGCAATATCGGCAACCGCCGGCCCTATATGGACGACCCGGACCATCAGACCGACTCCGACGAACCTGCGAGCCCCGAAGCGGCCCAATGGCAAGGATGGGGAACGGCGCTCAAACCGGCATACGAACCGATCGTCCTTGCCCGCAAGCCGCTGGTCGGGACGGTCGCGCGGAACGTCCTGTCGCATGGTACGGGGGCGCTTAATATCGATGGGTGTCGGGTGGGCGACGAGGGCGGCACGAAGGCCGTAAATCACGTCAAAAAAGCTGATGGTCGTTTGGAACGATGGGACGAACAGTTTGCGGGGGCGCGCAACGAAATTGAGTCGATCGGCAAGGGGAGGTGGCCTGCAAATTTTGCCCATGATGGAAGTCCGGAAGTGCTGGCGGAATTTCCCGTAACCGGCGCATCCAAGGCAACTCGCGGCCGGCGGACGGGCAAGTCCGCCGGGGTTCTCGGTGAATTTGCCGGACAGGACGACGTGACGATGGGCCACGACGATCAGGGCGGGTCGGCTGCGCGCTTTTTCTATTGCGCCAAGGCCAGCAAGTCGGACCGTAACGAAGGGCTCGACGATCTGCCCGAGCAGCCCAGCGCCGCCAGTGAGTTTCGCCCGAACCACACTGCCAAAGCCGAAGCGGGCGAGGATGGCAACCCCTATGGCCGCTGGTCGCCCGTGCGCAATAATCACGCTACGGTAAAACCTACGGCCCTGATGCAATGGTTGGTTCGGCTCGTCACCCCGCCCGGCGGAACGGTCCTAGATCCGTTTACGGGTTCGGGCAGCACCGGCGTTGCGTGCGCTCGGGAAGGCTTTTCGTTTATTGGGTGCGAGATGACCACCGAGTACGTGCCGATCATTCGGGGACGGGTCGGCTACGCGTACGACAAGGCTGCGAGAGTTGACCATGCCGTCAATAGCCGCTAAGTCTGCGCGAACCAACGGAGGCCAGACCATGACGACCACGATTGATATTGACCCCCGCAACCACGAGCGGGACGCGGCGATCCTTGACGGGGCGCGTCGCCTTATCCGCAAGGAAGGACTCGAGCAGTTGCGGCGGGCCAAGCTCGCCAAATACGCCGGGATCAGTCCGACCAGCGTTAATAATTTCGGACGGACCAGCCTGTCCAGCACGACGGCGGACCCTGCCGACGGTGGCTATCGCTCGCGGATCCTCAAAGTCCTGATGAAACAGGCCGTCACCGATCGCGACATCGTCCTGATCGGCGCGGGGCTGGTCGATGGCTGTCTGTCGGCGGACGATCTGGACGGCGAGTTGCGCGCTATTATGGGGGTTTGACCGATGGCCTATGCCGCCAACACGACGGTCCCGCTGGAATATCAGACTGGTCGTGCGGGTCCGCTGTTGCTGACCGAAGATACGGACGACGATTACGGCTGCGAATATTGTCGGAATGACGGGCGACTTGTCGACGGCCGTTGTCCGAAGTGTGGTGCCGAATATTGGGATGACGAAGAATAGGGGCGACCCCCCGTCCGCAGATTGATCGCCCCGACCATCCGTGCGCCCAGGGAGTAAACGCAAAGTGGCTGACCGAGACGTAGCACGGTTGACACTATTAGGTCTATCGGGGATTAAGGGCGGGCGGGGCGAGAATGCCGTTCTCTGCCGCCGCCCTGACCAACTACGTAGATGAAGGATACGCTGTGGCTGACTTTTCTTTACAGTCTCAATTCCCCCGTTGCAAGAGTTGCCGGTTTTGGGCCGTCCCTTTGTCCGATTACGATAACGTAGCGGAATGCCGACGGAACCCGCCGAGCGTTGCGGGCGACAAGATGCTGATCGGCATCCGCGGTAAGTCGCGGATAGGCAATCCGGTCGGTCCTCGCGGTATTTGGCCGCTTACCAACCAAGCGGACGGCTGCGGTCAGCACGAGCCGGACGCGTGACCGCCGATTGGTCCTTTGCCGCCCGCGGCTTTTCCGTCTTTCCGCTCGCCCATCACGCCAAGACTCCCGCAATCGAAGAGTGGATGCCTTACATGCACGCGCCGGCCTCGCCGTCGCTCATTGACGGGTGGGCCGCGCAATCATCGCTTAATATGGCCGTGGCTACCGGCGCGGTGTCAGGCTGTATCGTTCTCGACGCCGACAGCCTCTTATGTCGGATCGAAGTTGAAGCCCGAGGCATCCCCCGCACGCTGACCGTCCGAACTCCCCGCGGCACGCATTTTTATTTTGCGCACCCGGGTTGGCCTGTGTCAAACCGGGCTGGCGATAGGTGGGCCGGTATCTCGGGGCTCGATTTGCGAGCCGACGGCGGGTACGTGGTCGGCCCCGGCAGCTATTACGTCCCGACACCGGCCGAACTGGCCAAAGGCAAGGTCGAAGGCGGCTATGCCGTCGAGATAGACGCACCGCTTGCCCCCGCGCCTGACTGGCTGCTCGAGCTTACCATGGCCAAGGGACCGATCGCGCCAGCCGTGGCGCCCTGCTCGGCCGAAGAAACCAGCCCGTACGGTCGGGCCGCTTTGCACGGCGAGATTACCAAGCTGATCGAATGCAACGAAGGCGTCAGCAATCAGATTTACGTGACGGTTGCCCGTATTGCCGAACTGGTCGCGGGCGGCGAGATCCGCGAAGACGAGGGATGGGGTGCGATCGAAGAAGCGCTGCAGGCCAAAGGACTCGGCGACGAGGCGAAAGCCAACGGCACGGTCCATCGCGCTTGGGAAAAAGGATGTTCCAACCCCAAGGCGGTCAGGCATGCCGAACCGTTCGATCTGATGGCGGCATTAGGTTCCCGCGCTATGGTCGCACTTGACGACGTTCCGCCCCCGCCGACTCCCTATTTCGTGCCGCGGCGCAAGCCTGCGCATATCGGCGGAAATGAGCTTCAATGGTATTTCGAAGGCGTCGTCTATGTGGCGCGCCGTAATGAAATGTTCCTGCCGTCCGGCGTTATGGTCAAATCGAGCAGCTTCGACGGGATTTACGGCGGCCCCTCGTTTCATGTCGAGATGGACGGCGGCAAGCCCACGAAAAGCGCCTGGTCGATGTTCCGCGAGAATGTCCATATTGACATGCCAAAGGTCTGGGATATTTGCTTTCGGCCCGAGATGCCCCCCGGCCAGATCGTCCAGCTTGAGGGTCTGCCCTATCTGAACGTCTATGTCCCGATCGTCACGCCGCGCGCGGCCGGCGACCCTTCGCCGTTCGTCAACCATCTGCGCAAGATGTTGCCTTACGGGACCGATTGCGACTTGTTGCTCCATTGGATGGCGAGCGCGGTCCAGAACCACGGCAAGAAATTCTTCTGGTGGCCGGTCGTCCAGGGCGCGAAGGGCAACGGCAAGTCGCTCTTGCTGGAAGTGATGATCAAGGCGATCGGCGAGCGGTATAGCCATATGGTCCGCGCCGATGCGGTCCTGAAGACCGGGAACCAGTTCAACGACTGGCTGGTCGGCAAGCTGTTCCTCGGGTTCGGTGAGATTCGTTCGTCCGAGGGCAAGCGCGATTTTGTCGAGATTATGAAGGACACGGTGACCGACCGCCGAGTCGCGACCGAAGGCAAAGGCCTCGGGCAGTCGACGAGCGACAACCGGGCCAACGGCATGATGCTCACTAACTGGCGGGATGCCTGCCCGATCGACGATGACGAACGGCGCTGGGGGGTCTTCTATACCGCCCAACAGAAAGCCGAGGATATCGCCCGCGACGGCATGGACGGCGATTATTTCCCCGACCTTTACAAATGGCTCGACGCGGGCGGCTATGCGATCGTCACGCACTATCTGGCCAACTTCCCGCTGCGTGCGGAGATGGATCCGGCCCGCGGCCTGCACCGCGCGCCAGCCACGACCAGCACTGCCGCCGCAATCAACGAGTCGCTCGGCCTGGTCGAACAGGAACTGCAAGAGGCGATCGAGACGGGCGCCATGGGCTTCCGGGGTGGCGTGGCCACGTCGACCGGCCTGCGGGGCGTGCTATCCGCGCTGCGCAAGACGATTACCCCCAAGCGGTTCACGGCGATCATGGAGTCGATCGGCTACGTCCGGCACCCCGCGCTCGAGTCGAATAAGTGGCGAGCCCATAACGCACTGTCCGACGGCTCGCGCCCGGTCCTTTATTTTACCGTCGGCCATGAATTGCTGACGCTGACAGATCCGATGGAAATTAAGGAAGGGGTTGAAGCGGCGCTAATTGGCAATCCTTCGGCCCCGTCGAATGTGGTCCCGTTCAGACGGTAAATTACATAAAATTATGGAAGCGGCTATAAGGCTCGGTAGGCAACTATCGGGCCTTTTTAGTAATTATGGGTTTTTGATCGTGGATAACGTGTATTTATAAACCCACGGTTTTCTGCGGTTATCCACCATTATCCACGAATCCACGTAGAATCAGTTCGGTGGCTATGGGTGCGTGTGTATGTGCGCGCACGTATGTAACAATGTGTATATATGGTGGATAAGGTGGATAAGGTGGATAATATTATAAATAACTATTAGTTTTCAACTACTTAATGAACTATCCACGATTTTTCATAATTTATAGAATGGTGGATATGGGTGGATAACGCTAAATTACTGACAGATGCGGGTTGTCCGGTGGGACGCGGTTGGTTCGGGCAGACGGGCAGGATTAGCGGTGATTGGCCGGACGCACCCGCAAGCCCGCTAACTTCGCGCGTGAACCGTCCCCTTGCCCCGGCCAGCCCCGGCCCGTATATTGACCGCCATGTCAAAGACCGACGATTACGGCGACACCCTCGAGGCCCAAATGCTGGCGGACTACGTGACCGACGGCATGACGATGATCGACGCTTGCGCGACGATGGGTATTCCTCTGCGGACGGCTTACGATCGCCTGAAGGCCAACCCGAAATTTGCCGCACTGATGGACGAGGCGCGGGCCGCCGGCTTCGACGCGATTGCGAACGGCATCCGCAAAGTTACCCGCGGCGAGCAGGGCCATTCGTCAGGCGACGTGAAGCGCGACCGACTGATCGCCGAGATGGACGCGAAACTGCTAGCCAAATGGCACCCGAAGAAATACGGCGAAAAGCTCGAGATCGAACAGAAGTCGGCCAGCGTGTCCATCCCCGTCGGCAACGATCCGATCGCTGCGCAGCGAGCCTACGAGTCTCTCCTGAAAGGCGGCTAATCCCATGTCTATCTTCGTCCCCTCGGTCGCTCTGCCGGATGGTAGCCGCCAGTCGGTCGTCCCGACGATCCCAGTCGACCAGGAGGGCGCATATACGCCCGTCCCTGACGTGCTGGTGAGCGGTGGCGGCCTGGACGGCACGAACCCCCGGCTGCGGGTGGACGTGGGCGAACCGAGTTTCTTTGACGGCCGGCAGTTCCGCACGTTCCACGAGTTCAACATGATCCTGGCCGCCGTGCAGGTCATCAAGATCGTCGTGCCGGTGAACGTCATCCTTTACGGGCTGGTCGTAGCCATCGCGACGGGCGAGATCCGCGTCGAGACGGTAGCGGCCGGCACCGAAGGCGGATCGTTCGCCACGCCCCTGCCGATCTTCCCGCGCAACACGATGACCGAGCGCCCGACGCCGCTTTACGTCCCGCTCGTCACGATGACGACTGGCGGCACTCTCGCGGGCGGAACGCTACTCGACGCGCTGATCGTCAAGACGGCGGGCAATACCAACTTCAGCTCGTCGGTCGGCGCGGCTGTCGGTGACGAGCGGGGCGTCGGGCCGGGGACATATTATTTCCGGTTGACGGCGGTCGAGGCGACGCGCGGCATCCTTCGGGCTCGCTGGGAAGAGCGGTTGCCGTAGGGCTTGACGGCGCGGTCAATACTCGCTAGCTGTCGGGGCGAAGGGAGACTGACCGATGACCGTAACCGACAAGCAACGAGCAGCACGAGCCGCCGCATGGCGCAAGGCGCGCGAAAAGCTCGCCCCGTCCCTATGGGTGCGTGCGGCGATTGACGGCCACCTTCAGGGCCGCTCGCCTATAGGCGTTGATCTGGCCGCCTCGCCCCGTAAGGGAGACTGACCGATGCCGGGACCACGAGGCAATCGAAAGCCCGTTAACGCCAGACGAACGGCTCGACGAGCCGACCCGGACGTCCCGTTCCCTTGGGCGGACCAACACCGCCAGCACCAGCAAGGCGATGAGATTGCCTGTTCGTGCGGTCGCCGCTGGCCGGTCGGGGAGAACCACCCGTGATTGACGGCTCCTATCTCCTATCGCTGGCGGAGCAGGCCGAGGCGGCGGCTGGGCCGGACATGGCATTGGATGCTGAGATTGCCCTCGTCACCGGTTGGGAACGGATGCCCGAAAAGCTCCACGCTTGGAAGTCGCCGGACGGGATTTATGACCGCTGCCTTATATCGTTCACCGAATCTCTCGACGCTGCGATGACGCTGATACCGCCTGACGCCTTCAAGAAGGTCGCGGTTGGATCGGGGACGAAGCGCGCGTTCGCCCAATTGATCCACCATCCCGGCGGACCGTTCGGAGGGATCAAGCGCCCCTCAATCTATGTCACAGCCGCAACCCCCGCGCTCGCTCTCTGCGCCGCCGCCCTGAAAGCCCGCGCCTCTCAATCCCACAGTCAGACAGAGAGGGGGGAGGCGTGAGCCACAGCATCGTCCGCATCCGTGTGATCTCCATGTGGGAGAGTTGCAACCGGACCACCTTCTACGTCGAACTGACGACGGACGAGGGCTTCACCATGACGCCCTGCGGCCATGCGACGGGCAGCGATTACACCGATGGCAAGGGCCTGAGCATCGGAGAGGCGCGGGACCGTGCGCTGACCGATGCGGGCACATGGGGCGACTTTCTGGGCATCGCGCCCGACCCGTTCCTTGTGGACGGGCAAGAGGCCAAGCCGATCATGCCGATGGAATTGTACACGACGCGCCGAGTTTTGGCCGCGCGCCGAAATCAGGAGACCCCCTCATGACCCATTCTGACAAAGCGCCCACCGCTGAGCAGGTGGCTAGGAATGTTCCCGAAGCGGCGCGGACATGCGGCGATCTGCTGGACGACTTCCCGTGCATCCAGTGCGGTGCGAAAAGCCCTAGCGGCTGTCCGCTAACTCCCCCGCTCACAATCCCGGCAGGAGAAGCCCTCAACCGCACGATTGGGCTGGGGAACCTGTTGCGCCGCCGTGTCGCGAAGATGCGCGCCCAATCTACGGAGAAAAACCCATGACTAAACCGCCCCAACCCGTGGTGACGGTGGATGACGTGACGGAATTCCTTAACTTCGCGTTCCGCCATATCCGCTTGCCCCTTCTCGACGCCGGGGACATTGACGACATTCGCGCGGGCCTTGAGCAATTCGCCCGCCTCGCGCTGAAAGGAGCCGGTGACCCATGACGTTCTTGCCGTCCGACCAGCCCTAAGCTATTGTCCGCACGAGCAACCCAACCGGAGCCGCGCGAATGACCACGATGATCAGCCAAGCCCTCGCCACTACTGGTGCCTGGACGGAGATTGCCGTCGGACCGATCGCGAACATCCTGATCGCCGGCCCGGCAAATGGATGGGAAATATACATCGACACAACCGCGCCGGGCGTTGAAGACGTCGGGATGCCCATCACGTCGGTGGATGGCGCGTGGACCTCGAGCGTACTGGCAGCTGGCGAAAGTGTCTTTGCCCGCCCGTTCGGATCGCGCGCGCAGTCCGGCATGACCATCAGTGGGATGTTCAACTAATGGCCCTGCAATTCGGACCAGATGGCGGAGCGGGCGGCGGTGCTCTGCCGAGCAATCAGGCTATCGTTACCGACGGAGACACAGTGACGGCTTCGGGCGGCCAGACGATCGACATTTCCGTGGCGGACAACGTGGCGAGTTTTAGCGTCCGATCCTTTCCGTTTTGGGAGCCGTTCACCGTGACGGCAGCAGCGGTTGCGGAATTTGAAGGAAGTTGTGGATTTGTCGCAGGTGATGCCGGATCTATAACGAATGAACCAGTTGATGGTTTTTCCTTAGTAAAATGCTACACCTATATGGCGGACCTAGTGCCGACTCTGTTCTTTCAAATCAACGGCCCGACCCCCCTTCGCGATAATTTATGGGGCGCATTGCTCGGAGTGAACGCCGTTGATTTTACTCTTGATGACTATAGCGTTTTTACTGTGATCGGAGCAGAAGGAGGGTTCGATACGTCTTTTGAAGTACCGGGCGTCACCATGTGGACGGTCGGTCAGGCCGTACCGATCGTAATTATCCCCCAATCGTGACCCCCGATAATTTCGACTGGAAGCACCCCGAGTACGGCCCGATCATAGTCGAACGGTTCCGGCGGCTTCAATATATCCGGGAAAACCCCGAGATCCTGCCCGACCTGAAGCGTTTCTATCGCGATCAGCCATGGCAGTTCCTGACGGATTGGGGTTGGACCGCCGATCCCCGTAACGTCGAAGTCGGCCTGCCCGTACTCGTGCCGTTCATCCTGTTCCCGAAGCAGATTGAGTTTGCCAAATGGATCGTCGAACGCTGGAAGGCTCGTGAGCCCGGTGCGGCCGGCAAGTCTCGCGAAGTCGGCGCGACGTGGGTGGCGGGCAGTCTCGCGGCAACTATGTGCATGTTCAATGACGATCTGGCGATCGGTGTCGGGTCGCGCAAGCTCGAACTTGTCGACTCGCTGGACGACCCGAAGGCGATCATGCCGAAAATCCGGCAGTTCCTGAACAACTGTCCGCGCGACTTTACCGGCGAATGGTCGAGCCGCGAAAAACTGATCAAATTTGCCAACGGATCGACCATTGCGGGCGAAGGGGGCGACGATATTGGCCGCGGCGGCCGAACCTCATGGTATCTGGTCGACGAAAGCGCTTTCCTGCAGCACCCCGAGTCGATCGACGCGTCGCTATCGGCCAACACGAACTGCCGTATCGATTTGTCCACGCCGAACGGTTCGGCCAATTCGTTCGCCCGCAAGTTTCTCGGCTGGCCAGCGAACCGCGTCTTTCAACTCCACTGGCGCGACGATCCCCGCAAGGACGAGGCGTGGTATCAGAAACAGAAAGACCAGTTGGATCCGGTCGTCCTGGCGCAGGAAGTCGACATGGACTTCAGCGCGTCGGTCGAAGGGATCGTCATTCCATCCGCATGGGTGCAAGCAGCCATCGACGCACATATTCATCTGGACATTAAGCCGACCGGCGAGCGACTGGCCGCACTGGACATTGCCGACCGCGGCAAGGATCTGAACGCCCTCGCCGCCTGCCGCGGCGTCCTGATCGACCATGTGGACCAGTGGACCGGCAAGGACGGCGATATTTATGCGTCGGTCGTCAAGGCATTCGGCCAGTGCGACGATCTGGACGTCGAAGACCTGTTGTACGATGCGGACGGCATGGGCGCGGGCGTGCGGGGCGATGCGCGCATGATCAACGAGGCGCGACGGGCGGACGGCTACGAGCATAGCCACGTCCCCCGGCTGATCAATGTTCGGGGCTTCCACGGTAGCGGCAAGGTCGAGAAGCCCGATACGAAGATATACCCCGGCGCGAACCGAACGAACGCCGACTATTACAAGAACCTGAAGGCGCAAAGCTGGGGCAACCTGCGACGGCTATTCCGCGAGACTTTCCGCGCGCGCAGCGAGCCGGGTTATAATTACGATCCGTCCCAGATTATCAGCCTTTGCAGCAAAATGCCGCTCTTGCAGAAGCTGACGACCGAACTGTCTCAACCGACGTGGGAGCCGGACAATACGGGCAAGATGGTCGTCAACAAACAGCCTGACGATAGTAAATCGCCAAACCTTGCCGACGCTGTTATGATGGTGAAAAGCGGCGCGCGTCGTCGCATGATTATCAATAGGTAGGATGGCGGATGCTCGATCGGTTCAAACAGTGGCTGAAAGCCTCCCCGGCGCCGGTAGTCGAGCAGCCCGTCGAGTCTGCGCGTCCGTCGATGACGATCAGCCTCGGGTCGCTCGCGCTCGCCAAGACACGGCCCGCTTCGACCAAAGCCGACCCTATGAAGCGCCCCGCCGAAGAGGTTTACGCGCCCTACCAATACGCGCCGGGCGTCGTCCCCGCCGAGATGGCGATGGACCATTCGGGACCGCTCGGCGGAAGCCAACTGACCAACTGGGCTCAGAGTGCACTATTCCACGAGGGCCAAGGGTTCTTCGGGTTCCCCTATCTGTCCGAACTGTTACAGCGGGCGGAATACCGGCACGCGGCGACTATCTGGGCCGAACATGCTGTCCGTAAGTGGATCAAGATAACGGGCGGCTCGGCCGACCAGCGCGCAAAGGTCGAGGCGGAATTTGACCGACTGGACGTGCGGACCGTTACGGAAGAATGGTGTTTTCTCGATCAAGGCTATGGGCGCGGTCAGATATTTCTGGACTTTGGCGACGCGGATAAGCCCGCCGAGCTGATCACGCCTTTGCGTCTGACAAAAACCAAGGTCAACCAGCGTCGACCGCTTCAGGCGCTCAAGGTCGTCGAACCCGTATGGGCGGCACCGGGCGTCTATGAGACGAGCAACCCGCTAAAGCAGAGTTTTTATAAGCCGAGCGAATGGATCGTTTACGGCAAGCGCGTGCATCACTCGCGGATGCTGACCATGACCAGCCGCCCCCTATCGGACATGCTGAAGCCCGCCTATGCGTTTGCGGGCCTATCGCTCGTCCAGATGATGAAGCCCTACGTGGATAACTGGCTGCGCACACGGCAAGCGGTATCCGATATGGTCAACAGCTATTCGATCCTGAACCTCAAGACGGACATGTCGTCCACGATGGCCGGCGGCGATTGCTCGGAAGTTTTCAAGCGAGTCGAACTTGCCAACGACGGGCGCGACAACCGAGGCATGTGGGTCACGGACAAAGACACCGAGGAACTGGTAAATATTGCTGTCCCGCTGTCCGGTCTGCACGAATTGCAGCGGCAAGCCCACGAGCAATTGGCAAGCGTGGCGCGCATCCCGTTGTCGATCTATATTCAGGTATCGCCCACCGGTCTGAACGCGAACAGCGAGGGGGAGGCGCGCAATTTCTATGCGGACGTCCATTCGCTGCAAGAAAAGAACATGCGGCCCGGTCTTTGCGTCATCTTGAAGGCCGTCCAACTCTCCCTGTTCGGCGAGTTGATCGACGGGATGGACTTTGAGTTCCTGCCGCTCTGGGAGATGGACGACAAGGACAAGGCCGAGATGCGCAAGGTCGATGCGGAGGCCGACGTGGCTTACACAACCGCAGGTATTGTCGATCCCGAAGAGGTCCGCACACGCCTGTCGAACGACGAGAATAGCCTATACCACGGGGTCGATCTGACCGATCCGCCGCCCGGCTTTGGGAACGAAGGGACCGACGAAGACCCGAAGGACGGGGGGGCGCCCGATGCCCAAGACACTTAACCCCATCCGCCCGGCGGCCCCGACGCGCATCCAGTACCAGAAGCGAGTCGACGCGCTGATCGACGAGATGGCGGATAGCCTGATGTACTGGCTGAAGGCGGCCTATCGCGCCAACGAGCCCGCCACGGTCGACCTCGGCCATGACGCCCTGCCGTTGCAGAACGCTTTCGACAAGCTGCGGCGCCGCTGGCTCCGTCGGTTCGATACGCTCTCCGAGCAACTTTCCGAATGGTTCGCAACGAGCGTCGAGAACCGTGTCGATCGGAATATGAAAGCGGACATGCGGAAAGCCGGGTTTACCGTCAAGTTCCAGCAGTCTCCGGCCATGCGGGAAGCCTTCGAAGCGGTGGTCGCCGAGAACGTCGCGCTTATCAAGTCGATCGGCGCGCAGCATCTGGAAGGCGTGCAGGTCGCCCTGTCGCAGTCCGTCGCCACTGGTCGCGACCTCGCGTCACTGACCGAACATTTGACCAAGCGCGTCGGCATCACCAAACGACGGGCCGCGCTCATTGCGCGCGATCAGACGAACAAGGCGACCGCGATGATGGTCCGTACGCGGGCGCTCGAGAACGGCATAACCAAGGCGCGCTGGCAGCACTCGGCCGGCGGCAAGACCCCTCGTCCCGAACACGTTCGGGCCAGCCGCGATCGGCTCGTATTCAATCTCGCGGACGGCGTGGACTTTGAGAACGGCGAAGGGACGGTCTGGCCGGGGACCGCGATTAACTGCAGGTGCGTGGCGATACCCGTAATTCCCGGCTTTGATTAGCCGCCGCCTTGCCGTATTGTAGGCTTTCATAATTATTGGAGCCCCCAATGGCCGACAGTTCCACCCTCATTGATCGAGTCAAGATTTTCGCGGAGTCGAGCGGTAGCGGTCCGTTCGTGCTGGGCAATGCGGTTCCGGCATTCCGGGGGGCGGAAGTTCTTACCGACGGTCTGACCTACAGCTACGCCGTCGAGAACGGGGCCGACTACGAGGCGGGCCAGTGCGTCTATGTCGCCGGAGCGAACCAGCTTCTCCGCACCCCGTCCATTTCCAGTGCGGGCGGTGCGCCCGTTCCCTTCCCGGCGAACGTGGCGATCATATTTACCGCCCTTGCCGCCGATCTGACTTCTTCGCTCGAGGGGACCGGCACGGTCCGCAGTGTCTCCGCGGATGGGGGGACGACAGGTCTTGGCTTTACTGGAAGCCCGATCCAAGTCGAAGGGACGCTGGTTCTCGGCGGCGTGCTGAACGTTACGAATGGCGGCACGGGCGGGTCGACTGGGGCGGAAGCGCGAGCGGGTCTCGGGCTCGGCAATGTCGATAATACGAGCGACGCGAATAAACCGGTCAGCACCGCCACGCAGGTCGCTTTGGACACTAAAGTCGCTACGGCCGATCTAGCGGCGGCGGGCGGCAGTAGTCTTGTCGGCTATCAGCGCGCGGGCGCCGGAACGATTCTTTCGTCGGCAGCTAATCAATTTTCGCAACGTCTGTCCATTGACGATTTCGTCGGTGCCGACCGTACCGGGACGACGAGCAGTACCGCCGCAGCCGCCGCAGCCGCCGCCGTTTTGACCGATCAACTTGGCGGACTTTCGCATTTTCAGGCAGGCACATATTTGTGCGCGATAACGATCGGCAACTCGCAGAATTGGCGGGGCGAAGGACCGACGTCCGAAATTAGTATCCCAGCGCCGTCCACGATCAAAAAAAATACGAATGGCGCAACCGTGACGATCGATGGCTACGCGGCCAGTCTATCCGAAATCGGGATAGACGGAAATTCTGCGAACTTTTCCGGTGTTGGTGTCCATATCAAAAAAGCGCGTTTTCGGGCTTCGGGCGTTTCGATTAACGACACGGAGAGTCATGCCTTCCATCTTGATCCTGGCGCCGGGATCAATGGCAACGCGTGGCGGCTGAGTTCGATTTATTCCAACAGCGTCCTCGGCAGCGGTATGTATATCGACCATACCGGCAACACCCCGACGGGTTCATTTCCGTTCGGGCCGCCCGATATCAATGCGGGCTTCTCCGATCACGCCGTTATACTAAGTTCGACCGAGTACGGCGTCTATGGCGGAAACTCCATTGACAATGTCTTCATGGCTCCGGTCATCCAGAGCTGCGGGCGAGAGGGGATTTTCCTCGACGTTGGCGCGCAAGGGTATAAGATTTTCGCACCATATCTGGAGGCCAATGGTTCTGATGCCTCTGGAAATGAACTGATCATCAAAGCCGGATCGACCCAGCATATTGTTATAGGAAACCGATATTGCCTGCCGGGGGCGGGCAGTAAATATCTTGATGAGAACGCGCCGGGCAAGAATTATATCGTCACCTATGAGGACGGAATTGGCCGTTTTGCTCATTGGGGCGAAATTTCTGTTCTGAATCCTGATTTTACTGCCACCGGAGAAGTTCATTACCGTGCTTTTCTCGGCGCCAACGCCGACAACGTGTTCAACATGGTTGGAACGATTCCGGCAGGTAATGGCGGTGCATGGGGCGTCGAAACAAAGCGCCTTGGTGATACGGCCATACGGCGGCTTTCGATCGATCACCTCGGTAATGGCTACGTGCAAAACGCCACCGCATGGACTTTCGGCAAGGCCGCAGCAGATACGACAACGCCGGGGCTTACGGTTTATGCCAATGGATCGCCGCGACTTGATTTTGTCGGGTCCGGCAGCGACCCGACGACCCTCACCGCGCACTACAACGCGAACGGCTTCGTTGGCGGCATTAGCATGTCGGGATCGGCGACGACTTACGGCACTTCGTCTGACCGACGGTTGAAAAAGAAGATCCAGCCGCTAGAGGGCGGTCTGGAACTGGTCGTCAAACTTCGTCCAGTTACCTTCGAATTTCGCAAAGATAAGTCCGGTGATCGCCACCAGGGTTTTATTGCAGATGAAGTTCAGAAGTTGCTACCTCTGGCGGTGATCGGCGATCCTGATGGCGAAATACAGCTTGGTCGGATTGTCTTCAACGACACGAACGGCAGCGGTGAGGCGATCGAAGCCGCAGGCACGATCGTTATGGAGGATGTCCCGGAGCCTGTGCGACTGCCGGATGATACGCACTTTGAGCCGACCAGAATGGGCAAGTGGTATCAAAGTCTCGACTTGGCGAAGATCGTGCCTGCGCTGACGGGCGCAGTTCAGGAACTCGCACGACGCGACGAGGCGAAAGACGTGGTGATTGCGGAGCTTATGCGCCGCCTGTCCGCTCTGGAAAAACGAGGATAGTCGAATGATTCTTCTAGCCATGGACCGAACCCCGTCCGTCCGCACGTTCGATGTGGACGGACGGCTGCACGTCGCGGTCAGCCCGATCAGTAAGGCGAACGTGTGCCCGTATCTCGGCCGCGAAATCCCCGACTGGGAGCGGCTAGGCCTCCAGCCCGACTCGGTCTATCAGTTGCTGCGCGATCCCGAAGAATTGGCGCGCGCCGCGCCGACCTTCAATAACCTGCAGGTTCTATCCGAACACGTCCCCGTGACCAGCTGGGACGACGAAAGCCATATGGCCGAACTTACGGTCGGTTCGACAGGCACGGACGCCCTGTTCGCGGAAGACTATCTGACCAACAGCCTGGTCGTCTGGGCGCGCCGGTCGATCGACGGGATCGAGAGTGACGAACAGCGCGAAATTTCGAGCGCGTATCGCTATCGCGCGGACATGACGCCCGGCAATTATAAGGGCGTTGCATATGACGGGATTATGCGCGATATTATAGGCAACCATGTGGCGCTCGTGTTTGAGGGTCGCGCGGGGCCGGACGTATTTGTTGGAGACGCACAACCCATGGCTATCAAGTCAAAACGGGCGCTGATGGTGGCAGGGAGCCTTAGCGGCCTTCTCCGTCCGCATCTCGCCGCCGACGCCAAGCTCGATATTTCGGGCGCCCTGAACGGTCTGACCGACGGCACGATCAAAAAGGCGGGTGCCGTTGCTGCACTGGCCGATAAGGTCTTCGGTCTGGTCCAGCCGCAGCTTGCCGCCGATGCGGCCCTGACGGTTGCCGACGTGAAGCTCGCGATCGACGCCGCCAAGGACTTGCCGCTCGGCGAGGACGAGGAAGACCCGGAAGTCGCCGAGGACGCGGATCCCGAAGTGGCGGAAGACGAACAGGACGACGAGATCGCCGAGGACGAAGAACAGGAAGTCGCTATGGACGCGGCGGCCGTCAAGGCATTGATCGCCAAGGGCGTCACGGCTGGCCGTAAGTCGGCACTTGCGGAAGGTGCGGCCATCCGTACCGCCGAACGTGAAGTTTTTCCGGTAACGGGCGAACTGGCCGTTGCTTTCGACAGTGCCGCGGACGTCTATCGCGCCGGACTGGAAGGTCTGGGCGTTGCGCTCGACGGCCTGCCCCGTTCGTCCTACGGCGCGACGTTCCGTGCAGTTCATACGGCCACTGCGGCTGCTCCGAAAGTCGCGCAGGACTCGACGATGACCGGCACGGCTCGCGAGAATTTCAACAAGCGCTACCCCAAGCGCGCCACGATCCTGAAAGGGGTTTAAGTCATGCCGTTCCAGACTACTGCCGCTCAGCGCTATATCGCCCCCGGCGTAAAGGGTGGGTGGGCGTCGGCTAACCCCCACGCCTCTCTGCTCCAGTCGAACAACGGCGATCTTGGCGAAACCGCAACACCAATCGCCGTTTGGATGGTTGGTGCGGCTGGCGCGATCGTCGGCCAGTTCGCCTTTGCCGACACTGTGTCGGGCGAAGTGACGTCGACCAGCCCCGGCGGAGCGTTGATAACCGACACGACTGCGGGCACTGTCCGGGTCGGGTTTGTCCAGCGCGACCAGTTCGCCCTGATCACGCCGTATATGGCGGGTTCGACCGAAACGCTGTTCGAAGGCCAGCCGATTACGCTGCTCGCCGAGGGTGACGTCTGGGCGGAATTTGCTGCGGGCGCACCGATGGGTTCGTTCGTGTTCGCCAGCTATGCCGACGGTTCTGCCATCGCGGGCGCCACTTCGACGCCCCCGGTTGCCGCCGCAACGACCGTCACCAATACCAGCGGCCAGCCCACGCTGACCGTCACCGCCGGCCCCATCCCGGCTGTCGGTTCGCCGATCACCGGGACGGGCGTTCCCGCAGGCGCGCGCGTAATTAGCGTGGTCGGTGCGGTCGTCACCATGTCGGCCAACTCGACGGCGGGCGTTACGTCCATTGTGGCGACCACCGCCGCACCCACCGGCTATCGCGCCGTAAGCGTGGCGGCCAACGGCGATATTGCCAAAATCTCCGTTCAGGGGGCTTAATACAATGCGCGACAATAACGAACGGCGACTCCTGGCTGAGAATGGCGTCATCATGCTGGACAACGCGGTTTACGCGCTGGACGGATGGGGCGGCGATTATCAGATGGCTCTGGACGCCCAGCCGCAACTCGTAACCACGCTCAATCAAGGCATCCCGGCATTCCTCGCGCAGATCGTCGATCCGGTCGTGCTGGAAGTCGTCCTGCAGCCTCTTCGCATTGCCGACGTGGCGGGTGGCGAGGTCATGAAGGGCGACTGGCTCTCGCAGTCGATGCTCATGCCGCTCGCCGAGTCGGCGGGGCACGTCGTCACCTATGGCGATTACGACATGGGCGGAACGGTCGACTTTAACGTCGAATGGGTGTCGCGTCAGCCGTGGCACTATCAGACGATCAAGCGGACCGGCGAGAAACAAATCGGCCATTGGGGCCTCGCGGCTATCGACGCGAACGCCCGCATGGACACCAGCGTCGCGCAGACGTTCAATCGCATCCGCAACCGTTCGTATGCCTATGGCGTGTTGGGCTTGCAGAACTACGGGATCCTCAACGACCCGTCGCTCTCGACCCCAATCGTGCCAAATACTAAGGCAGGCGGCGGCACGTCGTGGGCGAACGCAACAGCCATCGAAATTTATAACGATGTGCTGAAGCTGTTCACCGCGCTGCAGGTCCAGATGGGCGGCAATCTTACCCGTAACGACGAGCTTGTTCTCGCCCTGTCGCCGGAAAAAGAAGCAGCCCTGTCGAACGTCTCGCCGTTCAACGTGCCGACCCGCACGACCCTTATGGAAAATTTCCCCGGTCTGCGGATCGAGCCGGTTCCCGAATACGACACGGCGGCGGGTCAGGTCATGCAGTTGATTGTCCCGCAATGGGACGGCCAGCAGACCGTCTGGACCGCGTTCACGGAAAAGATGCGCGCCCATCCGGTTGTTCAGGAACTTTCGGCCTGGAGCCAGAAGTTTTCGGGCGGCACTTGGGGTTCGATCATCCGCCGGCCCATTGCGGTCAAGCAGATGCTCGGCATTTGAATTAAATCCTGTCTCCCACTAGCCCCGACGGTGTTTCCCCTTTCCGCCGTCGGGGCGCTGATGAAACAGGAGAGTAATCTATGTCTTTTTACGCTTGCAAACTGCCGCACGGGCTCCACGTCGAACACGAAGGTACGACGATCATCCTCCACGGTGGGAACATCGGCGAGGAACTGGAAAACCCGAGCAAGAACGGTTCGCCCCGCGAGAACCGCCAGCGCGTCTATGGTTTCGGTCTGACCGAACTGTCCGACAAGCAGACCGACGCGTTCGAGTCGTGGCGCAAGGAAGTCACGACCGGCCCTGACGGCGCCAAGATCAAGGACGGCTTCGTGGCGTTCGATAACGGCTCGATCCTCGGCCCGTTCAAAACGCGCGCCGAAGCCGAGAAGGAATGCGGTGCGGTCAGTTCGATCGTGACGACCGGCTTTGAAGGCGTGGACCCTGAAGTCGAAGCGGCGAAGAAAACCGGCGTCAAGGTTAAGACGCGCGAAGATTAAGGGATACGAACATGGCGGTCGCGGTATTCGACTATGCGAAATGGTCCGCCATGTTCCCCTATCTGGCTGCGGGCGGTGTCACCGAACCGATAGCCCAAGGGTTTTTCGACATTGCCGGGCTTCTGCTCGCCAACGATGACTGTTCGCCAATTACCGATCTGGACAAGCGACTCGTCCTCCTCAACTACGTGACCGCCCATCTTGCCCGTCTCGCCGGTTATCCGATCCCTGCGGGCGGCACGGCGCAACCCGACGGTATGGTCGGCCGTGTGTCGAGCGCCACCGAAGGTACGGTCAGTGTCAGCACGGATTATGGCGCGGTCCGCGAGAACCAAGCCTGGTGGCTGCAAACTCAAGAGGGCGCGACGTTCTGGCAGCTGACGCGCTTCCTCCGCACCGCCCGGTACATCGCGCCCCCGCCCCGCAACTTCGGGCCTGCTCGCCGGTCGTTCGGTGGCATATGGCGACCATAAGTCTATCCGGCGGCGAAAAGCTCGAGCGTCGACTAGCCGCGCTCTCCCAGCAGATCGCTAAAGGCGGAACGCTCCGGGTCGGCTTCCTCGAGGGCAGCACGTACCCCGACGGTACGTCCGTGCCGATGGTCGCCGCGGCCCAGAACTTCGGCGCGCCCGGCGCAGGCATTCCGCCCCGCCCGTTTTTCAATAAATTTATCGACGACAATAAGGACGAATGGGGCGCGCAACTCGCGCGGTTACTCCAGGGCTCGGGGTTCGACGTCGAAAAGTCGCTGAACATCATGGGCATGGGGATGGTCGGCCAGTTGCAGACCGCAATAATTGAAACGAACGACCCGCCCCTGTCGCCGGTAACTTTGCTGCTCCGGTCGCGCTTCCCGACTGGCGACTATGAGGCGGGCGACGTATGGCAAGCTTTCGCGGATATTGCGGCCGGCGAAGTCCCGAGCGGCGGCAGTAGCAAGCCGTTGGTCTGGTCAGGCCACATGCTCGCATCGGTTGATTATGAAGTGGTGACGGACGATGGTTAATTTGCGAGCTCGCGCGAACGTACTGACCAGCCGGATCAATCCGAACCTGTCGATCGGCTATCGCCGCTATGCGGGTCGCACGGTCAATCCCGACGGCACGCAGGTCGCCGAGTATGACCCGCAGACGTCCGTCGTCGCGCAGGTCCAGTCGCTCGGCAAAAAAGAGGCCGTCCATCTGTCGTCGCTGCGCATCTCAAATTGCGAGCGCATGGTCTATGTGAACTTCCAGCTTCAGGCGACCGACCGAGTCGAACAGACCGGCGGCGATCTGGTCGTGTTCGAAGGTGCGGTCTGGCAGGTTGAAGCGATTTTGGAAGGCTGGTCGACCGCGGGCTGGTCGCGCGGCGCAGTCAGTAAGCAGATGGACGCTCCGACAGGATGACGGCTAGTGCGTGCGCTTGGTTGATGGGGGTTTTCGCAAAACGATCCGTTAGACGACGACCCGCTGAATCCGCTCGTAAAATTGATAGCATTTCGGGATTTTCGCGAAACCACCGTTGCCAAAGCCCCAAATAGGCTAGCCATAAATCCTCTTTCGATATGGAAACGACGGGCGGTTTGCCCTTCCCGACTCTCCACGAAGTGCCTCCGGTCTGTCGGTATCCTTTGACGTCGAGTTGATAGGCTTCTTCAATGGTGCGACCATCGGATAGTCGGGCGAAAAGCGCGGAAAATCGCCGGTCGCCACGGCTCGATACTTCGTATCCGTCGGCGGCATAGCGCGCCCAACCCCCGCCAGCCGTCGCGGTCATCTTGTTTCCTTCCGTCGGCGAGCAGCCCGCGCCGACCGCTGGCGCTCCCGGTCCGCCTCGTGACGGACAATATGATTGGTTGCGAGCGATAGCGTATTGCTCGAATAGCGACAGCCGGGGACGGTGCAGCGGTATTTATCGAACATCAGATCACCACGTCCGGTGCGTTTCGGCGACCCATTCCAGCCCGTCGTAATTTTCGATTTGCCACGATACGCCGGAGGGGATCGAGGTTACGTCGAGTTTCGCAAACTCCCCGTTCGCTTCGTCACCGAGTTCCTCGATAGCCGCGATCAAAGCCAGATCATCTCGGTCGATATCGCATGGCGTCAGGCTGGCAGCATCCCACGCCGCGTTTGATGCTTGACGTTCTTCCAGCGACATTTCGTGGAAATTATCCTGATCCGGCGGGCGTTGCTCGACAGGAACGAGCCAATACGTCCAGAACCCATATGGTTTTCCGTCATGTTCGGGATAGAGCGTGATGCCTTTGTGGCGCGCGTAGGCAAGCACGCCTGCATGGCTTAGGCCGAACCCCCCGTGGCAGCGGTTAACGACGATTTTTTGAATACCTGTTTCGGACACGGTTCAATCTCCTTGAGCGGCCACCTTACGCATATTGACCGTCCCGTCAATACCTATTTTTCCCCCGCGTCCTGTCGTATGCTCCCCGCCATGGCCGCAACCGTAGACTTAACCGAACAAGCCGTCTTTACCGGCCTGCGCGCGTTCGTCCTCGACGTGCTGACGGTCGGGCCGACCAACGTCATCAAGGGCCAAGCGAACCGCGTGCCGATGCCCGCCGGTCCGAACTTCGTAATCCTGACGCCGACGGGCCGCGCGCAACTTGCCACGACCAAACGCACCTACCTACCGTCAGCCCAGCCCGCCCCGGCACCCGGCCAGCGCGACACGCAGCGGCAAACCCGGCTGGACGTGCAGTTCGATGTGTACGGCCCGGCAGCGGCCGAGAACGTCCAGATTATCTCCACGCTGCTCCGCGACATGTACGGCTGCGACTTCCTGCGACCCCATCAGGTCCAGCCGCTCTATTGTGGCGACCCCAAGCAATTGCCGCTCGTCACGGGCGAATTGCAATATCTGGCGCGGTGGATGCTCGGGGCGACTTTGCAATTCAATCCTACGGTATCGACAAGCCAGCAGTTTGCCGATATTGTGGACGTCACCCTAGTAGAGGCGGATTAAAAATGGCGAATAGCATCCCGGCGAAAGATATCGTCAATGTCGTGCCGGGTGTCGTCAGCCCCGGCGGAACCGGCCTCGATATGGTCGGGCTGATCCTGACCGAGTCCGTCCGTGCGCCGGTCGGCCAAGTCCTACGGTTCCCGACCGCGCGCGCCGTCTCCGATTATTTCGGTCCGACCAGCGACGAGGCGAACGCCGCGACCATCTATTTTAACGGCTACGCCGGCGCGACGTCGGTTCCGGCGTTCATCCTGTTCTCGGCGCACACGCTGACCGCCCGTGCTGGCTGGATCCGCGGCGCCGCGCTCGGTCTGACGCTGGCCGAACTGCAAGCCCTGACCGGCACGCTGACGATCGACTTCGGCGGCACCCCCATCACCAGCGCCGCAATCGTGCTGACCACCGCCACGAGCTTTTCGAACGCCGCGACCATCATTCAGGCGGCCTTTACGTCGCCGGACTTCGCGGTCACTTACGACGGCCTGACCGGATCGTTCCTGTTCACCAGCACGGCGACGGGTGACGTGGCGACGATCGTCTATGCGACCGGCACGATCGCGGCGGGTCTGAAGCTGACCGAAGCGACTGGCGCGACCCTCTCCCAGGGGCAGGACGCCCAGACCGCCGCCGAGACGATGGACGCGGTAACGGACGCAACGCAGAACTTCGTGACCTTTACGCATCTGGCCGAACTGACCGACGACGAGATCGTCGAGTTCGCGACGTGGAACGGCACGCAGGACGACCGGTTCCTTTACGTCGCCTGGACGGACTCGCCGGCCGCCATCACGAACAGCGACACGACCAGCCCCGCCGTGCGGATCGCCGCGCTCGAACTGTCGGGAACGGCAAGCATCTGGTCGCCGACGTTCCACAAGGCCGTGTTTATTCTCGGTTACGCAGCGGCGATCGACTTCAACCGCGACAATGGCCGCACGGTCGCCGCGTTCCGTCGGGGCCAAGGGCTCGCCGCGGACGTGACGAACCAGACGATCGCGAACAACCTGCTCGCCAACGGCTATAGTTTCTATGGCACCTACGCGACGGCCAACGACGACTTCACGTGGATTTATAACGGCACGGTCAGCGGCCCGTTCGCGTTCATCGACTCGTATCTCAATCAGATTTGGATGAACAACGCGTTCCAGCTGTCGCTGATGAACCTGCTTGGGCAGGTCGGCCAGATCCCCTATAATGATGACGGTTACGAGCTGATCGGCGCCGGCTTGACCACCGATATTTCCAACGCGGTCGACTTCGGCGCGATCCGTGCGGGCGTGGTCCTGTCCGAAGCGCAAAAGACGATCATTATCGGAATCGCCGGTTCGGACATTTCTGACATTCTCTTTACCCGCGGCTGGGAACTGACAATCCAAGATCCCGGCCCGGCTGTCCGTGCCGAACGCGGCTCGCCGATCTGCACGTTCTTTTATACGGATGGTCAGTCGGTCCAGAAGATCACTCTCTCCAGCCTGATGGTGCAATAAGACTATGGCCAACAATCGGACTCTCACCGCCGCGAACGCCATCATCATGATCGGCGTGCAGGGCCTATTCGACACGCCTCGTCGCTTGCAGGGCTTCGCGGCGGATAACGTCACGACGATCGACCCGGTATCGAACGCCGAGACGTCCATGGGTATCGACGGGCGGCTGTCGGCCGGTTTCATTCACAACCCGATCCAACAGGCCATCACGCTCCAGGCGGACAGCGAGTCGGTCGACATGTTCGAATTTTGGAACGCCTCGCAGCGTCAGCGCCGGGAGGCCTATGTGTGCTTCGGGTCGATCCTCCTGCGCGCTACGGGCAAACGCTACGTGATGACGCGCGGCTTCCTGACCACGGCGAGCCTGATGCCTGCCATTAACAAGACGCTCCAGCCGCGCCAGTTTACGCTGATGTGGGAGAACGTCACGGTCGGGCCGGCTTAACGAATACCTGCTCCTTGGGTCGCAAAGAAAACCCCCGGTAGCTTACGAGCCGCCGGGGGTTTTTCGTTCGTAGGGGGCGAACGGTTTTACTTATATCCGCGCATTTTGGCCTCCTGGGTTAGAGAATCAAAACAAGCACTACACTTCTAACCCCGCCAGATTGCCCGCATCTGACCGCCCCGTCAATACCTTTCTTTCCTCCCGCGCGAGCCTTATTGTCGGCCCCGGCCCCTCACGGGGGCTAATCAGGGAGTGACCAATGGCACGCAAAGTAAAGATGATCCGCATACCGGCAGACCCGCCGAGTCGGGACGCGGGCAAGACCTTCCAGCTGACCGAAATGTCCGCCGCGCAGTCCGAAAAATGGGCCCTTCGCGCGCTCGGGGCTATCGCGAACAGCGGCATGGAAATTCCCGAAGACGTGATGCGCCTCGGTATGGGCGCCCTCGTGGCGGTCGGCTTCAAAGGTCTGCTGACCATGCAGTTCGACGAGGCCGAGCCGCTGCTGGACGAAATGATGGATTGCATCGTGATCGTGCCGGACCCGAAGAACCCCGGCGTCGTCCGGCCCGTCGATGACGAGGATATTGAGGACGTGACGACCCGCCTGACTTTGCGTTCGGAGGTGTTCGAATTGCACACGGGTTTTTCGCCGGCCGGCTTCCTCTCGAAATTAGGGACGTCGGCGAAACAGACCCCGGTTACGTCGGATTTGCCAACGTCCCCCAAACCATCGGCAACGCCGTCGCCAGCGGACGGGCAACCCTGATCGAGCTGCAAACCGTCTACGGCCTGGAGGATCTTTACGACCTGCTGGAAATTGGCCGGATCGAGTCGTATAACGAACGTCTGGCGCACGAGGCCGCCGCTAATCGGGACGACGGATAATGGCTGAAATTGTGGATGCCTTTGTTGCGACCCTTGGGCTTGACGATACTGATTACAAAAAGAAAAGCCGCGAATATCGGGACGACCGCAAGCGGCTGGCCGAAGAGGAACAGAAGCAAAATCGCATCTCGCAGGACGGCCAGTCCCGCACGGTCGCCGGGCTCCGCACGCTGCGGAATGAAACCGCCGGTTTCCTGCTTATGCTGGCCGGGGCGACCAGTCTCGTCGGGTTCGCCAAGGACATGCTTACCGCCGATGCCGCGACGGGTCGCTTTGCCCGAAATACCGGCATGGCGACCGAGCGCGTCTCGGTCTGGGAGAACGCGCTTAAACAGGTCGGCGGGACGGCGCAGGAAGCCCAGCAAGCCCTCGGGACGCTGTTCGGTATCTTCCAGAACTACCAGCTTACCGGAGACCTATCGAAAGGCGGCGCGCTCGCATTTTTCGGCCTGTCCGAACGCGACCTGAAAGACCCGGAAGCCGCGTTGCTCCGCATCTCCGAGGTCGTCAAGAACATGCCTCGTGAGGACGTCGAGGCGCGACTAGCCACGCTAGGTCTGTCCGGGTCGATCGTCGGGCTGTTGGCGGGCGACCGCGGCGAATTGGGTAAGCTCCTGGCGTCGGTTGAGGCGGCAGGCGTGGCCAATGATGATTCGGCCGAAGCGGCGATGGACCTCGAGGCGGAACTGGCCAAGACCGCCCAGACCCTCCAAGGCATCGCGCGACCTGCCGTTACCGAACTGGCGACCGCCTTCACGCAGCTTACCGGGATCGTGAACGACATGATCGGTCCGATGGGTGCCGTACGCGATTGGTTTATGTCGATCGCGGATAGCAATGTCGGGAAGATGATTTCCGGCGGCGACTATAAAAACATCTGGGATTATATCGGCGAGGGCGTAGGCGGTCGGGGCGGCCAGTTGCTTAAGGAACGGTGGGGCTCGCAGGGCAAAGGAGGTTCGGGCGGCGGAGGTGCCGGTATTGGCGGTATGATCCAGCGGAACCTCGATCTATTTTCGGGCGCCATGGGCGGCGGGAGCAACGGCACGCCCCCGGCAACCGGCGGACGGCCACGTGGTCGACTCACACGTGCGGAGCGCAATAACAATCCCGGCAATATCGAGGACGGCGCGTTCGCTCGTCGCCAGTACGGTTATGTCGGCGGGGATGGGCGGTTCGCCAAGTTCTCGTCGGCCGATGCGGGCTTCGCGGCCATGGAAAACTTGCTGCGCGGTCGGGGCTATGCGGGCGGCGGGCGCAATACGATCGCCAAAATTATCAGCAAATACGCCCCATCGTCCGAAAATAATGTCGGTGCCTATGCTTCGGCGGTTGAACGGGCGACCGGGATCAACCGTCACAAACCGTTGAGCCCCGCCGAGATACGGGCCGTGTCACGCGCAATGGCCCGCCACGAGGGCTATCGGGGCGGGAGCGTGGATATTGCGGCAGGTTCGACCTACGTCGCCCGGCGCGGCCCGCAGTCGTCCCGTGCGGCTGGTGGCGCGTCGAGCAACCAATCGAACGTGACGACCGTCGGCCAGATCAACGTCTATACGCCCGCGGCGAATGCGGAGGGTATCACTCGCGATATTCGTAGCGCTATGGCTGCGCGCGGCCTCGTCGTGCAGGCTGGGAACGGCTTGCGACCCTGACCGCCTCGGCGCGCAACCGCTTGTGCCGTCGGGCTTCCAGATAGTCGGCAATATGCTGGACGTGGGCGCGACGCCCGGTCTCGTCGGGGAAATACGCGGCTTCAGAATATACCATCGGTCAGGCGATCGAGATCAAGAGGTCGGCAACCTCCGACACGTCCATCGAAATCAGATAGCCCTCGATTTCGGCGGGATTGCTGGCGGCGTATTTAGCCGCCTTCGCCGCGCCGTGCATTCCGAGAGCTTTCATTTCAGTCAGTTCGGTGATTACGTCGTTAATGTCGGCCATGTCGTGTCTCCTTGTTGACCCCCGTTTACCTACCATTGACCGTCCCGTCAATACCTATTTTTCCCCCCGCCCATGTGGCATTGTCGGACCATGAGCGCGCTTTACCCTAATGTGCCGGACGTCCCCGGCGTCCCGGTCGTCAATCGCGCGACCACGGCCATATCAACAGCGATCGACGGTGCCGCGCAATCACGCAGCGCCTCGCAGGTCGGTCTGGACCTGATCGAAGCGGGCGACTTCCCGACTGCGGCCCTGTCGTTCATAGCGGGCGGCAACCTTGCGCAAGCGGCCCTCGTGCTGGTCGATCCCGTATTTGCCAGCGGCTCGTTACCGTCCGGGGCGCTCAACTCGGCGGCGGGCATGGCGCAAGGTGCGGCCAACGCTCTTACATCCGGCGACATTGCGGGCGCGGTCAACGCGGGCCTTCAGTCGATCAGCTATGCGACCGAAGCGATCCTGTCGATGCGGGACGTCCTCAACCCGCCGGGCGTGCCGATACTGGCCGACAGCGGTCCCGAGGTTCAAGCCGATATCGCCCAGCAATGGGGGCTTTACGATCAGAGCGGATTGCCTGCCGTTCTCGCCGATAACGTCCAATCGCTGGAAGTCACGCTCGAGGCGCAAATTAGCGACTTCCCCGTCGAGAACGGCGGGTTCGCCTCGTATAATAAAGTGATCCGCCCTTTCGACGTGCGAGTCGCCATGACGAAAGGCGGATCGGTAGAGGATCGCCAGGCGTTCGTGCAGCAAGTGCAGGACGCGTGGCAATCGCTCGAGCTGTTTAATGTGGTCACGCCTGAGGTCGTTTATCTGGACGTCAACGTCGTGGGCGTGCGGCGACTGGTCGAGTCGGACCGCGGTGTCGGGTTAATGATGCTCGACGTATCTTTACGCAAGGTCCGTCAGACCGGGCGTCTGGCATTTACCAGCACGGCGCAACCGGCGAGCGCGGGCGTCAACAATAACGGCGCGGTCCAGACGCAAACAGACTTCCGGTATGAAGGGACCGTCAGCTAATGGCCGTCGAGCGCATCCCCCTCAATCCGCAGCCCTCGCAAGTCCTGTCGGTCCAGCTGGGCGGCCAGTCCTGTCGCATTGCCGTCCGCCAGCGCCGCACGGGCGTCTTTGTCGACCTGTACGTGCAGGACGCGCCGATCGGTCTCGGCATGAAGGCGCTGGATCGTAAATTTATGGTTCGGGCCGCCTATACCGGATTTATTGGCGATCTGTTTTTCGTGGACACGCAGGGCGAAGAGGATCCGCAATATGCCGGGCTCGGCTCGCGCTGGCAGCTGGCGTGGGACTCGGCGGCCGCGATATGACCTTCGTCCGCCGGGAGATTAATTTAGCGTTCGTGCTGGGTGAAGGGTCGTTCGGCGAGGGCGACTCGAACGCTGTCGAGATTACCGGCCTTCGCACGTCCGCCCAGATCACGCGGGCGGGCGGCGTGTCCATGAGTTCGCTTAACCTGCGGGTCTGGGGGATGCCACTGGACGTCATGCAAAAACTGTCGGTCCTTAATATCCTGGCGCTTCAGCAATACCGCCGGAACGTCGTGACCGTCACGGCTGGCGACGCGGAAAATGGCTTCGGGGTCGTTTTTTCCGGCGAGATTAAGGAAGCGTGGGTCGACGCGGAAAACTCCCCGGACGTATGTTTCACCCTGACCGCCTTCGAAGGCATGACGGACAAGGTGCGGCCAGTTGCGCCCAATAGCTTCAAGGGCTCGGCGTCGGTGGACGTGCTGATGGGCAGTATCGCCCGGCAGATGCAGCCGCCGCGAACGTTCGAAAATAACGGCGTCGATGTGACGCTCGATAATGTTTATCTGCCCGGCACGTTGGACGCGCAGGTCCGCAAGATTGCCGATGCGGCACAATGTGTCGTCTATATGGATAGTGCGGTTCTCGCCATCTGGCCGGTCGGCAGCGCGCGGGGCGGCGCGATCCTCGAACTGTCCGCAGCGAACGGTCTGGTCGGTTATCCGCAGTTCTCGCAGACCGGCGTGTCGCTGACCGTCCTCTATACGCCGTCGCTCAGCTACGGGCAGAAAATACGGCTCCGATCGACGCTCGGCTCTCCCGCCAATGGCGACTGGATCGTGGCGAACGTCACGCACAATCTGGACAGCGAGACGCCCGGCGGCCAGTGGTTTACCTATGTCGAGTGCGGGCGGGACGGCTTCCCGACTCCGGTGATCGGATGACCGCCAACGAACAAGCCTATACGACCTTCGGGTCGCTGCCGGACACGACCGACGAGTTTAACCGCATGTCGTTCGTCGTGCGGTCGATAATGGCGCAGCAAGCGACCACGACGCTGGTTATCGTGCGGGCAGTCGAGGACGGCTCGGTCGACGTGCAGCCGATGGTCGCGCAGGTCGACGGGGCGGGCAATGCGGTCGATCACGGCATTATCCACGGTCTGCCCGTCTGGCGGCTCCAGGGGGGCAGCAGTGCTGTCATTGTCGAGCCGACCGTCGGTGATATCGGTCTAGCCGTCTTTGCCAGCACGGACATATCGAACGTCAAGCGCGCGAAGGAACCGACCACGCCGGGCAGTTTCCGCCGGTTCGATTGGTCGGACGGGATTTATCTGGGTGGTCTGTTGAACGCCGCGCCGAGCCAGTTCGTGCGGATGGACGACGAGGGCGTGACGATCACCGCGGCCCCTGGTCTGCCGGTTACGTTCAACGCCGACAGCGTAGTCATCAACGCTGATACGGTCAGTATGTCCGGCGATCTGACCGTTGCGGGTAGCATAACGAGCGGGCCCGGCAGCACGTTCGATGGCGTCGCGTTCGACACGCACGTCCATTCGGGCGTTACAACGGGTGGCGGGTCGAGCGGGCCGCCTGTTTAGAGTTGCTGCCAGTGCGCGGCGACTTCCCCGCCTTCGCAAAGCTCGCAGCCCGGCAATCCGCAGTGATCTTGCCATTCTTCATCGCGCCAGTCATGACGGCCATCAATAAACCGTCGCAACTCACTTTCGCTAAACTCGGGTCGCCGATAATACGTCAGGTCGGCAAA
>Ga0247824_10000030_pt1 | contig 49268 bp, 63 predicted proteins | sample 13C_PalmiticAcid_FD_194412 | JGI IMG/M metagenome (GOLD analysis project Ga0247824, IMG submission 194412) | Soil microbial communities from agricultural site in Penn Yan, New York, United States - 13C_PalmiticAcid_Day48 | ecosystem: Environmental > Terrestrial > Soil > Agricultural land...
ATTGGGGCCGGGGGGAGGGGGCAACATACTGAGGCTCGCGAGAAGTCGAGAGGAAGGTCTGCTTGCAGGTGTTGCAGATGATACTCATGGCAGCGTTGTTCTATGCGCAAATTCCAGGTCAGGATCGCGCTCCCTCGCAGCACCACTCTCCGGGACTTGGTGAATGGACGTACCGTCTTCAGCTGCGAAGCGGCCTTCGGTGCGGCCTTCTTGTCGTTCCGGGCACGCTTCTGCGCTGCCTTGGCTCCCTGGCAAGTGGCAGTCAGTACCAGGGACCACGGTAATACCAAGTAACGGTTGGGCTCCTCAGATCTGCAATTTGGGCATCTCGGTTGCCGGAGAGGCGGGAACTCGGCGGAGATGGGGGACAACGGGGGACAGCAAGGGAAAGCAAGGGACTGCAGGGGACAGGCAATGGAACAGCAGGGAACAGGAAAGGACATACGTTACCGCCGCCCATTGTGATGTCGCTTCTGGGTTCCTGTCTTTCTCTCGTCTGGTCCCGGGTTATAGCACATGCAACGGGTGCAGGCTGCCGACTCTCCTGAGACTTTTTTTTTTCTGCTTTTCTGCCAGCGGCTAAAAGTGGCGCGCGGGAGTCGTTAGCGATCTCGCGACGGGTCCGGCGGGAGAGAGCCTGGAAGCCTGAGGTGGATGGAGCCGACGGGCCATGGCAGCAGCGCAAAATGCGCAGCGCACGGGCTCCCCGGCGATCCGTTCTCGCATTGGTTTCTGCAGGCAAGGTCAAGGGGAGAGGGAAGCGCGAGCAGGACCCTGGCTCAAGCGTGGTGGGCAATTCCAGCCGGCTTGCATCCACCCTGAGCCGCCCATGGATGCCCAGAGATGCCCTGAGATGCCCTGCATTGACCGCCCTCATGCAACGTCCCATCAACCCATCAGCAACTCAAAGCAGCCGCTTGCAGCCTCAACTCGTCGGCGCCCCCGGACCTGAATCTCGAAAAACTCGGCGGCTACTTAAAAGGCCCGCATTGCCGTCTGCGAACCGCTTCCGTCCGGCCGACTGTCGTCGCTCGTGTTTTTTTTTATTTCTCGGGACCGGCCGTGGTAACGTCGAGTTCCTGTGCATATTCAGGAATAGTCCAGCGATTGTTTTTGCGGGACGACATCAAGCGAACCGGTGGTCGCTTCGCAACCGCGGTGGACAAGCGAGCGAGCAGGACAGCCGCGCTTGCGCTGGCACCGGGTCAAGGCGCTATTTTCCAGATCAAACCCCGAACGCGCGGTGGCATTACTTCGTATCCTCAAGCGTCCCAAGCCAGCACCAGCGTATCTGCGGCACGGCCTCCCGGCTGCGAATCCATCGCTTTGAGACTGGTGGATCTTGTGGATCCCGCCGTTCCCTCGTGCCTGAGCGTGCCAACCCGTCATCCCAGCGGCTGCCCTGCACTGCGACCCCGGCCCGGCATCACCCAGGACCCAGGAGCCGCAATGGCCAGCATGGCCAGCACACACATCACGTCGCCGGATAGCATTTCCGCCAGCGAGTTTCGAGATGTCCTCGAACGATACCCGGCCTGTGTCGCGGCCATATCCGACGCGAAAGGAGGTACGTTGCCAGGCCCACAGCCCACGGGCTTACTGTGTGCACAAGCTGCCCAGTTGCTCTGATACTCCACCACCGCAGCCAAACCTGGCCAAAAGACGCTGGTCGCTCTGGATCAGTACCGCTATGGGACGGCTCTCGACACCTTTGGCTCCGGGAACCCGGTCGTGACCATGGGTCTTGACGACGTCAAAACCCTTGTCGAGTGGAAACTGTAGGTCTGCGTTTTCTCCTCCTCCCCCCGTCGACGTCATGCCCCTGGTTTCGACCCAGAGTTCTTGGCACGCGGATCGGGAATGCACCGGCGGAAGATTTTGCGTGTAGATGGCGCCGCGCTTATCGTGCACGCCCTTCGGGGTCTCGACGTGTCATGGACGCTTCGCCAGTTGGCTGATTTTGCTCCTTAGTCGGCATGGCAAGTTTCGGCCCACCTTGATGAAACTGGTTTCGTCCAACGACGCAGGTTTCGTCAAGGACACGATCCAAAATGCCATCAAGCACTACCGGGACAAGTCAGATGCAGCCGGCACCCTTGACGTCCTAACCCAGCTCAAAGGCATCGGGCCGGCCACCGCATCCTTGCTCCTGGCAGCCCACGACCCGGACAACGTCGTGTTCTTTGCCGACGAGGCTTTCTACTGGCTGTGTTGCAATGCGTCTAAAGCATCCATCAAGTACAACTTGAAGGAGTACAAAGAACTGAACGTCCGAGCGCAAGCATTGGCCCGACGACTCGATGTGAAGGCCGTCGACATCGAACGAGTGGCATTCGTCTTGATGAGAGAATCACCCTCGAACGCGCCGGCAAGAACGGCGAGACCGCCGCCAGCGGAGTCACCGGCACCGGCTGAGAGCACGGGTAGGAAGCAACCAGCAAAGAGAAAGTCTTCGGGTGACGGTCCCGCGGCTGAGGTTCCTGTCCGACGCTCGAAACGAGGAAAACAAGCATAGGCATGGGGGGCTTGGGACCAGGAAACGGCGCGGCCGGTACGACACGGGAGTTCGGAAGAGCCACGAAATGTGCCTGGTCCCTTGGCGGCTCTTGTTCAGCCCTGCAAAGAAAGCTGCAGGCGAAACGCTAGCAAGATACCCGAGCAGTTTCCGGATTCTACAGTGACCCTGACTATGGGTACTCTGAAAAAAATTCCCCTATTGGTGACCGCCGCGATTATTCTCCGTGGGCCTGCTTGGCCGGACTGGCGGCCCGTGGCAGCGAGCATGCTTTCCCTGCCAATATCTGGGCGGACTAAACCGTAAACCACAGACATCCACTTACACCGGGCATGACAGCCGCATGGCTTCCATTCCCAGCACGCACACAGCCTTCATGGACACGTGTGTTGAACTCTTCAGTATCATCGTGGGAGATGACACGGTGGGTATATCTCGCGTATTCATTTCAAGCATCCTTCCTCTCTTTCTCCCCTCTCCCGGGTCTTGGGCTGAGTTTGCGCGCCACCTCCGGCACTGCATTTATTTGCCCTTTATTCTTCGTCCCTGCTATGTCACCTTTTGCTGCTTCTCGCCATGGCCATCTCTGCAGGGCCGCTTCCGATCTTGTCGACTATGGCGGACACCAGATCCCGGGTCAGAAAGGTTGAAACACCACCATTTGCCTATCCTGGCCCGATTCAGCTTACACCAAGGTTCACCGCTCTCAAAGAGAGTTTGACGTCTGGGAAAGAGCCGGCAGTCATCGCATCGTGGCAGCGGCTTCTACGAGAGCTTCCGGGTGAGATCAGCCAAGTATCATCTCTGGGGTCTCAAGCGATACCCACCATCAACTTCACAGACACCGCAAACGAGCAACAATCAGAACGCTTTCTGCGGGATCTTCGCAAACGAGGTGTTGGTGTCATACGTAATGTCGTGCCAAGGGAGGTTGCCCTTGCTTGGAATCGAGAAACAGAGGCATACACGGAGCAGACCTCGCAGGCGAGGTCCGCTCCGCCAAAGCATGCTCAGCTGCAGGACGTGTATTGGAGTCCTGCCCAGGTCAAGTCACGAGCTCATCCAAACATCCTGGCGGCCCAGAGATTCGTCATGAGCATATGGAAATCGGCAGACCCCAACGCCAGGGTCACCACAAATTTCCCAATCTCATACGCCGATCGGATGAGGGCGCAGAAAGGGGTTGGCATCAGGGGCAGCCCTTACGCGCACGTCGACGGCGGAAGCGTTGAGCGATGGGAGCCCGACGGATACGGCCGGGCAGGGACGTACAAGGACGTATTTCAGGGGCGCTGGGAGGACTATGACCCTTGGGAGGTATGCTGCTACCCCCCCGCAAACCTTCAGAGGCTCTGCATACTGACTCCCATCCTAGAGCAGCACCCGTCTAGGCGTGACAAGCGACCTCTACCACAAAGCCAGCGCCTGTTCCATCTTCCGCATGTTCCAGGGCTGGCTCGCCCTGAGCCCCATCCCCTCCAGCTCCGACTCAGTCCGAGTGTGCCCGCTCCCGCGCCTCGCAACCGCCTACTTCCTCCTCCGCCCCTTCTTCTCCCCATCACCCTCAACAACAGCCACTTCCGACCCAAGACCAGCATCGGAACCAGAATGGCCCCTCAACCGCCCGCAAAACAGCATCCTCCACGGCGCCCTGCCCAGCTACGCGCAAGAGATCAGCCCAGCCCTCCACCCGCACCTCGAGCTCGACCGCAGCCTGGTGTCGGTCCCGGACCTCGAACCGGGCGACTACCTCGTCTGGCACCCGGACCTGATCCACGCCGTCTCCGACGAAGCGGCGGCGGCGGCGGCCACTGCCACTGCCACGGCCGACCACCCCGGGCGGGCGCACGCGTACATGTACCTCCCCGCGTGCCCGCTCACGCAGACCAACGCGCTGTACCTCGCGCGGCAGCGCAAGACGTTCCTGCTGGGGCTGCCCGGCCCGGACTTTGGCGGGGGCCGCGGGGAGAGCGAGCACGCGGGGCGGCCGGGGGTGCAGGACGTGAACGACGCGGGCGGCGACGACGGGCTGCGGGCGATGGGCCTGCTGCCGTGGGACGAGGAGGAGTCGGACTCGGACCGGGAGAGGGAGGTATTGGCCATGGCGAACGGGATCTTGTTTCCGGATTTGTACGATATGTTGTAAGATACCATTTTGTGTGTTTGCGAGAGGGCGGCGCGGGTATTGTGCATCATAGATGGCTAGACGGGGGTTTCACCAAGGTACTTTACCTTTAGACATACAGGAAGGTTGGGGGCTTATTAGACTAGAGATCTGGGTGGGCAAAGTCGCTTCTGTACCAGTCAGATAGACTTGAACACAGGAGAATTTCAGATACAGAACCATTCCCATGTAACTGCAAACAGCTGGCTAACATAAACCGGCGCCCAATCCTCGCTCCCTCTCTGACTATTATCATACACAGGGCTCTTCTGCCGGCCTATTCTCATCTCCTTCCACCCCCCAGAGATTCCGTTCGTTCGTTCGCTCGCTAGACTCGCTCACACTAACAGCGAGTGAGCTGTGAGGGGGTTCCCAAGCGGCAAGATCAAGGTGACCAGATGTTGAGCGGCGGTGACTTTCGCTGCCTCGGCGTATCGCCCTTCTTCTCGTCAACCGACGAAGCTGTCCCGAGCGCGTCGAGGCCGTCCCAAAGGTCATTCTCCTATTTGTCCTTCTTCGGGACCCCGTCGTCAAGAGTGCGCCCGTACTTCTCAGCCAGGGCGTCGTACTCCTTGTGGAGCCCCGACGCCTGCTTCTTGAGAGTCGCAATGTCCTTGTCACGCAGCTCGACCTCACGCTTGAGGCGCGAAATCTCACCGGGGTCGCCGGCCATGGCCAGCTTCTCGGACTGCTTCGTGTTCTTGTCGGTGCCCTCGTACTGCTTCAGCTTCTCCTCCAGGCGCAGCACCTCGAGGATCATGATGTAGGTCCGGTTGAGGATAAGCGACAGGAAGAGGGTGAAGCCGCACAGGTACATGTTGCGCTGCGAGTAGAACTTGCGGGCCTGCACTTCGAGACGCTCATGGCCCATGATGGCGGGTCTGTTGTGAGATGGTCAGCTCTCGTATTCTTTATATGCGCGCGCAGCCCCTTGGGTGCGGTGTATGGAAGCCCGTGAGACATACGCAGAGGCGCCAGTGTTCTCGGCGGCGGCAGCCAGCTCGACTTGGACGCGGTAGACGCGGTTGACGCTGTCGATGAACAGGATCAAGATGAAGACAAAGGTGATCTTCAACCAATACTGGACCTTGGCCACAATGGGATTCTCGGAAATGAAGCTGGGAGCCAAACGGTGAGCTGCTGGAACAGAGCCAAAGAATGGCGGGGAGACGTGGAGGCGGAGCGGCGGAGAGAGCTTACGTGAACACCTTCCTGCGCATCGCGAAAGGCAATGGCATAATCAGGAGCATGAAAAGGGCCATTTCTGCCACGAGGAGCAGAAAGACCTGGGAATACGGTCAGCTCGAGTTCGGCTGTCAGGGCTGGCTGCTGGCTGCTGCTGGCTCGCAGCCACTCGGGAGGCCGAGGGGACGAGTGCATACCAAGGTGTAGTAGAGCGTCATCTTGGCGCGTGGTGAGGGGTTAGCTTTGTGGTGTCAGTGGTCGTGATGGTGTTGTTGCTGTTGTGCTGTGAATCAAAGGGGAAGGGACAGATGTCGCCGAAGACAGTGCTGCAGGTCCGCAGTAAAGAGCTGGAGCTCTGCAAGCTTACGATACCTCAAAGTGTGACGTGTTGGTGTGGGAACCAAGGAGGGAAGGGCCCACTGCCCAGTGCGACCAGGGTCGGAAGTCGACAACGTCATTGCCTCGGTGGCTGGTGGCAGGCAGAAATGAAATGGTCCGTGCTTGCTCTCTTCACATGCAGAACAGCAAAACAGGGCTGGAATGACCCTAACCCTACCACAACCGTCAACCAGATCCTCAGGCGACATCGTTCTCGAACCACTCGCAAAGCCGAAGCTGAAAACCCAGCAGGGCTGAGGTCGAAACCGAAGCGACGCCTTTTCTTCCGACGCAGGTCTCGACCTTTCTGTGTGATTTTGCTTCTCAACTTTGACGTCCAGGCTGATTCTTGGTCTCGACTCCCCCAGAGTCTCAACTTCGACCCTCACTTCGTGACTTGCCTTGGGGAGCGCTGGACTCCTTGCTTGTGTTCCGAATCCTGCGCTGGGTTTTGGAAAGTACGCAACCCCCATTACACTGGGCTCTCGGAGATGGGCCGTTGGGTCTGTTGGGCTTTATAAACAAGTGTCTGTCCACAATTCCGAGTTCTTACCGCTGCCTCGTGCCTGCCACCTGCCTAGAGATGGCCCTACCGAACATGATTTCGGGGTCCTTTACGAGTCGGGTGGCAATGTGAATGGACCTCCACCGATTCTCGAGTAAGCCAGCTGAGCGATATTTAGGGCTGGGCCTGCCATTGGCCAACCGGCGGCCAGCCATGCTGAGCCATGGCATCGAGGGCTCCCGTTTCTTCAACACGACCTAATGGGGTCCTCTTTCCCCACTCCACAGTACGCCGCCATACTCCGCCCCGCCGCATGACGAGCCTCCCAGGTCAATGGATCGGGATGGCCGCCGATTCCTCGCCCGTGGAAGTGGGACGCGGGGAGGCCCGTCAGGGCTGCGAAGTGTGCCGAAAGCTTGCATAGCATGAAACATCTGCCCGCAAGCCCAGGCAGATCCGGTGCAAAGGGGCCTCGACCTGGAGGTTGGACCAAAGGGCTGGACCCTGACATTTCTTCAAACGAACCCCCCATCTTCAAAGCGGGCCATAACATCGTGTCCTTCGTTCCTCTGCCTCGGCCTGCGTATTCAAGCCTCTGAGCACGCCCATCCTAGCTCGCAAAGTGGAAAAGTGAGCATGACGTTGTGCGGACAGACCGGCAACCGCTCCACCTAAATCTTTGGTTAAAGATAGACACACTCGTATTCAGTCGATCCCCTCACGCCATACTGCACTGTGCGGCTGTTCCGCGGGCTGTGCCAAGTGGCCTTGTCATGGTTGTATATCAACATCACGATTCGGCCAACTAAACCGGAATCTCAACTTGGTCAAAAACACGCTCTTTCTGTCCCTCGGTCTTTCCTTGCACGGATAACCTACACCGCATTTCGAGTTTCACTTCAGCCACCGGTTTCCCTCCGAAATCTACACAAAAACATTCACACAAACCGGCAAACAAGAAAAAAGACAATTAAGAGAACGGGAAAAATGAGACTCAAGTCCCTTGTCGCCCTATTTTTCCTCGCGGGCGACCTAGCCACAGCGACCCCCATATCCTGTTCAGAGGTACGTCCACTCTCAGTCTTCTCCCGGTGCTATTAGCCTCCCGGTTCGGCTAACCACCAGCTCCAGTCCAAGCGCGACCTCATCCTCAAGGGCGAGTTGCCACCAGAAGCCTGCTGCAGCTACGGGCGGTGCCTCGGCGACGTGGTTGTGGCCATGTTTTGAACGGCTACATCCTCAATGAAGTCGAATTGGGTTGGGCCCCGAGCTCGCAACAAGTCGACAGCATGAACGACTTTCTCTTTCTCTTCCGGTACATGGATTATTACGGCATAACGATTCCCCTACTCGGCTTCATCACGGTGGCGGTAACGAGCACATGGGATTGTGGGATTATGACAGCAACCCATTTCGGTAGGGCTGTCCATGGGCGTTTGGTGGGATAAAACTGTTGGGTTTGTGCCTGGGTTTGATCTGGGCAGGCGTTCCTGTGGTGGCTGTTTGTTGGAACTTGCGTTTTCACTTTCTTCGGCCTGCTGCTGGCTCATAATTTCCTTCATACGTACCTCGTCCAACGGGCCGAGCGGCTTGCACGCAATCATTCGGCAAGGAGGGTTCGAGAGAGCGGACCTGGGTTGGCGAAGGAGCACTCGTGCTGGACGGAGCATATTTGTGTAAACCGTTGATCTTGATCCTCAGCGGGAAGGCAGCCTGACGGATATGTCCGTCCGCTGGCCAACCATGGTTGATTTATCACATTTCCCATTTATATCTCAGTTCAACCGTGGGGTAGAAATGTGCCCTCCACCGCGAACCCCCACCGGGATAATGGCGGCTGCGACTGCGCGGCTCGTCCCAGAGCCTCCGATAGGCGGCATTTTCAAGTGCCGGTGATTGGCGCGCATACAACGTGGAGGGGCCCCGCGTCAAGGGCCGGCATTCGGTCTTGCCGCTGCCGAATCGGCGGAGCCAACGCGGGCGAGCTGCCGAAGCGCAGACACCACCGGCCAAATTTCTCGAGCAGCCATTCGGCTCAATCTTCGGTGTGGATTTCGGGGGAAAGGCACCTGACTCCTAGAGACAGGCGCAGCCTATCAAACCCGCGGCGGGCGTTCCATTGGAGTCGAGGCCTTGCGCTTGGTGGAACAGTCGCACTTCCGTGCCCATCAGAGGCCGTCGCGCATCTGTCTCTTCCGGGGGATGCGGTGGGGGCTTGGCGCAACTGGAGATGGGCACTTACAACGGAAGTGCTACACGTCGACGTAACAGCCGCCGGCCAGCAGGACGTATCCCGGAAAACCCGGGCATCCATGCGCAACGTTGCGAAAGGTCAACTCGTCAGTAGACACGTGTATAAGACGCGACCACCCCCCGCTACCCCGCCTTGTTTTTTGAGTGCTCCGTGTAATCAACTCTCGACAAGTCCTTCCAGAATCGCCTCGTCGCGGGTCTCTCTCGTACCCTCGCTTCAAGATGAACGGCACAAAGGGCATCAACGGCACCAACGGCACCAACGGCACCAACGGCAAGATAAATGCAGCCAAGCCCAACATCGGCGTCTTCACAAACCCAAAGCATGACCTGTGGATAAGCGAAGCCACGCCGACGCTGGAGAGCGTCCAGAAGGGGGAGGAGCTCCGGGAGGGACAGGTCACCATTGCCATCAGGAGCACCGGCATCTGCGGGTAAGAGCCATGCCCAGGCCCTCAGCATGATAAGCATCTCGACTTACACCGTCGTCCCTCCCAGGTCGGATGTCCACTTTTGGAAGCATGGCTGCATCGGCCCCATGATCGTCGGCTGCGACCACATCCTCGGGCACGAGTCGGCCGGTGAGATCATCGCCGTGCACCCGAGCGTCAAGAACCTCAAGGTCGGCGACCGCGTCGCCGTCGAGCCGCAGGTCATCTGCAACGCGTGCGAGCCGTGCCTGACGGGCCGTTACAACGGGTGCGAATCCGTCGACTTCCTGTCCACACCACCCGTCCCCGGCCTGCTCCGGCGTTACGTCAACCACCCCGCGGTGTGGTGCCACAAGATCGGGGACATGTCGTATGAGGACGGCGCCATGCTCGAGCCGCTCTCCGTGGCGCTGGCCGGACTGCATCGGGCCGAGGTGCGGCTGGGCGACCCCGTGCTCGTCTGCGGCGCCGGGCCCATCGGCTTGATCACCATGCTCTGCGCCAAGGCGGCCGGCGCGTGCCCGCTGGTCATCACAGATATCGACGAGGGCCGTCTCCAGTTCGCCAAGGAGATTTGCCCGGAGGTCATCACGCACAAGGTGGAGCGGCTGTCAGCCGAGGACTCGGCCAAGGCGGTCGTGGCGAGCTTCGGGGGCATCGAGCCTGCGGTGGCGCTCGAGTGCACGGGTGTCGAGAGCAGCATCGCGGCGGCCATCTGGGCGGTCAAGTTCGGCGGCAAGGTGTTCGTCATTGGCGTGGGCAAGAACGAGATCCAGATCCCCTTTATGCGCGCCAGCGTGCGCGAGGTCGACTTGCAGTTCCAGTACCGGTACAGCAATACCTGGCCCCGGGCCATTCGGCTGGTGCAGAACGGCGTCATTGACCTCACCCGGCTCGTCACGCACCGGTTCGGGCTGGAGGATGCGATCAAGGCGTTCGACACGGCGTCGGACCCAAAGACGGGCGCCATCAAGGTGCAGATTCAGAGCTTGGACTGAAGATGAGACTGCCTGTTTTTTTTTGTTTTTTTTTGCTTTTTTTTCTGTTTGCATTTTCGAGACCGGCGCATAGATGTGTAGCAGCGTGTGTGATAAACTGAAATTCAATTGAGCTCGCCAGCATTGTTAGATGAAGCTACATTGAGCCATGAAGATCAGTCAGTGCCCTCAGGAGGTGTCTTGAGAGGAAGGAAGGGAGTCGGGTTGGTTCCGATGAATGGTCGCATGCTTGACCATGGAAGGAAATGTTCCAAGTGCCTGTACGTGTCATGTTGCGCATTGGTAAACAACTTCAATCGACCCTCTCAAATAAAATGTTACAGCAGTAGATGGTATATTTTTCAGTTTGGATGGAAGAGCGAGTGTTGCAGCATCCGAGACAAGGCCTGTTGCTCAGCGAGAGCTGGTGTTTGGCAGGGGATGCCCAGCCTGCACAGGGGAGCTCGCATCCGTCTGAGCTGTGCCCCGGGCCCTCAATTCGGCCTTCTGATTGGTTGCACTGTTGCCGAGAACCTGGCAGTCGCCAACAACGCCTTTCGAAATCTTCCGAGCTTCCCAATCCAATTTTTCTCGATCTCCGGCCCCATCCTGTCCCAAGCTGCGCGATATCGTTCCTTTCGCCGAACCCAGCTCCCATACGGCCGCCATCCGCACTCGCTCCCCCGGCGCAGCACCCCGTCCTCCCATCTCCGCTCCGCCCGCCGACTTTCGCATCCGCGATCCGCATTCCTCTTTTTTCCCCTCACCCCAAAACACGCCGCATCCACAATGTCGTTCGCCCTAGTCATGAGGCGATCGGGCCTCTCGATGGGCCGCCGCATGGTCCGCTTCGAGTCGAGCACAACAACAAAGGCCGCCGAGGCCGCCAAGGAGACCGCCTCCAAGGCCTCGTCCACCGCGTCCGAGGTCTCCTCCAAGGCCACCGAGGGCCTGTCGCGCGTCACCTCGGCCGCCGGCCCGGCCATTGCCAACGCCGCCAAGGGTGTGTCGGGTGCTCTGGGCCGCGTGGGCGGCCGCACAGGTCGTCTGGTTGCGTTCGTTGAGCGTAAGGAACCACCCCCAACAATACCAGCGGCCAACATGTTGGGTCCTAGTCTGCCATCGATTCTCTGCGCCCTTGGGTCGTGCATGGTGTGATGGCGACGCATAAGCTCGGGATCGATGGGCTCGACTGTTTGATGTTTCGTGGCGCCAATGGCTGACCGTTGTTTTCTCTCAATGCAGGCCAGACTCCGCTTGTCGTCTACTACTCCAAGGTCGGCCTCGAGATGGCCAAGCTCGTTGTCAAGGGCCAGAGCATGAGCCCGCCGTAAGTCTTCCCCCCCGCCATCCCGTCACATCCGAAGGCATGCATACGAGGGGCGCTTTTGTTTGTTGTCGATCTTGGGGGCTGTTGTTGACATGTTGTTTCTCGCTTTTCCTTGCGCCACAGTTCCGTTTCGACCTTCCAGACCTACTTCCAAAACCTGTGGAAGCAGCTGCAGACCCCCGGCGCCTTCTTCTCGAACCTCCTGCAGTCCGCCAACCCCCAGCAAGTCCGGACCTTGTCGAGGACACAACTCGCGGCTGGCGGTGTGCTCGTGGCCGAGCTGCTCGGCTTCTTCACTGTCGGCGAGATGATCGGCAGGCTCAAGCTGATTGGGTACCACGGCGAGACGCACGCTGCTCACCACTGAGCTGTGTCTGCCGTGAAGGGTGGAGGTGGGGGGGAGGACGGTGTTGGATTAGGAACGATGCTTTTCCTCACGTGTATGCTCGGCCACCGCTCTTTGCTCGGTGGCTGGCAGCACGGAGAGGCATAAGGGAGGCAAGCGAGGAGGGAATTCTGCGTGTTGCACGGGAATAGACTTGGTGGCGTATCGAGGGTGTGCCGCTCATACTAGATTCGCCGACACCTCCGGCACCATTACATCTCGCAGCCTCAACGAGGGAGCCGTCTGGCCGCGCCCGAGACTACTTGGCCAAGAGGTGTCCCCGACGGGTAGGGTCCCATCATACACTTACCTGACCTTGGCCTGGGTTAGGGGTTGCCACACAACAGAGCAGGGCAAAAGGGGCTCAAAAGGTATCCCTTTCCTATCTCGCCTGTACATTTGTCTCTCGTGTCTGCGGCAGCCGAGGAGCCTGTGTCTTTTCATTTGTCGTCCTGTACCACTAGAGTCTATTGCATGAAGCCAATCAAAGCAAATTACCCGATCCTGATTTTGCCAATCATGGCTGCCATCACATTCGGTTCTCGTTCTGTGGTTTTGAGACATACATACCCGACTCTTCGCTCGTCAACACATCGTTACCGATCGAGTTAGCCAGCCCTTACCGGTCACCACCACCCTTGCGCTCTTGGAGTTTGGGTACATGACTCCCAACCAACCGGAGCCGCAGGTGACTGGGACCCCGAGCGGGATGGTGATGAGTGGTGCAGCTTTCACCTGCCATGCAGGGAGGCGACCTTGCCATGCTGCCATGCTGCTGTGCGTACGTGTGGCTTGAAAGCTCTGGATTCCCCTGGGTCGCGAGCACATCGGCAAAACGGATCGATGGCAGGACGCAACCTGCCCGGCGTGTGGGGTGGGTGCCGGTAGATACCGGGAAGGAGGGTGAAAACAATACACAAACACGGGGGAGACTATTTGGGTCTGAGGTTCCTCGAGTCGAGGGGCGCCAGTGTCCGCGGTTCTGTCCTGCCCAGCAACACGAGCGAGGAAGATCCCAAGCATCACTACCCTACTAAGTGACATCGTACATCCTTGGTTCTGTTCTTCCATCTTCCCCGTATGCACTGCACCGTGGCGTGGCTTAGCTGCTCTCGGTATTTCCCTTGCTTTCGAGTTGCGTGGTCGGCTCATGGCACCCCCTTTTTTTGTCCCTTCCTCTCCTTTGCCCCCATCTTTTTAGGGTCGCATTCTCGAGCTGGAAGATGCAGATGCAGTTGGACCCTCTTGCATGTCTCACTTTACCCTTTTGGGGGTCCATTACAGCGCGGCCGCCGCTGCTGGCCGCCGAGGGTGCAGCCGTTGTCTGCTCCTGTGTCTTGCTTGATGCTCTGCTTTGGTCGAGGAATCACGCGCTAGTGTGTCTAATGCGTGTGGATGGACGTGCTGTTCCCGCGGCGGTGTTCTATAGGGTGATGCTCCCTCCTTTGAAACCGGTGATGCCATCGCGAACCCCAACTCGCCTCGAAGCTCGCCTCATTCTCGTGGAAGGGTTGATGTCCAATGGTTTGTATTTGTTTGCATTCGCAAGGAGCACGGGCTTGCCCCCAGCTGAGCTACTTCGCTTATCCAGAAGCAAGGGCGGGTAAGGTACTGCTCAGGAGTGAAGGGCCGTCAGGCGTTCGGGAGAAGTCGTGCCCCTATCTCCCATTCCCGGCTGCTGCAATGGTCTCATGACCCCCAATCAGGCCAGGATATCGCCATTCATGCACCTGGATGTGTGAACGAGCATACAGATATTGGGTTTCATTCATCGGCTGGCCTGCTTCGCTGCCGCCCACGGGGCAGCTGTGTTTTGCCATCCCTGTTCCCATCATCCTGTTTTTATCCTGCTCCCTCTCCCCGGTTATTGCTCTCCATGGTTAGAAAGATGGCGCGTAGCCTGGCACCGCAAGCTAGTCCATGCAGGTGGGCTTTCTGGACTCGGACTACCGTGCACCAGTGGCTCAACCCAGCCCCTACAGAGATACCCTCCTTGGGGGAGCACTCTTTGTCGAAGTTCAACGGCTTCTGGTTGCACAGGGGCATGAGACACCATAGCCCGTGCCACATCATTCGAGCCCCCAAACGATGATTTCTATCGAAGCACTGGCAACTAACCGATGACCACTGTTGCAGCAGCGAGACGCTGGTTATCCACAAGTCCCTCCAAATTCTTGTCTATATACAATGAAGCGGGGTTGGGATGGAGAACCATCGGTGACATCAAGTGACCCAACATTTCCACAGCCGGATTGCTTCCGGATGCAAGACAAGCATGCACGACGGGATACCAACACACTTCCCCAACATCCTCACACCATTTCCCAATCACCGCCGGTGCTCAACCCCTGGCCGTTGGGCATTCACGGACACCCCCGGGTCGGCCAAGACCATGCTGGGCTGCTCACTGCGTGAAGGCGTTATCGTGACATGATGGCAGGGCGGTTTGCAGAAAGCCAGAGGTTGACAGGTTCAGGGTGGCTCTGCAATGGCCGGCCACCGGCCGGGTCTGCCTTGGCCCCCAAAAACGGCCTTTCCCACTAACAGTGCGTGGTGGGTATGCAAGGTCCGACATGCATCCTGGTAGCTGCCAACCGCGGCGGGTTTCTGCGCACCCATCATGTTCGACAACACTCGGATCTCAGACGGCACCATGCCAGCGAGTCTCATTTTGCTCACACCGCCCCGCGGTTGCACCCGGGCAATCTGCCGTTTCGCGTCCCTTGTGTTGAACCGAAGGACTGGCGGAATCGATGTGGCCAAACTCAGCATCGACGGCACAGCTGCCAAGGAGCAAAGATGTTTGGCGGTGTGCTCTCAATGGCTGACTGACGGGTCCCTGTCGAGCTTGGTTTCCCGACCAAAGGCGTAGGTGGCGGTAAAGCAGGCGTAAGCTTGGGGGGGTTGCCTTCTCCAACTGTAGCGGTGTTGCGATTCCTTTTCAGGCCTGACGGGGTCGGGTCCTAGGTGGGTTGCGGGCTGAGTGATTGCCTGCCCTGTCGTTGAGAAAGATGGAAATCGTTAATGGGCCAGCAAATAGTGAAGCTGTAAAAATGGAGAAATCCAACTGCTTGAAGCAACCCAGTCCCGGCGCTGCGTCGAACATACGACGGCCGACGCGCCGGGAGGAATGGGTACCTGATCATCGGCATGGGCTCTGTGTGCCGTGATCTTGCTAGGCCAGGCGATGACACCAAGAACGAGCCAGACTCACCGTGGCTTTCTGGCTGTGAAGATATGCCTAGGACGGGTCAGCGAGGTTCCGCCTCACCCAGACTGCCTCCAACAAACGGCAACGTGCAGGTTTCGTGGGCACTTACAATGAGCAGAAAACGTGCACGCTATTGCTGAACACCTCGGCCCTGACCTTTTCGGATAGTTCGTACACCTCAGCCGGGGTCCGGCCATGACCTCGACCTAACGGAGCCAAAGTGAGGGGCTGGTAGGTCTGACGCATCCCGAGGTTAAACCACCGACCAATGTCTTTGAGATGTGGATCTCGAGACCAGCCGTTGAGGGGCAACTGGACAACCTCCTCCTTAATGTCGACGAAGCCTGCATCTTCCAACCGCCGCTTGGTGAGTTCGGCGTCCATGCGCATCGGGCGACCAAAGCTATCCATGGCATCCAAAAGTTCATTCGCCCACTGCACGACGCAAGAATCGCGGGGGATGACGCCGCCCTCGAAACGCGGGTTCCAGTCTATCTCGACCTGTTCGAGATAGCCGTAGTAAGGTTTAAGATGCCTTCACAGAGTGTCAACAAGACTCATCGACCCATGGCAGGAGACTCACCTGAAGATCTCGGCGTAAACTCTGGGCCAATTACTGATGCTACCATTGAGAGTGCGCATATGAATGAGATCCCACGAGTTAGGTTCAAGATCCTGCCACCGGTCTTCCATATCCTTCTGCAGAAAACTCATGTTGGCGGGGATGCTGGGAGGGATTAGCATGGCGACTGGCTGGCGCGGAATGCGGACACTGACAATTCGGGCTGGATGTAGTTCAGGTCGATGCCCACGTGAATTCCACCAGGATACTTGCTGTTCGACATCGTGAGGTTAGAATGCCGGATTCTGTAGAAAGGGCACGAAAAACGCTCACTCGGCCATGTCAATACCCCAGATGCCTGTACCGCAACCCAGGTCCAGGATCCGGGGATTCTCCTGGTTGTGAATAGGCGCGCTATGAAGGGCATCCTTCCGCGCAACGAGGAATATCTTGTGGAAAACATCCAGTCTCTCACACTCGGTCTAGACTCAAGATCAGCTTTGCCCCCTCGACAAGGGGACGAACCAATGGGTGGGATGAAACAACGTGAGAGTGGGCTCACCTCGTCAATGGGAAACATGTACTTTCCCTTTTTGTATGTGCCATACCACCGGCCGTTCTCGTGGTAGACCTCTTGGTAGGTCCGGTGTGCCTGAGGTCCATGGCCTCTGCGAGCGGTCATAATCAGCCCTCCGTAGGTTGGTTCTCAAGTTGCCAGTCTCAAGCTTACATAGGGCTTCTGTACGGCTGCGAATCCATTGCCATTGTCGGGCAGGAGGTAGACAAATGCGAGATGCTGGAGGGATGCTCATGGACAATGGCCGAGGGGTGTCTGACCGAGGAGGACGAGGGACGACTGTCACAAGTGATGTCAGGCTATATTTTGGGTGTGGTCAGGCTGGTCAAGACCATGCGCAGCGTGTGTTGCTCGGCGTGGTGCCCAACAAAACAACGAACAATGCGAAGAACGGAAGGAGATTAGGAGGCGCAACAAAAGCGCAGCGGTTTGCCATCAACAAGCACGAAACGAGGTGTAGCGGTTGACAGGGACTGGGTTCTAGAGCCATCCCGCAGCCTCCCGCAAAGCCGGGGGATGACGAAGAGGAAAGAAATTCAGGATGGGGCGAGACGCCGAACTCTCAAAGGCCCCGTCAAGACCCAGGACTCTCCCGCGATCGCAAGGCACGCCGGGCGAGAGGAGAGGAAAAAAGAAGCCAGAGACAGCAATTGCTCACCTGTGAAGCTGTGAAGTTGTGAAGCTGTGCGCGCTGAAGGATTGGTCAAGGACATGCGCGGCCGGCATTCGATGTGGCCGCAAAGTGGCCAGGCCTCGCGTTATATGATAAGCAAAGCAAGAACGCGGTTGCGGTTGCAGTCGAAATTGCGGTCGAGGTGTGGTCGATGCGGGTGGCCATGGGCCAACAACGCCCTGTTCGGTTGTGCAGGCTGGGGACCGGGAAGGCAAGGGGGCAGCAGGGGCGCCTTTAAAATCCTCGACGTCGCAATGATGCAGCGCCAGGGTACCAGGAGGAATCCCGAGATGGAATTCGGCGTCACCGTATCATGTACGGCGCACCGTCGACCTGCTCGTTAACGGAGAGCCGTATTTTCGAAGGGGGCACGAGTCCAGCGCGCGTTGGTTGATGTCTTTCGAACTAAGGGCGCCTAGCAGCAAGAATTACCCGCCCGTCGGCCAGACAAGGCAGGCAGCTCCCGAGCAATGGTGTGAAACCCAGGGTTCAGGGTTTGGCGGGATTCGACCAGAAGAGGTGGGAATTGTGCTGCCGTGTGGGGTTGCCGTCCTGGGCAGGGAGGTTGGTTGGGCGGAAGGAGCTGCGTCCGAAACTCGCAGCGTGGGAAGGAAGGCACCCCTCGACGTGCGCCATGGGGACGCAGCGCGCTTTGAAGGACTGCGGTGTTTGCCTCTGCCCTTTGAGCCGTCCCGAAGGCTCGGGTTCGTTCCCAGCCAGGGCCCCATCACAGGGCATTTCCGTCCTAGCTCCCGCTCCCGCTCTCCCGTATCCGGCGCTGGCCAGTGCCAAACCAGACATTGGGCACAGCCCTCGGACGGCAGTCCCCAGAGGAAGGGCACGCAATTCCACCACGCCGCCGCCCATCTGCCTGCCCTGCTGCTTCATGAAACACTGTTTCAAGAGCCATGACCGACAATCCTTCGCTACCCAGGTATGAACATTGTCGGTGCCAGCAGATCCGCCTTCGCAAATTAGCCCCCGAAACGTGATTCCACTGCCTCACCTCACGACCGCCGGAGGCTATAGCGTGTGAAATTCTCAGTACGCACAGCCCATGCTGGGTACCTGGGGACTGGCGTCCTGGCGGACCTGTTTCCCATCGCCCAGGCAACGGCAAGACCGGGCAAGCCATGCGTCTAGAGATCGCGCAAAGGAACGCGGAGGGCAGCGCCATCCTCACAGATCACGCCGCACACAGTACCATCAAGGCTCCCATCATCAACACCTGGTCTCGAGCTGATCAAGTCTTTGCGTTCAGCGTTCGCTGCGAGGCTCCGTTTCTCTCACGATTCCGTTGGGCGCTGCTTCCATCTGATCTGCCGATGTGCCTTGGTCTGTTCCCGGTCCCTTGTCTAGCGCGCTCTGAGCGAAGATGGGTCCCAAGGATCAGCAAATTTCGCCGAGGAGCAAGCTCCTGGGCTGTGGTGGGATGCGACTCTGGGCGGTGCACACAGTGGCTTGCACTGGCTTGTGACCAAGATGCGTGGCGGCTAGACCAAGTTGGATGTCGGCTCCAGGCTGTCGGGTCATAAAGCGAACGTCGGTCAAAGACCACACCACCAAAGCCACGCCCAATCAGAGCAGGGAGAGGGAGAGCCCAGGAGGGACACCAAAGAGGCAGTGCCTCTAGAAATCAATGACACGTCGTACTAACAGACCCTGAGAGCCACACACCGCTGCTTGCAGTGCTCCTCGGCCACTCGCCTCGTCTGTCCATTCCATTGCTGCAGTTTGTCAACCTCACGACTCCAAGACGACTGCGAGCAAAGCGACTGGCTTCAGTTTGAGGAAGGACAGATTGGGGCCTGGAAGTCTGAATGCTAAGTGGGTCCAGCCAACCTCTTCTGGAAGGCACGGCCCTCGAGTCCGACAAAAAAGCAACTTGAAGAAGATTGACGTGCTCTAGCGCGCCATGTGATGACGACCGAGTTCTTGTCTCCCAGTCTTTCCCTCAAGGCTCAGTCTCGAGCATCCACATGCGTGCATGCTGGCAAACCGGTGACAAAAGTCATCAACACTATTTTCTGACCGCGCCGGTTGGAGGGACGAAAACCCACGCATCCAAATCATTCTCATCATCGCAGCGCCAACGGCGCGAAAAGACCAGGCACAAGCCAACTAGGCTACTCGGTGAAACGAGGACCAGTCAGATGCGCCCCGCCAATAGTCACCCCCCGGGTCCCATAGACTAGAGAGCCCTTACAGGTCATCAAGAGGCCTACCCGAGGCTCATGTCCTGGCCCTTTTCCCCCCTTTCTTTGCTCTCAAGACCCTGTTCCGGCTCAGCGGGGCGTTTGCCGACCTTGAGTTTTCTGAAAACAAGGAGTCAGCCTTCCCCGACTGTCCAGTTTGCCAGGGCCCAACAATCCCGGCACAGATACCCGCACCCGATGGCATCGTGCAGGCGATGGAGCCGGACATTCAACTGCCTTGCCAGCGTCACACAGCTCAACCAGGAACGCCGCTGAACGGCCCCCACACACCTCGCATCCCGGCTTCACGCTTCCCCATGGAGTCAATTGCATCTAGGTCGGCGACATCTCCGGTGTCAACTTCAGTCGCGTCTACTGCACCCACTTCTGCCACGTCAAAGCGAGATGACCTGAACGATCCTGTGACGATACAATTTACCAATGTGCAAGACGTCTTCGCCGCGATCAATTGCATTCCTGGGGATTTCCTGATCGTCGAACGTATAGTATTACCCTCTCCTTTCGTTATAGTACCGACGTAAACTAATTTATTAGATGTCTCTCCTGGTAACTATGCCGACATTGAGCGTGAGCGAGAGAAACGACGCCGTAAGTTCCGTTTTCGCCGCTACGATAGGAATTCCCAAGTCCTCTTTATCACAATCCCGACGATATTACATGAAGCACTCCATGCCGAACTCTACATGGTGTTTCATGCACAACTTGTTAGCTGCGGTAAACACCAGAGCTGGAAAACGTCTGCCGCGGCTAGATTTCGAGCACAACATGGCCACCCTGGAGGAGATGGCGGAGAGGGCGACTCTACCGGCGGTCCAAAACCAGAGCGTCAGCTTAGAGATGACTGGCCAACGCTTGTCATCGAAGGGGGAGCCTCAGAGTCATTGGGCGAGCTGCACAACGACATGAGGTGGTGGTTCTCGGCGTCAGAGCACCAGGTACAGATTGTTGTTCTCGCCAAATTCGATTATACTCGCCGCGCCATTGTCTTGGAGAAGTGGGAAGAAGAATCCTGGAATACGCGTCCGGGAGCGACTACGACACGACATGCGGCTGCCCTTCGGCCTGTACTCCGGCAGCACATCACCATTACTCAGAATACCAACCCGGTCTCGTACAATGTCACTAGAGGTGCATTGGTATTAGGGTTTAGGCTCCTGTTTCTTCGAGACCCGGGCCCTGGAGAGGGAGACTTTGTGTTGAGCGTTCAAGAGCTGGAGGAATACGCGGAAAATGTCTGGAATGCTTTGTAGGATTAGGCGGCGCTAGGAGCTGGACCAAGCCGGCAGAATCTGGGGTTGGCGTCGGGTGGCCAGGATTCGAACAGTGATTATTCCGACTTCAAGAGGCTACGCGATGCGGGGGCATCCATCATAACTCGGAGTGTGTCCCGGAAACAGAGCCGATGTCCCACCAAGGGCCAATAACCCCACCTGCTGTCGTGGATGTTAAGCTGACCGCCAAAGCACCAAGGGCGTGCCCCATCAATATCAACGCAAAGGGATGGGCCCGGATGGGGCTGACATACATACAGGACATGTAGGAGCCCGCTCCATTTCCGCGGATTGGACAGATTGCCCCCAGCCTGCCAGATTTGGGGCACAGAGACGACATGCTGTGCGACCTCGGTGGGGAAACGCTATTTCGACGATGGGCTGTTGTTGGTTGTCTAGTGCCGAGGCTTGCAGCTCGACCATCATGGCCTCTAATCACTGCCAGTGGACCGACTGGTACATGAGAAATCCACGCTAACTATGCGTGAATTACGTGTTCTTCGCACTTGGGTAAAATCTGGAAGGACTTGCTTGTCGGTGTGGTGCTTGAATGAAACGAAAGGATCGTGGGGGAGCCAAACAGGCGAGTGGTACAGTCAGGGCCCGGGCACCCTGATGTACAGTACTTTTGGAGAGATGACCAATGACACCAGGCCGTTGCCCTCGAGTTGTTTGTGCTACTGCGAGTCAAATCTATGAGAAGAAATCCGAGAGTGTAGATTCTAGTCTCTTTGCTCCCTTGGCCACCAGGCATGTAAGGCAAAAAGATGCAGGAGCATCGTGTGGTCGTGTGCTGAGGTGAACACCGACACGCCATAAATCATCCAGTGCATCCGCATACACCAGAACTCGTTGAGTAACCGACCCAGAAGGTCGGTAGTATACTCCGTACCGATTACCAGACTGCTGCATTGGGAGCGTTGTGTGCCTGTGGCACGCTCGCTTACCCCAGACTAAGAAACCTAACAAGCCGCAACATTGACGGAGACTGGATCCCAAGCGCGCTCTTCCAATGAACAGTCTCGACGAAAAAAAACGGAAGCAGATTGACAACTAGGATTGAGGGCTTCGCTTGCTGCTGGTTCTTGGTCTTCCCGTTTGCCAAAATAGCTGGTACCAGCGGAGCAATAAACGGCGTCCCAGAAGAGTAGAAAGGAGTCGAGTCCAGTCTGTGTCACTGTCTACACTCTATTGGCGCGTGCCGATCTGATAATACTCCAAGGCAAATAGCCTTACCAAAGTCAAACAGCCAGCCCATACACCCACCGACGGGGATTTCCCAATACGCGACAAAACTCAGATCTCATCGGCCAAGGCGATGACGGAGGCACGCCGAAATCGGCTGGCATCTCCAGCTCCTTCAGAAGGAGCTACGACTTGACGGTGTCTTCCTCGCGGCCCCATCTGGCTGTCTCATCACCGCCCTCCCATGCCTTCTCAACATAGCCCAGTTCGTGCTTGACCCTCTCGACCGTCGCCTTGTCTCCAGTGTTCTTCCCAATGTTGTCGCTATCGTAGTATTAGTTACATCCCGAGACAGGCCTAAAGAACTCGAGGACCTCTTACCTGATCTTGATGGCCGGATTCCCGTCTGCCGAGCTGATCTTGATGACGATGTTCAGCGGCGTCGATTTTCTCCCCGTTTTTGTGTTGACAAAGTCGTTGGTGAGGAAGGTCCCGACACCGAACGTGGGCTGGAAACCGGCCTCTTCCGAGACGAGCTTATACTCCAAGCACCGGTCAATGTTCAGAGAATCGGAGAAGACAATGACCTTCTTGTCACTGATCCGCTGCTCGTCGTAGAATTTGCGCATGATCTTGACGAAGGTCTTTGGGTCTCCCGAGTCCTGCCTGACGCCGGTGAAGACATCGGCGTACGTCTGATTTGTTTTCTGCTTGGATTCCGCCGAAGTCAAGATTGAGATGAAAGAGTCGGCTACACTCGGCTTCCTCGCAGTCACCGGCGAGGGCTCTTCCAGATACTTGATCGGCTTGCTGAACGCATTCAAGAACTCGGGCGTCCCGAACGTGTCGGTCAGCGCAATGCCGAGCACCCCTTCCCCGAAGCAGCCGATCCAGCGGGACAGCGCTTCCTCAGTTGCCTTGCGGTAATCGCCCACGATAGCAGCGGTGCCCATGAACCACTCGTGGGCAACGGTACCGACGGGAGGGATGTTGAACCGCATGGCCAGATGGACGTTGCTGGTCCCCGAGAGCTTTCCAGACAGACCGCGCTTCTCGGCCTCCTTGCTGGCTTTGGTGAGGCCCCTGAACACCAAAGCCTGGGTGTGGTAGTCCCGCCGGCGGCGGGTGCCGAACTCGGAGAAGACGCACCCGGCCTCCAGCAAGCGCATGCCCTTCTCAAACGCAAGCTCTTCCTGACCCTCATACGTCCAATCCGGCTCCATGAACTTGAAGTACGCTTCCGAGGTCAGGGCGAGGAGCGGGATCTCATAGAGAATAGTGTCGACCCAGGAGCCGCTGATCTTGATGTCCAAGTCTCCAATATCGGTCTCAGCGCCCGAGTCATCACCCACCGGCAGGAAAGTGAGGACGACCTGGTCTCTCGGTCGGAGTCGGAACTCGGAGAGAAAATCCAGATAGGCGGGTGTTAGGTACGAGCAGTGCTCTTGCAAGTAGTGCAGCTCATCGGTAGAAAGAGAAATGTTGCCGAGCTTCCTGACTTGGTCCTCCAGCCAGTGGAACGCCTTGCGGGAGAGCTTCTTTTCCGGGGTTCGGTTGGTGAACTTGTATGTGACTGGAACATCCTTGTAGTACTTCAACACAGCACACTGCATCGTCAACTTGTACAGGTCCGTGTCCAGAAAGGAGATAACACCCTCCGGGTAGGGCGAAGAGCTGTTAAAATCCATGACGAGAGAGAAGGCTGGCGGGGACTTGAACAGAAAGTTGTAACGGGGCCGATGACTCTTTCAGCTTTCTTCAATCTTGCCTTGGGTTGTCGCAGAAATGCCAAGCAAACGCAAGGAGAATCGCGGGCCGAAGATATTTGACGGTCCCACGTTCGAGGGTGCAGGTGGTGGTTCGCGTCTTGTGTAACGGTTCTGGTGACGTTGTGGAGAGTTGGTGGACGGGGTATTGCCGAAACAAACAAAAGCTCAGTGACTGTTGGTCGCGTGTGGAGACCCGTATGAGACAATCGCCGACTCAAAAAGCTGACTGTGCTGACCGTCGGAGTTGGTCGAACAGGAGTTGTTCCTGCGAGGCTCGGCCTCCAGGGTTTTGCTCGAATATTATTCTCTTGAAATGGTAATGAATGGGCGCCGAATACGCTTTCTTACTTGTAAGTCCGGTCATTCACACGGCATACCCGGGCGTCAGTGACGGCAAAGTCAAACATGGGAACTGTCAGGTCCTTCCTGGGCGCATTCGGAGCGCGGGGTGCAGCGGCGGGGTACCTTCTATGCACGACACACACCAGCATGGGCGATTGCTGGGCGGCCTTTCCAACGGGACAAGAAATCCCCTGAAAAACGCCTGTAGGAATCCCTGTTTCTTGTGGGTTGGCCAGTTGGTTCAGCGCCCCATCCACCGCCACGCACAGACCATAGCTTATTTGCTGACCGACTTCCCTCCAAAAAGTTTTGGAGCCGGCAGAAAAAAAAAAAAAAAGAGTCGAGGATCGCTGTCGAGTCGCAGACAGCAGGAACACAGATCCAACGCCCTCCCACGCGACGCAGGGCTGACAACACCGGAACCATGGATATCCACCGGTGCCGCTTTGTCCGCTATCCTGGCTCGGCCATCAATGCCGTCGCATTCACACACTCGTCGCTCCCCTCGGTCTCGGCCCAGAAGCAGCGCCAACAAAAACACAAGCAGGTCCGCCTGGCCATCGGCAGAGCCAATGGCGACATTGAGATCTGGAACCCGCTCCAGGGCGCCTGGCACCAGGAGCTCGTCATCCCCGGAGGCAAGGGCCGAAGCGTCGACGGCTTAGTCTGGGTCACGGATCCCGACGAGGAGCTGCCCGACGGCAAGACCATCTGCGGCAAGTCGCGCCTCTTCAGCATCGGCTACACGGCCACCATCACCGAGTGGGACTTGGAGAAGGCCAGCGCAAAGAAGCACGCAAGCGGCCAGCACGGAGAAATATGGTGTCTTGGTGTTCAGCCTCCCCCGACCAAGGGTGCCGCCTCGGCCGGAAGTCGGAAACTCGTCGCCGGCACCGTCGACGGCAACCTGGTGCTCTACTCGATTGAGGACGGCGATTTGAGGTTCCAGCGAACCCTCATCAGGACCCCGTCGAAAAAGACAAAGTTTGTCAGCATCGCCTTCCAGTCCCACAATGTCGTCGTCGTCGGCTGCTCGAACAGCACCATCTGCGCCTACGACATCAGAAACGGCACGCTACTGAGACAGATGACTCTGGGCACCGACATCTCTGGCGGCTCCAAGAACATTATTGTGTGGGCTGTCAAATGCCTGCCCAACGGCGATATCGTGTCGGGCGACTCGACGGGCCAGGTGTGCATCTGGGACGGCAAGACCTACACCCAGGCTCAGCGGATTCAGAGCCATTCACAGGATGTCCTGTGCCTGTCGGTCAGCGCTGATGGCTCCAAGATTGTTTCGGGTGGGATGGACAGGAGGACGGCCATCTATGAACCAATTGCTGGGCAAACCGGCCGTTGGTCCAAGGTGTTCCATCGCCGGTATCACCAGCACGATGTCAAGGCGATGGCCTCTTTCGAGGGCAAAGGGATGAGTGTTGTGGTCTCTGGTGGTATGTCTATCAAATCCGGCGGCTTACGTGCAAAACTAACACACCCAAAAGGCTCGGATGCCAACCCCGTGGTCTTGCCCCTGCGCGCCGCAGGGAAAGAGAACCACAGAACGCTTCCACATCTCCCACAGAGCGCGCCCCTACAAAGCGCCCCGAAAGCCCGATTCATTCTCAGCTGGTGGGGGAACGAGATCCGGATTTGGCATCTTCTCAGCCAAGCCCAGCAACTCCTCGATGACCCGCAAGCTGCCCTCAGCTTGCGCAAAAACAGGAAGTTCCTCGCCCAAGTACTCGTGAAAGGCGACTCTCACATATCATCGGCCGCGATCAGCGAAGACGGAACCCTTCTCGTTGCCTCGACCGCGAGCGATATCAAGGTGTTCCAGCTCGTGTTGGCAAAGGACGAGCACGCCGGGCAACTCCAGATCAAGAAAGTCGAGATGCCTACGGCGGGCCTTGCGGCTACCAAAGTCCAGATCTCGCCCGATAACAAATGGATATCCTGGGTTGAGGAAGGGAGCAAAGTCATGGTTGTCAGGGTGCACACAACCGAATCGGCCACCGGCATCTCGTACACAATTTCTCAGCCTCGCAAATTGCACCGACTCCGGCGTCAGACTCCCAAGCACATTCTTCTCGGCGGCCTTGGGACCTACGATCGGAACATTACTCAAATGACCTTTTCTCCCGACAGCAGGCTGCTCGGTGTCGCCGATCTGGCAGGGTACATGGACACCTGGATCTTACGCGGCCCTGGTGAGGGGGCGAATGGCGTGGGTGGCGAGGATGACGATGGGGCAGCTAGCGGGTCATTATCAAGCGATTCGTCGGACGAGGAAACGGAGGACGTCGCGGGCGAACGCTGGGTCCGGAATCCAAAGGCCGCTCTTCTCCCCAAACTGTCTGCCACGCCTGTGGTACTCTCGTTTGCAAAGACGCAGCGGGATGACGGCGATTATGACCTCTTGGCCATCACCACGATCAAGCAGTTCTTCGTCTTCAACCCCCTTCGCGGTGTGCTCTCCGAATGGTCCCGTCGGAACGGCTTCCCCAAGCTCCCAGTGCAGTTCAGGGACACGCGGGACCAAGTCAAGGGTGTCGTATGGCAAGGCCACAGGGCCTGGGTCTACGGCGTCTCCTCCCTGTTCATGTTGGACCTTTCCCAGGACTTCAACCCGGACAAGGACTTGCCGGAAGGCAAGAACGGGCAAAAACACGGCACCAAACGAAAGCGTGATGGGCAAGAGAGCGGCGCGGGCGGGAAGATGGAGAAGCATTCTCTCGCGGCCCAACGCGTCAAAACGGCCGTGGGAACCGACGGAGCAAAGTGGGAGGATGTGGAGATGGCCGATGCTGACGACCAGAAGAGCGTTGGCGCAAGCAGTGGGGTCGACGATGACGACGACGACGTCGATGGCGGTGAGCTCCAGCGTCTGAGAGACGACCAAGGAGCCAACGGCAGCGCGCAGGATTCCGACAAGGAGGGGGCAAGGGCGAGGTGGTGGCATACGTACCAATTCCGGCCGATATTGGGCATCGTGCCAGTGGAGAGCGTGCAGCAAGCGAAGCCCCTGACGAACGGGGATGCTTCGGAAGTGCTGCCGCCTCTCGAGGTTGCTCTTGTCGAGCGGCCGCTGTCCAGCGATGACCTGCCGGAGCGTTACTTTGCAGAGGGCGAGTGGGAGAGATAGATTCGACTTGGGAGGGTGGAGGTTCGCTAGCGGTGAGCGCGCTGGCGCGGAGAAAGGTGGCAGGCTTGTAATAGACCAAGCTTGCTTCTCCGAGCATTTAGACTATTGGGATAGCAGGCATGTCATGTATCAATGCATCTACGACGAGTCTGTGGCCCTCGAAGGGCTTGTATCAGAGTCTTACACAATCATGGTGTATGAGTGAATCAGTTCCTCACAGCCCCTGGCCAACCTTCCAAGCGGAGGATTCCTGAACTACCGACACCGCAAAACGACACCAACGTCGCCATCAACAAACCGGTCGCTTGATCGGATAGCTACCACCCCCGCCGTCAACCCAACCCGTCAACCGAACATTCCCCCTCGTTGCTGCCATCCGAAAGCGGACCCCCTTTTTTTTCCCCGTTGGGATAATTATCTAAACCGCGCATACCCAGCCGAGACTGATGCAGCTCCGCGCCCGCCCGCCGTCTGATGACGTGGTCCGGCCTTGGTGTTCTCCCGTCTGGCGAGCCCAGGAAGGAAAAAAGCCAGGAACCGGGCCGGCGGGACATTCTTGCCTCTGTTTTTCTCTCCACTGTTTGCGTGTCTCCGAGGAGGCGAGCGGGCCTGCTGATTGAGGTGTCTTTTCTTCTTGATCAATGCTCTGCTAGGGCTGTTTACTGAGATCGTGAGTGGATGGGGAAAGTGTTCCAGGGCCGCGGGGGAGGAGGGGTTGACACATGGAGACTGTTATCTCGTGCCTACCTGCGAAGCGGTACTGTATTTTGACATGCTCACGCATACTCGGATGGCATCGGAGTCCCATGTCAGAGGAAACCCTATCTCATGTATCCATGTATGTATATGGGTACCACGTAACCATCATCACACACCCCCTTTGGTCAGGTCAGGGGCTGCTGGCGTGCCACACAGGAAAGCACTGGGCACCCGGGGGAGCGGTCTGCGCGTGGGTTGCTCTGGAAGCAAGCTTCCCATGCGGTCCGGACAGTTTGGCGGCAATATTCGGGGCACGGGGGAACTTTTGGGTGGAGCGGAGCACCGAGACGCGCGTTCAAGGTCTTGTTCACTCACTCCCCCCTCATCTTTCCTTGCTTGGTACCTCTCTCGGACTCTCTCGGATAGGGTGGCTGGGATAGCTTGGCTTCGAGGAGGAAATATTGAATGTGAGAAAGTTTACGCGGAGACACGTGGAACCTTAACGTTACGTTTGATGTTGTGTCCTGTTTGACCCCGGTGCGTTGGGAGGAGCATGCCTGCCTGGCGAGGCTGGGGGACGACCTTGTCGAGAAAGCACGTGATATACACCAGTGATATCTTCAGAATGATCTGGATAGAAATGTCATGAAAGCCCAGCAGCATGCGGAGGGCGAGGGAGGGGCATCAGAGAGAGAGAGAGAGAGAGATGGGCCTGGGTGCAGAAATAAGCCCGAAGTGGAAGAACGGACCTGGCTGATAGATGCCGGGTCATCAACTCGAGCTTGACGAGGGCCGCCCGAGAATACATGAGATCCATGTGGTCGAGTGTGATCCAGATCAAGCGAGAGACCAAATGTCGACGGGCTCACCTTCCTGGCCAGGCCTCTGGTGAGTTGATTGATTGTAGATGTGCTGCGAGCTCCCAGATGGAAGCCAGTGTTGGGTAGCCACTCAGGTGCTGGGGTGCTCTGCAGTTAGATTTGCCGGGATTCGTATCTGCGTCTAATTACAGGCTCTTTATACATGGTAGAGGTGCCAAGACGGAATCAATCAACATGAACCCTGAGTTGAGGTGAGGGCGAAATGGGGGCAGCACACACGAATTCTGGCGACCCCAGAGCTTGTCTCCACGGACATCCCTCATCACGGCGGTCCCGGCTAGCAGGGAATGAAACGACCCGGGCAGTTCTGAAACTCATACGGAATATCACAGGCTTGCGTGGGAAATGTGGCGACTCTGGTTCCTGATGGCTTGCTGGATGCAGCCAGAACAGGGTGGAGGGAGCCCATGATGGGACCGACTCGACGGTTGCCAAGAGAGGATGAAAGGAGAACTAGATGCCGCGTAATCGCGCCGGCTTGGAACGCCACCAAAGACTGACCAGCCGCACAGTGCTCCCGCCAACGACGCAGCACGGTGGTGGCCGTTTCGACAACCTGCAAGAGGGAACCTCCCGTCGTAAAATCGGGCTTTGGGAAAGGGAGCGATTTGGGACCCGTTGACTGTTGACGCTTTGTTTTGTGCAACTCTGCTTATCTTTATAAAATGCATCCTCCTTTCTCAGGACTGTCGTGAGCGCCGCGGAGGAACCCGCTCTAGGCGAGCTGAGGCTGTCGTAGGGCGTCGAATACCGCGTGTCCCTCCAGGGGACAATGACGAATGATCCCGGAACTGCCTGGCGACGCAGTCGGTGGTGGCAAACAGCAAGGCGTCAGCTGAAGATTTGGTCCAACATTGTCAGCCGTCCAACCCCGGGCCGAACACAGTTCACCTCACCGTAGCACACCGAGAACGATCGAGCCTTGACACGACACGCCTCCCTCGAGTGCAAGACACCGGCATGCCGCCTCCCGTGGTAAGCCGTCGTCATCGGCTGTTGGAGGCCGGGACCACTCCAGTGTCGTGCCGAGTAGACACGGCCCCGGCGATGGGCTGTGGGCGGGCCACAGCAGGAAGCCGCACACGTGGCGGGTTGGTCTTCCGGGCTTCAATTCTCAAATTCTCAGGTTAGTGTGTTTTGCCTATTCTGGGTTTGTCAAGTCGATGCTACCTCCGGCAATTGCAGCTTGGCGACGGCAGCAATCTTGGCGGTGGTTGCTGTTGCCATTCAACTTGGGCCTGAAGGAAGAGGGAGGAAGAAGAGACAAGCGAGACCGAGGCCAGTGTTGGCGGCCTTCCCCCGCACAGTCCGGGCCAGTGAACGGTGCCAGTTGAGCCTCAGCCACAGACATGGCTGAACAATTCTCGACACAAGATTGGCCAGGCAGGCGTCAGCCACGCCTCGTCATCCTGTCCCCACCGGGCCACCCCATCCTCCATGATTGGTACGGAGCAGGTCCCAGCCTCGATTGCACCCATTTCATCCGTTTCATGCAGCCTTTGTCGATTGATTCCTTCAAAAAACGCAGCTTCCATTTTCAATCATCACACGCAGTGAAGGGATGAAAAGGGTGATATACCTAGATGCGAACGCCTTCTCACACTTTTGACACTAGCGGGTTTGCGACTGTCGGGTTCTGCTGGTCTTGTATTGCGCCTCGAGTGTGCCTGTGGTCGCTGGAATGAGGCGGAGACCCGATCCGTGGGGACTGCATTTGGGGCGAAGGCACCCGAGACCAGCCCTCATTGGCCGCGACTGAACTGGACGCGCGTTCTCTGTCCAAGACGCCTCCCGCTGTGCTCCCCTTTCCCCCCTCACTCGCGGACCCAGACGCTGCTTCCGAGCAAAGATTCGTCGGCTTGTTGCCTGCACCCCTCCCTCCAGCGAGTCTGTCTGCAAATTCTGATTACGTCTGCTCTTGCGGGTGACGAGTACGGAGGGAAGGCGGCGCTGGGCGGGCGAAAGATCTGTAATGAAGTGAGAGCGATCGTCTTCTGGCATCAGCATGATCGCCCGGCCCCGACTCTGAGCAAAAGCCTGGCCTGAGAGTGCTCCGTCACTGGGGGAGAGTCAAACCGACGCACTGTAACTGCCACGCAACCCTCGATCGAGAGTGTGGTAAGGGGACGCCGTGACAGGCCCACCCCCCATTACACACGCCTGGTCGGCTCCCTGAAACCTTGCACACCCCCCACTACCCGCAGCTTTATCCTTTCCCCCCTGCCTTTCCCCGGCCCACCTCACTGCCTGTCTTCTCGCATCTCTCCGCTGCCATCCCATTTCGCTCCAGGACTGCGAGGACCCGACACCTCCAGTCGTCAATCATCTCGAATCGCGTCCACTTCACCGGACAGCGAGGCGCCCGCCCATCGCCAGAGAGGGTTTCCCGACGGTCATTCCCGTGGGTAGGAAGACGAGGGCCAGAGGACAGACGAGCGCTTCTCGGCTCGCCATTCGCATCATTGCGTGGCCACGCAGTTGGCAATCAGGCGCCACTTGACGACGACCCCGAAAAGGCAGCCGAACCAAGACGACGCGCACGACACGGGCGACGACGCTCTTACGACGCATTCGAAGTCTAGCTCCTGTACTGTGGCGACTTGTTGACGACCCCCGTCCGAGTCAATTAAAGTTGCTCACATACCAACCACACCCATCGCGATCGAGAGCACGGCTGCCCACCGCACACCACAACACAACACAGCATGGATACAAATAGGAGGGATGCCGCTGCGGACGGCGGCCAGTACGGCGAGGAGTGGGCGCACGACTTGAGGGTTCAATTCGAGCAGCTACTCCGGACAAAGCGGTTAACGGACCTCCAAACACGGTCTCGCCAGGGATCGCCTGCCCCCAGGCACAGCGCATCGTCGGGCAACCTGCGCGCCCCTTCTGCATCTGCCTCGGACCGGCCAGGGACGTCCCATGACACCCAGACGCCGCCGCCATACTCGTCCGTCCGGAACATGCCCAAGGTTCCGACTCCGCCAGCGGCCGACGACCGCGACTCGACCAAATTCCGGAACCTGCTCATCTCACTCTCAGCGACGCCGACGAAGTACGAGAACCCAGGGCTGCTCGATGAGGCCCTTCAAGCTCTCCCGCTGGAGAGGATATACGGCGAGGCCGAGGAGGAGCGCCAGGTGCTGCAGGCCCAGGCCGAGAGCATGGGAGACGGGCGCAAAGCGGAATGGGGCTACCAAGACTGCATCATCCGCGCCCTTCTCAGGTATGTTTTCTGTCTCCAATTTGACGGCACGGGCCGAACTCGTGCTGACGCCCCAATCCGCGTAGGTGGTTCAAGAACGAGTTCTTCACATGGGTCAACAACCCCCAGTGCCCGGTGTGCTTCTCGCCGACTATCGCGCAGGGCATGACACAGCCGACGCCGGATGAGAAGGCCTGTGGCGCGCTGCGTGTAGAACTCTACCGTTGTTCGAACCCCGGCTGCAGAGCATACGAACGCTTTCCCCGATACAGCGATGTCTGGCGCCTCATGCAGACACGGCGCGGGAGGTGCGGCGAGTGGGCAAATTGCTTCAGCATGCTTTGCCGCGCCCTCGGCGTGCGTGTCCGGTGGGTATGGAACGCCGAAGACCACGTCTGGACCGAGGTTTACTCGGAGCACCAACAACGGTGGATCCATGTGGACGCCTGCGAGGAGGCGTGGGACAACCCCAGGCTGTACACCGAGGGCTGGGGCAAGAAGATGTCCTACTGCATCGCCTTCTCGTACGACGGCGCTACCGATGTGACGAGACGCTACGTCCGCAAGACCGAGTACTACAATGAACGCAACCGCTGCCCCGAGGAGGTCTTGCTGTATATCATGCAGGAGATCAAACACCTACGTCGCTCCAACCTGGATAAGCAGGCGCGGTTCCAGCTCGAAAAGGAAGATTCAAGGGAGGACCGCGAACTCCGCAGCTACGTCGTCGCCTCCATCACACAGGCCGTCACCCAACTCGTGCCAACAAACGACGCCGGCCCCAGCGGCACTACCAATGCCCGCCGAGCACCATCTTCGGGCGATGACACCAAGGTTCCTGTGTCCGCGGACCTACCCGGCCGACAGAGTGGCAACGCCGAATGGGTGGCTGCCCGCGGGGAGAACGGCACGCGAAACCAAGGGTTTCCCCCTCCGCACGGCCAAGGCCCGCCGTTCCCCTGAGCCGCTGCCTACCTCGCCTGTGCTCACTGCCGCCCTCCCTTCGGCCCCGTTCGGAGACCTCGGACCACCGATCCACGGATTCGCTGTTTTTGACACAGCAAGATACCCACCGTTGTTCGGTCGGCTCGAGTTGTCGACGGTGTTTTGGGCGGTGCATGGCACCCACCCCATGTGTACACAACAAACTGCCGTTCAACTACATCGTTGGCCATTTGGCGTTTAATTGCCTTGTGTTTAATGCTACATACGCCGTCACCTCACGCGACATATATATCAAACGTACCCGCCTGTGTCCACCTCAGCGCATTTTCTTTGTCTTTGCGGGCTAAGGCCATCATAGCACACATCATCATCATTATCATCATTGTTTGGGGCAAGCCGGCGTCGGTTGGATCATGAGCAGCCTCGGGGGAGGCGTTGTGGTGTTTTTTTTTTTTTTTGTCCATAGGAAACGGTGTGGGAGTTGTACCCAGGCACCCCGCTATGGCGGCGTTTTGGAGTAGGGATGGAAGCTCGAGACCATGTTACATGATGCTGATGAGAGCAGCATTTTACTCGGCGGGTTGGCAATGAAGCTGTATGAGGGACTCGTAAATGCAAAGTGAGATTGCCCTTCGGGTCTTCAGTGCACTTGATCAGTGACCAGACGACAATCATGTATCCAGAGTGCACAGACGGGACAGGGTGAGCAGCTTTTTTTCCCCCAGCGCCTGGGGAGTTGCGTTGTGTAAGTAGGCTAGGATATGCTTGCGCCTCGCTCTTAAGGAACGACCATGTCCCTCCTTGTTGACCGTCGATTATTCTTGCCTACATCCGCCAATCACGGCGGAATGTTAGGATTCCTGGCTGTATTTTAGCAAGGACTTGGCTGAGGTGCTCGCCGTCTCTCGGACTGATTCAGATGCGGCAGCTCATACACCGCAACACCAACGATACCCCCACCACATCGTGGAGGAACACGCCTTTGGATGGTTTAACGTGAGCCATTGAATCTTGTTCACCGTTCGTTTCAATCAACACATGTCGTACACCTCGACCTCTTTACAAGATGGCGTCCAGCCCACCCGAGCCAGCCCTTTTTTTTGAGAGAGAGAATCAGTGTTGAACGTGGCATTGGCGACTGAGAAGTCTCACCTGAGGCACGTAGGACAAACTCGAGGGCTCGAACCAAAGGTCTAGACTCATCTGGGACCTCGACCGAGTGGATAGTGTCACTTCATGAGACAAGCTCGTCCCCCGCCTGGTGTTGCTGAATTTATTGGCGACCAAGTGGTTGGTTTGACGGTAAGGAGCCAAGGAATAGTGCGATAACCGGAGAGCTTACGGCTCCTCGAGGACTGGTCAGGTCTCTGTTCGATACTAATGAGAGTTTCGTGTCATGAGTTGTTGAAGTATCAAGTCAACAAACGGCTCCGGCCATTGTCGTGCCATACCTCCACCCCATGGACCAGGGGAGAAACACTTTGATTACAGTACCAAGCTCTGATCTTTTCCAAAGATTTGGACTGTTCGAGATGTCACATTATCCTGGTTTCATATTCTTATTTTATCTTTGGTTACCGCCCTGGTAGCCCGGCAAGAGAAACACGTCAATCAACTATTCCAACAAGACAACCGCTCCCCATGACAAATCCACCCTGGCCAGTAGCAGTCATTTATCTTAAATCTCATGTCCTACATATCATTGGGCCTTTCAAATTCCACAGTCATTTACATATGATATGGTATTCACTTGCTCAAGCACTAACCTATACGTCCATTCACCCCGCGTCTTCGGACCAAGGGGACATCCCTTCCTGCTCTGCCAGATAAGCACCCACTCCTTCGTCTTCTAGCCTTGTATGGCAAAACCTGCGCCCTCGGCAAAGCGCCGTAACAAAACAACTCCATTCTTTCTGGCACCACCGTCCCCGTTCTTACCCTCGTCCTGTTCGCTGGTCCCACGGAACCGAGGAGCGGTCACTCTACCAGCTCTTCTCGTCAACCATTTGTGTTCGCGCGCAATCGCAAGAGGCTCGTCTCTATTGCTAATAAGAGCCCATCTATAGGTTATTATTTGCCTTTCGCAATCTTGTTGCCCGTGGTCGACATGATTTTGTTCTTTGGGGCGAATCCATCCTGCGTTGCCCCGCCAATATGTTACCATGTGTTTACTTCCCCCTTTTGACCCGCCCTTGGCCGCGGCCTGGATGAATCGACATCAACGGAGTGACCTTCAGCCACAGAAATGAAGCGGCCTCTCGTAATACATATTCTGCAATACAATTCGCGGTTAGTTCGCAATCATAAGCAATGGGGGTTTGTACTACGCATCTGCGCAACCTGTCCCAAGCAGCACTCAGAGCAGGACAGTATCAAACCTTGCGTTTTTTCTGCGGCTGCAATTTCTATCAAAAATGGATCATTTATGTTTTGTACCTAGATACAATATCTACTGCAAGGGTTTGTATGATCCCTATCACTAATGTCAACAGGACTCAAAGCTACCTACTCACAAGTGCGGCCTCGATCTGGCAGTGGCGTGCCCTCTGCTGTTTTGCGGCTACGGAGTGTTGCTTGGTAGACCAAAATTTTTTTTTCCAATGTAGACAAACCGAGATACCTTAATACATTGACACACGATGGTCCGGGGGGCCACACTCTGGGTTTCCAAGGTGGCAGAACTCCCCTTGCAATTTCACCAGAGGGGAAATCTTGTGGCAAGATCCTCAACGTACCGTCGCTGACCGTTTGAATATCATAGCTCTCCGGCAAAATTACGCCCCTTCACGCATTTTCAGTGCATGTACTGTAGTGATGCTGCTAGCTAAGCCGAGTTCTTGCCGAGTATACTGTTGTTTGGGTTTGTTTTTAAGCCCACGGCTTAGCTACGTGAAGCCAGGTTGCTCGTAAATCCCAAAGCAACGAGTCCTAAGTCTTTTCCCCAAACTCAAAGCCCAGTGCCGCCCTACGCTGAGTTTAGGGGGATTGAGTTCTCAGCTTCAAGCGAGCTGAGAACGAGTAGGCCTTTGCTCCCCTGACATCACAATTGACACTGGCATACAAGGTTGGCGCAAGGCAATGACAGTGCCAACAGACCTCGAGGCAACGGATTCCTAGGACTCACTCTATCAGTCGCCAATTTCTCTAGAACTTGTTGTGTTGAACATGTCATTGCCACGAGTCAGAGCATTCGGGTCATCACAACCCTCTCTCCTTCTTCTCGCAGGTGATCAAGTTTTCCCCCAGTTCCAGGGACGATTTGCAGACACCAGCTTTTCAAATGGCTAGGGGATTTGGTTGCCTTCTTCTCGACATGACATGAAAAGGGACATGCTTGACGAGCTGGGACAATGTTTATCAGCATGTTTGGCTTCTTTCACCATTAAAAACATCGGGAGGACGTGGCTCGGCACCCGCTTCATGGTTCTCAAGTGTTTCTCATAGAGTTGAAAGGGTTCCAAAGACAAAACCAAGACCGAGCATGAGCGTTCCAGCTTCTGGTAGTTCGCTTAATCTTTCCCATGACTTTCGTTTCATGACCAGGTTACCAAACGTTTCGAAAGCCCCTGGGGTTGTGTTTCGACCATTTTCAGCATCCCAGGGACGATCTGGCACCGCAGACACGATGCAGCTATGGTAGACTACTCCTGCCGTTTTCGGAGATGTTTGCTCTCTCTGAGGGCGTGTCGTCTGCCATCGCTGTTTGGTCAACTTCAGGGGGCCCGGCACAGGACAGCTGCCGACGGCACATTGGAGAGTCCTTGCAACTCCGTCTTCACAGCCGAGATGGTTTGATTCACTTTCGTCTGTCAAACCATTTCGTCTTTGCCATGCCAACCACCAAGCGAACAAATTCCATGTTCCCTGTCGCCGTTTTCTCGAAGCCAAGCCAGGGATGTGGTTGATGGACGACGCTAACACCAAAAGAAGTCGCCAACCGCAGATCACGCAATCATATCGAGATTTGCCATGCAGTCACCCTCAGCTGGATTCCGAAGAGCGCCACGGGCAAGGTTGAGCGTGTCACAGCAGCTGGATATGCACGGCTGGGCTCCAAAGCAGGATCATGTTGTGTTGCGTGTTTTGGACTTTGGAGTGTGTTGTCCCTCGAATCGCATCTGTTCGACAACGTCAAAAGCACCAGGTTTCACCTGAAGCTCACCCGATCCCAGTCGGCGACTATTGGGCGGATGGCCGCGGAGCCGAGGGGCGCTTTCCAGCCGAGATTGCTGGCGGGACCTTCTCCCCGCGGGCTTTCCCCGGATCAGAGAAAGGGGCGGAGACCGGCGTGGGATTTGCAATCAAAAAACCGCCCCCTCCGGGTTTGTTGGCGAGCGCACAGCAGAGGAAAGACCGTGCAGGTGGCGGCGCCAAAGGCCCGACCAGTCGGAGAATTGAGCGCGTTGCGAAAGACAGGGAACCGGAGATGACAGTCGCCCGGGGCCTCCGGGGGAGGGCCTGTGGGCAAAACGGGAGCCTTCTTGCGAAGTGCATCCCCGCCCGGAAATCATACCCGTTGCAGTGCGAAGGGAACAAAAACAACACCTCCCCAAAATAGCGGTCCGAATGGTGCAGCAGCTGGAGGGTCCCGGGGGCTGATAGGACAGGCCGCGCCTCGCCGATGCAGCAGCAGCGCGATCCGCCAAGGCCGGGCACCACGCGTAAAGTGCGCGCAGGGACGTGCCATTGGTTGGCTGCACGCGGGCCAGAGCGTGGAAGAGGGCCTGTTCGTCGAGTTGGATTCGAGTTGCATGCTCTGTTGGCGAGCAACACAGCTCGCCCGTCTCTTGTTCCCGACAGACTGGGTTGGGCGGTTGCAGAACTGGAGGCCTGCTGCGCGTGCGTGCTGATTGGGAAAGATGCGACTTCTTTCATGCGCAGAATGTGACGCTTTGGAGGCCCTCACAGCGAAGGACGCCGCGTGATTGACTTGCCTAATTGGGCTCTTCTCCTCAATCCATTCGAGACTCAACTGTTTGCTCCAGGAACGTACTGCAGGTTGTGGCACACGGGGAATGTGGCTTGCTCTTGCGGTCAGTGGGTTAATATCACGGCTCTCGATCCCGTTGATAGACGGGAAACAACCCTGTCGTTTACTGGCGAGCCATTGCCCTCTTCCAGCAATGGAAACGAAGCTCACTGTCCACCGCGAACCTCGCGATGTTGTTGCCTGCAACGGGGCAGGGCTGATGGCAATCCTTCGAGATGCAACGATGCGGTTCGTGGTCCGGGGGTTGTCCCACATGCGCGTAAGATGCTGTGCATGACTGCATGTGTCTATCGCCAGCAGCTCCGAAGCCGAGGCTGGGTTGGTGATGAAGTCATGAAGCATAAGCTCCGCCCGGGGCGTTCTGTCAAAACCAATGCCATTGGCGATTCAGCCTGGGTTGAGGTCTGGTGTTGGCTCTTCTCTGATCCAGAGCCCCTTGCATCTCCCAACCTCCCCACCCGCCCAAGGCGCTAAGCTGCGGCGAATGTGTTTCCACTATGTGTTCCAAGAACCTCAAGGCTGGCTCTGCACCTTCCTTGCAGTGTAACCGCGTCATAAATGCATCTGCCGCGCCCAAACACACCCCGCATCGCGTCTTCGCGTTGCCTCTTTGCCTAAATCGCGCCTCGATTGGTCAATTGACTCCTGGGATATGGTCGTGGGCTCTCCTGCCTTGGGCAGGCTCGGTAAGGTAACTGGAAACCTTGACCGAGAATTCGATCGACACAGCGGACACTGGGCTGAACACGTGCGGCTGAGACGCTGGTTGTCCGAGCAGAGAATCGACTGAGACAGTTGACTACAGAGCCAGGTTTTGGATCCAGCCGGACAGACCTTGGAGTCTTGTAAGGATCAGCTTTGAGCCTCTCCGGCCCGGCGCCGGGGCATCCGGAAGGACCGGGAGCAGAGAACGGAGAACGCCGCAGGCCTCGGGCGGTGACATTGCCTCAGCTCAGAATTGGCGCTGATGCACGGAGAACAGCGTGTGGTTGCAATTGCCCATCCTGCGCCATTCATTTCCGTGAAACACTGGTAAGCACGGAATGGCCAGATGGACGAAAGCCCCGGGCGTTTTCTCCACCCGGACCGAAAGAAGAGTCCCAAAAGAGGCTTTTGGGCATGGGGAGAAGAATCCCGGTCCGGGGAGGGGTTTCGCCCACAGACCATGTGAGCCTTGCCAATTGGGCAGCTTCATTGGCGGTTCAAACACGGCAAAGCTGGAGCCAGCCAGATTGGTTTTTCCATGGTATCCCACGCTGAGGTCCGGCGCTTTGGGCTCGTCTTTGCCGTCCCATCTGTCGGGGAGATGCAACGGCGGCAGAGACCGGGGCCTGGCGCTGGGGAAACGGCAGACTGCACCCATATTATGCAGTGGAATGGACTGTGTATGCTGGACGAGGACCTTTCCTACGTTGCCTGCCATGTTTGGTGTCTCAGAATGCTTCCGATGTGGCACTTTTTGAGACTCCTTTCCCCAAAAAGTTCAAAGCTGTGCCGCTGCTGGCGCCTCCAGTTCGCATGGCGGCTCGATGGAGGTCTCGGCCGTCGTTTCCGCGTTGCATGGCCCTCGTCCTTGCAAATGGTTTGTCCCGGTAAACTCTGGGCCTGAGAGCCGGGAAACAACAAGCTGCACTCCGGGGGTAAAACAGGGCTGCAAAACCGGTAAATGCTTGGTAGTCATCGACGGCCTGTGGCAGCCCCGGGCTTTTGCAGCCGTGGTCTCAAATCTATTGAAGCCGAGCAGTTTCCTTTGGGGCCGTCTTGGAGCGGCTATACTCGACATTGGGTACCTAATGAACAAGCCGGGCCGCTGATGTATTCTGTGCCAGAAAAACGGTCGCCAAACGGGGCAGAAAGTCAGCAAATGGCTGACCATTTGGATCAAGGAGGGCGTGAGAGTCTTCGACATTCTCATCAATCATGCGTCTTTCTGATCTCGGTCTGGGGTAGCGTCTTGGTGGTGGATCTGCCTGCAGGGTTGGCCCAGATTGGGCCAGATCTTATTGGTACGTCCTAAATAGATCGGGAAGCACCCTGGGAGTCTGCCTGAAAAGAGCCCGCCCTGTTCTCACGCCCGCTCCTACCGCTAGAGGCGGGCCTTCATTTTTCCTGCTCCTTCATACGTGGGGCGGGCCTCCTGTGGCAGTCTGCTAGCTCAGCCTTACCACTGCTGTGCAGCTGCAGCCGAGATGCTCGCCAGATGTTCTGGAAGCAGCCTTCGGGTTCGGGACCCCACCGCCTGGCTGGCTTTGCAGTCTCCACACTGAGAATGCCGTTTCACCGTTTCTTTACTCTGCTCAGGACCAGGCAGATGAGGCATTACTTTTTTTTCTGCGCATGGCCTGGAGCACGATGGAGAGAGGAGTTTTGTACAAGCCCTTTCCCAGAATCGCCCGCGACTTCGCCACCCCTGCTCACCATGCTGTGTCTGGGGTTTGCCGCTAAGAGGCGCGGGAAGCCGACGGAATGGAGTTGGCGACTCAGATGATATTCCACTCCCAATCATAGGCTCGCCAAATGAAGAATTTTGACGCCATGCCCTCTCCAAAGTGGACGAGCAGTCCGTGTCTCGGACCGCGCCGCGAAGACGCTGCCGGCTTTTTTTCTGCTGTGGTGCAATTGGCCCCGGTGTGGAGTGGTCATGGAGATGGGTTGATGGAGCAGAGTGGGCAGAGGGAAACCAAATCGCCGAGGACCAACAGACTGGCGTGATGGCAGCTTCACCGCTGCCTTTATTGATCCACGATGCCGTGTTAGCATCAAGCAGTAACGCAAACATCCGGCATCCGGCATCCGGCATTCATCATGGCAAGCTTGGAGGCCGAGGAAACAGGAAACCGGCTCCGCAGGCACCGGAGCCATTGTGGGTGCTTGCCGGGCTTGAACGGTCGGCTTGGCGGCCCGCTTTCGGGAATGCCGGCACCGCTCTGGCTCTCGTGGTGGCTGGGCAAAATTCAACAGCCGATCCAGGATCGGGATTCCGGGGTTGGTGAGGATGCAGCGTGAGGGTCAAGCAAAACAAAGTTCTCTACATGTTCCAGCAGACAGAGCGCGACATCAAGGTGAAAACCTTTGCCGCAATTGGCCGAGGGGCCTACTTGCAGAAGGTTGTTCAGCTGGTGACGTGCGTTCGGGGTTTCATCGCCCCTCACAGAACCAGGATGCCTTCTTGCCCGCAGTCAGCCACATGCAGTTGCTGAAGCTGATTTCAGCAATGCCGCCGCGCGGGAGACTCGATTATTGGTCCCGGTTAGAGGGATGGCTGCCCTCCTTGGTGTGCTGGCAGATGCAGTCTCCAGGCAGTTTCATGTGAGCTCTCTCTAGGCTCAGCTATTGGCTCCCGCTTACCAGCAATTGCATATCTCACCCAACACCGCCCGCTTGATGAGGGGTACAGAGTAGAGGTCGCCGACAACTTCAACCTTTCCAGCCGCCTTTTTCTCTGGAAGGCTGGGGACTGGATTGCGCGGTGAGTGTTGTGTTGATCACTCTCGTCGACCGCACCCACATGGAAAACGCAAGTGGCTTCCACACCTCGTCCTCTCTGACGAATCGAGACCGTGCTGCTGCATTCCGCTCATCAGCCTGCTATCTGCACCCTTGTCGTGCCACAGCTTCTTATTTGTTGCCCATAATCTTCAGCCAGCCCTGAGATCTGCATCTTGTGTAAACACCGGCCTGTCTGTCACCGAGATCTGCCGGTCGAAGCTGGGCATCTGTTCACGACAGCCTTGAGCAGGCACTTGCGTTTGATGTCTGGGACGACCGTGTGGCAGAACACCAAGCCGATGGGAGCAGCGGGATGTCTCAAAACATGCGTAGTTAGATGGCTCCAAGACCCAAGGTGATGAGAGCCGACAGCTTCCCGCATGCATAACCCTGAGGCGAGCTGCGCAACCACCCAAGCCGTGCTCGTGGATACAACTGTATTCCGCACGAAGCACTTTGTCCAACACTCCCCGCTATGCGGGGTCACCGGCTCACGAGAGAAGCCGTCACAGTTTTCCGTGTTTTTCTGCGTGGTTGGGGACGATGAGGCGGCCGGCGGGTAAAGGCCATGCCGGGCCCGTCCCAGTACCGAATGTCGTGCTCCAGCTTGATGAAGTGAGATTGACAGTAGCACAACGCCCAGGCACAACACTCTGCACCCGCCGACTATCAAGGCCGTGTCCCGCGGGATGCAGCCGCAGTCAATCAATCAGTCTCGCAAAGCCGAAGACGGGAGTCGCACGGGCAGCCTTGGAGCAACTGGAAAAAGAACCAGCTCTGGGCCGCGCGTTGCTGGAGCCACAGCAAGGACTGGCCCGGGCTCCCATGTTTGTGATGTGCCACAGAAGGAGCCACTCGAGAAAACCCCGTTGCCTCGGTTTGGACAACTGAACAACGGCGCTGTGGTTGAAACGATGGAGCGATGAGATGCCGATTGTTGAGGCCATATCCAATATCAACAGCCAAAGGAGGTGCCAAGGTTGACGAGGTCGTGGTTGAGTTGGGTCGGTCTCCGAACCAGGATTGGCGTTGCGCAGCCAGTTCTCTCAGCCCGGACAGGGGAACGGAGGAGCAGGGGACAACGATTGCACGCGTCTGCGTTACAGCGGCCAGTTTTATGCGATGTGTTGGAGTTTCTGGTTTGGCTGTTCCCGTCTGTCGCGCGATCCCTGACGGGCCTGTTTTGGGAGCCTGCTTGTGGACACCAACAACCAATTCACTGGATTGGACACGCCTGTCGTTGACACGCCATGGTTAAATTGGATTTCATGGAGCCGTGCAGCAACGCGTCGGGCGTTTCTGATTCGCTGCCAGCTCGTTAGACCTGCCCGATATGCGTCGGTGCAAGGCACCACAGTCTTGGTGTCGGGAAAGACTTCGCATTGTCAAACAACGCGGCCAGCGAAATGGAATTGCACCAATGGCCCAGATACCCGGTCTTCCTCGTCTGAGCAAGTTGTACATCCTCGGGATGTCTGCCGAGGACTGGAGACGGGCAAGTTTGCGAATCTTTGAAGTTGTTACCTTTGAACCCCTGGCCCCATCCTGCAGCTGCCAGCCTTCCATCTCAGAGAAAAGCGGACCCTTTTTTCTTCCGTCTCACTGGTTCCCAGACGCATCCCATTAAACGCGAACACGCCAAGCTCCGATGACACGCGCAACAGGAACAAATCTTGGAACCGATGGGACGTGGAAGGATCAAAAAAGGCGTAACGATGCCACGCATTAGCGGCTGATAAAGAAAGAAACGAGACCAAACCGCGACAGGCGGAACGCCTCACTCAGACGAGAATACCATTTCGCCTTGCAGCTTCTGGTCCCAGGCTGCGCAGCGGCCCAGCAGACTCGAGTTGTGGCCCTGGTCGGACCCCTTTGAGGTTTTTCAGTCAGATCCTCGGATCTGCTGGGCGCTTCGGATGCCCTCTTGAACGTTGCAATGGAGTGGGCACACCAAGTCGTCTCAGCTCGATCAGGGACATGCTGTCGAGGGGATCGGGGATCCTGACGTAACCCTGGGGAAGATAAACCCAGTCGACGTGTGGTTTGGAGGCATTGGTGCATCTCTTCGGATCCTATAACTGCCACAGTGGATGTCGATTCGCGGCCAGCCAAGGAGGGGAGGGCCATTTCATTCCGGATTACCTGCAGTTGGCCTTACGGGGGCCCTCCCCTCTTGCGGTCTCGCGACATGCAGCCCATGTCTCTGGATGCGATTTCAACCAAGTGCCGTCCCTGTCCGCCCGGGGTAGGTGACCCGGCTGTCTCGGTTGGTTGAGTGTCCAAGCAGCAAGCCATGACGCGAGGCTTGTGCCATGGCGTTCTCACTGGTCCTGAGAACGGAGGCCTGAAGATGAGGCCTGGCGATCCCGGAGAAGTGCACTGATGCAACAAACAAACAAGGACGGGCAGAGAGGAGAGAACAACCACCAGGTTTCGGGATTCAGGAGATGCCGGTCATTTGACCAAGAGGCACTTTAATCCGTAAACTTAGCCCAATGGAGCTCAATCTTACATGACTCCTCAGACGACCGCCCAAGAGCTCGTACATACCACGCTTCGTAAACGATGGGGAATTTCGCCGACTCTCTGATTACATTGGTATGCATTCATTGTGCAGAGGAGGGGCCGATAATAAGCCATTGTGCAGCGGGCTTATCTGCCAGGCCCCGTGCCTGCATTTTGCTCCGGGTTTGCGGTGTCGGTGCCGGCAACAAGGCGATTATGACACTAGTCGACAAGGACAAGCCCGCAGACACGAGCCCCGTCAACACGACGATCGTGAGAATGATCCGAGAGAGAATCGCGGCAGTCACTAAGCCGTAGTGACACGCATCCGCGCGACAGAGCACACCAACAACCCCTCGGATTGCAACGCTTTGGCCGGTGCACACTATGGTACCGTGTCTCTGAATGAATTTTCCCATGCGGTCCACCTCCCGCTGCGTCTGGGGCTCTCTCACCGTCCAGCGCTCTGAGTGGTTGACCACGGGCGACGGAGTGCCAGAGGCCCTGCACGCCGTACCTCAGCAGCCGTAGATCCCTGCCCTCCTCCACCTGGCCTGAATTTCCCAGCCGAGCCATGAGTCCACTCAATTCCACCGTCGCCCACCACCAGCTCCAGTGCGCCAGGAGCGAGCCTCCTGCCCGTGCCTGAACGAGTGTGACCTCCGCACCCCACAGACACCGCTAAGGCGAGTCCAGCCAAGGAAGCAATAGAATAGTGACGTGCGATGCAATGCCGCATTGCCCTCTCGCGAGGCGGCCATGTAACCAGGCGGTCGGCTTCTCGCGACGCGTATTGTCGAGCATGCAACCACTCCGTCCCATCCCAAGGACCGGGGAGTGGACGAGATGCCTGGGCAAGGCGTCTGGTGTCCGTTGTGGCAGCTCAAGCTGCGTCGTCTCAGGACGGACAGCGCACCACGATTGGACCTGGCTCCTTCCTCCTTGGCCGGTTTTGAGACGGCCGTCCTTGCCCTTTTGCGCAACGGAGGGTGGGGGGGAGCAGGAGAGGATTACGGAGCCCAGGACCTTGCACAGGCGGCCGAGGTGGGCTCTTGGCGACGCCGGACTGCTGAGCTTGCCCAGGTGGGTGCAGGCGGGTGGCCTGGTTTTCCCTGCAAGCCCGTGGTGGTGCACCAGGCCAGGGCAGGTACGAAGTACCTCACGACGCACCCAGTGCTGCAGGCTGCTTGGTGCTCAGCGCTCCTCCGGTCGCGAGCTGGGGGCCCTGTCTTAAATCGGCCGTTAACCAATCTCTGCGCTCCTTTCCACTCCCTTTTCCTCTTCCCCGTCCTCCTCCTACCTGAACAAATATCTACCTCCTCCTCTCCTTCCCTTTCCCTTCTCCTCCATCCGCAACCAGTCGTTTCCTCTCCCTCACCGTCCCTTCCAACATCCCCCCGTGGACTCCCTTTCTCGGACTGAGAAACGGAGGGAAGGAGGAGATTTAGACCCTGGGCCTCCGACAAGCTAGATCCCCCAGCCCATATAAGGACACGGCCGGACTGGTGCGTGCAGAGAGAGCTGGACAGAAGAAAAAGAAGGAGTTGGAATTGGGAATCTCAAAACGTTCCTGATTTCGACTTTTCCACGCTCTCGAGTTCCACCCTGCGTCCTGGTTTGACTCGCTCCCCCGCCCAGGCATTCTTCGGTTCGACGACGAGGAATCCTGCACTCCCCCCACCGGCTGCTCCCTTCGTTCCGAGCGCCCTCCCACGTCGCTCCCATTCCTCCAACCCGCCAGCCCCGGACCTCGACATCGAGCGAAGCAGGCGGTGTTGCCCAATCGACGGGAGTAAATTTTCGACGGGGAATCCAATCCATTCTCCCACCAGAGACCGGGTTTTTCGACAAGTTTCCGACCACCGATCCACGAGCCCAGAGCGACTCGCGGTCATCTACATGATCTCGATCGGTGCATAAACCCGTTTTTTGGCCCTGCCGAGGCTTTGAGAGTGAGGTATGTCGGGCTCTCCGCAATCCCCGAGGCCCCAATTTCCTTTCTGAATTCTCGGGGCGGCACTCCTCCTACTTCCCGGGTCGCTCGCTGCCCCTGATGTCATCCGTTCAGGCACAGGCCCCTTGCGTGTGGACAGAGATGCTGAACAATGGTCGTTTCTCCCTTTGCAGATACATGCCGACCCGGGTTCTCCCTGCAATCCGCGGCATCTTTCACCCTCAGGCCTAATCGACCGGCGATCCGTTGACAGTCTGCCGTGGGACACGTTAACTCGTTTCTCCCACCCAGCGTCAGGAATTGTGTCATTTTGCGTCGGTCCTTCTTTTTGGCGACCCGCAACCGTGGCAGTAAGGGATCCCACCCGTTCTTCACCTTCGTTCCGCGCCTCGAGCCTCGCCGGAATCTCGCCTGTGCCGGTTCGAGTCTCGGTGGCCCAGATCCGCCGAATCATGGCCAGCAAGTTGGTTGCTGCCCCTTGATAAGGTGGATCTCGGACAGCGGCCCGCTCTGCAGCGGTGCATCAAAGTACGACCGAGCTCAAGAATGGAAGGTGCTGATTCTCAATGACTTAGAAGCCCTCGGTCGACACAATTCATTACCGCCCGGCCACCCGAGAACCTCGATTCTCTTTTTCTGCATCAAAGTCGGCGGATTTTCCAGCCACAGTCACTCCTTTCGGTTCTTCTAGTTCACCACACTCTTTAATACTCTAATACTAGTCATCGTACTCGGTCGACGTCTCACTCCTTGGCTCGACCAACCCTACTCTAATACTGCCATTGGATTCCTGGAGAACTTGGAACGCCCGTCCCTCTTTTCGACGTCTCGACCGACACAACTCGATCAGTCAAGATGGCGTACCCGGCTTACTCAACTGACAACACCTTCTTCGTCGAGTCTGACGAGACCAGCCAGCGCATGACAATGCGTGATGCTGCCAAGATGCTTGCCCGGAACAAGCAGGAGATGATCGCCAACGAGCTCTCAAGGCTGGCCTGTGACGAGTATCTGGAGGACATCATGCAGCACATGCGTCACATGGAGGTATGAAAAATCGCCAGCCCGATTGCGGGCTCGTCGGTCGGGTTGCACAGAGTGACTAACCCGAGCCGCGTTTTTCAGGATGAGACATTACCAGATGCGAATCTCATCGACATGCAGCGCGAGATCCAGTGGTTTATGCGGCCATATCTCATCGACTTTCTGATCGAGGCTCATTCCGCCTTCTCCCTCCTCCCCGAGACGCTCTTTCTCACCGTCAACCTTCTCGACCGGTACTGCTCGAAACGGGTGGTGTACAAGCAGCACTACCAGCTGGTGGGCTGCGCCGCCCTTCTCATCGCTGCCAAGTACGGGGACAAGAAGGACAGGGTGCCTCAGATCAACGAGCTGAACAACATGTGCTGCGGCCTCTACGATGCAGGCATGTTCACCCAGATGGAGATGCACGTTCTCAATACGTTGGACTGGAACATTGGACACCCGACGGTCGACTTCTTCACCCAGCTGGTCGTTGCCGAGGAGCGGGATAGCAGGGAGGTGGAGCACATGGCGGCCTACATCTGCGAAGTTGCCCTGTACCACCGTGACTTTGTGTCGACAAAGCCATCAGTCATGGCAAGGGCCTCGCTCGCGCTCGCTCGCGCGATCTTGGGCAAGCCCGAAGTCAATGACGGCGAGTGGGATCACTCGGACAATGTGACGCTGCTCACGCTGTCACAACACCTCCATCAGCCCTCGGTCACGCTGGCCAGGAAATACTCCAGCCAGTACTACTCAAGAGTGTCGAGCAAGCTTGCCGACTTCCTTGCCCAGCAAGCCGCGATTGCGCGAAGGGGAGCGCCGCCTTCGCCGCCCTCGGAGCCAACTCTCTCGAACAAGGCGACTGACGTTTACAGCACGCCCCACAAGGGACTGGGTGCTGTTCCTGGCGTCGCCGACGGTTACATGACGCCTCCTATCACCCCCGACGGGACATGCTTCGGTCACAACAACGCGATGGTTAAGGATTACCAGGTGCCGCCCCGGTGCCCGGTGACCCCGACACCTCAATCAAGCCATGCACCGTCGTACCCTCAGCCGCAACTTGCGCCGCAACAACAGCATATGACGGGGCCTTCATACTTTGGCGGCACCGCATCTCATATGTCGTACTAAGATGTCGCTTCTAGTGAGACTCGGCTCGCTGCTGTTGCGGCTCGGTCCCTCGGGGGACCAGCGTCATTTTGTTTTTTTTCCCCCACATTTTCTCTTTCTCTTCAGGGCATCTTGAAATATACCACCTTGGAAGACAAAAAGATTGCATGCATCTGGCTCTTTCTTTGCACGGGATCATTTAGCGTCATGGCATCAGCGTTGAATTTTGCGAATTTCTTTTTCAATTCACTTCTTCTGGGACATCCCTGGCGTGACTGCATCACGGCTGCAACGCCTGTGGTGGCGCGGGACCTGACGATGTCCTTGAGGCGATACCGTCGATTTGCGACAACCACGATAATTCTTCACCATAAACGAAACTCTACAAAAAAAGGAAGATGCAACATCGATCCGTTTTGGTGTGGAGCAGGCACCACTCGTCTCGGCACTGCCGGACATGAGACTCCTCTTGCACCAAGCGGAGAATTTTGATCAGAGAGGACAACGGAGTAAAAAGGCGACATCCGTGGCGATTGGAAGGCAAATAACAAGATTGGCAAAGATGTGAAATTTGGAGGATACCCGGATGGGCTCAGGGGACAAGTGAAGGACAGTCGGATGGGACGACGATGGATGTGGGGGGTGAACCTCTTCCTCTCCACGTCACACCGAGCTGGGATTGTCGGCGGCACCTGCGGGAGGAGCAATCCACTTGCGGACAGTACAATACATTGCTGGCGAGAGAGAAGATGGCGGCAAAGGCCTGTCCATCATCGGGCATGACTGAGCCGCTCAGGCCCAGCCCATTGTGGACGGAATGAGATTTGGTCGGGTATATGGTCTGCCGCGAGGCAGTCCGGCTTTTGCTCAGTGCCGTCAGCCATCTCAAGGCACCGCAAGCAGGTAGCCGCTCAAAGAAAATAAAAAAAAGTACAGTCTCTGGCATGTCATGTCTCTATGGATCTCGTGTCGCAGCCCTGATGGTTCGTGGTGGCCTTGGGCCACATGCTTAAGCTACAACCTTCTCCTCCGTCTGTCCAATCTTTTCCTTTTTTCGCGTCGGCTTCCTCACCTCGCTCCCCCGTCGCTTTGGCGGCCGATGTGCCGGCTGTCTCTTACGGTCGATGCGCCACACGTCGACACCTGGGGCCATGACATCTGGGTGGTTGAAATCGGCCCCCCTCGGCCCGCACACGATCACATTGCCCACTTCGCCCTCCTCGTCTCTCAGCACACGGCCCGTGCCGTCAGGAAACTCGTGCTCGAAGATGACGCGCTCGGGAGTCTTGTCGAGATCCCTGTTCGGCCACCGCCCTCGCCTTGTCGCCGCCGCCGCCGCCGCCGCCGTCGTCGTTGTGGCCTCCCCCACCTCATCCTCGTCCTCCCC
>Ga0247824_10000031_pt1 | contig 48723 bp, 74 predicted proteins | sample 13C_PalmiticAcid_FD_194412 | JGI IMG/M metagenome (GOLD analysis project Ga0247824, IMG submission 194412) | Soil microbial communities from agricultural site in Penn Yan, New York, United States - 13C_PalmiticAcid_Day48 | ecosystem: Environmental > Terrestrial > Soil > Agricultural land...
CCCCGAATACGATGGTGGAGTCCTGGGACAGTTGCACATCGCGATGATCCGACTGGATGCCAAGGTGGATGGCATAAACACCCGGATCGGTGAGTTCACGAAGGCTCACGACGACCACGAGACGCGTCTCCGACTGCTGGAGGCGCGTCCTCATGTACGCCCCGAGAGGCTGGAGGCGCTGGAGAACCGGCCTTCCGTCTCACCCGCAACCGTATGGAAGGCTCTCGGGTTCGCCGTCGCGGTACTGGGCATCATCGTGCCGATTCTCGTGGCAGCATGGAAGTAAGGAGGTTTCCATGCAGGCAAACCACGCAGGTGTCCGCTTCATCGGTCCGCCGCGTTCCTACGGCACGACCATGTACAAGAAGCGGTACATCATCCTCCACAACACGGCCAACGACGCCTCGGCCGTGGGAGAGGCCGACTACGCCAAGACGCGTACGGACGGCACCTCCAGCCACTACTACGTGGACGACATCGATCTGATCCAGTCGCTGGACACCAGGTACGGTGCCAACCACGTGGGCAGCACCACGGGCAACCGGTACGGGATCTCGTACGAGTTCACCGGCACCAACGGAAAGTCCGAATCCTGGTGGTCGTCCAACATCGCCTGGGACAAGGCGATCAGCAACATGGCGCTGGACTGCAAGGACTACGGCATCCAGCCGCGTCTGCTGACCATCGCCCAGATGAAGGACGGCGTCTCCACCGGTTTCGCCACACACGACATGGCACGCCAGGCGTGGGGCGGAACCACGCACACGGATCCGGGGGACAACTTCCCGGTGGACTTCCTTATAGCGAATGTAGGTGCCGCGATGGCTGGAATCACGCCTGAGCAGATGCTGGACATGTACAAGAAGGTCAACTCCCTCTACTCCTTCGTCTTCTTCGGCGGGGACTTCTCCAGCGGTCCGCTGGTCCCGGAGCAGTACCGGCTGACGGAGCCGATCGCGGGACGTACCCGCAGCGGAAACTCCCTGGTGGAGCACCTCAACTACCTGGAGCAGACGCAGGGCGGCGAGGATGGTCCGGTGGTGGACGTGAAGGAGCAGGTCAAGCAGGCGCTGAGGGAGGGCACCGATGCCTGAGGCGTGGAAGCCCTTCGCGAAAGCCGTGGTGGGATTCGCAACGGCGCTGGTGGGAGCGCTTGCGGTTGCTGCGGTGGACGGCAGCATCAGTCTCTTCGAGTGGCTGACCGCGTTGGCCGCCGCACTCGGCACACTGGGAGCGGTCTACCAGGTCAAGAACAAGTGAAATAGCAGGTCAGGGGGTGTTGACGCGCCCCCTGATTTTGTTTATACTTAATGGGTAGGGTAGTGAGGATGAAGTCGAAGGAGTTGGACCCCATGGCCAGCATCAAGTGCGGGAACTGCAAGCAGATCCACACCAGTGCCGCCGACGTCAAGAGCTGCTACAACCTGAAGGAGAAGAACACCATGAGCGTTTTCGTCCCGGCCCACCGCCAGTCCGCCGCCTACCAGGCCATCAAGGCGCAGGCCACGGCCGTCATCGCGGCTCCCGTCGTCACCGTGATGCAGGAGGTCGCCCCGACCCAGCAGACGGAGAACGCGGTCGAGGTCGTCCTCAAGGGCCAGGATCTGAAGGTGGACGCGCTCTACAAGATGGGCGACGAGGTCTACAAGATCATCTGGAACAAGGCCCAGACCCACAAGTACGCGATGCGGCTGGTCTTCGCCAGCTGGATGAAGAAGGGCAGGTTCCAGTACGCGCCCGGAATCATCAACCAGCTCGACAGCACGATGCAGATGGACCTGGACGGCGCGAAGGGCTTCGCGAAGTGGGCGTTCGAGAAGTTCAACGTCGGGGTCTGCTGCAACTGCGGCAAGCTGCTCACCAACCCGGTAAGCGTCGCGGAGGGCATCGGCCCGGTGTGTAGCGGCAAGATCAAGAAGTCCTGGTACTGAGGACTGACAGGGGACCGGCATAAGCCGGTCCCCTTCACAAGGAGGAACGATGGAGAAAGAACCGCAGGTGTACGTGTACGACACGAACGACTGGACTCCCAGTGCTGCAGGACGTGCCCTGGACTGGGCTCTTGGGCTGCGCTACATGGCCTACAGCGCCCCATGGCCCGAAGGTCGGCGTCTGTCCTGGGGACGCACCCCGGAGCAGGCTCGGCGGAAGGGGGTTCGGGAGCTGCTCCGGAACGGATCCTTCGGCAGTCCGAAGCGTGTTCTCTGAAGGGGAGCCCCTGGTGGGGCTCCCCTTTACATTTTTATATGAAGGTGGCAGCATGATCTTTATTGACAACCCGTCCTGCGCTCGGCTGGAGAGCAGGACTTTCGTGTATGTGAGGTCAAGTGGGACCACCGTGGATGGGGAAGGGCAACTGCACCGCGACGAAAGATCCGGACCTGTTCTTCTGCGGGGACGAGGAGCATCCGAAGCTGGAGCCGACCCCGCTGGAGCAGGCGGTGATCACGGCGTACTGCCTCCGATGTCCGGTGCGGGTCACCTGCCTGAAGTACGCGCTGGACGACCCGAAGGTGGTGGGCATCTGGGGCGGTACGACCACGATGCAGCGAAGGACGATGAGACGAGGGAGGAAGCGCAGCAGTTGTCTGAAGTGCCGTAGCCAGATGGTGGCCACACTCGCGAACTTCCAGGCCTGCCGGTCCTGCGGGACCACCTGGCGATGGTCATAAAGAAAGCCCCCGTGCCTGCGCACGGGGGCTTTCTGTTGTGCCCGTCCTAGAGGCTGTCAGTGTAGCGACTTCTCCAGCTTCCACGCCTCTTCCCAGATTTCGGCCAGCCGCCAGGCGTTGCCCTCCATCGTGTAAGGACGCATCGACTCCCTGCCCTGCTGGGACATCTCCTCCCGCAGAATGGCGTCATCCGCCAGCAGCTTGATCTTCTTCTTCCACTCGCCGGGGTCCTTCGCCATCCAGCCCACTCCCGTGAGCTTGTGCAGGCGCAGGTACTCCGCACGGGGAGACCCGATGCAGGGCACTCCGGCCGCCGCCATCTCCGCCATCTTCAGCCAGCTCTTCGCGGCGTTGAACTTGGTGTCCGCCAGGGGAGCGACACCCACTCCGAGCTGGGAGACGTAGAACGGCCAGTGGTGGACGTCAGTCGCTCCGGTGGTCCGCAGGCCGGTATCCGGGGTGAGACCCCATGCCTGATGCGCGCCCTCACCAGTTCCGATGATCATGAAGTCGTAGCCCTGCTGCACGAGCTGGTTCACGCTGGAGCCCATGACCTGGAGGTCGCCGGGGTGCGAGTGCACGGATCCAGCCCAGCCGATCGCGTTGTGGTCCAGCCGGGGGATCTCGTAGACCTTCTCCTGGATGTAGTTGTCGAACACCCGACCACGGCCGTGACGTGCGAAGACGTCCAGCAGAGCGGGCGTTGAGGTGACGACCATCGTGGCGTTCTGGCAGGCACGGACGGTGTTGTGCCAGCTATGGTCCCGGTCCTGTTGGGTCTTCTTGGTGCCGGGGTGCAGGAAGTTGAAGGCCGGGTTGCGCGGGTCGATCCTGGTGAGGTCGTCGTCGATCTCAACGACCACGGCGACGCCCTTCGCCCGGATGATCGGGATGGCGTCGGCGATGAAGCGATGAGACACCCGCTGGAGGACCATGACGTCGGCGTCTGCGGGGATGTGGACGTCCACCAGCCGATCGTCCTTGATGACCCCCTGGAGACCGACGTCCCGGCTGTCCGCCTTGACCAGCGTGACGTCCACGCCGTCCTTGATGAGCTGCTCAGCGGGCCAGATGATGCGGTAGTGCCCGCATCCGTGCTCGTCCGCTGGGAACGCGTAGACCTTCATTTCTCCAGCTCATCCAATCTCTCGCGCAGGTCGGACAGCTTCCCCATGAAGTCGTTGAACGCCTGCCAGTGCTTCGGACATTTCGTGATGTGGTACCTGTAGGTCTTGGTCTCTCCGCAGCCGTCGTGAGGAAACCAGGTCTCGACACAGCCGCAATCACTGGTCCTGGTGTGGACGGGTTCCATCAACGGGCGTCTCCCTTGTTGGGCTTGCCGCTGGTGTTCTGTCCGCTGATGTCGTAGAACCAGGTCTTGTGCGGGTAGCAGGAGATGATCGCGCCCAGCCGGGAGGCCTCCAGCGTGAAGCGGAAGTCCTCGCCCGTGTTCGCCTCGCCACGGTCCAGTGCCTGGTAGCCGATCTGCTTCGCGATGGCGGTGCGGACCAGCACGGTAACGGTGGTCTCGATCGGGTCTGCGGCGTTCCAGGGTTTGGTGAAGTGCGTTGCCGGGAGCGGAGAGTTGCCGGGGAAGGGCAGCGTCTCGTGACCGCTGTAGACGAAGTCTGCTCCCGTCTCCAGCGCGTGCCCCATGAGCTTCTCCAGATGGTGCGGCATCCACACGTCGTCGGAGTCCAGAACCGCCACCCATTCGGTTTGTACGGCGTCCAGAGCGCGCTGCCGGGTCGCAGGTGCGCCTGCGCCTTCCAGGTCCACAGCGACGCTCACAGCGGCCACAGGATAGGTCTGCTTGAGCACGGACTGGAGCGCACGCGAAAGCAGCCCACTCCGCAGGCGAGCGGGGTGGGCTGCGATGATCGCAGTGATCTTCGGGGAGGTCATTTATAAATCATAACCTACCCCTACTTCAAGATCACCAAGGCAAAAATCCATGCTTCCGGTGGAAGGTCTCGCGGTCCCGTCCGGCCTGGGCGTACAGCTCCGGATTACGATTCGTGTAACCGTTGGGGTCGTGGTGCTGGAGCGTGGGGACACCCAGCGCGGACACGCCGCGCTTGCCACGTGCGCGCCAGTCCAGGTCGCTGTCTCCCCACCACCAGAGGAAATCCTCGTCCGCGTACAGGTGGTCCCAGCCTCGCAGGGCGAAGGCGTAGCCGACCATGCGGTTTCCCAGGTGCCACGGCTGACTGTCCGTCATCGTGGGCAGGTCCGTCGTCGGGTGCGCGTAGACGATGCTGGAGCCGTCCTGGTTCATCTTCCGTGCGAACTCGTGCACCAGGCCGGGCGGAAGTGTGAGGTCGTCGTTGAAGATCGCGACCATGTACTCCTGGTCCTCGGCCAGCTCATCCGCCCAGCGCAGGCCCTCGTTCCACACCCAGGAGAGGTTGACCGGCTCATCCTCCTGCCACACATGGTGCTGGACGTAGGGAGGGATCGGGAGGTGCTGAAAGAGGAGAGGCTCATCCGGGGTGAGTGGGGTCCAGTCACGCCGGTTGTGGATGATGATCGGGGTGACGCCCTCCAGCGACAACTGCTTGACCATGGGAAGCAGAGTGTCGTTACGGTCTCCGACCGTGGGTATGACCGCGAACAGCTTCACAGCCTGACCCCCTGCGCGTACGCGTAGACGTCGCCGGGGTTGGGGTTGAACTCCACGTGGACGTTGAGGAAGTACTTGTCCAGGACGTCGGACAGCGCCTCGGGGTCCACGTTGCCGTAGTACTGCCCGGCCGGGACACCCCACTCCCCACGCGCCCCGTGTCCGGGACGTCCAGTGCTGGCGGCCGTCGTGACGAAGAGCTGAGGACCGTTCTTCCCCAGATGCAGGGCCATGGTTTCGATGATCTCGCGCCACTCCGGGGTGTGCTCGAACAGCTCCGTTGCGATCACGGCATCGAACCGGCGCTTGCTCCGCCAGGTGGCGGCGTTCGCCACGATGTCCACGGCGGGAGCGGGCTCGATGTCCAGCCCCAGCCATTCCGCGTTGGGGAAGTAGCCGCGTGCGGTGCCGTTGACGTCCGCACCGCCGACGTCCAGCGCCTTCTTGATCGTGCCGGGATCCACGCCGGACAGCTTGAGCATCCTGCCGAACCCGTCGAAAGCTTCTGCGTGCATAACCTCTCCTACGTGACGTTCATTCGCCATGGGCCGTTGTTGGTGCTGGTGGGACCAGCTTCCCGGATCGCGGAGAAGGATGCGGCAGGAGGGAAGGCACCAGGTGCTCCGACCACCGTCACCGTTCCCGCACCTCCGGTCCGGCCTATGGAAAAGAATATACTAGTCAATCCGGTGGCAGTCGCCTCGTAGGGGAACTTGAAGTACTTGGTGTCCACGGCCGTAGGGTTCCACCTGCCGAAACCCACGAGGGTACCGCTTACAGCGGTAGTCGTCCTTGCCCGGATCACCCACGTGTCCGTGGTCGCCACCGTGAACTGGCAGACCATCTGGACTTCCAGGTTGTAGACGTTGCCTGTGTACAGGTAGGCGGACAGAGCCAGTTGCGGGATGTTGGTCTCAGTGGAGACACCGGAGACGATGTTGCCTGTGTTGCCGAGGACGGCACCGTCCAGCACCTGGTCCGGGAGCCTGCCGGAGTAGCCTCCAGCGCCGTAGTACCCGATGATGTAGAAGCCCTCAGGCTGGATGGCCTTGACGACTACACGGGAGTTCGGCGGGATCTGACCGATGAGGCTGATGGCACGTACCGGAACCGTGTCCCCGTCCAGGACCACCCGCGTGGTGTCCGGTGACTGCCATAGGTCGATCACCGTTGCCGGGCGGATGACCTCCGTGAAGCCCAGACGCTTCGCGTTCTCCCGGAGTGCCTGGACACCGTCTACCGCCTGCTGTGCCGTCATCGGTAGGACTTCCTTCCCGTATGCCGCATCTCCCCGCCCTCGCTCAGGTCCATCTCCCAGGCGATCTCCAGCCAGTTCTCCCCGTTGAACACGAACACGTTATAGGAATCATGACGCGGGTCGGGCAGTGTGGAGAACTCCACGGTCTCGAAGATCGTCTCGCGCAGTCCCAGGTTGGTGGCGATGGCTGTCGCCTGGAGGCTGTTGTCCACCTGCCAGTCCGTTACACGCGGGATGACGAAGCCCCTGTTCTGGATCGAGTGCGGAGCCGAAGAGGGGACGTCGTAAACACCAAAAACGGGAAGCAGCAGGTCAGAGGCACTGCCGTTGGAGACCACCTTGAACCGGTTCGGAGCGGTGAGCAGGTTGTCCGTGAGGATTACAGAGTTCTGGTTGATCCGGTAGCCGGTGTCGAAGTCGAAGTCCGGGACCTGGACTCCAGCCGGGTCGAATGCCCGGATGAACTGCATGGTGTCGGTGAAGTCGAACCAGGGCGCGAAGTAGTCCCCGTCCACGGCGATCTCATTGATGATGGACCCCCGGTTGGTGCCCTCCGACCATGCTCCGATCGTGTAGAAGGGGGTGGACTGCGCTTCATAACGCACGGGGACGCCGGTCAGAAGATCGTTGATCGCCTGGTCACAGGGGCGGAAGGCCACGATGTTGCCGTCATCGTCGAACACCCCCGCCGAGTACGCGGTCTCGATCTCCTGGTCCACGATGAACATGGAGTCCGTGAAGGTCGCGTTGGACTCCAGGCCCCAGGTGGTCTGGATGCGCGACTGGTCCACCGCCATGTATGTGCCCAGCGGGTAGGTCTGCCCGTTGGGGAAGACCATCTCCACGCGCAGCCGGTGCTGGATGGTGTCCAGCATGGCGGTGTCGTCACGGTCGAAGAACAGTTCCGTGATCTGCCGCATGATGGTCCGGCTGGTGTCATGGGAGAGCTTCGGCGTGGACTCGCGCAGGGGATGTACTTCTCCCAGCTCACGTCCGGTTACAAAGTTGTAGACCGTGAACTTGAAGGTGCACGACCGCTGCCCCCTCCAGGGCGGCATGTCCAGCAGGGGGTCACCGGAGTAGCGGACGACGGTCATACGGCATCCCCCACAGGAGCGGCGGTTCCGGTCACTTCCGTGATGAGGAGCTGGGCAAGGTAGGTGGTCCTGCGGTCACGGACCCGGCCGCTCGGGATGAGGATGTTGGCGAACCAGCGATTGCCCAGCTCATCCCGGACGCAGACGTACGGCAGGTCGGCCCAGCCCAGGTCGCGCAGGCTCCGGAAGTTGCCCAGGCTGGGCACGGGGATCGCCGCGTCGTGCACCAGGATGGTGCGCGTGAACTGCTCTCCACCGCGCTCAGATGGCCGCATGGCGGTGAGGTAGTCGCGCCGGTAGGCCGGGCGGAACTGCTGCCAGCCTGCCTCGATGAAGGTGAACTCCTCCTGTGGGTCGCCCTCGAACTGCATCACGTAGGCCAGGTTGCCTGTCGGCCCGTGGTTCGTGGTGAGGATCAGGACGCTGTTGCCCGTGGAGTCTCCGCCGACCGTGACGCCCGGAGCGGTGAGCGTGGCCGCTCCCGTGACCCATGTGCCCTGGAAGTCCAGGCTGTTGAGCAGTCGGATGCGGTACTGGGACTCCAGTCCTACACGGGCTTCATAATCGTCGAACGAGTCCGCGCCCATGGAGCTGGACAGGTAGATCTGCTGCCAGTCGTCGGTGGCGGAGTCGTTGCGCTGGATCTCCGCCGTGTAGCCGGTGACGGATGGAGCAGTCCAGCTCAGCCGGTGGAAGGACAGCGCAGACGGGATGCACACTTCGTTGTCACAGGCGTTGCCGATCGTGGCAAGCTCCTGTGTCTGCTCTGCGATCCCGAACCCGGTCACCATGGGCGGTGCCTGGGAGAAGACGACGATCGCGGTGCCTTCCTCCGTGTTGTTGTCCACGGTGTTGGAGGCGTTGTTGGGGAACTGCCCGGACAGCGAGGCAGACAGGTTGCCGTCATAGATGGCGTCGATGAAAGAGGACAGGCTCAGCGTGGCCGCACCCGTCGTCGGGTTGGCAGGGTTGCGCACCAGCACCGTCATGATCTGGTACTGGTCGGTGACCCTGGCAGCGGATCCGTTGACCATCGTAAAGGTGACGTTGCGGAAGCTAGCGTCGCTGGAGAACACGGCCGCGATGGGGAGCGTGACCTCCTTCCAGCCTTCCTGCGACAGGACGGGAAGCGCCGCGAACTCAGCCGCCGTGATGGTCGCGCTTCCGGATCCGGCCACAGACACCTGGAGGTCTCCGGGACCTTCCTCGTTGAACCTGCGCGCGTAGAAGCGGACGTACTCGTAACTGGTGTCGCTCGCGGAAGCCATGTTGTGGATCTGCTGGATAGCCGTGATGGAGCTGTAGACCGGCATTCCCCAGATCATGGTGTACGTGACCGGAGCGTTGCCGGACTGGAGTTCGGTTCCGGCACCGGTTGCACCACCGGAGGTTCGCAGACCTGCTGGCACCATGAAGTCGGTGGGCTCGACCTCCGGAGGGACCGGAGGGAGGTTGCCGGACATCCGCTTGAACTTGTCCACCTGGTAGGTGGGGTGGGTGATCACCTTGTTGAGCTGGTCCGTGTACGGAAGTCGGATCTTGTAACCCGCGTTGTACTTGTCCCCAGCGTCGGCGAGGCTGGCGGTGACGGTGTAGTCCCCGGCACTGAGTGATCCGGTGACCTGGAAGGACGTGGTCCGCAAGGTGACTGCGGAGATTCCGTCCGGGGTGTCGTACGCCCACAGGTTGTCCGGGTCGTCACCGATGGCCGTACCGCCGTACAGGACACGGGTCTCGTCGCAGAAGTAGATGCGCAGCGCGAGGTAGCCCAGGTAGGCAGTGCCGTTCGGGGGGAGCGAGTCCACGCGGACGCCGAACCAGAGCGGCTGAGCGCCCAGGCCACCGAGGAACCTGCTGGAAAGCTCCTGGTAGCGCCAGGGGTACCGCGAGGTTTCCGTGTTCGGGTCTGCGGTGTTGTTCCAGAACGGGTTGACCTCGCCGATGGAGAAGGAGTTGATGCCCGTGATCATGTCGGTGGTCGGCGGACCCGTGATCAGTGGTCCGTAGCCGTAGACACGGGCGTTGTTCTCGATCGTGAACTCCAGGGCGAAGCCGGGTGTCCCCGCCGCCTGGTACAGAACGTCGATCCCCAGGATGCGTTTGCCGTTCAGAACAGACGGGGTGGCGATCCCCGCCCGCAGCCGGTCAGCGGCGGCGTCGAAGATTACAAAGTTGTAATCCCCTGGATAGGTCAGGTCTGCGGTGGCCCCTGAGGCTCCGGTTACGGTGACGCTGCCGACCGGGATGTCCACCCAGCGGAGATCGCCGATGTCGTCCTCCTGCCCACGCGGGTAGACGTTGTAGAAGAGAACCTGCCCGGCGATCGGTCCCAGCGGCGGCTCATAGACTGCCACGGCAGTACGCAGACCATCGTTGGGTGCTCCGGTGACCGTGAATCCGTAGCCGATCTCGTGCTGGATGTCCAGAGAGTGCCACCCGTCCGCGATCGGACCCCACTCCATACCCAGGTACGTAGGCTTGTTCGGGTTGTAGGTGCCCATTACATCGTCCTCACAGCTACGTTGATGTTGCGCCGGGACAGTGCGTCCGCCACTCCAGCGCCCACAGCCTGACCGGTACGGAAGGCCTCGGCCTGCGTCGGAACGACCCCCTGGAAGTTGACCACGACGGATCCAGGTCCGAAGGTCGGTCCGCCTCCACCGCCTCCAGCGTCGGCGATGGCACCAGCGATCTTGGACATGGCTGCGGAGTTGGTCAGCGGGAGCACCGCCTCCGGCTTGCCCTTCTCACCGCCACGGAAGATGGAGTCCCTGGTGATGAGACCACCCTGCTCCAACTGCGGGATCTGCGGCAGGCGGGGGAAGTCCACCTCAAGGAATCCGGGAAGCACGGAGTTCAGCTTCTCCTGGAGCACGTCCAGTGCGGTGTTGAACTTGGAGATCACGCTGCGGTTGATGAACCCGATGATGCTGTTCGCCACCTGCTTGCCGACGTCCGACAGGAACCCTCCAGCGGCACCCAGGCCTTCAAAGAACGCCTTGATCAAGTCTTTTCCGGCCTGAAGCATCTTCGGAGCCAACTTGGCGATGTTCTTCGGAAGGTCGGCGATCCACTGGATGATGTTGTCGATCGTATCGGAGACGTTGTTGAGCAGGTTGTCGAACTGATCAACGGCAAACTGGATGCTGTCCTTCACCGCCTGCTTGAAGACCTCGAAAGCGGCCTTCGGATCCTCGCGGATCAGCTTGATGAAGTCTTCGATCTTGGTGAAGATCAGGACGATGACCTCCTCAAAGAACGAGAAGGCACCGGAGACCGCGTACAGGGCGACCGCGAGTGGGGGCAGAGCGATCTGCCCGATGCTGGCGAAGATGTTGAACAGGGATTTCAAGATCGAGATAGTGGGTCCGATCAACGGAAGGAGTTCGTTGATCGCTTCCTTGGCATCACTGAACAGCTGCTTGAGGTCAACATTTTTGACGAAATCGGCAAGGGCCAGCAACCCGTCCTTGACCACTCCTCCGATGATCTTGCCAAAGTCCTCACTGTCTCCGGCCAGACTTCCGAAGGCCTCCAGCAGCGGCGTGATGGCTGGAGTGATCTCCTCCAGGAAAGACGCCAACCCACCGAGCACGCCCTCCAGGGCGCTTCCGGCCTCGTCGCTGCCGAGGAAGGTGAGGATCTCCTTGAAGATCGCGTTGAACGCGTCGGCGACACGGAGGATTTCCGGCTCCGCCTCCTTGATGTTCTCCACGATGGGGTCGATCAGGGGCGCGGTTCCCGCGAAGAAGGCCTCCTGGATGGCAAGCTGGAGCGGCTTCAGCTCGTTCTTGGCAGCGATCAGCGCACGGACAAACGCCTGTGCGGACTCAGACAGGCTGTCGATGGCCCGCTTCTGTCCAGCCGCTCCTGCGGAGAAGCTCTGCTGGGCAGCGGCAAGGGCGTCCTGAGCGTCTCTGAGCGCCTCCAGGGCGCGTTGCACCCTCTCGGACCCCTCCACCCCGTTCTTGTCCGCCTTGGCCTTCTCAGTGGCCAGATCCTCCGTCTTGTCCTTAGCCTGGTCCAGCGTCGCATTCGCTTCCTCCAGCCGTAGCTGTGCTTCCGCGATGTTCCGGGTATCCCCCTGCTTGCGTGCCTGCTGGAGTGCGTACTCCGCATCCAGCACGTTCTGCGTGGCGCGCTTCTCGGCGGTGCGGGCGGCGATCAGCTCCCGGTTGATGTCCTGGATGCGCTCGCGCTCTTCCTCACGCGCCTTGATCAGTTCCTTCTGTGCCTGGAGCACACCACGCTGAGCGTCGGCGATACGCCGGGAGTTGTCCACGGCTGCCCCGGCCGCCCCGCTGGAAGCCTCGGACTCCTCCTGGAAGGCTTCCGACACTCCGGAGATGGCGGCAGCCAGGATCCCGAACCCGGCGACGGCTCCGGCGAGGATGCCTGGCAGCAGCCCGATACCGAACACGGCTATCGAGATGAAGTTCTGCACAACGGCAGCGGCAATCGCGGCAGCTCCGGCCAGAGCGACGAAGGCGGCGGCGATCACGGCCAAACCGACCGGTCCCGTGGAAGCCAACTGCCCGATGCCCGACACCAGCCCCAGGACGGTTCCGCTGAAGGTACGCGCGGCACCGGTAGCGGTCTCGAACGCGGCACCTACAGCATCCCCTGCCTCCTCACCGGCCTTGCCCAGGGCTGTGAAGCGGCCCTTCTCATCACGCAGCCGACCATTGGAGTCGCGGAACGCCTTGGAAGCGCCTTCACCAGCATCTTTGAAGGCCTTCTCGATGTTCTTCCCGACGTCTACAGCGGTCTTCTCAGTGTCGCGGAGATCCTTCTGGACATTGTCCTTCAGTTCCTTGCGGAAGTCCTTCGTCTGAGCGACGACCTCCACATACGCGACATCGATGGGCTGCGTCATGACTTCCTCCGCATTTGATCAGCGATCATCGTAGCCTTGGACAGCGTGACTTCGCCCTCCCACCAGGCGGGGACGGCGATCTTGCTTGCTGCCTCGGTCATCATCTTCGGCTTCTCCACCGACTGGAGGGGACCTGCTACGGCTTCTGTCAGTTGCTTCTGCTGCGGAGCGTCGTGTGTGTGTTCAAGCTTGAAGTAGAACACCAGGTCCAGGAACTGGTCCGCGTTCAACTCCAGTGGGTCCAGGCCCTTGCTCAGGCTCCAGCCTCGGAAGTGGTGCCAGATCCGTCGATCGGAGACCCACTCGAAGAGTCCGACGACGGCTGTGTAGGGCGCATCCCGTACACCTCCAGCAGCCAGTTCATGATTTCCACTGCCTGCTCTTTGTCGATCGGGTCCAGCTTGTCGTGGTACATCTTGTCGATGAGCCGCTTCGCCGACTCCGGAACGCAGACCAGGTTGAAGAACTCCTCGAAGCTCGCCATCACGTTGGCGTGACTGAAGTTCCCCCCGATCAGGGCCAACTCCTGGATGGCAGGAAGAGACAGCGCCGGGAAGCAGTCATACCTGCCCTCTGGGCCGTCAGCCAGGGTGAAGTAAATCTCCACCCTCTTCTTGGTGAAGTCCTTGAACTGAACCGAACTCACGGGAACTCCTCTTGTTGGCCCGTATAGACGCTATAAGCCTATACGGGCCAGCAGGGGTCTCACGCCGGGCCGGGTCCGGCCGCCTTCAGCGCGTCCTTGAGGAACGGGTTGGGCCGCATACCCTTCACCGACTTGACCACCATGAGCTTGTTGCCCATCTTCTTCCAGCGGAAGACCAGGTGTGACGCTGTACGCGGACGTATGGGCAGGCCACGTGGCCCGTAGATGCCGGTGCCGTCATGCACCCAGCGGGAGTAGTAGACGTTGGTTCCCACCCGCATGGTGAGTCCCCAGGTGCTGGTCCCAAGTTGAGTGGAGATGCTGGCACGCAGCAGGCCGGTATCAACCCTCTTCGGACCGGAGCCGGTGTTGCCGCTCAGGTTGCGCCGAGCCTTCGTCTGCACCTTGATGCCGCGTTTGAGCAGGTCGCGCGCCACAGGTCCGACAGGGCTGTTGATGATGTAACTGATCTGCGCTTCGTTCCAGACATGGAATACAGCCATGTCACACCAACTGGAACGAGTAGGTGATCAGAACCCCTCCGCAGTTCCCCTCAGGTCCGACGAAGTCTGATCCGCCGACACGGTAGTCCGTGATGACCTGCGGCCGTTCGGTCTTATAGCTCTGTAAGGTGCAGGTGATGGCACGCCGCATGGCATACTCATCCCCGTTCTGCACCCTGGAGTCGGACAGCAGGTCCACATCGCGGGGGAACTGCACGGTACCGTTCACGGTGCGCAGACCATGAACACAGCGAAGGATCACGCAGGTCACGTTCCACATGAAGGACCGGTCTGCGCATCCGCCCTTGTTGGGGAGATTGGACGAGTCCACCGGGTAGACCTCAGTCGGGTTCTTCCGGGTGATCGTCTGCGCGAACATGCCGTCACAGGTGCAGATGTCCCAGGCGATGGCTCCAGGGTTGGAGTAGATGATCCTGCCGGGGGTGGGTCCGGCCTCGGGAGTGGCAGCGAACTCGGAGACGATGGCGGCTCCGACTCCGGTCACCACGATGTAGCCGCTCAGCGGGATGATCATGCGGTCCCCACGATCCGGAAGTCAGGTCCGTCCAGGTCGTATGCCTGGGACCGGGCCATGAGCCCCTTCGGGTTGTACGTGCTCAAGAACAGGTACGTGATCGGATAGCGCTGGAACATCGTGACCAGGTCTGTCGTCTGCTGGGAGAGCGACATCGAGAGCCCCTGCCGGGAGATGTCGGTGACTCCTGCGGGAAGCTCGCAGTCCCCGCCCGTCAGGAAGCCGAGGAAGTTGCAGGCCAGTTCGCCCACAGCCAACTGCCCCAGCATGGGGACCGGCTCACCGAACTGCGCCTCAACCGCCCAGGTGCCGACTCCAGTCACGGCCGTCTGCTGGAGGTCGTTGCACCAGGGCCAAAGCTCCCCGCCCAGCCGGACAAGCTTGCGATAGTCGTCCACCCGGTAGTCCACGCCGTTGACCAGCTCCACGCCGTCAACCCAGACGTGATTCACGGCGTAGACGGGACCGGGCAGGAAGGTCTCAGAGATCGCGGTACAGGAGCAACTGGTGCCGCACTGTCCACAACCCATGTTGTACCAGGTGCCGTTGTACCAGTAGGGCTGCGGATAGGTCCCCCACTGCCACCAGTTCGCCCAGCCGGGCCAGCCGGTGCCGTAGCACTCCTCCCGGCACGGACGCAGGGTCATCGTGCATAGGCCGAAGCGCTGGGCTGAGAGCTGGAAGAGCATCTCCGACGCAGCCTGGACCGCGATGCCGGTGATCTCCGGGCTTGCTGCTGAAAGATCACAGTTGGCGGGCCAAACCACCGGCCACGCCTCACACGGACCTTCGCTGTAGGGCTGCGTCATTTCATCTCCTCCGTCTACAGACAGTGTAAAGGCCAGCCAGTCAGGTGACCGGCTGGCCTTTTTCACGTGCACCTGCTCAGGTGAGCAGGAACGCTCCAGGCACCGTGGGTGGCGTCGGAGGTTCGGTGGTGGTGATGTTGTGGAGGAAGTCGTCCTGGTAGTTGGTGGTGTCGATCGCACTCTCGATCCAGTACGGACCACTTCCAGGTCCCTGTCCCCAGAGCGAGGACGGGAAGTTGGTCATCGCCGTGCCCTGAAGCTCCAGTGGACCGTTCTCGATCGAGAAGCTACCAAGCTGGAAGTTCCAGACGTGCGGCCACGCCCAGTACAGGTAGCGCTGCGCGCCCGTGATCGGGTCACACGCGGCGAACCCGCTCAGCGGCTGCCAGGTCTCCAGGCTGAAGTGCGCCTCGGCGTTGTTGTAGCCGTAGGCGACACCAGTACCGGTGACCGGGGAGCCGGTGGTCAGCAGACGTCCACCGCTCATCAGCACCATCGCGTCGGCGTCCACCACACAGAGGCGGATGCCCAGGTTGCTGTTCGCGTAGGCGTTCGGACCAACCTTGTTGATGCAGAGTCGGCCGTTCGCCTTCTTGGTACGGAAGACGTCTCCAGCCTCGTACTGCGGCTCAGGGTCGATGCCGATGTATCCGTCAGTGACGACTACCGCACTGGAAGCACCAGTGACCGGAGCGCCACAGGAGTTGAGCTTGACCAGCCGCAGGACCGTACCCTGTACGGCACTGCCAACCTGCTCAGCCATTTTGTCGTTCCCTCCTTACGCTGTTGGGTCCGTGGTGTCTGCCAGCACTGCGAAGTGGCAGCAGTCCCATCCGACGATGAAACGCTCTTCCACGATCAGGACCGTGGAGTTGGTAGGCCGGTAGAGAGCCTCGGCGGCGTCGCGAGCGGTCCAGCGCAGCGCACCGCGCCACACCTTGACCGCACCCGTCGCGTACATCCAGGCCTCACCGGCAGCGGCCTCGGTACCGTCCGGTCCGGTGTTGTCTCCCGCGTACGCCACGACGATCGAACCGGCCTTGGTACGCAGGCGTCCCCGGCTGTCCAGGTCGTCGTCCAGCAGGTGTGCGGCAGCCATGACGGAGACCAGACCACGGGGGACGTGGATCCACGGCGTTCCGCCGTAGCAGTCCGCCATGTTCTGCTCCAGCAGGGCCAGCGCCTCGGCGACACCGACTTTCGTTCCCGGAGTCGGGGTGACGTCGGTTGCGGCCGTCTGGAGGACGACCTCCGTACCCAGCCCACTGGCGTCGGACGTGACCACGACTTCCGTGTCGGCGGACAGACGCTGGGAGGTGGCGAAATCACCACCGGTCCAGAAAATCTCCTCCACCTGGCGGGCGGCGTTGTTCTGGTGCGCGGCCAGGGTGTCCGCCCGGAGCTTCTCCGGAGGCTCCCCACCCGCGTAGGTGCAGGGCAGCCAGCTATAGACCACGAACGGGTCTGACGCGCGCCACAGGACGCTGGTCGTCGGATCCTTCTCCGGTCCGGAACCGCTGGTGCAGACGGTGCTGTACTCCAGCGGCGTGGTGCAGGCGTCGACCTGGTACATCACGCCGAGCTTCTGGTGTCCAGTGAAGGACACCACGGAAGCGGAGTCGAGCAGGCCGTAAGGCATCGGCTCGAACTCGGGTCCAGTCGCGAAGTCGCGCTGGTTGCTAGTCGGGTACGTCATCTGGTCACCTCCTCAGTGATTATGATTTTGTAAAACCCGCCCCCACCAGGGCAGGGGCGGGTTCTACGCTAGATCACTGGCAGGAGACCAGGTCGTGAGCACCAGTCGTGCCATCGGCACAGATGTTGACCACGATCTTGCGGACCTCGTGTCCCGGCTTGAACATCAGCCAGCACTCCTCCATCCACTCCGCCGTGTAGTCGTTCGTGGCGTTGAGGACGGAGTCACGGATGATGCCCAGGTCCAGGCGCATACCCTGGCCCAGGACGACGGTGCCCGGAGCCCACATCAGGAACTCGACGGTGCTCGGCCAGCTCGTGAGCTGGATCGGGGTCACCGAGCTGACGTAGTAGCCGGGGAAGCCGGTGGTCCGCTCCTGGTAGTCCGAGACGAACTGGATGCGGACGTTCTCGGCGTCGAACAGCTCCATGAGCCGGGCGTCGGACATCGCGAGCTGGTCGGTCGGAGCACCGGTTCGACGCCGCAGGTCCGAGCGCATCGCCGAGCGGATCCACTTCGGCGCGAGCACCTCCAGCACCGCGTCCTGACACATCGCGTACCGCGAGCGGTAGTCGGCCGCGTTCAGCGCGATGGCGTTGACGACCGGCGCGACCAGGCCCTCACCAGCGGTACCGAAGGTACCGGTGACGGAGTTGCTGGACGCGAAGCCACGGAGCTGCTCGATGCGCAGACCGTTGATCTTGTGCGCGTGTGCGGCGAAGAGCAGGCGGGTGTAGTTCGCGATGGTCTCCGGGTACGCGTCCTCGGTCAGGTTGCCGACCGTGAGACAGATACCGTCACACGCGAGGCGCTCCTCGTTGAACCCCGGACACGGCACCCGGCCACAGGTCTTGGTACCCGACTGCGCGGTACCGGTGATGGCCGCGATGTCCTGCGTCTCCGTCCAGCGCCAGAGCGCCTGGGAGGCGGTGACGTCCGCGAAGCTCGGCGAGGTGGGGAACCGGATGCCGCCACGGTTGATACCGACCGTGGGGAGGTCCAGCATTCCGTCTTCACAGACGATGTTGTAGAAGTCGTAGCTGATCTCCGACGGAGCACACCAGCCACCGGCAGCGACCAGGATCTCCGGGTTGGTGGCAGCGGTCAGCACCTCGTTGACCTGCGCCGGGGTGGCGTCCAGGCCAAGGTTGTACTTGTGCTCGCGCAGCAGCGAAGCGACGGTGTAGCGCGGCGCGGTGTCGCCACGCGAGGTGATCGGGATGCTGTTCGCTCGGGACTGGACAGCCGCCACCAGGGCGTTGATGTCCTCCAGGCGTCCACCGGAGGTGAAGTTCGGGATGTCCGAGGAAGCGACCAGGACCGGCTCACGGCGCGGGACGTCCACCTTCGGCGCGTTGCGCGCGGCGTCGGCGAGCGACGGGTTCAGCTTGCGGGGGGTGGCCTGGCGCTCGTTGACCTCGACGGAAGCGACGACCGGCTCCGCAGCCTTCGCGGCGTCAGCCAGGGCGGAACGCTTCGCGGCCAGCTCCTCGCGCTTCGCGGCAGCCTCCACGGCGTCCTGCTCAGCCTTCGCGGCCTCGGCCTCACGGCGGGCGAACTCGGCGTCCACGCGCTCGATGTCGTTGGTGAGCTGGTCCATCTGGCCCAACTCGGTCTGGACTGCGGCCAGCTCGGTCGTACCGCTGTTGAACAGGGTATCGAACTGGGTGAACGCGGCCGTCTTGAAAGCATTCAGATCATCGGCACTGAGGCTGGTGATGTCCTCAGGAAGGCCAAGGTTTTCCGACACCTCAGTGACCTCTCAGGTTGAGGGTGTACTTAGACTTGGCCCGTCTGTTTGTCAAGATACACATAACTTCCATGCACACGCAAACAAGGCCGGTGCTTTCGCACCGGCCTTGTCTGTTTACACGTCCTGTGACGCGGGCTCTTCGATGGTGAACCACCCGGTGCTGGCGTTGGCGAGAGCGTTCTGCGCCGACACCACCCGCTGAGCCTCGTTCACCGCGAAGTCCTCCGCAGCACGTGCATCGGCCTCCGCCTGCGCCTGAGCGCTGGTGACGACCTGCGGAGCCTTTCGGCCGCAGTTACACATTCTTGAACCTCCCCATCCTCTGAGCCAGCTCCAGCTTGTGACGCTCCGCGAAGGAGCCCACTCGCTTACGGTAAATCTGCTTCTTACGGTACGCGGCCGTCAGGAGTCCGTTGTCCACGAACTCCACAGGCACGACGCTGGAGACCAGCGCTCCGTCCCGGACGGTCACGGAAGCTTCCTTGCGCGCGGTCGCGAACCCCGGAACCGGGACCAGCAGAGCGGCGATGAACTCGTTGACCCCAGCCCTGTCCGGGTGCGGCTGCCAGTCACCCGACAGACGGCAGGACATGGCCTGCTGGATCTGCTCCCCGGTAGCCCATGGCTTGACCGCTCCAGCCACCCAGACGTTTCCGTCCTTGTCCTCACCGATCGCGATGTCGGCGAAGACGGAACAGGAGTTGTCGTAGTGGTTGCGCCGGTTCTCCAGCGTCCCGTACTCCAGGGGGTCCGTGGAGGCATGGCCGCAGTTGAAGGTGATGGGACCGGAGACCACACGGTGGATCTGCCCGTCCGCACCCGCGACCAGCGTCTCAGCTCCCATGAAGCGGCTGTAGTCCACCTTTGCCGGGACCTGGCGTTTCACCGAACGGTGGGTGACCCCCTTCGGCGCGAGCTGGCCGAACACGCGACCCTCGTCGGTGATGGTCAGCGCACCCTTGATCTCCACATCCGTGGGCTCAGAGAACCACCAGGCAGGCGGAACATCCGGGATCGTGATGGTGTGCGAGGCGGCCGTCAGCGGTTGTCCGTCGCACCCACAGTCGGTCATCGTCAGCACCTCCCCGACAGCAGAGGCGGTGAGCACCTCTCCTGTCAGATGAATACTGGCCTCCACGAAGGCCGGGAAGGCGACCAGCGTCGCTCCCCGGATGCGGCCTCGGTTGAACACGGTCATGGTCGGCTTGTCGAACGGTCCCGGTGCCTCGGTGGAGTACTTCAGCTCCACGTCCGCGTCCTTGACCTTGTCCACGTCCACGGACACGCCGTTGAGGTAGCTCTCCGACATGAGCCGGTAGACCTCGCGCCCGATGGCGTAGCCCTCTGCGGTCTTCGCCTCCAGGTCGATGATGCCTCGGCCCATGATCTGGTTGCCGTCACGGTAGACGTGGGTGATCTGCCCGACCAGCACGGAGTTGCTGTGCCCTCCGGTGTTGGCAGGCTGGTACATCAGCTTCAGCGGCAGGGGAGCCCAGTCCAGGGAGCCGAACTTGAACATCCGGCCGTCGCCGGACTCCAGCCCCTCCAGCGTCAGGACACCGTCCCACTCCACCAGAGTCGCGGACTCCACCGGAGTCTCCGTCTCCATGACGTCGGAGTTGGAGATCGTGACAGATGCCGTGGTCACGTCCTTCTTCCGGCCGGGGTGCTTGCCCGTGGCGGCACGGTAGAGGTTGGCGCACAGACCGTCGATCTCGTCGGTGTCCACTCCCTCTTCCCGCATCGCCTGCTGGCAGCGGGTGAAGGATCCCTTGTTCCCCCAGCCGCCCACGCGGGCAGAGCCCTCCGGTCCCAGCCAGTACTTCTTGAGCTGGCGCGGCATCCGGCTTACAGCGGCCGTAAGAACCTCGTCTCCGCCGAGCTGGATGTCCGTGACCTCCCCGCCGAACGCGAAGCGGATCTTGTCGAAGGTGATCGGCCCAAGCCTGGACACGTACTCCTGCTGGTCCTCCCCCTTCGGATCGGAGGTGTACTTCAGCGTGACGTGCGGGATCCAGGGCTTGTGGTTGTCCGGCATGCCCGCGTAGGCACCCCGGACGGCACTCATGACGTTGCCCTGCGGCTCCACCAGCTCTTCACCCTTGATCCCCAGGACGACAGCCGTCTCCATGTCGGGGTTGTGCGGGTTGAAGACGTTGACGCTGAAGGCCTCCGTCACCACGGGCGAGTTGAAGTACTGCGTGCACGCGGTGACGATCTTCATCCGGAGTTCCTCGGAGATCGCATCCGCCTCGCCCAGGTAGGCCAGAGTCAGGTGCAGCTCTTCCAGCGGCTCCCCGTCCTCCATCGCCAGGCGCTCCAGGTCGGCGTCTGAGGGGACCAGCGCCACCATCGCACCCGTGTGGGCGGAAGGGTTGGCACTGGCTACCAGAGTGTCCGCAGGAGGGAACAGAACGCCAGCCGCGTCCTCGGTCAGCAGCGCATACGCCTCATCCCGGCTCAGCGTCACCGGCCTGAACACGAAGGCGTTGTTGAAACGACTGTCTGTCATGGCACGATTCGCATTCTGATAACCGCCGTCTTGGATGCGGTGGAAGCCCACGGCCCGTCTATAGGCCCTGTAACCTCCAGGATCTCATATTTCAGGCCTGCTCCGAGCAGGAACTCCTTCTCACCCTGATTCATGGAGAAGTCCTCCACCCAGGCGAGCGGAGTTCCCTCCGGGACTTCGATGATGAACCGGTACTTGTGGCCGTTGAAAGTGGAGCCGTCGATCGACGTGGACGCGAAAGCGTCCTCGCGGAAGACCTTCCCGACGAAGGACTGAAGCTCTTCCACTGACGGTTGCCAGGATGCGTCGAACACCGTTCCGGAGTTGCGGTGCACCAGCAGGTTCCTGACGGCGGGCTTCATACCCTTCTGAGCAGCCAGAACCGAGTCCGCCTGCTCGGAGTTGGACTTGCCGAACGACCGCATGAAGGAGTTCATCACGGTGTAGGAGTTGCCCGTGTACTTCTTCATGGCCTGGAAGGCGGATCCCGCCAGCTTGCCGTACTTGGCCTCCATCTCCTTGCCGAAAGCCGACCCGGCAGACTTGCTCATGATCTGCGGGTAGGTGTCGCCGGGAGTGTGGACCTTCGGCGTTCCCGGCTGGAGATCCTCCACCTTCTGCCAGGCAGCGGTGGCGGACAAGCGGGCTTCCTGGGTCTTCTTGAACTTGCCCAGGATCTTGTTGAACAGCGTCGCCTTCTTGCCCTCAGGGCTCAAAGTCAACTGGGAGTTGATGTTCTGGACAGCCTTGAGACCGGCCTCGGTCTGAAGCCACGCGACGATCTTGTTCTCGTACGCGTTGTTGTTGGTGACCCCGGCCTTACCAGCGGCGACCACGTCCACCGTGCGCAGGATCTGGAGCAGGGACGCCGGGTTGCCCATGTTGACGCTGTTGAACGCGGACTGCGACTCAAGCAGTGCCTCGAACATGTCCTTCGGGTCGGAGTTGAGACGAACCTGCGTCCCGCCTCCGGTGCCCTTGGACCGGAACATCGTGTAGATGTAGTTCTTCTTCTGCTCGGTGAACCCGCTCAGGTCATCGGCCTGCTTCTGCAGGTCGGCAACGCTGATCTTCGGCGGGGGAGCGCTCGCGAACTGCGAGAGGTCCACCTCAGGAAGGTTGTGGACCTCCAGCGGGTTGGTCTGCCCGCTGATGGTCGGAACCGCAGCCTGACCAGGGGTGTTTCCGGCGTCGGCGAAGATGAACGGCGTGGAGGGGGTGACCCATCCGGCGTCGTCCTTCAGGTTCGCCAGAGCAGCCTGCTTGTTGTAGCTGTAGGCGTTCTTCCACTTGCCGTCCGAGCCCTGCGCCTGGACCACGAACTTCTTGGACTGCGCGTTCCAGTACAGCCGCTCTCCAGCGCCGGGGTTCTCGGCGATGAGCTGGCCGTGCTGGTACTTGGTGGACTTCGGTCCGACCAGCACAGAGTGCCCCAGCTTGATCGGCACCTGCTTGGTGGGGATCTGACCGGGGATCTGCGAGGGAACGGAGGTCGTGGGCGGGTTGATCGGCGAGGCGGTGCCCACCGACGCGTTGTGCTTGCTCAGAGCCTGGTCGTAGAAGGCCTGGATCTGCGCTGCGAGCTGGTTCTTCCGCGCCACGGCGGCGTCGAGGAAGGCCTCCACGTTGTTGGACGGGAAGCCGGAAGGAGAGAGCCCCAGGTGCGACGGACCAGCCACACCGAGCTTGCCCTCCGCTGCGGCCTTCTCGGCGTACGGGCGCAGGATCGCCTTGTAATCGGCGTCCGGAATCGCCTGGATCTTGTCGATGAAGTCCTTCAGCTCCGGTGTGGTCGCCGGGTTGTAGGCCATGACGTTGGACTCGCCGTTGCCGAATGCCTTGTACAGGACGTTCGCGGCCTGCGGGTGCTCGTTGGGCTTGAAGTTGACGTCAAGCTTGTCCTGCCCCAGCCACTTGAATGCCTGCCCCTTGTCGATGCCGACGATGTCTCCGTCCGGCGTCTTCAGCAGGTTCCCAGAGTGCGCGTCGTGGTTGGCGACCAGCCAGTCGAAGATGTGCTCCTTCTGGATGGCGATGGTCTCCGACGCGGAGAGGTTCTTCGGCTTGAAGTTGGTCGGCGAGACCACCGAACCCGGCAGGATCTTCTGGAGCGACCCCGTCTGTCCGTCCAGCTCCACCACGCCCAGCGGCGGGGTCGGCAGTCCCAGCAGGTCGTGAAGCTTGGCTGTCGCCAGGTCCACGTCCGCAGACGCCTTGAAACCGTAGGGAGCGGGCTTGAACAGCCAGTCCTGTCCGGTTACAGAGTCCTTGTAAACCTTCCCGCCATGCGTGCCGAGGGACAGGCCGGTCGCCTTCAGGTTCGCGGTCTTCGGGATCGCCCCCACCGAACGTGACTTGGCGAACACCTCAGTAGGCGTCGATGGGACCGCTCCAGCCAGGTTGAGCGGCGAGCTGGAGGTCAGCCCACCCGACTGAATGGCGTCGATCGCCTGCTGGACCAGTTCCGGAGTCACCTCACCGGTGATCTGCACATGGCCCAGCTGTCCGGGGATCATGATCCCGACAGTGCCGTTGCTGGCCTTCAGTACCTGGATGCCGTCCGCGTTGGAGACGAGCGCAAGACCAACTCCAGGGTCCACGGTCGTCGCGTTCGCCTTCGCGGCGATGTCAACAGCCTCTTGAGTAGGAACAACGCCACCAGATCCACCAGGAGCGACGTTCTCGGCCTCTCCTACCTCCGGGATAGGCTGACTGGACGAGAAGTCCTTGCCCGCTTTGACCGCTTTGATGGCCTTGTCGATGTTTTCGGGAGTTACGTTCTCCGGCTTGAGAACACCCATCGTCCACGGCGGGCCGTTCTCCGTCAAGATCATCTTCCCGGAGACGGCACTCTTGTTGATCTGGATCTGGTCGTCAGCGTACAGCTCTCCGCCGGTTTTCTTCTGGTAGGCGTCGTTGATGAGGTGCGCCTCGGTGGAGACGATGGCCGGGATGACCGGATCGTTGTTGCCAGCACCAGCGTGGTCGTCGGCGAAGTCGTTCAGCCAGTCAGCGGAGAGATCATCGATCTCCTTGCCGGTGAAGGCACCGCTGATCTTGTGCGTGATCATCACCTGGTCGTCGGTAAGCTTCTCGATCTCCAGGTCCGGGCTCTCGAACAGGAGGTCATTGATCTGGACGTTCGGGTCGTTGAACAGATCCTTGATGGCGTCAACGTTCTCATCCGTGTAAAGGATGTTGGAAGTCTGGATCGCCTGCGGGACGATGTTGCCGACCTGGACCTTGGACTTGTCCTGCGCCAGAAGAGTCTTTTTGACGAGCTTGTCAGTGGTCCAGTCGTCCAGGCCGATCTCCGCCGTTCCAGAGCCGGTAGCGCTGACGTGCGTCAGCTCAGCCTTCCCATCGCCGGTCTTGACGATCGTGTCGGCATTCGCCTGGAACAGGACGGTGCCGTCTCCGTAGGCCGGATCCTGGACAGCATCCTTCATCGCCTGGTTGTTCTCCGGCGACAGCATCTTGACCGGCGTGAAGCTCTTCGCCACGGGAGCCGCTGGAGTCCCGGCCTTCTCCGCCTCGGAGAGGCTGGGCTTGCCGGGGTCCGCATCCGGCTTGGAGGTCTCCGCCAGTGCCTCGTTGATGTACCCGGAGTCGATGTTCTTATTCTTGATCAGCGCGGACTTGCCGGTGTTCTTGTTGACGATGAACAGGTCCCCGCTGTCATCGTCGTTGGCCTTGTGGAAGGTGAAGTTCGCGTCCTCGAACAGCAGCGTCCCGGACGGGACGTCAGGGTTGTCCAGCGGCTTGACGAAGTCCGCACCCTGTTCCGGAGTCAGCTTCCCGTCAGAGATCACCATCGCGGGCGCGGATGCGGGTGCGGCTTCCGGCGTGGTCTCTCCGCCGGGAAGGTGCCAGCCGGTCTCATCCTTATAAGCCTTGTAAAGCGCGCCACGGGTGTACTGGTGGTGGACCCGTCTGCGGCGTGGACGACCATCCGCTTCTTGCCCGCGTCCCAGGTGATCTTCTCCCCGGTGGACGGCTTTACAGCGACGGTGTCTCCGTCGTTGAAGGGGGTCTGGTAGATGAGCTGGACCTTGAGAGCCACAGGCTTGCCAACGGCAGCAGGTGCTGACGGCGCAGCCGCCGCTTCCGGGCTTGCCGTAGACGCATCAGGGACAGTCCAGCCATCTTCGTCTTTCCACGCCTTGTAGGCGTCGCCACGGGTTTTGGTGTCCGTGGTCGAGTACTTGCCGTCAGCTCCCAGCTTCTGCCGCTTGACCTTGCCGTCCTGCCAAACGATGCGCTCGCCGCTGTCCTTGCGGACAGCCATGACCGCACCATCCGCAAAGGTGGTGTTGTAGAGAAGCTGAACCCGCAGCTTAACAGGCTTTCCGGGCACCAGGGGCTTTCCGGTCTTGGTGTCCTTGCCGCCGAGTTCGCGGGTCTTCCCGGCAGGAGTGGGCAGGCCGTTCTGCACCAGGTCTTCAACCTGCTGCTTGACGTTCTTCGGCTCGGCCTCCAGTGTCGGGATCTTCTCGTCCACGACCTTCTGAAGAGCGTTCTTGGCCTCCGGGTGTGAAGTGCTGCTCGGAGCGTCCTTGATCTTGTCCTTCAGCTCCGGGGGCAGCGTCTTCCAGGTGGCAGGCGTGATGGACTTGATGAGTACAACCTTCTGGCCCGCACCCATGGAGTCCCACTTGTTCTGGACGATCCAGGCAACCTTGACGTTGTCAGGGTCGGAAGCCTTCGGTGCCGTCTCCGGGACCTTGACGTACAGGTCCGGGGCACCCTTCTTCTTGAACTTGCCGTCCTTGTCGCGCGGGTGCTCGATCTCGATGAACCCGTCTGCGGTCAGTACGTCCACTTCACCCTCATCAAAGTCGAATGCCAGAGAGCAGCGACAGTTGATGATATTACCGGGTGTTCCGCTGGGATCGCCAGGGAACTCCAGGAATTCCTCCCCGGTCTTCACATCCCCGCTGTAGATGTCCACGGCGAACTCACCGGTCAGCGCCACACCCTGGTTGTCAGCGTGCCGGTGGGACTTTCGGGTGCGCGGGTCCTCGGTGGCCAGCCAGACCTTCGTGACCTTCTCCTCGAACCCGGCATGCAGCATCTGGAGGTAGGAACCGGCGTTGGCAGCCGAGATCACCTCCGTTCGCGCAGTGGTCAGCGCGCGGGGGGTGGACAGATGCGCCACGTCCTCCAGCCGGGAGGCCATCTCCTTGATGCCCTCACCAGCGGCGAACCCGGCCGACAGCTCGTCACGGATCTTCAGCCAGAGGTCTTCGCCGATCCCGACCATGCGGTTCTGCGCATACGCCAGGAAGTCCTGCGCGTAGACGTTGGTGAGCTGCTCGACAGCGAACCCGGTCGCCGCCTGCACACCGTCCACCACGGCTCCCGCGCTGTCCGCGAACGTGTCCACGAGGAAGGGGTAGAGCTGAGAGTCCACCAGGCCCGTCCAGGTGGCCATGACGGCGTTTTCCAGCGTCGTGAAGGACACCGGAGGGGCAGTCTCCGGAGGGGCTCCAGGAAGCTCTACAGCGGCCGTGAGGATGTCCCGGCGCATCTGCTTAGCGAGGCTGGCGAAGACGGCGTCCACCGCCTTCGCGGTCAGCGCCTCGAAACGCCGCTCCCGTTCCATGAGCTGCGCTTCGGTCCAGGGCTGGATCCTGGTCACGGGGCACCCGCCTTCGGCTTGTCCTGTGCAGGTGCGCCCTGCTTGACGTTTGCGGCGGAGGCAGAAGCGTTGCCTGACGGGCCAACGCTCGACAATGCTTCTGCCTCCGCCGGGTTGATCCCCTTGGCGGCGTTGGCTTCCTTCGCCTGCTCTTCGGGGGATGGCTTGTCCTGCGGGTAAAGCAGGTAGTAGGCGTCCGACAGCGGCTTTCCAGCCATCGCGGACGTGATGAGGATGGTCTCCCGGAGCTTCTCGTCCACCTTCGGCTTGTCGGCCGGGTCGAACCCCATGGCTTCGACGTAGGTGTCTCCGGTGATCTGTCCAGCCGTGAACGCGTTCTGGGCGTTCTCGCTGTTGTCCGGCTGGATGGTGAGATCCGAGGCGTCATACCAGGTGATGTACCGGCCGCCACCCTTCACCTCCATGGACTGGCCCTTGGCCTTCATCATGGGGCGCAGGAAGAGCTTGTCGATGCCTCCGCAGAGGATCTCCATGGGCGGGCCGAAGTACAACCGGATGTTGTCTTCGCTGGACTTCCACGCGTTCCAATGGTTCATGTCCTGGATGCCGTTGAGTGCCTCCACGGGCGCGGGGAGCTGCTCCTTGAGTCGCGTCACCGCGCTCTCACGGGCGTCGATGATCTTCGGGTCCAACCCACTGGACAGGATGAGGTGCTTGAACTGCTCCACCATGGCACCAGGCACACGCAGGGGGAAGGGGATCGCCGCTCCGGGGGATCCGGGGTCCTTGATGCCGCGCTGGGCATAGTGGAGCAGCTCCGCAATGAACGGATCCGGCGCGTCCTTGAACTGCTTGCTCACCGGGAAGGTGGCTTCGGACGGGATGAACAGGATTCCGTTGAAGGCGATACGGCTCAGCAGCGTGGCCACGATCGCCCGGTTGTACATGTCGATCTCTCGCAGGGTGGTCAACACTCCACGGGAGGGGGAAGTGGGCAGGTAGTCGTAGCGGGGGTCCGGATCGAAGATGCGTCCGAACAGGGAGTCAGCCTCGGTCAGACGCCACTCACTGGGACCGGTGCGGATCCAGAACAGCTCCACGTCGAATCCAGCGGAGTTCTGCTTGAACTTCCCGGAGCGCTTCACCACGTCGGCGGACTTCACCTGGTAGCGCCGCTGACCGTCGATCTCCTCCGCCAGGAAGAAGCCGACGCCGGGCACGAACAGGTGCTTGGCCCAAGTCTTCAGGAACTGCGTCTCGCCGTCCTCGGCGTGCGTCACCAGGTCGTGGACCAGATCGGCGGCCGGACCGTCGTCCACCAGCTCCGGTTCCTTGGCGTCCGGGTACCAGATCCCGGCGCGCAGGTGCATCCGGCTGATCGCGGCGGAGAACCAGTTCACGCAACTGCCGTACTCGCCTACAGAGTCCGTGTAAGCCCAGAGTTCGTCCTGCCAGGTCTTGTACTGGATCGCGTACTGCTGGCGTGCGGAGCCGTCCAACACCTGCGCGGCGGACGTAAGGATGTCCTGCTCAACCGCATTGGGAGCAGTGGTGAAGTTGCGGGTGCGACGATCACGGGCGTTGTCGGACATCACTGCGCCTTCTTCGAGATCAGGCCTTCGACCTCAGCCAGCAGACCCACTCCAGCGGCGACGGCACCCCAGGTCAGCCAGGGGAGAGGCATACTTACAAAAAATGTAAGCGCGTAGACCAGCGCTCCGCTGACCCACACGCTGGTGCACCAGTCGCACTCCCAGAGGTAGGCGATGGAGCGCATGAATACGTTCGTCTTCTTGCCGTTGATGCTCAGCTTCTTGTCCTGCTGCTCCGCATAGACGCCCCAGCGCTGGACATACGCCTCACGCGGCACGTCGATCAACGGCAGCTTGTCCCGCGTGATGAACCGCGTGGCACGGTAGGTTGCGAGAAACAGCAGGAAGATCGTCATGTTATGGAGCTTACAACAGAAAAGGCCACCGTTATAAACGGTGGCCTTCTCAGTGTTGCGGTGCGGGTCAGCGCTTCTCGGTCAGGAGCACCTGGTTGCACTTCGGGTAGAACTGCCCACCAGCCGGGTTCTGTCCGACCGTCTCACCCGTGAAGGTGCCGAGCGGGCCGGTGTAGAACACAACCGCGACGTTCGAGAACCCCGCGTTGAAGAACGCGGAGACCGCGTCGTTGATCGGCAGACCCACCACGGTCGGAGCCGGAGCGGACGGGCACGGGAGCGGGCTGCACGCCCCACGTCCGAGTCCACCGCACGGAGCCGCCGAGGCCGGAGCTGCGAGACCAGCGGTGAGCAGGAGACCGGTGAACGCAGCGCTGAGGACCATCTTCATCTTCGTCATGATCCCACTGTAACAGAGTTAGTCAATAGTAAAAGGGAGTCTCCCGGAGGAGACTCCCTTTCGGCTACTTCGTGCTGCTCACGCTGGGCGAGGGCAGCGGCGGATCCACGAACGTAACCCGTGGCATCTGCGTCGCCCACACGATCAGCAGGGCCAGCAGAACCACCCCCGCCAGGATCACCAGTGTGGAGGGGTTTCCGTCACCCCGGCTGGACTCGCTCAGACCCATGTGCCGTCCTCCCAGTTGTACTGCGGGTTCTTGCGCGGGTTTCCGCGCTTGAATGACTTCACTTTCGCCCTTCCCTGGACCTTCTGCTCCAGGTACCGGTTCGTGGAGAACCGGTCGTACAGGATGCCCCAGATGGTGTTGTATGCCGCGTGGAGCTTGCTCTCCCCGAACTTCTCCGTCTCCGGTTTGAACTTCGTGTAGTCGATGTCCGCCGCCATCAGCGCCATGAGCATCCCCAGGGCGGTGTGCGTGCAGTACATCCGGTACTCGTAGTCCGTGTGCGGGAAGAAGATGATGTCCCCGGTCGGAATCTCCGGGTAGAACGCCTTCAGGCGCTCCAGCTCCAGCTTTCGGCGTGCGCGGATCTGGATGAGCTGGTTGTCACCCAGCTCCACGGTGTCCAGCGGACGCTGCGAGGGGAAGTACGCGCCGTACGGTGTGAAGATCCACATCAGGCGTCCACCTCCGCGTCCCCGATCAGCGCGTCCAGGACCATGATCATATCCTCCCGCTCCAGCTTCGGGTCGTTGAGAATGGCGGTACGGAGCCTCATGAGCCCCTTGCGGAACCCGATCTCGTGAGAGGTCTGGATCGCCTCCGCGATGTCGTCCACGAGGCCGGTCACGGTCTCTCCGGTCCCTTCGATACCGCTGTCCGCCACGATCTCCGTGGCCTCGCGGTACGGCTTGGGCAGCTTCATCCTTCATTCCTCCTTGTGGTAGGTGCTTACGTGCGCGGGTGGGGAGTCGAACCCCCTGTAGCCCGTATCCCGCGCGGGAGAAGGCTCACGCCTCCCCGTACAGCTTCGCCTGTCGCATGTCCCGGAGCTGACCAATCAGCTCCATCTCCTTGACGTAGCCCTCGTCGGTCGGCCGCATGGTTCCGAGCTTGTTCTCAGCCAGAACGATAAGCTCCTCCAGCTGCTCGACTGTCAACTTCTCCATTGTCGTGCCTCCTTCTAGGTGTTGCCGAGTACCCCTGCCAGGACTCGAACCCGGATCTAGCGCCGATTAAGGGCTGCTCTACCTGCTGGTTTGCCGTGGCCTATCCAGCTATTGAGCTACAGGGGTGGAGGGGCGGCCGTAGCCGCCCCGTTGCGCTAGTTGTGGTCGTACATGAGGTTCAGCAGGATGAGCGGGAGGTTGATGTACACCGCCTCCTTCATCGTCATCGCGCTGACCCGGCTACCGTCCTCCACCGTGAACGCGCGGTGGGTGGTCTTGAACCAGCCGTGCAGGTTGTTGACGTGGTCGGTGGGCCAGGAGACGTAGATGGGCATCCCCGCCTCATCCTTGTTGACCCGCGCCTGGAAGACGACCTTCCCGTTGATCAGCATGTGGTAGACGCTGTTGCCGTCCGCGTCGTCGCCCTGGTAGCTGAGCTTGTTGTCCGCATTCTCCTTCATGGCCTTCTCCTTCATCGTGTCGCATTTGCTGACAGAACTAATAGTATCACGTAACTGCGGGTTGTGCAACTATTCGTCGTAACTTCCGATACAGGCCTGGTTCTCGATCTCCGACCAGCGGCCCTCTTCGCGTGCGTCGGAGATCGCCTCTTCTACAGATTCCACGATCTCCCTGTAAACCGCGTCGCCGATCGGTCCGATGCCGTCCGTGATCTGCTTGATCTTCTCTCGCCAGTCACTCACCGCAGCACTCCCCTTCACAGATGTGGCACGTCTCCATGCCGCAGTTCTCGCAGGTCACCGGGTAGTCGGTCTCCTGTAGGCACATCGGGCACTCGAACATCAGTCATCCTCCATGATCTCGTTGACCTGGTCCAGGATCTCCTGAAGGTCTTCCGCCGTCTCCGCGTTGTTCGTGTAAAAGGTCTCATTGCTGGTCACGGCGTCCCACTCGGCGTACAGGACGTCACGAACCAGACTGAGCTGCGTGCGGTCCAGGAACAGTGCCTTCTTCATCAGTACCCCATCTCCTCCAGGCTGGTGAAGCCCTTCGTCCACTTGTCCACGATCTTGACCGCAGCCTCGGCCTTCTTCTCCTGCGCCCGCGCCTTGCCGTTCTGGTAGAGGTAGTAGCGCTGTCGGCAGGCCTCCACCGTGCGCCCCAACTGCTCCGCCAGCACCTTGAGTCCGGCCGGGTCAGTGGTCCAGCAGGACACCAGGACATCCAGCTCCGCACCTTCCCACGGCTGGGCGAAGTTCTCCGCCCCGGCCAGGGACTCTTCGTTGTCCTTCTTGCGCACGTCATACTTCGCCATAATTCTTACCTCATCCTTCAGACCGGTACCGCACATCGGTGACCTTGGCACCGCGTACGGCACCGGATCCCGTCTGCACCTTGCATCTGACATTGCCGTCGTAACGGAGGAAGAGCGCCTTGCGCTCCCCTCCGTGTACGACGACCCACACGGGATCTCCCGGCAGCAGGGGCAGGATCACTGCTCGTACTTCCAGTCGTGCTTCTCCAGCTCGGTGAGCATGGCGTCCAGGAGGTTAACATCGATCATCACGTGGTTGGTCTTGTATGCGTCGCTGACCAGGTTGGAGTAAGGCTTGAGCCCCAGGAACTGCGCGGCCTTCGCCAGCACCACGCCGACACGGTTACGGCCCGCGTTGCGGGCGTCCTCGGCCGCCTTGCGCTCCGCGTCACGACGCGCCCGGTTCTCCTGCACCATCTTCCAGGTGGGCTCCCAGGCACCCCGGATGCTCGCCAGGGAGACGACACCCTGCTCCTTCACCTCGCCGGTAACGTGGTCCAGGATCTCCACCAGCACGCCGTGCGTGGTGTATCCGAAGACACTCGAGGTGGACGCGTACTTCTGCGGGATCCAGCCGCCGTTGACCTTGTCGCGCTTCCAGTGGGCCACGATCGAACCCTGGTAGCGAACCCGCAGGGTGTCGCTGCTGTAGGTGCTGTCCGTCCAGTTCTGCGAACGGTTGACCAGGTACTCCGCACCGGTCTTCAGATCCTTCACCTTCATGTCCTGCTCCTTTGATAGCCGATCACGGTTGTCATCGGTTCTTCTTCAACTCGGCCAGGCGAGCGCGGTTGCGCGCGCGCCGGTCGGCCTGGCGCTCGGCGCTGGCCTGGACCGTGAAGGCACAGCGCCCGATCTCCAGGTGCAGGGCGTAGATACTGCCGCCCCACCCAATGTAGAAGTACCCCTTCGCGCTCTGGTACTTCCGACCCTCGTTCGGGTCGGTAGGAATGCGCCTCACTCTTTCTCCTCCCATACGGGTTTGATAGTTGTTGCTGAGTGGGTGGGCGGGACTCGCACCCGCCTGTCTGCTGGTCACCCGAGTTACGCGCCCAGTGCCTTGAAAGCCCAGGCCAAGCTGTTCTTCTCCTGCGAGACACCGTCAACGATGATCTGGTGTCGCTTCACGCCCGCCAGGATCAGCTCCAGCACCAGGGCGGCTGCCTCAGCCTCGCTCCGGCACTGCTCCTGGTGGCCGCGCTTGCCGATCACCGGGATTGTCCACGTGACCTTCATGTTCTCTCCTTCACTCGCCGCAGGTGGGGCTGGCGCACCACGTGGTGTTCGTGGCCGCGTCGTACCGGATCTCTTCAACGTCCACGATCTCGCCGCAGGTCTCGCAGCGCTCCAGGAAGTCATTCATGTCCAACTCCTTCATCTTCGCCCTCACTTGCTGACAGGAACTACTTTACCCTAATTCCTGTCAGCCGTCAACACCCTCTCACCAGCCACTATTGCCCTGCGGACCGAAGACCAGGTCCCCCGGAGAGTAACCGGTGAACAGGCTGGGCGCGGTGGCCGCAGCGGACGCGTGATCCAGGTCGGCAGCCCAGCTCGCGGGCACGTAGCAGAGCAGCGCGGACTCCGCGATGTCCGGGGACGCCTTCAGCCGCTCGATGATCTTCTCCTTGGGCTCAATCTTGACCTTGCCCTTCGCGTCCACAATCTCGTACTTCGGCATACAGAGTTCATGGATGAGCTGGTCCTGGTCCTTCATGGGCAGCCCGGAGAAGTCCCACTTCTTCAGCCGGGACAGCTCACGGCCCAACCACCACATCTCCGCACGGCGGTTGAAGAACTGGACCTCGTAGTCCACGGTCGGACCCATGCCCACGTTGATCGGGATGATCTCCGCGTCGTGTGCGGGATGCTCCTGGAGCGGGAAGTGGATGCTGGAGCTGGAACGCAGAGCACCGTAGATCCCCCAGCCGACACCGATCGAGTCCACCTTCGCGCAGGTGACCTTGTGCTCGCGCAGGACGTGCGCCACCTGGCCCGTGGTCAGCACCGGGTCAGGATTTACAAAGCTATAAACCTTGACCAGCTTCTCGCCCTCACGGATGGTCACGACCGTACGGTCGTTTCCAGCGCCGACGTCCACCCCCGCCTCAACAGGCTTGCGGCCTTCCGGCATCTCCAGGAACCGGCACTGGTTGGCCCAGCCCAACGGGATGACCTGCCACGGGTCACCGATCTCCGGGAACTCCCCCAGTACCTTGGACTGGTAGAGCGCGGACTCCTCGCCCCAGTGCTCCGCCCGGTCCTCCTGCCAGTCTCTGGCGATCAGTGACTTCTTCACCTTCGGCGGGACGTCCTCCCCGGTGAAGTTGGGCGAGTCGAACGCGGAGATGGAAATCTTGTTCCAGCGGCTGGAGGGCTTGAAGAGCTGGTAGAACTCCCCGTCCGTGGTGTCCGGGTTACCGATCGCGAGCTGCTTGCCGTTGGCGTCGGTGACCAGCGTGGAGATCGCGTCGTACATCATCTTGTTGACGCCGCAGCCCTCGTCGATCACGGCCAGCATGTACTCGGCGTGCAGACCGCTCATGCCGTGCTGGTTGTGGTCGCTGGGCTTGCGTCCGAACGCCACGAGCTGGTTGCCGATCTTCCACTCGGTCTGGTTGCACTGCCCCGGCAGTCCGGCCAGAGCGTGGATGGCCCCGATCTCTCGCCAGAGAATAGACCTGACCTGCGCGAAGGTGGGTGCGGTGGTCACCACGAACGCGGTTCCAGGGTCATGGGTGTCCAGCCACCAGCACACGGTGAGCGCGGCCGTGAAACTCTTCCCCACCTGGTGGCAGGACTTCACGATCGTGTACTTGTTGTCCCGGACGCTCTCCAGGATCTCGCGCTGCTTGCTCCAGACCTCCACACCCGCGCGCTCACGTGCCCAGCGGATGGGGTCACGCTGGTAGACGCGCGCCTTCGGCATCGTCAGCTCTTGGAAGAGCAGAGCCTTGCTGGTGGAGGGGATCATGCATAAAGCATAGAGCCCGCCAGCGGTGGGTGCTGGCGGGCTCTGCGTCACGCTGTTTGGGGACGGCGTTACACGGGATCGTAATCGCCGAAATAGACGACGTCAACTCCGGAGGGCAGCGTGCGTAGGTGCATGTCCTGGAAGGCGTTGGGGAACCCCTGCTTGAGGGTCCAGGCCATCTGTACGGCCAGCTCCCGGATCTCCGCATCCGCGTGCTCGGTCGCACGCTGGGCGATGAAGTTGCGCCACGCCTGGAGGTTCGCGGTCACCACGATCCGAGTCTCGGCGCAGTTGGGCAGGAACGCACGCGCGGCCTCGCGTGCCTGCTTACGGGTTTTACCCTCCGCCAGCAGCTCTTCCACGGCTTCCCCGTAGGCGTCCAGAGCCTCGCCCCACTCATGCCAGAGACGTGCCTCCAGTTTGTGATTTCCCCGGAACGCGGGCGGGATGACGTAGTCCATCTCCGCCGAGTCCACGTAGCGCTGGGAGAGCTGGGAGAAGTCGATGCCGATGTGATGGCGGATCAGCTCATTCGCACACGACCTGGAGATACCCTGTACATATACGGTCACAGTGGCATGTCTGAGGATGCTCAGGTGTTCCACATCCAGGATGTGCGCCAGGTACGCCTTATTGGTTCGGCGCTCAGGATTTGGGCGATTCCAGCTCTGGTAGCACGCACGACCTGCCGCCTCTACCAGGGCTTCTCCAGAAGAATGCTTATCTTCTGCTCGTGTCCATGCCCCGTCTGTGGCATGTTCCACGGCGGCATAGTTCATCTCAGTCTGTGCGACTACGTCAATCCGTAGTTCGGCTGGCACTACGCTTCCTTTCTTCGCTGTTCGCACGACGTTCCACGCGCTGCCTGTCGTCCAGCTCCCGCGCGAGCGGGAGGTCCGCGCCCTCGTTATCGGCCACTGGGAGCCTTCCCGTCGTCGATCGCGTCGTACTCCGCACCGGTCACCGTGCGCCACGGCTCACGGACGATCTTCTGGACACGCAGGATGACCGGTCCGGCCGTGGGGAGCTGGCCGAAGTCCCGCCGCTGGTCGTTGAAGTACTGCTGGTACCGCTTCGCCGGTCCGGGGATCGGGGAGGTCCACAGGGGACGGTCCAGGATCAGCTCCCGCAGGTTCTCGTCAACCTCGCCCTTGGCGAACTTCGGCTCGAAGAAGTCCGGGTCGTTGAAGACACCCCACTCCTCTTCGACGACCGGCACGCCTTCGGCGGGCCGGTTGTTCGCGCTCAGCAACTGCTGGAGATCGTCCACTTCTCACTCTCTTCCTTGAGTCCCATGAGGTGGAGGCGCTCCGCCTCCGCCTTCCTACGTACTTCATCGCACATATTACACGGTCTGCTGTAGGTGCGTAGGTGCTGGTCCAGTCCCCGTTTCGACCCTGCGTAGACGCCACACACGTCGTAACCGGTCTGCTGGACAGGTGCTCGGCTGAACAGTCCCAGCGTCTGGAGTACCTCCCGGAGCCACACCTCCGGTTCGTCCATCTCCAGGGCCATCTCCGCCAGCACCACCTGCGCGTTGCGGACCTCGTCCTCGGTCCAGTCCCTGCGGGTGTGCTCAATTCCGCGTTTGTCCGCGTAGTACTCCTTCGCGCTGGACGTCCCAGGGATGATCCCCCGCTTGTCCTGCTTGGTGAGCTTGTTCCGGGACCACTCTTCGAGCAACTTCATACCTCCTATAAACGGAGAGCCCCCGCGAGGGGGCTCTCTTACTCGTCAGACGGCTGGTGCAGGCAGAAGGGGAAACGTCTGGTGACGAGATCACAGCCGATGACCTCACCGTCCGGCATCGTGACGACGTCCATGTAATCCGCCTCGCACACCCACCACGACCCCTTCCCGCCGCTCTTCTGGCGGGCGATGTCACACATGACCTCTTCGTCCCCAGCCGCAGGCGGCCGGAACTCGATGCGGTGGAAATCCCCTGTCCCCAGCAGCTCCAGAATCCTGTGCCAGGTTCCGGCGCTCAGCGCCCGTAGTTGTCGGGTCACAGCCACTGATCCTCTTCTGCGCGGAACACCCAGACCTTGCCGCTGGGATGGGTGGTCTTCACCGTCACCGGGTGCATATCGGACTCCGATATCTGCTGGCAGAAGGACTCCCAGCCGCCGTACCTTCCCACGACCCACCACGGCAGGATTACTTCCAGGCAAGTGCCGGGGGAGGCGTTTCGGTCTCTGTAGTCCCGTGCAGCCGCTTCCAGGGCGGTTGTCACCTCATTCACAGCTTCTCCTTGAATCAGAGCCATTCAGGATGCGCCAACGTCCACTCCACGGTGCGGCGGAGGCTGTCCTCCAGGGAGAACGGGTGCTTCCATCCCGCCTGGGCGAGCTTGGCTCCGTCCAGCGCGTAACGCAGGTCGTGGCCGGGACGCGACTCGTGGAAGTTGACGCCCTTCCACTTCAGCTCCTTGCCCATGAACCCGGCGATCATCTGTGCCAGCTCCAGGTTGGTGACCTCGCGCTCGCCGACGATGTTCCATTTGTCCGGCCGGTCCACGTCGCCGTACAGGGGGACGCCCGTCTTCGCATACCGCTTCGTCAGCCACAGCCAGGCGTCCGCGAGGTTGCGCGCGTGCAGGTAGAAGCGGCTGCCGGACACACCCTCGGGGGAGACGTGGATCGGCATCTCCTCGCCACGGGCCACGTGCTTCATGATCTTCGGGACGAACTTCTCCGGATCCTGCATCTCCCCCACGATGTTCATCGTGTTGGTGATGACCACCGGCACCTTATACGTGCGCCAGTAGGCCACCCCGTAGGCCTCCTGAGCGGCCTTGGAGGCGCTGTAGGGGTTGGAGGGCAGGGCGGGCTCCCACTCCTTGTGGAGATAGCCTGAGGGGGCGGGACCGTACACCTCGTCGGTGGACATCTGGAGGAACAGCTTCGGCTTGACGTACCGCGCGTACTCCAACATGTTCAGCATGAGCGCGTGGTTGTTGGTGATGAACTCGACGGGGACGTCCATCGAGCGGTCCACGTGGCTCTCAGACGCCACGTTCATGATCACGTCGATGGGGCCCAGCCGGTCCGCCGTGTGCCGGTTGATCGGCGCGGACAGGTCCATGCGCTCGATCTGCACTCGGGAGACGTCCTCCCACGCCATCGCGGACTTGATCCGCTCCGGAAGGCCACGGTGCTTGAAGCTCACCGGGCAGATGATCTCGTAATCGGTGTTCTGGAGCAGGTGGCGCAGGACGTGGCTACCCACGAACCCGGCCGCGCCCGAAAGGAAGATCCGCATCACGCCACTCTACAGGAAATATAAAAAGGGCGGCTCCCGCAGGGGAACCGCCCTCTTCTCACTGCTGGATGGTGCGTACGTCCACGACGTAGAACCGGTTGCCCTGGAGCGAACTCGCCAGGAGCTGGAACAGCCCCAGCCCGTCCGCCGTCAGGTTCAGCCCGTCCGCCCATCGCTGGGCGCTGGAGCGGAACCAGAACTTCCGGGGATCCACGTGCAGGTCACCGCTGCCCAGCCGCCGTACCACTCGCCACTTCCTCATACTTCCTCCATGCCTGGTTCTCGCGCTTGCGCATGATCTGGCGGGACCGGCGCGCATCCTCCCCGCAACACCAGGTGGGCCAGTGCTCCTTCGCCGTGAGCCGGTTCGCCATTACAACATCTCCGGGTAGGTGATCGAGAGGACAGCGTCGCAGACCTGGCATGGCGCGTAGCCGTCCCACTTCATGGTGCTGACGCCGTCTCCGTAGGTCATCTCGGCGACCCCGGCTCCCTTGACCTCCAGGTGATGCCCTCCGCTGGTGGCGCACATCTCTCGCCTGCGCATGATGTTCTCCTTGCGTTCCACCTCAGCCAGCACGGACATCGTGAAGTCCACAACGTCCGTCACAGCCAGGTCTCCCGTGAAGTTGTTCACGGCCAGCTTCATGACCGTGTCCCTGCTGGGATGCATGATGCTCATCCGGCCTCCTCCCACGGTACGCAGGTCCAGTTCTCGTCGATCTGGACGTACTGCGCGCACTTGTCCTTGTCCAGGCCGGGGTGATGGAACGTGGCGTCCATGCCCCAGCCGTACCAGCTCAGCACGGCCGCAATAGCTGCGATGACATGCCCCAGACCGGAGACGAAGGGATTGTCCCCGTCCTTGACCATGGCGAACCCCATGATGCCCAGCAGGAACCCTCCAATGATCATCGCCCAGTTCATCAGCGCCCGCTCTTGTGCATCGACCACATTGCCATGATCAGCAGCACGGCCAGAATCACGCCCGCACAGGCGTAGACCTTCGCTTCACTCACTTCACTGCCTCCACTTCACATCCCTCTTCCGGACACTTCCAGACTTGCAGCAGCATCCCCTGGTACTCGACAGGGATGCGCCACCTCTTGCCCTCCCCGGTGTGCTTGCTGACGGTCACCGGGTAGTCCTTGCTGATCTTCATCGCCCAGCGCATGATCTTCCCGTGCTCGCGACACTTGGCGCGCGGCTCCTTGACTCCGGGGACCATCACCCACTGGTACGGCTTCTCGACAGGAGCCCGCATCTCCGCCACGGTCTTCTCAATCGCCTTCAGCAGTTCGCTCATCAGCGAAGCTTACAGTATTTATAGCAACAGAACACCAGCCAGATCCCCTGCGCCACTGCCGCGATGAGGAACGACCACGAGATCACATCCCAGATTCCCTGCGGAAGCAGGTGATCGGGGATCGCGAACAGCAGCGCCCCCAGCAGCAGGATCATGAGGCCGAGCACTGCTTCCTCACACTTGAGGAACCAGTGCTCGCGCCGGTCACGCTTCTTCATTGCAGACCATCCAGATGAGCTGGCCCAGCGTCTTCTTCCGCAACGCCCAGTCCTGGTCCTCGACCTCCCCGCACTTGCAGTACAGGTAGCCGGTGACCGCGTACTCCTCGCCGTTCTCCGTGAAGGTGCCGTTGAAGGCGCCTACGGTTCCGTCCTCCGGGTCGCTGGTCCGCTTGAAGTCGATGGCGCAGGGCTTGTCCGGGATCGGGAACTTCCGGCCGCTGTTCTTGTCCCACTCGTGGATCTCCCGGAGATTCTCATCGCTGAGCATTCCCAGGTGGGCACGGACCTCCATCGTGGAGCGCCAGCTATAGCCGCTGTAGATGCTGGGATCCCCGCCGTGGCGGATCATCGCCCGCCACATGGGTTCGATGTGTCCCACGTAGGGGGAAGCCTGCTCCACGTGGTCATCGCGAAGTTCGCCGCAGGTGTTGCAGACCTTCGTGTCGAACAGGAACGCGATGAACTTGTGTTCCCCGTTCATGCCTCCATCTCCTTCTCCAGCCGGGCGACCTCCAGGCGGTTCATCGCCACGTGCAGCAGCATCGCCGCCGTGACGGCGTCCACGGTGTTGAAGAACTGCGCCAGCCACGTGCCGGTGCAGGCCGGGTGCGCGCAGTTGTCCAGCTCCCGGTGTGCCGCGTACTGCTCCATGATGTTGTCCAGAGCCTCCCCCGCCGCATCCCAGACTTCGATGACGTTAGCCCACTCTTCGCCGGTCAGGTCTTGTACGTCCTTCATATCCCTCTCCCTCCGCAGGCCGGACACAGATCGAAGTGCCGGATGTTGCTGTACTCGTTCGTATGGCGGGTGTAATCCCAGCCGCAGTCGCGCAGAACCCTGCGGGCGTAGGTGGGGTTGTCCGCCGCCACCCGTGAGGATGCGTTCTCCGGACAACCCGAACCGCCGCGCCCGTTGCAGGTTATGACGATGATGTGAACCGCTGTCATGCCAGGATCTGCTGCAACGCGGCGTCGATCTGGCCGCTGTAGTCCTCGTCGCCCAGCGGAACCAGGTCGAACGTGTCGTACAGGAAGAGCTGGAGATCCCGGTTCACGAACAGGATGTGCTGGTGTCCCTGCGGGTCGGGGACGTCCAGCGCCCTCATGCAGGCAAGCGCCATGGGCATCCCCTGGAAGGTCTCCGGGCGCAGGATGAAGTTCTGCTCACCTGCGGGCTTGCGGCTGAACGCCACGGTCGCCAGGACGTCCCTGGAGACGTGCCACTCGCTCACGGTTCCGTTGTAGCTGTGAAACTCCAGAGCCACCACGCACGGGTCCTGGTCGTCGTACCACAGGACGGTGGGGATGGCCTCCAGCGCTCCTGTGGAGACGAGCTTGCTGGTCACACTGCGAACTGCCTTCATCACTCCTCCTTCTACATGACACTATAAGCGGTCGCGCAAGGTGAAGTCCACCGTCAGCGCCTTACCCAGCATCTTGGCATACCGCTGGAGGCAGATGACGTTCATATGCCAGCCGTCCTCCACGGCACGCGCGGTGATCAGCTTCGACACCTGGATCTTGTCGGGGTCCAGTCCCAGGCTCTCGCGGATCTCGATGAGCTGGTCCAGGACGTCGTTGAGCTGCTCCGGGGTACCGCTGGACATCTTGCGTCCCTGGTCCTCGGGTAGGGGAACAGGGGTCATCCCGTTCTTCCAGACCAGCATCCCCTCCTCCCGGTAGTGCACCGTCGTGCGGTGCCAACTGGGACGCCGGTCCGTGACGTGGTGCCACTCCAGGCGGGCGCATCCGGTCTCCGGGCACGGCTTCATGATTCGCGGGATGCCGGGCGGACGTCCGGGGGAGCAGTAACCCCGCTTCAAGGGGGCGTTCGCGTAATCCTCGTAGGACTCTTCTTCCTCGCCGATCTCCGCGAGGATCTGCGCTGCGGTCTTGATCATTACAACTCTCCTTCATGGGAGGAGAGGAGACCTGTGGTCTCCCCTCCTTGGCTCAGCGTGCTCCCACTGCCAGGTTCAGCAGGGCGATGGCGATCACCGCGACTACCGCGATGACCACGATGGTGGAACTCTTCATCGCTACCTCCCGCCGAAGATGCCGTAGCAGAAGGCACCCACGATGACGATGATGATGATCAGCGTGAGATCGGAACGGCTCATGTTCTACTTCCTCTTCGTCGGGCGGGGAGCCGGTCCCCGCGTCTTGGCGGGCTTAGGGGAGGGACCGCAGTCCTTCACGTCCCAGTTGGGGGAACGGTCGTTTGCGTCGCAGTCAGGCAGGTCATCGACCATCTGACTGTCCACGCTGGGCGTGGGGAGCGGCTGGCCGCCCTCCCTGCCCTTGTAGCCGAAGAACGCCCCGCAGATGATGATCAGGACGACCAGACACAGCCCGGCCGCCACACCCATCCCTGCCAGCTCGCCTTTCGAGTGGTCCCCGCCGTTCACAGGAACCTCCCGGCCATCATGCAGAGCGCGAACGCCGCGACCAGTGCCGCGAACACCCACACGATCCCGTGTCCGCCGTTGTTCCCGGAGCTGTAGTGCTGCCTGCCAGTCACTAGAGCTTCTCCCTTCTCTTTCTACTTCACACTATATCAGAGAGTGTCAACACCCTCCAAATTGATCTCACCGAGAGACCGCGACGTGCGTACCCTCCAGCTCGAAGAGCTTGTTGCCCATCGCCTCCAGGAACCTGTCCCGCAGCTCGCCCTCCAGGCCGATGCTGTCCGCAGCGGTCATCGCGGCCGTCGCCATGTTCTGCGCCTCCAGGTTGATCTGCTGCACGAGCTGCTGGGCGATACCCGCGTCCAGGCAGCTCTTCGCCACCTTCGCCAACCGGTCACCGCGTGACTCCAGCATCTCCACAGCCCAGAACCCGTCCCCACCGGGCTTGAGCGCGGCCACTCCTCCCAGCTCCTCATACTCGTACACGCGGGCGCGCAGCCAGTGCACCTGGTTGGAGAGCAGACGGCACTGCTGGAGCAGCGCCTCCCACGGTGTGGTGTTCAGTTCGTCCGCGTATGCCAGTGCCATGAGAATTGCCCCCTGTTTGAGTCCTCGTCCGTTGTGCCCGTCGCACCGGTAGCACTTGCCGAAGCCCTCGTGCGTCGTGCCGTACCCCGCCGTATTCTTACACGGGTTATAAGGCCAGGTAGGTCGGTCCTTCGCCTTCCACCCGGTGCCCCTCTTCACCTCTGAGGGACACCGGGCTTTCTTCCCGAACATGACCACGCCGTGCTCATCCTGGTACAGCTCCGTCTGTTCGTAGGACGGCTGCATCTGGGCGAGTTCCGCCTCCTGCCAGTGCTTGCGCATGAAGACGTCGAAGCGCTCCTGGTAGGCCTCATACTCGTCTGCTGCGTTCATAACCCTATTTTACAGATCGAAGACGCCCAGCTTGGCCGCGTCGATGAACTGCGACCACTCCTCGCGGGTGAAGGCGACCTCCACCTCACGGTGCTCGGAGTTGCGCATCCTCACCGTCTCCCCCGGCAGCACCTCCACGCACGCGCTGGTGTCGCACGGCTTGATCCAGCCCTCGTTCATCTCCATGCCCAGCCTGCCTTGTCTATGACCAGTGCCCCGCGTACGGTCAGGCGCTGGATCCGCAGGGTACCGCGCACGACTGCCGTCTCAAACGGGAAGGTCTCCACGGACAGTACCTTCTCGCCGTCTATGAGTGCCTTGTAAACGTCCAGGTCACTGAACACCTCACCCAGCGCGTAGACGGTGTTCTCCTCCTTGACCAGGAGTTCTATGACCCCCACGGTCTCGTACTCCGTGCCGCCGAGGACCGGCTTCATGACAGGTGCCGCCTGCCCGTAGGGAAGCTCGTACACACCCAGGGGGTCCAGCCACCGGTGGTCCAGCGACTCGACCCCCAGCCGCAGTACGGCCAGGTTGAACCTCATGTGATGACCTCGTCCAGGATCGTGAGCGAAGGGGCGTGGCCCGCGAACTTCTCGGCGATGCTCGCCACCTCGACCAAGTGCTTACACGGTTTGGTCTTCCCGCCGCACCTATCCAGGTGCCGGACGGTGTCCGCCGCGATGTAGTGGATATGGGCGTTGTAGATCCGCTGCTGTCCCAGCTTCTCCAGCCGGTTCGCGTAGCGGTTCCAGGCACGCAGTTTACGGCGTAGGTTTCTCGGTCGCATTACTTCCTCCACTTCCAGGGTTGTGCCCGATGTGCCAGTGCAGGGGGGCTTGTCTGTCCTCGTGTGAGTCGCCCCAGGTGCACCAGTAGGCACGCATCAGGAGAGTGTTGTTGGCATTCTCCGACAGGTGCAGCCTGAGTAGGGCAAGCTTCGCCATCAGCTCCGACTCATAAGCCTTCTTGTATCTGTGCTGCTTGCCCCACATGGTCTTCCTCCCCCGGTTGCGTCCACCGGGGGAGCCGTCCGGCTTCAACTCAGTCCCCGAACTCGAAGATGATGTCCCGCACTCCGGAAGTGCCCTCCCAGCCGCAGTAGTCGAAACTGATCTCTGTGCAGTACAGCCGGGCACGCACGGCCACCTGGTAGGCGGGACCTCCCGTGACCAGCATGTACTTACCCTGCTGGAGGCCCAGTCCTACCCTGCCCTGGCACTTCGGGCACTTCTCCTCAATCTCCTTGCTCATCTCATCTCCTTCATGATCATCTCTTCCACCTCGTCCAGGGTCATGGTCTCCCCGTTGAGCGGGTGGGGGAGCGCCGCACCCCGCCGACGCTGGTCCACCGCGTTGAGCAGGCTGGTGAAGATGTCCTTGACCAGCCACTCCCCGTACTTGCGCCCCTCCCGCGCACCGTCCTCATAACCGTTGCGCTCCGCTTCCTCCAGCTCATCGCTGTAGTCGTGCGTGCACTCATGCCCGAGCATAAAGCTCCTTCTCCCTGTTGTGGATCATCGTCCCCTCCAGCCCCTCGCCTGCGTGACGTCCGCCAGGCTTCCCAGAACGGCGAGCAGCGCCCGCCTGCGCAGCGTCCAGGACGCCAGCCAGTTGCCGGGATACTCGTACCCCTTGAACCAGTCCTCACGGCTGTAGCACAGCGCGTCACTGCGCTCCTGGTACCTGCGCCACCTGCGGGCGTAGCGTCGTGCCCTGTTATGGTTCATCCTTCCTCCTTCTCCAGCGTAGGGCGGTTGGGGCACGGTCGGGTGGCCGCCCTCTTGTGGTTGCTCAGGATGTGTGTGACGCGGCAGCACATCTTGGCTGCCGCGCCACACCGGGTGCACTTGTCGAACTGAGCCCAGAACTCGCGGACGCGCTCGGCGCTCACCCCGCGTCCGGCTCCGGGCGTGCTTCCGGTGACCGCTCGCGTCATATCTCCTCCTTCTTCGCCTTCATTACATCACACTATATCACATAGAAGGAGCCGCCCCCGGCTTGCGGGAGCGGCTCCGTCTCAGCGTTCCCCCAGCTCACGGAGCGGCCTGCTCGCCGTCGCCCGGCACAGCGGCAGCTTCGGTAAGCGCGGCGTCCCTCTTGGCGGCGCACGAATCGCACCAGATCCGCCCACGTGCCGGGCTCCACTTGCACGAGCACGTCACGGATTCTTCCCACAGCCACGTCTGCTCGTTCCACGTCCGGCCAGACGGCGTCGTGGTCTGTAGCGGCACGTGGACGCGCTTGGCAGACAGCTGCCACAGGTCGGCGATCCCAGCCTTCTCGGCCAGCACGGCGAAGCAGGTCGGGCAGACGATGCCGCCATACAGGTCGGTGTTGTTGATGTCGTCGCCACGCATAACCCGGTTCCACAGCGGCGACGGGGCGGACCATGCGACATTGGGTCCACCGCAGCGCCCACAAGTGCTCTCGGGGTGTTCCTTGGCCTTGTCGCCGTCGCCGTCACCCGGCACAGCGGCTGCGTCACGGTTGATCCGGAGCACGCCATGCCCGACCACGCGGCCCTGCGACGGAATCACCGGGTCGTCGTCGGACTGCGGAGTGGCGGCGGGGACGGCGGCCAGCTTGTCAACCGCCGCGACCAGCCGCAGGGTGCTCGGGTGGAACCAGCCGCGCTGCGCGTCCCTGATCTGCGGGTGCATTTCCAGGATGTAGGCGACGGCTGCCTTCGCGGCCTCGGCAGCCGGGCGCAGCTTGTCGGCCTCGGCGCGGGCATCGGCAAGCTCACCCTCCAGCGCAATGACGCGGCTAGGCAGCGAATCGTCCAGGCTCAACTCCACGATGCGCTGAGCGGCGGCGTGCGTCTTCGTTGAGGCGTCCACGATGGCCCGCAGGTGGTTGCGCTCCCGCAGTGCCCTGCCCGCCGTCGTCGCGGATTCCCGCGCCTCCTGGCGGTAGCGCTCCTCCTCGCGCTTCGCCTCGGCCAGCTCCTCACGGGCGGCGGTGCCATCGTGCGTCCCACACAGGACGATCGTCCGGTCCTGCACGTTATCGCGCGTCCGCCTGATCTCGCACCCGCAGTCTGCGAGCGCAAATAACCGGTTCTCCACTACAACCTCCTGACCTGCGTAGGAGGCAGCCAGATACGGGAAATGGCTGCCTCCTACGAATTGCGTACGGCGTATACAATTCTTTTCTTGATCAAGTATGACCGGTGGTCATACCACCAGTCATACCAACACCCTTACCACTGGTCGTACTCCGCGACCATCCTGCGGATCAGGCCTGCGATCTGCGGAAACGTGATGTCGCTGTAGTCGTTGAGATAGGTGATCGCGAATGTCCCCGTACCACCGGTACTTTCGACGTACCCCCGATGCGTGAACTCCAGGTTCAGCTCCTTCACCCACTCGCGCGGGATGTGGAAGTTGTCCGCCACCACTCCCAGCCACTCCTGCGCGGAGTCCGGCAGCAGCGAATCACTGCCGTCGAAGTAGACGTACTCCACGTCCCCCCATGTCTGCGCGCTGCGCTCGATCTCCACACCCTGCGCGATGGCGATCTCACACGCCACCCCCAGGCAGCAGTGCCGCCCACCGGCCGCCAGGTGCTTCTCACCCTTGACGTAGATCCCGCTCTCCAGGGCTTCCGCCCAGGTGATCATGCTCTCCCGGTTCATTGCGGCCACCTCCACACCCGTTGCCTGCTGCACGACCCGCGCCAGCTCTTCCACGTCCCCCGTGAAGCAGTAGAAGATGCTGAACCAGGCTTCCGGCCCGCCATCCCCCTGCTCGTCGTCGCAGTAGGGCAGCCCCAGCGCACGGGCCGCGTGCCGCTCCAGCGCCCCGGAATCCGGGTACTCCATGTCCCCGATCTTCTCCGTCAGCCGCTCCCCCTCCGGGGAGATGAAGATCGCCTGCTGGTACACCGTCCCCCGTGACAACACCTCCACCCCGTAGCCGCTCAGCCGCAGAGCCCAGCCCGCGAAGCAGAACGAGGTCCCGCAGTCCGACACGAAAGTCCGCTGGTCCCAGCCTCCGGACGCCGCGTGCTGGCGTACCACCGCCATCGTGTCCCGGATCAGCTTCTCGTTGATCTCCATCATCTTCCCTCTCCTTCCCCGTCCCACACACCGCAGGACATCCCTTCCCCACCAGACTACATCACACTAAACCCCCGTGCAACCCTGCCGCATGTCCGTTAGCAATCAGCAAGCAACAAACGCTAGTTGTATGTATGGAACACGAAAAACACCTAGTTGATCTATAAACTCGTGCGTACTGTAACTACATGATGTACTTACTAACTTGCTAATGGGTATATATAAGTAGGTTTACCTGCTGTTTTAAAGATCAAAAATAAGTAATTTAGGAGTAATTGATCTTGGATTAGCAATTACTGTCTTCAAGATCCACAGGAGTCAGTAACCAAAAGCAAGAAAGCAGCAAGACGAAGAGCAACCCGTACTTTGCTGTTCGCCCTGCTGCCTTCACGCTATTTCAGCCCTACGCCCTGCCGTCTACGCCTTGCCGGTGAAAGAGTGATCCTTCAACCTCATCCCGATCCACCGCAGCCCGCCGTTGACGTTCTCGCTCACCCACCCGTAGTTGTCCCGGAGCTGGGCGTTGAACTCCTTATAATTCAGTACGTCGCTCTTGTCCTGTTTGTTGCCGTGGATCTCCACCCACGTCTTGTACCGCTCGTGCATCCCCTTCACCTTCACGTACGTGGTCTTCACTCCATGCACAGACTGCTGCTCCGCATCCAGCACCTCCAGCTGCCCGGAGTCGTGCAGCCACTCGAAGAACTCCCCCAGGTGCGTGGTCTCGTCGAAGCTCGTAGTCGTGAAGGCCGCGAACTCGTCCTTCACGTCTTCCAGCCCCTCGGCCATCGCCCGGATGCACCCGTCCACCAGCGCGGCCAGCAGGTACTCCCGCACCTCCTGCGAGGCCAGGAACTTCTGCTTGATCGTGGGGTCCTCCACCGCTGGAGTGTGCTTGAAGTCCATGACCAGCATCCGGCGCTTCAGCGCCTGGTCCGCACCGTTGATCCTGGGCATGTCGTTGGCATAGAAGATGGGCATGAAGTGCGGCACGACCTCCAGGAAGTCGTCCGAGCGCATCTTGCGCACCTTGATGCCGTCCCCGCCCGTGATGGCCTTGACCCGGTCCCCGTGCAGCTCCCAGTTCTTGGACGCCTCAGCCAGGAACACGGCCCGCTTCTTCAGCACAGAGATCACGTCCGGTCGTGGCTTGTCGTCCAGGTTGCCCCGGAACATGGACGGGTTACCCACGCCCGCGTACGTGCCCAGCGTCGCCCTCAGCGCCTCCACCAACTGCGTCTTGCCGTTGGTCGTCTTGCCCTTGAGGATCAGCAGCAGACGCCCTGGATTGCCACCCAGCAGTGCCGACCCCAGAGCCTTGAGAATCAAGGCTCTGCGGTTCTCCTCTGGAATGAACGTGTCGTAGAACTGCTGGACGAGGGCGGGGGGCGGGACGACAGCTCCGCTGTCGTCCCGCAACAGCTCCGGCTTGTACTCCACCGCAGTGCTCAGCGTCAGCATGTCCTGCGGTTCGATCTTCCTGCGCGTCACCCCGCCGTTCTCGAACACCAGCAGCTCCGAAGGGGTGGCCAGCACGTTGAGCGCGTTGTCGAAATCCACCTCCGCCTCACACGTCAGCCCGTAGGTGAGACACCCGGTCTCGGCCATCAACCGCATCGCGGGCAGGTTGCTGGAGGCGTGCGCCCACTTCTGGAGCGCCTCCCCCTGCTTGCTCAGCGCCTCGTTGTCCTGCGCCTCGCCCAGCGCCGACAGCACCGCCGCCCGCTCCTTCATGTCGTCCAGCAGGTACCGGCACTTCATCTCCAGATCACCGGCCGTCTTGCCCTCGTTAAGGCTCCAGCGGCCGTCCTTGCGCACCGTGTAGAACGCGGTACTGCGCGCCCGCTTGTCCACCAGCACCTCACCGATGTACCGGGTCGCGAAGCGGTCCCCGTTGCCATTGGAGGTGTTCTCGAACTTCTCAAGATCCATTACGCAGCCTCTCCGCGAACTTCTGCTGGAGAGCGGCAAGCCCGCGCTCCGGTTCCACCCTCACGTACACCCGGTCCAGCTCGTACACGACCTGCCGCCACGGCAGCTCATGCTCCACCTCCGGTGGCTGGGCGAACTTCTCCCAGTAAGCCATCATGAGTTCTTCTGCGTATTCCCTGCTCACGCCCTGTTTACGGAGTTTATAAGCCATATCGCGGGTGAACTCGTACCGGCCGCCGTAGATCCTGCCGTCTTCCTC